>Ga0302046_10003746_pt1 | contig 13662 bp, 9 predicted proteins | sample RVTome_11_FD_200261 | JGI IMG/M metagenome (GOLD analysis project Ga0302046, IMG submission 200261) | Soil microbial communities from uranium-contaminated site in the Upper Colorado River Basin, Wyoming, United States - RVT147D111 (version 2) ...
GCGTCGCCCGCGGCGATGTCCAGGCTCCGGGCTTCGCTCTCCGATCTCGCAGACGCTCCACCAGCGAGCGATCCTGACACCCCGCCCCAGTGAATGGTAGATGCGGTTCACCGGACGCTTACGGTCAGGCGACATCTCTTCGGGCACGAAGCCGCAGTAGCACCTCGCTGATCCCAAAGGCGATGGCCACGGAAATGAAGCCAACTGCCTCAGCAATTCTTATCCTCTCCTGAGGCAACGCCGCCGGAAGCCGTGACGCGGGGATCGCAGACTTCAGCTCGAGGATGTTGAGAACGACCAGGACGCATGCGAGGCCAATCACGACCCAACTCTTCCCACTCGGCGCGATAATCCGCGCTACCAGAAGAAACACAGCACTGGACAGGGCCATGTTTAGGGCTGCCATGACGGGCGCCGAACCGCTTGAATAGTTCGGTTCCGATGGCCCCAAGAAACCCACCAGCATGACTGCGACTACGACGCCGGCCATCACCGACACAGGCAAGAAAAGTACCCACCTCAAGATTCGCACAGTAATCCCTCCTTCGTACCGCCTTTTACGGCAGTACCCATGACCCACTCGCAGCTCGCTGACCGTTCGTCGCACTCATCCCATCGGGAAGCGGTGTCGCAAGACGTGCCGCTGGCTTGCCTGGTCGAACTCCCGCTGGATGTCGTCTCGATCCTCCCTGCCGAGTCGCGTCCAGCGAGTGACGCTACGCGGATCGGTGGTGGTGTCCAGGCCGTTCGGCAGGGAAATGCCGAGGAGGTCTGAAATCAAGTAACGGTCGTGGAAGTCGTCCCAGATGAAGACATCCAGACGGAGCCCGGCGTCTCGAATCGCCGCCTCCAGGGCCCCCCGAAACCGCTTCTCAAAGTACGCCGGATCGTTGAGCATCGGGAATCTACGGCTTGCTCCGGATCCTTCGTAGCAGACTCGATGAATCTCGATCGCCGGAGCCGGCACCCGATTGCCAGCAACCAGGACCAACTTCGCGAATTCACCGTAGCGCCGGATCACGGGATCCAGATGCGGATCGATGAACATCAGGGAATTCGCGCAGCGCAAGACGGGATCGAGATGCTCCCGATACTCGGCCAGTCGGCGCGGAATGGTCACCGACGGGCTTCGTGCCGCCCACCAGGGCGCGCTGGTCAGGCGATCGATCCGCGCGACGAGCGGCTCGTCCGGGTATGCGGCCTTGACCGCCTCGGTGGCGATGACGCCGCCTCGGAACGGAAGGATCCGGCCCGAACCGAGAGCCTCCTCGCACCACTCAAGGTCGCTGGCCGGTGCGGTGGCCAAGACCGGGGGGAAGCTGACGAGCCGGTTCTGCTGAGCCAGCTTCCGCAGAAGCTCCTTGCCCCGCCGGTGCCACGGCCGCCCGTCGCTGGCGAAGACCTGCCGCCATCCGCCCGACCGGAGGTCGCGGACGAGGCCTTCACTCAGCAGGACCTCTTGGAGCAAAGGCAGCGCCAAATCGCAAATGGCCGGATGCGGATACGACGTATCGTCGAACACGTCCGGCGTGATGGCGTAGTCCCGCAGCAGCACCTCAAAACACCTCGCGCAAGCCTTCCTCGAAGAAGCCGCCGGGCCAGGCCTTGACCAGCTCGCCACGCTCGTTGAGCGGCATCTCGCGCACTATGCTCCTCGCTCCGTCCGGCTCGACGAAGAGGACCATGACGTGCTCCGGGCGTACTTCGGGAACTCCGTCGGGCAGCCGCTCTTCGAACGTCTCCAGCATCCGCCGCATGATCCGCAGCAGCAGGTGCTCGCTGTGGGTTTCGATGAGCACCGTGTTGGCGGCGTCGGTCAAGGCCGCATCGAGGAACACGTCGCCGAGCTCCGCCTGCAACGCGGGGTGAAGGTGGATCTCGGGCTGCTCGATGGCGAGGAGCTTGTCCTTCGAGGCATAGGCGGAGACGAGCACCGGCAACACCTGGCTCACGCCGATGCCGACGTCGCGATGGCTCACCGGCGTGCCGCTGCGCTTGTCGATGAGCACGAGATCCTGGAGGGTTTCGGCGCGCGAGGCGACCACCTCCTGCGCCCACCGGGCGGTGATCTCGTCGGTATCGATCAACGCGCTCACGAGCTCTTCCACTGCACCGAGCGTCATCTCCTCGTCCTCGAGCCCCAGCTCGTTTGCCTGTCGCACCGTGTCGACCGCTTCGCGCAGCAGCTCCGAGCGGTCCTCGACGTCGGAGCGGCCGAGGAGCTCCCGCGCCAGGTCGTGAAGCGAGGAGAGCAACTTCGGCGAGAGCTCCGCCGGAAGCGAAACGGCGGGGACCAGGTCTCGCACCTGCAAGTCGTAAGGCGTCATGAGCTTGGTGGCATCCCCGAGCCAGGTGTTGACGCGCCGGCGGACGTCCTCCCGCGTGCGCACCACGTCCCAGGCGTGGCCGCCGCCGGCGAACCAGTTCGGATCGTGGTGCTGCGAGAACGCCAGGTGCCGAGGCGGGTAGGAACGCAGCGGCCCGAGATACCGCAGCCGGCGGATCTCCCCTTCCAGCGCCGCTCCGAGCCCGCCGACCAGCTCACGCAGCGCGCGGGGGAGGAAGAGCCGCGCGGCGCGCGCCAAGTCCTCACTCCGCCGTCCCCGGCTCACCGGCACCAGCTCCTCGACGCTCAACGCCTCGGTCTCGCCCGGCCCCGACTCCTCTTCGATGCGAGGGAACAGCCCCCCCGTCCTGGCCGAGATCGTGGGCACGAGCGCGTCCAGCACCTCTCCCAGGGCGGCGAAATCGTCGCCCTCGACCCGCTGCGTGGTCGTCGCGAGCATGAGGAGACCCCGGAACAGCTCGCGAAAGACCGGATGAGCGTGATCCAGCCGGTCGAGGCGCAGGAGCCCGCCGGCCCGGGCGCTCATCGCGAGGAGCGGAGCGCCGTCGACCTCGAGGGAGAAGCGTTCCACCCGGGCGCCGCCGCCCGGATCGAGCTCGCGTGCCCGGTCGCCGAAGAGCGTCTTCTGCTCGCTGGTGAACCCCGCGCCGATCGCCAGCTCCACGACCACAGCGGAAGCGGAGCGCAGGAGCTCCGCCACCCGACCGGACAGGCCCCCCGGATCGATCTCGAAACCCAGCTCCACCTGCCGCTCGCGCTCGCGCCGGTGGACGTACTGGCGGAACCCCCCGAGGTCGATCGAATCGCCGCCGATCTGGGTACGCTGCGTGTCCAGCTCGCCGGTCTCTATCGCGTGGTGTGCGAGCGCCAGCGCGTGGAGGATGCTCGACTTGCCCGCGCTGTTTGCGCCGTAGACCAGCGTGATGGGCCGCAGGGGCACCCGCTGCGAGGAACCGAACGCCTTGAACTGGGCGAGGCGGAGGGCGGTGAGGGTCATCGGGGGGCGCCCTCCATCGGGATCTTGCTAAGTGTAACGTGATAGCCAAAGCCCTTGAGTGTCCTGGCTGCGTTGCGGAGGTTTACCTTGCTAAAGAACGGCAAGGCCAGGTCTCTGGGGGAACGGCTGACGATCGCAAAGCCGACCTCGTAACGCTCGGCCCGCGGACGTCCCTCGGGAACGCCGCTGCGATGCACTGGCGGTAGCTTCTTCCTGACCTCCCGACGGAAGTCTGGGTCCTGGAGGAACAGCGTCGCGGAAACGACGCCTTGAGAGAACAAGTGACTCAGTACGCTCGATCCGCTATATCGTTTCACATGGAGCATCGATCTCCGACCGGCGAAGAGGTCGCAAAACTCGATCTGGCTCGCGCCGCCGCCGTACCGGATCTTCTTTTCATCCATCAGTGCAATGCTGGCATCCTGATGAGCAATAGACCTGTTGTACGCTTGCTCTGAGCGGTGTCGGAAGGCTGGCAGCCAGTGCTTGGTTGTCGGAAGCGCGGCCACTTCTCCGTCGATCCGTTGAACGAATCGCCGCGCGATGCGATACCACCGCCCTCCCGTTAAGAGAAAAGCCTCGTCGCTCTGCCGGATCTCGGCATAGAGGCACTGGTAGACAGACCAGCGCTCGCGTTCATAGCGGCCATCCGGGTCTAGACAGTAAACAGATCGCCTCCTCAGCAGCTCGGGAGTGAGATGCGCTGGATCACGAAGGGAGCAGAGGAACACCCGCAAATGAAGGTCATAGTCGGTCTCCGCCCCCTCTGCCATCGAGAACCGAAACCCGCCCACCTGGGACCAGTCAATGGGTACCGGCACAGCCAGCCACGCCTGATCCAGCTCCCCCGCAGCCAGCCGAGCGACGAGCTCCTCGTCAAGGTCGCGTGCTTGGCGCCTATCACGAATCTCTGCGACTTGGTCCACCCAGGGGTATCGTTTCCTGTAGCGTCTCTTCCGCCATTGCGTTAGGTACTGTGCAAGCTTGTCGGGAAGACCCTCCAGGCTGAGCGGGGCTGTCACGGTCAGCGCGTCCATGCCGGCCATGCGCCTGCCGAGGGTCTCGTCCTCGGGTGCTCCCACGACGGCTCTTAGGAGGTCTTCCTCGACGTTGAGGCCAAACTGCTCAATTGCGCCGGCGCGGCTCGCCTCTTCGCGGGTGTGCCGAGAGATGGCGTCAAAGCTCTTGCGATCGATACTGCGAATGCTAGCGTCAGCGATCGAGTTCAGCGTGACTTTCAGGCCAAAGTTCGGCTCCCAGCAACCCTGCCGGAGGAGATGTCGCCCATAACCGAAGGTGACCGCGAACCAGTGGCTGCCCACGGACAGTACCAGCACGGCTGCGCTGCTTGCGCTCTGGAGGAGGTCGGCCAGATCGATCTGGCCTTCGAAGAACGCAATCCAAGCAGGAGGGTCGACCTTCGACGGCTTCACGAACAGAGATCCACCGATTCGCCCGATGCCGATGGGAAAGGTCCGAAGCTCGGCCGGAGCCTCGATAGCGTCCGAGGCGACCTGCACTCTGTGCTTCAGCAGATAGATCGTCAGAGGTCGGACGCGCAGCTCTGTCGACCTGAGGGCCATTCTCGCTATGCCTCCGCCAACTCCGCCATCACCTGCTGCGTTTCCTGGTGCAACTCCTTCACGTGCGCCTCGCGCCAGGACGCAGTAAGGGAACCGTGAAAAGCTTCATGCAGAACACGGTCCCAGAGGGATTCGAAGTCATGTTGAGACACTCGAATCGAATCCCGCAGTCTCGAGACAGCCGAGACACCTTCCGCAAACGCCTTCTGGAGGTCGAGTGGTGGAAGCGGTACTCGAGCGGTACGGAGCTCGCGGAATCCCAGTCCGGGCTTGGTCTGGCCGTACTGGAATCGAGCAAGGACCGGCACATCGCCCAACGGAAGATTAGCATACGCGGCAAAATACTCTGGGGAGATCAGATCTCGATGGAGGCGGATCAGAGCCACGTGTTGACTCACGAAGAGATCCTTGCTGGATTCTCGCACGACCGCCGCTTTGCCAACCACACCGGTTATGGTGACAACAACGTCCCCCTCCAACAGCCGAGTCCTATCTGCCTCTGCGCCGTCTGGCGGGTCGATTGAGAGCAAGTGAGCCGAGACCTCGCCATCAGCGATGTCCTGCGTACGGACAAAGAGCGCTGGACCCCTGCCCGTGTATTTAGCCCAACCACGTGAACCGCTAGTCATGTGCTGTGCAAGATCACCGAGCTGTGATGTTGGCCATCTCATTCGATTCGCGGAGGGATCCCCGAACAACTTGATGAATAGCGCAGGGATGATGCGTGCGGTTTTGGCGTCGGCGTCGGCGCGGAGGCGGCGGAGACGGTTGGCTTGGTCGAGGATCTCGACGATGTGGCGTTGCTCCGAGAGCGGGGGCAATCTGACCTCGAGGCGATACGCATCGTTGCGATTGAGGCCGGGAACCCCGGTTGCGCTGGCCAGCCTCTCCAAATGGAGCGCGGTCAGTAGATAATATGCCCAACGGATATCGAGCGCGCGACGTGGAACAACGTAGTAGGTCGTGTCGATCGGCCAAAAGCTCTTCTCATACCACCAGACCTTGCCTGCCGAACCCTTCCGCCCAACCACCACACCAGGCGCCTTCACGATCGCCTTCGTGTGCTTGCCGTCCGGCCCGTTGGATCCGGCGACTTCGAAGCTCCCACTACTATCCCGGTCGCGTGCGGGCAGAGGCTTGCCGTACTCCAGCAAAATGATATCGCCGAGTCGACAACGCAGCCACTCCATCACACGGCCTCGACTTCCTGGAGCAAACGCTCGAGCCCCTCGGTGATCTGCTTCTCAATTGCAAGCACCTCGCGGATCAAGTCGGCCGGGTCTTCTTCAGGCATCGGCTCGGCCATGCGCGGCTGGTAGCGGGAGACGGCCAGAATCCATTCTTTCTCAGCGATCGTCTCCGATGGCGCCCACCAGCAGCGCGGTTCCTCACTCCCCGCCTCGAGCACCGAGCCTGCCTCGACACCCGGCGGCTTTTCGAACCTCGATGCTTTGTACTTCGCCCAGGCGGCGAGGAGCCCCGGGATGTCGTTCTTCTCCGGCGTCTCGGGGCGGCCGCCGCCCTGGATCTTGGCGGGGTCATAGCCATCGTTGCGCACCTCGTAGAACCAGACGTGCCGGGTGGCCGCCTTGCCCTTCGCCGGCTCGGTCTTGGGGCGCCGGAAGACGAGCACGGAGGTCTTCACGCCGGCGTACGGCTTGAAAACGCCGGCCGGGAGCGAGACGACCGCGAGCAGTTCGCACTCCCGCAGCAGCTTTTCGCGCAGCTCCTTGTGGGCGTTGGTGGAGCCGAAGAGCGCGCCCTCGGGCACGACCACGGCGCAGCGCCCTCCGGGTGCGAGCGAGCGGATCATGAGGGCGAGGAACAGCAGCTCGCTCTTCTTGGACTGGGTCGGCAGGTCCTGGCGAATCGACTCCTTCGGGATCTGGCCGGCGAAGGGCGGGTTGGAGAGGATGACCTGGTAGCGCCGGGCGAGGTCGTCCTCGGTCAGGCCGCTCATCTCGGAAAGCACGTTGGCGCGCTTCAGGCGCGCCTTGCGAATCCCGTGGAGCACCAGGTTCATCATCGAGATGCGCATCATCTGGCGCGAGACGTCGGTGCCATAGATCGAGGCCTCGAGCCGGCTCCAGTCGGGGATCTTCTCGCCCGGGCCCTTCCGGTAGGTCTGGAGGTTCGGGATCTCCTCCTTCGCCTGCTTCAACGTCTTGCCGCGCCGTTCGAGCCACTCCTCGCCATAGATCGGTACCTCCTGGGGCTCTTCGCTGTAGCGCGCGAGGATGTGATCGACGACGTCGATCAGGAACCCCGCGGTGCCGCAGGCCGGGTCGTAGATGGTGTCGCCGACGTCGGGGTCCAACATCTGGACCATGAAGGCGCGGATCTGGCGGGGAGTACGGAACTGGCCGTTCAGCGCCGACTGGCCGAGGTGGGTGAGGAGGTACTCGAAGACATCGCCCTTGACGTCGGGTCCGAGCTTGCGGAAGTCGATCGAGTCCAGCTCGTCGATCACCTGCTTCAGGACGTTCGGATCCACGATCTCGAGCACCGAGTCGCGGAAGTACTCGGCCACCTGGGGCTCGTCCTTGACCAGCGAGGCCATGTACGGGAAGACCTCGTCGCGCACGAAGTCGCGCAGGTCGATGCCGCTCTTGAAGCGCCACTTCGACCAGCGGAACCGCTCGGTCTGGCCGGGGAAGAGCCGCGCTCCGTTGCCGGCCCCGAGGCGGCCCTTCAACTCGCGGCTCGCTTCCTCCTCGTCGAGGAGCTTGAGGTAGATGAGATAGGAGATCTGCTCGATGTAGGTGACGGGGTTGGTCACCCCACCCGCCCACAGGATATCCGTCACGCGATCCAGCTTGCGGCGCAGGCTCTGGTCCATCGGGCTCGATTCCTCCTCAGCTCGCGTCCCGGAAGACGCCCAGGTTCAGGTCCTCCACGACCTTCCGGAGTCCCTCCTCGCCGAACAGCTCGACCCCCTTGCCGGCCGCGTCGAGGATCGAGAGCGGCGGTTCGAAGAGGTCCTCGAGGCTGACGCGGCCGGTGGCGATGCCTCGGTTCTTGAGCAGGCACAGGTACTCCGCCTGCTGGGGCGTCAACGAGCGTGACACCAGCCAGGCTCGGAAGGTCTCCTCGAGCTTCTCCTCGCGGCTCTTGATGCGCAGCCGGCCGAGCGCGGCACGGATGAAATCGACGAGCGAGCCGCCCGGGTTGCGGTAGGCGCGCCGCAGGTTGTCCTCGTTGAAGTAGTGCTCGGGCCGGTTGAGCCGGCGCGTGAGCTCCTCTTCTTCTTCCGGCTCCAGCGGCTCTTCGTCGCGCACCTTGCGGAGGATCGGGTCGTCGTCCGCGGAAGCGCGGATCGTCTCCTCCCAGTGCGTGAGGTACTCCTTCTTGTCGATCCGCTCGCCCTCGGGGCCGACCTCGATCCAGGTCACCGCCTCGAGCCACTCGTCCTCGAGGCCCAACTCGACCAGGGCGCCGGGGGGCGTGGGCGGCGTGGGCGCGCCGCCGGGCGCGCGGCCGGAACCCGTGCCCGTGAAGACCTCCGCGTCGGAGTCGTTGAAATACTCGTGGTTGCGGAAGAAGTCGTAGATCACGAACTTCCGCTTGCGGATGTGCGGGGCGGTCCGCGTGCCGCGGCCCCGCATCTGCTGGTAGAGGATGGGACTCCGCACCCGCCGGCACATCAGCAGGTGGAGCACCTCGCGACAGTCGAAGCCGGTGTCGAGCATGCCGACGCTCACCGCCACCATCGGGTAGGTCTCGGTCTTGAACTTCCGGATCAGTGCGCCGGGATCGGCAACGTCGGAGGTGACGACTTCGGCGTAGCGGCCCTTCAGTTCCGGATGCAGCTCGTTGAGGTACTGCGCCAGGCGGGCCGCGTGGTGCTTGGTGATGGCGAAGACGATCGCCTTGCCCGGTCCCGGGTCCTGGCCCGGTGCGAGCTCCTGGTAGTGCTCCCAGGCGATGCGGTCGAACTCCTCCATCATGAGTCGGTTGGTCGCCTCGTTGGTGAAGCGGCGCTCGAACTCCGCCGGGTCGTAGTGCTCGTCGTCGACGTCGGCACCTTCGGCGAGGATCTCGGTGATGCCCGTCGCGAAACGGTAGGGCGCCAGGTAGCCGTCGCTGAAGGCGTCCTGGATCGGGTAGGAGAAGTCGGGCGTGCCCGGCTCGCACTGGTAGAAGTCGTAGGTGTTGCGCTCGATGTAGTTCGCCGGCGTCGCCGTGAGGCCGACGTGGATCGCATCGAACTTGGTCAGCGCCGTCTGCCATGCGCCGTAGATCGAGCGGTGGCACTCGTCGGCGATCACCACGTCGAAGTAGCCGGCGGTGTACTCGTCCACCCGGCCGATCATCGTCTGGAGCAGCGCCACGGTGATCTGCTGCTGCTGAGGGGCCATGCCCGCGCGCAGCCAGTAGCTCGAGTGCGTGCCGAGGACGTCCTGGATCGCCTCCAGCGCCTGCTTGGCGAGCTGGTCGCGGTCGGCCAGGAAGAGGACGCGCTCGGCCCAGCCGGCCTCGAACAAGCGCTTGAGATAGAGACAGATGAGGTCGGTCTTGCCGGTGCCGGTCGGAAGCTCGATCAGAAAGCGACGCCTACCGAGCTCCAAGGCGTGGTCGAGCGCGCGCATCGCCTCGCCCTGGTAGGGGCGCACGGTGCGCGTCTCGCCCTGGCGGATGTAGTGCTCGGGGATCTCGATCGTCGCCAGGGGCCGGCGGCTGCTGCGCATCTCGACGAGCCGCTCGAGATCGCGGCGCGAGAAGAAGCCGGTGATCGGCCGGGCGTCGTCGTTCTGCCAGTCCCAGAAGTAGGTCAGCTCGCCGTTGGTCAGGAAGATGAAGGGCGCGCCGAGGGCCTTGGCGTAGGGCAGCGCCTGCTGCTTGGCGACGTAGGGATTGATCGCGTTCTTCTTGGCCTCGATCACCGCTAGCGGTCGGCCGCGCTGGTCGTAGAGGACGTAGTCGGCGCGGCCGCGGGTCGGCTCCGTGTCGGCGCGCGCCTCGAGAACACTGACGAACTCGCCGATCACGCAGAGATCCCCTTCGGCGCTCGGGTCGAAGACGAGCGGGCGGTACGCCGGATCGGGGTTCAGCGGTTCGAGGCGGATCTCCCGGTGACTCCAGGTGCCGTCGGGGTTCTGGGTCTTGGTGCTCGCGTACTTCTTGACCGAGAACTCGCCGCCAAGAGCGGGGTCCGTGGCGCCGCGGTGCCAGACCAGGACCAGCCTCCCGTCGCGGCTGCCGCCACGGTCGGCGCGAAACAGGCACCAGGAGCCGTCGGGGATCGTCGGCTCCGCGGACCGGCCCTGGATGCGGACTACGAAGTGATCACGCGTGAGGCGCACGTGGCCGGGGACTGCCATCCACCCCAGTTCATCCGGGAGCTGCGACACCGCAACGTCCGCGCCGAAGGCGCCGGCTGCGGCGGGCAGGTCGTACACCGGCGCATGCCTCTCGAACGGCCGCGCCTGGGGCCGGCCGACGAGGCCCGTGTCGGTCCCTTCCCTCGTCGCCTGCACCTCTGTGCCGACCATGGATCTGTCCTCCGGATCCCATCCCGCCTGGCGTAGGAGGTGGCCGATCGCGATCCGCGCGTCCGCTTCGCTCTCGTGGCGGGTCATCGCGAGCGTCTCATCCATCGCCAGGGTCGAAAGGGCAACCGGCGTGCCATGTTCACGCGCGGACTCCGTAGCGCTTCATCCAATTGCTCAGGGTCTGGTAGCTCGGAAGCCCGACGAGCTTCGCCGCCCGGGTCTTGTTGCCCGCGGTTTCGTCGAGTGCGCGCTCGAGGTAGTGGCGTGCTACTTTCGCCAGAAGTGCCGGCAGATCAAGGCTTTCGCCGAGCGGCTGGTCGAGAATCCGATCGTCTGGCGGAGACCCCATGGGGAGGAGGGCCTCGCGGACGTCCTCGGCCTTGAGGGTGGCATCGGGGGTCCAGATCGCTGCCCGCCGCAGGGTGTTCTGGAGCTCCCGCACGTTGCCCGGCCACGGATGCTGCAGCAGAAGGTTCCTTGCGCCGGCAGAAAGCCTCTTCTCGACGAAGCCTGGCTGCTCCGCGCCTTCCTGGTTGACCTGGGCGAGCAGGTGATCGATCAGGAGCGGCAGGTCCTCGCGTCGCTCACGGAGGGGTGGAAGGCGCAGCACGGCGACAGCGAGCCGATGGAAGAGATCCTCGCGGAAGGTGCCCGTGGTGACCTCGGCCACCAGCGAGCGGTTCGTCGCCGCGATGACTCGCACGTCCACTCGCCGGCTGCGGGAGCTTCCGACCGGGAGGATCTCTCCCTCCTGGAGAGTCCGGAGCAACTTGACCTGCGTCGTCCTGGGAAGTTCGCCGACCTCGTCGAGGAACAGCGTGCCGCCATCGGCTTCAGCGAAGTGCCCCTTCCGGCTTGCGGTTGCTCCTGTGAACGCGCCCTTCTCGTGTCCGAACAGCTCCGACTCGACGAGCTCCGGGGGGATGGCACCGCAGTTGACCGCCACGAAGGGGGCGCGTCTCCGCGGGCTGGCTCGGTGAATCGCGCGCGCAAGCAGCTCCTTGCCCGTGCCCGTCTCGCCCTCGATCAGGACCGGAACCGAACGAGGGGCGACGCGGCGCGCGAGCAGAATGATCCGCTTCATGGCGCGGCCCCGGTGGATGATCTCGTCGAACTCCGGAGCCTCGGGAGGGAGGCCGGCGCTCAATCGCTCGAGCTCCTCGTCCGGCCGCCGCAGGAGATCGGGCAAGAAGTCGGCCGAGATGTCGAAGGGGACGGACGCGGTGCGGACACCGTGCTCTCGAGACGACTCGATGAGCTCCGCGGGAAAGCGGGTTTTCGCGAGGATGATCCAGACGGCCGCCATGGCGGGCGTCCCGGGACTCAGGTGGAACGTGAGATCCACTGCTCCATCATGCCTTTGAAGAACTCGCTGCACGACGTCCACCGCGGCCGTGTAGATCTCCCCGAACTCGGTCGGGCCGGAAAGCTCGCAACGCTCGACCCGGACGCGGCAGGACGTCAGGCCGGAGACCCAGCGCACGTACGCCTCCACCGGGCCTTTGGGGAAGTTCGACAATAGCACCAGCTCCTCGAACCTCCTGGCCGCCACTGCCTGGGCGACCGGTCCGAGACCGACAGCTTCATGCTCGACGGGCGCGCGGAGGTCGGTGGAACCGACCCAGGCGAGAAGTACGGCGACGCGGCTCATGCCGCAGGATGGTAGAAGACTCCTTCTTGAATCGCAAGATCGCTAGCGGCAGGTTGGAACGCCCCTTGCGGCCTGTGGCACCGGCTCGACGCGCGGCGCTGCCGAACCTCTCGTACGAGACTCGCCGGATCAGGCCGGCCGGGCCTACTTGACCTTCACCACGGGCTGGTGAGGGTGCTCCGGGTTGGGGAGCACCCGCCGCTCGCGGCAGTCGACGTGGAGGTCGGTCTTTTCGAGCGCGGTCTGGCCGATCAGCACTTCGTCGCCGAGGACCAGGCACTCCTCGTAGACCTTGCGCCCCTCGATCTCGATCAGGACCGGCTCGGTGACGTCGACCTCCTCGCGCCGGCCGTCGGCGTACTCCGCCACCTGCCGGAACGGGCGCTCGAGGCCGAGCCGGTCGGCGACGAACGGCGGCAGCACGCAGTTGACCGCGCCGGTGTCGACCAGGGCGGTCACGCGATCGGACCGGACGCTCTCGCGTGCGATCTGGCCCCGGCGCGCCTGAGAGTCCTCGAACGCGTTGGTCAGCGTGACCTCGACCTTGACCTCACCCACGGTCTCCTCCATCGGTTGTGCAATAGGCGTCGATGCCGGAGTCATCGCTGCTCATCGTAGGCGCCAAGGGCTTCCGGGTCAACGGATGCTGCCTCGCCATCGGTCCTTGCAAAATAGAAACACGATTCTATAATGCAGGCGATGCGCCCCCGGATCGTCTCGCCGCTCCTCGCCACGCGCCTGGCGGAATCGCCCGCGGTGGCGCTCGTCGGCCCCCGACAAGCGGGCAAGACGACGCTCGCCAGGTTGCTGAGCGAGGTCTACTTCGACCTCGAGCAGGAGTCGGAGCGGTTGCGGCTCGACCTCGAGTGGCCGAAGGTGGCGGCCGGTCGGGAGCTGGTGGTCCTCGACGAAGCCCAGGCGTGGCCGGAGGTGTTTCCTCGCCTCCGCGGGGCGATCGACGAGGATCGCAAGCGCAACGGCCGGTTTCTCCTGCTGGGCTCGGTGTCGCCGGCGCTGATGACGCAGGTCTCCGAGTCGCTGGCCGGGCGGCTGGCGCTCGTCGAGCTGACGCCGCTGCTGTGGAGCGAGGTGCCGGAGGAGGCGGTTCCCGAGCGGCTCTGGCTCAGGGGCGGCTTTGCCGACGGAGGCGTCCTCGGCTCCGGAGGGTTCCCTCGTTGGCAGGAGGACTACCTCCAGCTTCTCGTGCTGCGGGACCTGCCGGAGTGGGGTCTGACGGCGCGCCCCCGGACGACCCTCCGCCTGGCGCGGATGCTCGCCGCCGTTCACGGCCAGACCTGGAACGCCTCCCAGCTCGGCAAGAGTCTGGGCCTCTCGTACCACACGGTCGACCGGTACGTCGATTACCTGGAAGGCGCCTTTCTGGTCCGCCGGCTTCAGCCCTACCACGCCAACCTCAAGAAGCGGCTGGTCAAGAGCCCGAAGGTCTACTGGCGGGACAGCGGAATCCTCCACGCGATGCTCGACGTCACCAACCGCCGATCGCTCCTCGCGCAACCCTGGGTCGGTGCGAGCTGGGAGGGGTTCGTCGTGGAGCAGATCCTCGGCCATCTCTCCGCGCTCGGACGGAGGCA
>Ga0302046_10003748_pt1 | contig 13659 bp, 11 predicted proteins | sample RVTome_11_FD_200261 | JGI IMG/M metagenome (GOLD analysis project Ga0302046, IMG submission 200261) | Soil microbial communities from uranium-contaminated site in the Upper Colorado River Basin, Wyoming, United States - RVT147D111 (version 2) ...
TCGTCTCGTTCAGGGGCGAGAAGAAGATCGTCAGGTGCGAGGGGTCCGGGCTGACCCTTGTGACCACACCGGTAAGAACATAGGTCTTGTCCTGGTCGTACATCGCGAACGAATGGTGCGCCAATGTCTGACCCGTCAGCGTGCCGACGAGAACGGCTGTCATGCCGAAGCCGGAGAACAACAGGCGCCTGCGGGTCATCGGGGCTCTCTTCTACTGGAACCCGAACAGGGGTTCGGGCTCGGGACGCTCCATGCCGTCCTCGTGATAGCGCTCCCAGAGCCTGGCCCAGGGGCGGCCGTAGATGTCCGGCACGGTGTAGTCGATCGTCGTGCCGGGGGGTATCGGCGTCGCGATGCCGGAGATCGGATAGTTGTACTGGAGGCACTCGATGTAGAGATACGGGTCGCCTTCATTGAGCTCGGAGGCCTTCTCCCAGCGGTGCACTATCCGAACCGGCTCGATCAGGGCCTCCGGGTCGTAGAGTATGACTTCATGGTCGATTCCGGCCACATCGCCGCCGGGGTCCTTGCGCGGCGTATAGATTTCGATGCTCTGCATCTGACTGCTGTGCTCGAATGCGCCGTGAGCGATCCAGCCCTGAATATTCGACGTCCAGGTGATCAGGGCCTCCTCATCCCAGAAACCGATCGTCTCGCCATACCACCTCCTGATGTCGGCGGAGAGATAAGGGGCGGAGCCGTCGCTGCTGAACTGCCGTCCGATGTGAACGTGCGTGATGTGGTTCTTCGCCGTGAGGTTCAGGATCTGCACGAGCTCCGGCGCCATCATGATCGACGGGCTGAACCCGGCGTACTGCGAGAGCCGGCGCATGAACCCCTCGGGCTGGCAATACGAGGCCGGCCACTGGGGCGCGTTGGTCGCGGCATAGTGATACATCTGCTGCACGAAGTGCATCTGGTACTCCGGTGTCAGCAACGAAAGATAGGTTGGAATCTGAAGCACCGCGCCGTGGTACCACGTAGCTGTCTTCCCAAGCTCGCGCCGGTACTTGCCGTTCCATGCCGGCAGCGTCGCCTGTGTGTAGACCGTCGGCCCTCCACGCGCCGCCGCGTCGGCAAGCATCGCTTCATAGTGCGCCTGCGCCGACTCGAAAGGATACGGGCTCACGATCTCCGCGCGCGGGTAGTCTCGGTCGCAGTAACCCCATGCCGCGGAAGCAGGCGGCGCATCGCCGATCGTCGGTGTCTCGGTTGCGCCCCACTGGCCTTCGAGGCCCGTCGGCGAGTTGCAGCGAAAGTAGCGCGGATCGCTCCACAGGTCCCGATCCCGGTAGAAGTCGCTGGTCGTGAAGATATCGCGCGGCAGGGGCGTGACCCCCGGCGGAGCGGCGCCTCCGGTAGCGGCGACGATCGGCATGACGTCCTCGGGAACACCGGGCCCGATGATCATTCCTTTGCCGTCGGGACCCACGATCGTCTCGACGCGCAACGGCAGCGGGGCCCCGCGGCCCACCGCCGACTGGGACCGCAAATCGGAGCACCAGACGGACGAAAGAGCGGCGGTGACCAGAACCGCGACGGTGATTCGAACGGATCGGGCGCCGCGCAGCGTGGCGGAGGCTTTGGCCGCCACCAGGGCGTCGTTCACCGGCCCCTCCGAGTTTCGCACTGACGAGAGCTCCCGAGCTTTTGCCTTGCCATCGAGCACCGATGGCCAGGCTCTCGTTTAACCCAACGACCCGGCGAAGTCCCGGACGAATCGAGGAAAAGCGCCGAAAAACAGGGAATCCCCGCGACTCAGTTCGTGCTGTCGTAAAACGTGAGCGCCACGCCGCCCTGCCCCATCCCGGGATTCGAGCTCAGGTAGAGGCCCGTGTTGAGCCAGGCATAAGGTCCGTCCACCCGCGTTTCGAAGGTCGGCGCCAAAGACCCGAAGGCGCCGCCGTTGCGCACGATGATGATCTCGCCGTCGTCCGTCTGCCAGAGGTAACGGGCGTCGATCGTCGCCGGGGGCGTGAGATTCTGGTAATCCGCGCCGCCCGGCAGCACTCTGCCCGTGATGCGGCCCGTCACCTCGCCGCCCGTGATCGGGATGATGTTCCGGTTGCCGCGCTTGCTCGCGCCGACCGACTGGCCGGGAGCGAGCGTCACGTTCTCGCGGATCAGCATTTCGCCCTGCTGCTCGGTGGCCGCCTTCTCGCGATAGCTCCACGGCTGAGCGGGCGCAGCGGCGGGCTTTGCGATCTCGATTGCAGTGGCGGCGCTCACAGCCACATCGGACACGTCGTAGACGCGCAAGGCCAGCGTCTTCGCCGACGCATCGAGCTCCCGCCGTGCCACGAACCTGCCCGAGTTGAGCCACGCGTGCTCGCTCGCGTCGGGCGCCTCGAAATCCATCACGACCCTGACGTCGCTCGAATCCGCACCGGTTCCCGCGCCGCGAACGAGAATGTAGCTCCCGTCCGCCGCCTCGAGCACGAGGATCTGCTCGATCTCGATCGTGCCGTTCGAGAGCGTGAGCTCGAAGTCGAGCGCGCCCGGCATCACGCTCGCCGCGAGCCCCGGTCCCTCGACGGACCCCCCGCGACCCACGGCGACGGCTCTTCGCCCGTACTGCGTCCGGCCGATGGCGGCCGCGCGCTCGAGCTCGAGCGCGATCTCGAAGATCAGGCGCCCGGCCTCCGGGCCCGGGATGCCTTCGGGCATGCCGCAGTCCCACGCGGCGTGCGGGATTATCGTCCCTGCAACCTGCTGTGCCGCCGCGTCATGCGCGGCGAGCGCCGCTGCGGCCCCGAGAACGGACAGAGCGGTACCTCGCAGCTTCATTCGACCGTCGCGAGCTCCTCCCCGGCTGCGGCGCGCGCCGCCGCAACGTGCTCGTCGACACGTGCGTTCTGGGCCAGGGCACCGGAGGCGGCCGCGATCAGGGCGGCAGCTGTCAACCAACGGATATTCATCGCATCCCCCTTCTGCGAAAGACAAGCTATACGCGGCCGCGGTCGCGCGCAACTCGGGGATTACGATCCCGGGCCCGGGCGGCGCCCCGGACCCGGGCGCCCGGCGCGATGATCGGCGGAGCGGCATTGAGCCGGTCCTTGGCAAAACCCGCCGCCGCCTGGTAGCGGCTCATGAACTCCTCGCGCTCGGCCGCCGGTATGACGTCGTCGATGTCGTCGAAGACGCCGCCGCAGCGCTCGTCGAGCAGATTGAGGAGGCCGAAGGGACCCGCGCCGCGATTGCGCAGCACCACCGCCGAGATCTCCTCGCAGAGCTCGGCGTCGTAGGCGCGCAGCGCCGCGGCCGTCACGCCGTGCTCGATCATCGACGCGCCGAGCACGCGCGCGTCGATGATCGCCTGGCTCGCGCCGTTCGAGCCCGTCGGATACATGACGTGCGCCGCATCGCCGAGCAGCGCGACGTGGCCGTCGACCCAGGTCGGCACCGGATCGCGATCGATCATCGGGTACTCGTAGACGGCGTCGGCGCCGCGCAGCATCGCCGGCACGTCGATCCAGTCGTAGCTCCAGTCCTCGAAGTGGTGGATGAACGCGTCGAGCTCCACCTTCCTGTTCCAGTCGCCGTTGGTCCAGCCGCCGGCGTTGTCGACCGTGATCTCGGCGATCCAGTTGATCGTCGCGAGCCCGCTCCGCTCGTCGGGCGGCGAGATCGGATAGAAGACGACCCGGTGGCGGTGCGTGCCGAGACCGACGAAGGACGCACCCGTCCGTATCGGCACGCCCGGCGTCGTGCCGCGCCACATGATCGCCCCGCCCCACTGGATCGGCGGCTGATCCGGATGCATTTCGGCGCGGATGGCGGAGTCGAGACCGTCGGCGCCGATCAGCAGCGAGCCCCGGATCTCTCGCGCTTCGCCGCTTCGCGATCGAACGAGCGCCGTCACACCGCCGTCGTGATTGCGATAGCCCGCGACGTGCACCCCGGTCTTGACGGCGTCGGCACCGAGACGCTCCACGGCGGTGCGGTAGAGCAGCATCTGCAGCCGCCCGCGGTGCACGGCGTATTGCGGCCACCGGTAGCCCGCGAGCAGCCCGCGCGGCTCGGAGTAGACGTCGTTGCCGTTCAGGCCGACGAGCGCCCATTCCCGTGCCGCAAGCCCGATCGAGTCGAGCGCTTCCTCGCCGATGCCGAGCTCGTAGAGCTCGCGCACGGCGTTCGGCTGCAGGTTGATGCCGACGCCGAGCGGCTTGAGACTCGCGACGGACTCGAGAACCAGACAGCGCACGCCGATCTGCCCGAGCGTGAGCGCGACGCTCAGGCCACCGATGCCGCCGCCGGCGATGAGGACGGGAAGCTCAGCCACCTGCGGCCACGACCTCAGTTTTCCGTCCGAATGAGGCAGGATTAGAAATCTCGATTCGCATTGCTCTTCACGTAATTGTCCGCCGCCCCCGGCCGCGCTCTTGCCCAGAGCGCAACGGGCACCTGGACGGGCGAGCTCACGCCGCCCGGCGGGCGCGGCGGCGGTGCTGCCGAGCCGCAGATGATAACCGTCGTGCTCAGCGCCGATGGCACAGAAACCTTCTCACGCGGCAATAGCGTCGATCGCGAGCATCACGACGATCGAGAGACCGACGAGCGGAAAGACGAGACCGAACGCGACGGCGACGACGAGAATCGCTCGCGGAATCCGAAGGTCTGCGGGATACGGCGGCGCGCCGAGCCACCCCGTGGGTCTTCGTGCCCACCACATCGTCACGGCGGCCGCGGCCATCACGAGGATCGAGAGGCACGCGAAGAGCATCAGGAGCTGATTGACGCGGCCGAGCTCCTCGCCCATGTGGATGCTCGTGCCGAGCTCGATCAGGCGCGCCGCGACGCCGAGATCCTCGTAACGCGCGTCGAACAGAACCTCGCCGCTGAACCGGTCGAGATGGATCGCGCGCACGCCCGCGACCTGCTCGGGCACGACCGAGGCCGTGTAGACACCGGTCGGGCCGAGCGGGAATGCGACGGTATAGCCCGCGTGAATGCCGAGATCCTCGAAGCGTTCGACGGCCGCGTCGATGCCAATGTCGGCCAGACCCGGCCCCGTGCCCGGGGCCGGGGCCGGGCCGGTACCCGCGCCTGACGCCGGAACCGGGACATTCTCGAGCGCCCAGGCCGTCGGCGTGACGACGTCGCGCAGAGGCACCGAGGATTCCGCGACCGGGAACCAGAACCCGTCCGGATAGCCAAGGCCGGCTGCATTCATGCCGTTCTTGAAGTGCTCGCCCCAGAATCCCGACCAGGGCAGGCCGGTGGCCGCGAGGAAGAACACGAGCACGGCCGCGAAGACGCCCGTGACGACGAGGATCAGCGCCCAGCCCGCGACGATCTCGATCAGCCGGTTGCCGGACCAGCCGAGCACGGTCAGGCTGTGCAGGTATCTGACGAAGTTGAGCAGCGGCAGGTTGCCGTAGTCGCCCTTCTCGAGATCGCCGAGCACGGTGCCCGTGTACGGATCGACGAAGACGTCCCTGGCCTCTTCGTTCGCGCGATCGACGTAGACGCGCGCCGAGCGGCTCGGCGCCGGCCGCCGGCTCGACGCTGACGACGTCGTCGTAGACGATCGCCGTGATCTCGTCCTTGAAGAGATAGATGCCGCCCGTGACGGCCAGTGACACGAGAAACGGCAGCGTCAGGAGCCCGGCGTAGAAGTGCCAGCGCCAGACGGCGTTGTAGAGCGCGTTTCGCGTCGCCATCCCGTTGCCCCCTAGTCGAGCCTGACCTCCACGCCGAAATAGGCCGAGAGCGGCTCGCCCGGATTCAGGATCGCGTCGCCGGCCGAGGCCGCGTTACGCACCGAGTGGCTCGCGACATACGCCTCGTCCGTCAGATTCCGCAGATCGGCGTACGCACGCCAGCGCTCGTTCGACCAGCCCGCGCGAAGCCCGACGAGCGTATGCGACTCGACACGATACGTATTCGCGAAGTCCGCCCAGCGCCGGCCGACACGCTCGAAAGTCGGACCGACGAAATAGCCCGCCGGCCTCCGATAGATCAGCTCGCCGCGGACGAAGTAGTCGGGCGCCGCCGGCAGCTCGTTGTCGCCGTACGCCGGATCGCCGTCGAAGCCGAAGTCGTTGACCGTGACGCTGACGAGCGGCTCGAGCGTTCCCGCTCCGGCCGCAAGGCTCGCGCGGATCAGCGCCTCGACCCCCGCGTGCACCGTGCGGTCGACGTTCGTAACGAGGCTCGTGCCGGGCGCGCCCGGATCCTCGACTGACAAGATCTCGTCGTCGATCTCTGCGTAGTACAAGGAGACGTCCCAGGCAAAGCGGCTCGACCCGCCCGCGCTCCGCTCGCCGCGCGTGCCGATCTCGACGACGCCGCCCCGCATCGGCGCGAGCGTCGCGTTACCGCCCGCGACGTTGTCCTCGAGCTCGAAGTTGGTCGGCGGCTCGAACAGCCGGCTCAAGTTTCCGTAGAGGCTCGCGCCGTCGCCGAGCGCACGCACGACACCGACGCGCGGGTTCAAGCGCTGATAGCTCGCGTTGGGGTTGGTCTGCACGCCCGACGGCACGGCCGTGCTCCTGACCTCGCGCTCGGCCGAGACGGACTGGGCCGCGAGGATCAGCATCGTCGTATCGCTGAGACGCCAGCGGTCCATCGCGAAGAGCTCGGCCGTCGCGGCCGAGTTGTCGACGATCGTCGTGAGCCCGTTCGGCCGACCGTCGAGGTTGCGGTAGTTGCCGCCCTCGACGTCGTTCTCGCCGTAGTTCAGGCCGAGCACGAAATCGTGGTCGCCGGCGCTGTGGTTGTACCGCAGCATCGTGCCGACGTCGCGGTGATCGGTGTCGATCAGCAGGCTGAAGACCTCGGTCGGCGGCGCCGGCCCCGGCCCGTCGAAGTCGACGGCGACCCAGACGATCGGATGATAGAGCGCCTGCTGCTCGAGCGAGAGGCCGAAATCGAGCCGCCGGTCGGCGTCGATCTGCCAGCTCGTCCGGTTCGCAAGCCGCGCCGTGTCGACGTCGAGCTGGTAGTTGCCGTCGACGGCGGCCTGGCTGGCCCGGTCGGGGTCGGCGTCGAGCTGCGAGCGTGTCAGCGAGCCCGGCAGCTCCTGGTCGTTCTGCAGCGCGGTCAGATAGAACCGCGTCCTAAGGCCGTCGCCGAAGCCGAAGCCCGCGTTGCCGTAGAGCCCGGCGCGATCCTGCGCGTTGTGCGCGCGGTAGCCGTCCCAGCGCTTGCCCTCGACGGTAACGAGCGCGTCGGCCGACTCGCCGAGCATGCGGCCGAGAGTGAAGCGGCCGAGTGTTTGACCATGACTGCCCGCGGTCAGCGCAAGACTCGTGCCGGCCTCGTCCTCGGCCGTCGGCGTCACGAAGTTGACGGCGCCGCCGAGCGTGCTCGCGCCGTACCGAAACGCGTTCGCGCCGCGCACTATCGTCGCGTAGCGTGCCGCCAGCGGATCGACGATGCGGTTGTGGTTGTTGCCGTCGGCCGTCGTGACCGGCAGGCCGTCCTGCAGCAATTTGACGCCGTTCATGTCCCAGTCGGTCGCGTCGAGATTCGAGCCGCGGCTCGAGAAGAAGATGCCGTCGTTGCCCGTGTCGCTGACCGACCAGATGCCCGGCACGTAGCGCAGCGCATCGGCGAGGCTCGCGACGTTGCGCTGACTCAGGTCCTCGATATCGATCAGCGTCGCGCCGCCCGGCGTCAGGGCGATCTCGGCGAGCGCGTCGGCCATCGCGGCTTCGGTGCCGGTCACGACGACCGTCTCCTCTGCCGGCGCCACCCGGGCGCCGGGCTGCGCCTGGGCGCCGCCGGCCAAGAGCGCGAGCGCCGACAGCGGCACCGCGGAATGGATTTGTTTCATTGGTGTGTCCCCGTCTGAATCGAGTGATGACGCGAACGAGCTCGCGCGTCAAACGCGCGCCGGCTCGAGCGCGACTTCGAGGCAGATGACTCTGCCGGTTAGGTTGCGTGACGGGAGATGACGGGCGGCGCGCGGGCGCGGTAGGAAGCGACGAAAGCGGCCGGCGCCGCGGCCGACGGCTCGGTGCGAGCGAGAACGTCCCCGAGCGCAAGCAACTCGATGGAGTATTCGAGCGCGAGCGGCGCGGCCGCGAAGGACGCGCCGACGGGGCAGTGTTCCCAGCCCGTGTGCCCGGCGTCCGGGTCGTCCGCGGGCGCATTCAGGTCGGCGTGCGCCGGATGCGCATGGCCCACGCCGGCCGCCGCATCGGGCGCGGCCTGATGGTCGTGCGGGACGCCCTGGGCTGCGCCTGCGGCCTGCGCCTCGGCGGCGGGCCGCGCCTCGGCGAGGCGATCGAAGAACGCGCCGGCGAGCCCGCCGTGACAGAGCACGACCGGGCCGCCCGAGTCGAGCGGCGCAGGCATGAAGCCGGCCGGGATCAGCGCGCGGACAAGAAACCCGGCGAGCACAACACGCAGGGCCGCGGCGCGGAGTCTCTCGGGTCGGCTGACGGCTGGCGTTCGATGCATACCTGGCCCCGATTCTACTCAATCACGAGCATCGAGGCCCAAACGTTCCCGTAGCCGGGCGAATATCGCCTCGTCCGGCGGCGGCTGCATCCGCCGCGAGTCGCGTTCCATCTGCTGCACGAGCGCCTCGACACTTTCCCGGCCCGCGGCATCGGCGACGGCATCGATCGGCCGGCGGTCGCCGAGCGCCGGGATCTCCTGCGTGATCCAGTCGTCGTAGTGGGCGGCGATCATGCGGTTCAGGTGCTCCCTGACCTCCGGCAGCTCGGCCAGCGCCGCGTGATCGTCCGGATCGCCGGTCTCCTCCTCGGCATCCGGCAGCTCGCTGCCGAGATAGCGCGCACCGGTTCCGAGCGCCTCCTCGACGATGCTGCGCAACGTTTCGGCCCTCTCCATCGAGTTGACGTCGGCGACGAGCCGATCGCGTTTGATCGTGAGCCCACCGAGTATCGTGTTGTCCCAGCTCGCGTGCAGGCGATTGCCGGGCTTCAGCCAGTCAAACCGGACGCTCACGAGCCTGCCGTAAGGATCGCGCTCGGCTTCGCTCAACAGCTCATCCTCGGCTCTTCCCGCCGCGAGGTGCTTGAGCGCCGCGAACGCCGCCTCGGCGCTGTCGATAGCGAAAGCGACTCGCTGCGGCAGAAGGAGCTCGCCATCCGTATTGTGCAGCACAGGCGGTGTCGGATTCAGGAATCGCGCGATCGCCTCGAGATAGTGCTCGCGCAGCTCGAAGTCCCATTGTCGAAGCAGGTCCTGCGGCGGCGTATCGCGGCCGGGCCCTGACCGCATTCCATCGCGAAGCTCGATGAGCGGGATCTTGTCCGCCGGACCGAGCACGTACGGCGAGCAGGCCTCGAGCATCACGATCCCGTCGATCGGGACGAGCTGCCCGAAGAGTACGTCGCCGACACTCATCGATTCGGTGGCCGAGCGCTCGAGCACTTCGTGCTCCTCGCCCGTTATGACATCGCGGGCCCGAAACCCGTGCCCGCGGTCGCAGCGCACGATCTCGTGGAAGCTGAACGGAGCCTGCAGGCAGGCTTCGAGATACCGGCGGTGCAGCGGATCGAGCCTCGCGCCGCGGCGCTCGAGCAGCATGCTCGTCGGCGGCCGGTCGTGCAGCGACGGGTCGACGACCGAGGCTTCCTCGTGCGGATCCGGCGACCACGAGTGGTACATCCACGGCAGAAAGATCGCCCCGAGCGCGGAATCGGGGTCGAATTCGCCTTCATCCCAGAGCGTGAACTCGGCCCACGCCTCATCGGCGGCCTCGCCACCATAGGTCTCGGCGAAGAACCTCGCCATCTGTCGCGGGAAGTCACCCGTTACGCGCCGCACGCGGCGCCAGGTTGCGTCCGCGGCCGACTCCGGCGCCTCGCGTTCACGCGCGAGACAGCAGTGCTTGTACTTCCTGCCGCTGCCGCAAGGGCACGGCTCGTTGCGGCCGGGGCTCACTCGCTTCGCGTCCTCATGCCATCCATCGTCACCCTCCACGATGATGATACCGGGCTGCTCGACGTCCAGCACGTCCTGGAAGCGGCGCCTCGTTCGCCTTCCGTAGACCGGATGTTGCCCGGGCACCGAGTAGCAGACGAAGTACCTGTCGCCGATATGGACAATGTCCGGCGGTGCATCATTGACTCTCCGGTTGTCTCGTCCCGTACGCTTGTGCGCCTTGTCTCGCCGGGCAGACGTGAATAGCATGGCGACAAAACCGATAAGAACGCAACGGACATGACCACCTCAGCAATCGCCCCGCTGACCCGGCGCGCCATGCTCAAGCGCGGCGCCCTCGCCATCGCCGGTTTCGAGCTCGCGAAGCTCGGTGCCATCGCCCGGGCGCAGGAATCGACGGGGCTCGCGGCCGCCTGGCGTGACGCCTTCCATGTCGGCCTCGCCGTCAGCAACTTCACGCTCGATCGCAGAACGCCTGAGCACCTCGAGCTGATCGCGCGCGAGTTCAACACGGTCACGGCCGAGAACGCCATGAAGTGGGGCGTGATCCGGCCCGACGGCGTCAACTGGCAGTGGGAGCGCGCCGACACGCTCGTCGAGCTCGGTGCCAGGCACGGCATGTACGTGCTTGGCCACACGCTCGTCTGGCATTCGCAGATTCCGGGCAGCGTGTTCGTCGATGCCGGCGGCAGTCCGCTGACGCGGCCCGCCCTGCTCGCGAAGATGGAGGAGCACATCGCGACGCTCGTCGGCCGCTACCGCGGCCGCGTACACGCCTGGGACGTCGTCAACGAAGCCATCGACGAGGACAACGGCTGGCGCAGCTCCCGGTGGCTCAACATCATCGGCGACGACTACATGGAGCAGGCGTTCCGGCTCGCGCGCGCGGCGGACCCCGACGCGACGCTGCTCTACAACGACTACAACATGCACAACCCCGGGAAGAGGGCCTTCCTCGTCGAGGTTCTGAGGGACTACCTCGATCGCGGCGTGCCGGTCGACGGCGTGGGGCTACAGGGCCACGTCGGCCTCGACTATCCGGACCTCGAGGAATGGGAAAGGAGCATCGCGACCTACGCCGGAATGGGGCTCGAGGTGCACATCACCGAGCTCGACGTTGACGTGCTGCCGAATCCCGGCCGGCCGGGGGCCGATGTCTCGAACGTTTCCGAATCCGGGACGGCAGCCAACCCATGGCCGGACGGTCTGCCCGACGAGATCGAGGAACGGCTCGCGGATCGCTACGAGCAGCTGTTCCGCATCGCGCTCAGGTATCGTGACAGCGTCGAACGCGTGACGATGTGGGGGCTGCACGACGGCGCCTCGTGGAAGAACAACTTCCCCGTCCGCGGCCGCACGAATTATCCGCTGCTGTTCGACCGCGATCTCGAGCCGAAGCCGGCGTACTTCCGTCTGCTCGAGCTCGCTCGCGCCGAGGTTTGAAAGAACGGCAGCGATTGCGAAGCAAGGCCTAAAGGACATGCAAGGACTGCTCCTGATTGACATGGCAGGCATGAGTGTGATCTTGAATTCGCTTCCCCGTTGAAGCTCTGCGAGTACGTCGGGAACTGGACGTACGGGTCCGCCGACAGCATCCGCCCCGTGTCCGGGTCGTAGACCCGCCCGTTCATGTGCACGATGCCGACGTCGTCCAGATGCTCGTGGCCCGTGTAGCCGCGCGGCGTGTCCGCCGGCGCCGAGGCCGCGCCGTCCCAGTCCGTCGGATCGAAAGATGTAGTGAACGTCGGTCACGGCGCCCGAAACGATCTCGCGCTCGCAGATCCCGTCCACGTAGAGCGTCGTCACGCCCGTGAACCCGTTGACCTGCCGGAACCTGGCCCGGTCGGCGCCGTAGTCGAAGCTGATCGTGTCGGTGCCGTCGCTGATCGCGGCGGGCTTCCCGAAGGCCGTCCAGGTCGTCGTGCGCGCGCTCGAGGTCGAGAAGTCCCAGCCCGAGACCTCGTTGCCGTTTAAGTCGTAGCAGAACTCGGCGCTGCCGATGGTCGTCACGGCGTGCGGGCCGGCGTGGCTCGTCGCGCAGCCGGCGTCGGGGTCGGCGTAGTAGTACGTGCCGAGGCCGGTCTTCGTCTGGATGTTGCCGAGGGCGTCAGCAAAAAGCCCTTGGCCCCGGGGTAGAATGAGACGATAGCGTTACGGCATTCTCGCGGGTCTCACGATGAGCAGCAACGAGCAAGCATTACTCGACAAACTCAAGGCACTCCCTGAGCGGCAGCGCGCGGAAGTCGAGGACTTCGTGGACTTTCTTGCCGCCAAGGCGAGAAAGCGCGACGCGTTCGATCGCCTCCTTGCCATCGCGCCGGCGCTTGAAGCCGAGGGCATTGAGCCCATGAGCGACGCGGAGGTCGTTGCCGAGGTAAAGGCAGTGCGCGCCGAGCGACGCGCGCGCAGGGAAAAAGAACAGACCAAGTGATTACGTGCGGCTCGTGCTTGACACGAACGTAGTGATCTCCGCGCTTCTGTGACGGGGCACACCGTACCGATTGATCGAAGCGATTCGCCAGCGCGCCTCACTCCACATCTACAGCAGCCCGGTGCTCCTCGAAGAGCTCGCCGACGTGGTTGCCCGCCCGGCCATGACCAGACGCCTCGCCGCTATCGGCAAGACAGCGCAGCAGGCTATCGCGGATTACCTCGAGGCGATCGAGCTGGTGGAACCCGCCGAGGTTCCCCGCATTACGCGCGATGCGGATGACGATCATGTGCTTGCGTGCGCTCTCGCGGCAGCCGCCGATCTCATCGTCTCCGGCGACACGGACTTGCTTGCACTTGAGACCTGCGAGGACATTCCCATTCTCACGCCGTCCGCAGCGCTCCATCAAGTCGAGGCACAGCCCTAGCAGCTTGTCGGCTCGACCGCCCTCCTTTCAAGCCGCCATCCTTACATACTCATGATGCAGCCCGCCGACGCGGTCGCGCTCGATCACCTTGCCCGCATCCGGCCGCTGCGCGGCCCGACCGCTCGGCACGTCCTTGCCGAGCGCGAGATGCGTGCGCGCCGCGTTGTAATAGTCGATATAGCTCGAGAGGACGCGGTGCAGATGGCGCTCGCCGAGCACGATCACGTGATCCAGGCACTCGCGGCGGATCGAGCCGATGACGCGCCGAGCGTAGGGATTCTGCCAGGGTGATCCGGGCGCGGTCGGCCGCTCCTCGATCCCGAGCGCGAGCGCCTCGCGGCGGAACACCTCGCCGTAGATCGCGTCGCGATCGCGGATCAGATACCGCGGCGCGCCCTCGGGCGCGCAGGCCTGCCTGAGCTGCCGGGCCGTCCAGGCCGCCGTCGGGTGCGCCGTGACGTTGAAGTGCAGAATGCGCCGACGGTCATGGTTCAGGACAACGAGCACGAACAGCACCCTGAATGTCGCCGTCGGCACCGTCAGGAAGTCCATCGCGATCAGGCCGCCGGCATGGTTCTCGAGGAACGTGCGCCAGGCCTGGGACGGCGGGCCGCTGCATCGGACCATGTCGCGCGCCACCGTCGCCTCGGCGATCTCGATCCCGAGCTTCAGCAGCTCACCGTGGATCCGCGGCGCGCCCCAGAGCGGGTTGGCCAGGCTCATGCGCCGGATCAGCGCCTGGATCTCGGCATCGATTCTCGGCCGCCCCCTACGCCGGCTCTTCCAGCGCCAGTAGTAGCGAAAGCCCTGGCAGTGCCAGCGGATGACGGTCTCGGGCTGGACGATGTGGAGCGCCGAGCGCCATCCGGACCACATCCTCGCGATGAGCACCCAGAACAGGCGATCGGGGTCGGCGAGCCTGGGTCGCGGGTGCGCC
>Ga0302046_10003749_pt1 | contig 13658 bp, 9 predicted proteins | sample RVTome_11_FD_200261 | JGI IMG/M metagenome (GOLD analysis project Ga0302046, IMG submission 200261) | Soil microbial communities from uranium-contaminated site in the Upper Colorado River Basin, Wyoming, United States - RVT147D111 (version 2) ...
CTCAGTCGGTTAAGGTCGCTTGGGCAGAGATATCTTAACCGAATCGGAGGGTGGATACCATGAGCCTTTACTGTTCTCGAGAGGAACGGATTTCGCTTGACATTGCCCCCTTCCTTAAGTAGCCTCAACCCCCCTATACAAAAGAGCTTTCTTCACCTTCAGGACACTGATCTCGGTCAGAATGACGGAGGGCACTGAGGAATTCACCTCATCTTGAAGACGGCAGCGTTTCATCATTCCACGCCAACGCTACCCACGCGAATATCTCTTCAATACGAGAACCTGAAGGTTCCATGAACCAGATCACGGTGCTTATCGCTGACGATCACGCCCTCTTTCGGGAAGGGCTCCATATGCTCCTGACGTTGGAAGAGGACATCAAGGTCGTCGGTGAAGCCGCAGACGGCCTGCAGGCTCTCAGCATGGTGGAAGCCCTCCAGCCGAATATCCTGATGCTGGATGTTCGGATGCCGGAGTTGAGCGGGCTCGATGTCCTTCCCAAGATTCGCGCGAAGAGCCCCGGGACGAAGGTTCTGATCCTCTCAGGCTTTTTCGAGGACGACTTGATCGTCGAGGCCCTGCAACTCGGCGCCAAAGGGTACTTAACGAAGACGATCAATCGTGCAGACCTCCTCAAAGCCATACGCGCCACCCATGCCGGAGAGCTCTGGGCGGAACGCAGGGTGCTGACGCAGATCCTGGAAGGCTTGCTCGAGAGGGTGAACAATCTGCATGGGTCGATCCCACAGGCCTGGGAGGCTCTTACAGACCGAGAACAGGAGGTTGTCAAGTGGGTGATTCAGGGAATGACGAACAAAGAGATCGCCTCCCAGCTCGGGATCAGCGAGAAAACCATAAAAACGCATTTACGCAACATTTTCAGTAAGTTAAAAGTCAGTAACCGGTTACAGCTTCTCCTCTATCGGATCATGGACCGTACCGGCTGACCTCTCGTGTCCCCCTCCCATTACCCCCCTCACCTGCCCTCCCATCTCGCAAGCAATGACGTTCAGTCAAAGACCTAGGTCTTCCTTTTCTTCGAAATACGCCGACCGCCCGATTGTGTGGGACTCTATAGCCGGGTAGAGTCGCTCGACGTCACCATTGCACATGAGTGCGATGGTTCAGATGGTGGGTGCAACGCCTGCTCTACAGATCGAGGGCGGGCCGCGAAACATGAAGGCCTGGGGTCTTCCGGGTGAGCACCGTGGACGGAGCACATGACGAAACCATCAGATCTTCAACGAAAGGAGTTACCACAATTCCGCCCATTCGGATCGTCGTGGCTGAAGACCATCCTGGTTTCCGCGAGATGGTGTGTGAGCAGCTCCGACTCGCCCCCGATCTGGAGGTCCTCGGCGATGCCCGGGACGGGTGGGAGGCGATCGCTGCAGTGGGGAGGTTGAAACCCGACGTGCTGACCCTCGACCTGGACCTGCCAGGGATGAATGGTTTGGATGTCCTTCGTGTGGTCCGCCGGTACAGCCCGGACACAAAGGTGATCATCCTCTCAGGCCACGACGAGGAGCCGACCATTCAGGAGGCGCTCAAACAGGGCGCGAGAGGGTACATCGTGAAAGGCGAGGGGGCCAGCATGGAGAAGGCGATCCGCGTCGTGCAGAATGGCGAAGTCTGGGCCAGGCGGCGGGTCCTGGCCACGGTGATCGAGGAGCTGAGAGGCCTCGCCAGCCTGACGTTTCCGGCAGCGGGGACCGAGCGGGCGCTCGCGTGAGTGCACAAGGATGTATTGGCAGGTTGTTGAGAACTTCGGACTCAATTTGGTGAGATTGATGAAGACAATATCATAAGGATGCCATGTCAAGCGGTGCATATACCCATGTTGGTAGCATATACCCAGGAACAGAGATAGACATTACTGAGATCCCGCTGTGAACCGATCACCGCGGTTTTACGAAGGTGTGACCAGCATCGCTGGCGAGGGGCAAGGATCCCTGCGGGGGCTCACCCTCGCTCGCGGCGCGCGTCACCCGATCCGAGACAGACCGCTGCCCGCTCATCCTCCTGTGCTCCTCATGTCGCCCCCGGGTGCCGTCAGACGCCCCCGTGCAGCGCCCAGCACTGCTGGCGCATGCCACCAAACAGGGTAAGCGTGTCGGTCTCGATCCCGAGCTTCAGAACGAACTGCCCGGCATGACGGACGATGCGGCCGGCCACCTGCACGAGCGTCCACCGCAGCGTGGCGACCATGTGCCGTGCCCAGGCGGTGGGACAGGCCAGCCGCTTGAACCCGATGAACACGTTGTACGCGATCCCCCCGAGGCGACACCAGACGGCGTTGGCCCAGGTCTCGCCGCAGGGGACCCGCTCCAACCCGACGCCGTGCTTCAGCTCCTTGGTGAAGTTCTCCACCTCCCCGCGCTGGTGGTACCAGTCGAGGACCGCCTGCGCCGACTTCTTGTGCGGGGACCAGTTGGTGGCGATGACGCGGTACACGTAGGGGGCGCCGGGGCCGTCGAAGAGCGCGAGCTGCCGTCGGACGCGGCCGATGGGCGTGTTCACGAATGCCGCATCGGTCGACCGGATCATGTCCGGCGTCACCCGGCATCTCACCGCGACCTGGGAGGAACACCCCCTTCGACAAACTCAACAGAATCCTTGACGTGTGACCAGCTAGATAAGGTGCTTCTGCTTAATGAATCGCATCCAGCGCGCGAATCGAGGAGCGCTTGCTGCTCCGCCTCAAAAAAGCCCTTTGAGCAAATGACGACTGCTCTGCCAGGAGCTAGTCAAGCGTGAGGATCTCGACGCCCTTATGGCGAAACACTTCTTTAGAAGCAGACCCACCAGTGTGCCCTCCCCTCCGCCAAAAGCGGACAGATCATGTGCTACGAGAGGCGGACACTTCACATGCTACCAACAAGAATCGCGTTTTTCGTTGACAAGGGTCCCGTTTCGTCGTAAGAAGGGTTGGCCCAAAGAGTGGGTCGCAGAAGCTCTCCACAAGATGCGACCGGGGTAGTGCATGCCTAGGCTGGGATGGCGTATCGGAGCGCTGGCACTTCTAGGGGGGGTACTCGTCCCGACGGTGGCTCTGGCTCAGGCCGGCTTCTACGTTACCCCATCCTTGTCCTTCGCGGAGGTTTACGATGATAATCTCTTCTTCACTGCCTCCAATCCCGAGTCAGACTTCATCTCGCGCTTCACTCCGGCAATTCAGGCCGGGTACCAATCCGAGCCGCTGACGATTCTGGGCCGCTACAGTTTCGATGCAGAGGTCTATGCCGACCATCCAGAACTAAATAGCCCTCAGGTGCGCCAGCGGGCTTCGATTGACTTGAATTACCTCCCGACCCGGCATCTCACGCTCTCGTTCAACGGGGGCTACTTTGAGACCCAAACGCCGAGCGAGCTCAACGTGCTGACCGGGCTGCAGGTCGGACGGAGTCGCGCCCACAGCCTTTCCTTCGCTCCCTCCCTCGTCTACCAGTTCAATCCGCTCACGACAGGAACCGGAGGGTATACGTTCACAAGGGACGAAGCGTCCGGCGGCGTCTCGACAGACACTCACGCCATAAACCTGGCCTTTGACCGGCGGTTCACGCCACGGGACACAGGGAGCCTCGGATACACTTTCCGCGACTACGTCTTCGGAGGCAGTAACTCAACTGCGGACAACGAGACAGTGACTTCTCATTTGCTGACACTCGGCTGGACGCGCGAGATCATCCCCCTGATCAGCGTGACGCTGCGGGCAGGTCCGCGCTTCTCCCAGGGGTCGGTGGAGCCTGACCTGTATGCATCGATCGGCTACAAGCTGAAGTCGGGGGAGCTCTCGCTCACCTACGCGAAGAGTCAGAACACCGTCATCGGGCAGGCCGGTACCATAAACACCGACAGCGTCGTCGCATCATTCAGGTATGAGGTCGTGCGCCTCCTCCAAGTAAGCGCCGGCGCAGGCTTCTTCAGGAATACACAAGAAGGCTCTGAGGTAAAGACCTATAGCCTAAACCTGGGCGCCAGCTACCCGATTACTGCGTGGCTCACTCTCGTTGGCTCCTATCAGTTCAATTATCAGCAGGGCGCCCTCGGTTCCGCAACCGCCACGGCAGGAGGTCCTGAGCAGGACATCTCTCACAACATAGTCTCAGTGAGTCTTGTCGCCACCTACCCCATTCGTGTGCACTAGGATTTCCCAGGCAATAACCGGCTGTTCCAGTCACGGCTGTAGAAATCCTGGCACCCCCGCGTCAGCTCCGCCACTGAGTGTGCAGGGAATTATTGGAGGTGGATTTAGAGGGGTGACTCTCCAAGGGGTGAAGCGGCAGGCTGGGGAAGGCGAGAGGCTGCACGACCGCACGTCCGGTCTTGAGTGAGATCGGATAAGCCAAAGAAAAAGGCCGGATGAACGCTCATCCGGCCCTCATGTGGCTTCGAACTACAAACCTATGTTGTGGCTATGTTGCTTGATGCCTTTGAACCAGCCGCCTATCAGGCTATTTCTGGACAAACATTGACGACGACGGGAGGAGTGGAGGGAAAGACTACCTGTCGCCGAAAAGAGACAACCGCTTCCAGCCCAGTAACCCCAGCCCCACGAAGCCGGAGCCGAGGAGTAGGACAGTGCCAGGCTCAGGAACTGAGTTTACGACATCGCCACTCAACACTGATGAGCTTGTAAACCCTTGAGGTGGTAGTGCACCATCGGCGATAATACTAATGTTCATGTTCCCTTGGATGAGTTGGCCCGAACCAACTCCATAAAAGCTCTCCAACGCGTTGTTTCCCGAAGTAATGAAGGATGAGCCCACGATACTGAAACCTCCTCCCCCCAGAGTAATTACCGTGGCCTCTCCAAAACTCCCCGACATGAGGGTGGATCCGACTAGAATGTCAGGCGTCGCGTCGAGAAAATCCACGCCGCCAACCAGGCTGACCGACGATCCTCCACCGCCCCCGAAATTCCAGGAATTGGCAGTTGTTCCTGTCAATGCGCCAGTGGTGAAACTTAAGGTACAGCCTACACACGTTGCTGTCACGCCGCTGTTGGCCGGTGTGCCGATTCCAACTATACTAGTAACCGAGATGTTTGACCCCACAAGTGGATCCGAAGCACCGCCGGCGTATGAGACGCTCCCGCTATTAGGGGCCAGGATAGCAAAATCGATTACTCCCGCCTGCGCAGGCGCTAGGGACAGGGACAGAGATAAAACCAGCCCCATACCTACCTTTATGGCAAGGACCAAAAACCGCGCGTTCCATCGTGTACTATTCATGTAATGCCCTCCTTTCAAGTAGATGCGTTTCTAGGCCTGTTTTAGAGATCGCACTGTTATTCCTGCAATCGATATGCCACTGCGCTATTGTCGGCAGAATGCTCTTTAACTTGCGAAAAGTAAAGACCTTTTTGAGATTTTGCAAAAAACCACCGATCGGATGGCCGGCAGAGACTGTAAATTTCTTCGACTAGCGGCGAAAAGTAACGGGATGCCCATTGGGAGAAGTATAAATAAATCAACGACTTAGTAAGGATCGTGACAAGCTATAGAACCTGTAAGATTATCCGACAAAATGCCAACGTTGAGACGATCATCAGCTCTGCAACCACCTTCTTCACTGGGCACTTTCTTGCCACATCCCGAGCTTCCCCATCCGATCATAGAGGGTGGGGCGGCTGATGCCAAGCTCAGCGGCCGCCTGGGTGATGTTGCCTTGATGCCGCGACATTGCCCGCTGAATCAGATCCCGCTCGAGCCCTTCACGGGCTTCCCGAAGTTTAAGGCCACCGGATCGGGTGGACGAGGAGGCCAGTTCCAGATCCTCCGGCGTCAGCCTGGGGCCGTCGGCCATGATCACCCCCCGCCTGATCCGATTTTCCAGCTCACGCACATTCCCTGGCCAGTGGTAGGCCTCAACAGCTCGGATCGCCTGAGCGTTGAACCCGGTGAGCTTTTTCTGACTTTCGGCCGCATACCTTTGGAGCAGGGCGGTGGCCAACAGCAGGATGTCGCCTTCCCGCTTACGAAGCGGCGGCACGGTAAGGACGACGACCCCCAGCCGGTAGAAAAGATCCTCCCGAAAGTGGCCCTCGCTCATGGACTGCTTAAGATCCATGTTAGTGGCTGCCATCACCCGCGCATCAACATGGATCGCTTCGCGGCCGCCGACCCGCTCAATCTGCTGCTCTTGCAGGAAGCGGAGGAGCTTGACCTGAAGCGGCAGAGAGAGTTCGCCGATCTCATCCAGAAACAGCGTTCCCCCCTGGGCCACCTCGATCCGCCCCTTCCGCTGAATGTGGGCGCCGGTAAAGGCGCCTTTCTCATGGCCGAAGAGTTCCGACTCCAGCAGGGTTTCCGGGATGGCTCCGCAGTTGATCGCCACAAACGGGCCCGATCCTCTGACGCCCTGCCGGTGGATTGCCCGGGCCACCAATTCCTTGCCCGTGCCGCTCTCCCCCAGAATGAGCACCGGCACCTCTGTGGTCGCCAGCTTCCGAATTGCCGCAAACACGCCCTGTATTGCCAGGCTCGTCCCCAGCATTCCTTCAACCGAGCCTCCACTCAAGCGCTGTTGGAGTTCGCGGTGTTCCCGCTCAAGCTGGGCGACATGGAAGGCCCGGCGGAGGATCACCTTGAGCTCTTCCACCTGCATCGGCTTACCGAGGAAGTCGTATGCCCCCTGCCCAATTGCGTTCAGGGCATGTGCCTTCTCCGCCCGGCCTGTGATGATGATCACCTTGAGCAGGGAATCCTCCTCCAGCAGATCAGCCAGCACCAGGAAGCCCTCATCGACCTCTTCAGGCCGCGGAGGCAGGCCCAGGTCCAGGAGCACAACAACCGGGCGCTCACTCCGAAGCACCGCCAGAGCGTCCGACCGGTCTCCGGCCAGGAATACCTCGTAGTCCTTGGCGAGGGCCCATTTCAGATGGGCGCGGAGATGCTCGTCGTCGTCAACGATCAAAAGCTTGAGCTTTGTCATGAGTCATGCAATGTCAAGGGTCCAGTGTTAAGTCGGGGTCCCGGATTGTAGTTCTTCCGGCCGGCAGGATGACTTGAAACGTGCTGCCCTTGCCCTCCTTGCTCTTCACCTCGAACCACCCACCGTGAGCCTCCACGATCCGCTTGCTATGGAACAGGCCGATGCCCAAGCCTTGCTCTTTGGTTGTCTGAAACGGGCGAAAGAGGGATCGCTCCATGAATTCTCTCGACATGCCGCAGCCGTTGTCGCTAACCGAAAGCACCACCCAGCCATTCCGGGTCTCGGTCGTCACTCGTATCTCACCGTCGCTCTCCACCGACTCATTGGCGTTAAGGACGAGATTTGTCAGCACCTTCCGCATCTGCTGCGGGTCGATGACCAGCCTCGGAACGGAGCGGAGGTCCTGGATCAGCGAGGCCTTGAAGCAGCCATTTAGGCCGGCGAGCGTGGCGGCCACGAGTTCGGTCAGATCAGCTTCGGTCTTTTCTAGCTCAAGCGTCTGGCTCAGGAGCGACAGGCGACTGCACATGGCGTGTATCTTGGCCACGCTGTGTGAAATCGCGCGTAGCGCGTCGTGGCGGAATGCCGGGTCGTCGAAATGTTCCGGCAGGTTCTGCATCGTCAAGGAGAGCGTCGAGGCCAGGTTTTTCAGGTCGTGGAGGAAGAAGGCCGACAACGTCTGGAACGCCTCCATTTCCTTCGCCTCCATCAGGCGCTGAGACAGGTTGAGGGTGAGGAGACTGCCTGCCGCCTGATCCGCAACCGTCTTGAGCAGCTCGAAGTCCTCAAATGAAAAGGGCTCTTTTGTCAGCCGCTCGTTCAGGGTCATGATCCCCACGACCTCCCTGCCGGCCACCAGTGGAACGCAGTAGCGGATGGGGAGCTCACGAACACACTCCTGGTTAGCGTGCATTAGGGCTGCGACCCAGCCCGCCGCTGGCTGATCGCAATCAACAGGCATCGGCTCTTCGCGCATGCCTCGGATCAGGTCTGCAGCACTCTTCCCGGCCGTCCTGAGCCCTCGCGCCAGGGCATCAGAGAAAACGGTCGATGCGCCCGGCAAGAGGCGGTCCTGTGCTTCATTCCACAACCAAATGGTGACCGAAGGAGTACCGAACGTCTCGGACACCATCTTCGCCACCGCCGCGCAGAGAGCCCTGATGTCCACCAGCGAGGTTGTCCGTCGGGTAAACGCCGTCCACTCTTTGCGGTAGTCGTGCCGGGGTCGCTGGAAATGGCGGCTGAGGAACCTCTTGATATGGTGGCGCAGTTGATCTGACAGCAGGACGATCGTCAGACTCATGAGCGCCAGGAACACCAGGAAGGCATGAAGTTCGAGGGCCTGAGTGCCGCCGACATAGTTGACCGCCACAGGCAGGATACCTACCGCAAGCAGATAAATCCCCACAATCAAGACCGTGAGTGAGTTGTACAGAAATGCCTGGGAAAGATAGAGATTCAGGGTGAGCAGGTGGGCGCGAAGGAGCGAGAAGATGAGAAGGACGTCGGCGACAAGGAGCGCGGTACCATTGACCACATCCAGTCTCGCATCGACAGCGGAAAAGAGGAGGGCCTGGCTGCTTGTGTAGACACGGGCCGCGAAGAGGCCACCAAGGCCCAGGATCATGAACTTGATCTGCCATCGCGCAGTCCCCGTGGAGGCCCGAAGCGTCCGTTCCAGGTTCATCAGTATGAAGACCATGCCGAGCAGGAAAAAAAGAAAGAAGAGGTGCCCGGACCAGCCGAGGCGGAGCACCCACCCGGAAGACGCATCCCAAATGGACGCGTCCAGAAAGAAGGCGCCGCCAAGTACTGTCGCCAGGGCAAGGGGCACGATAAAGGCCGCGAACAGAACCCATCTCCATTTTGCCATGAATGCCTTATAGTTAGCCCGCGCAAAGCTCAGGCTAAAGAGGAACCAACTGCCCGGTAGCGCGGCCGCCGCAACCATCCTCAGTCGCTGCCAGCGGATCACCGTCTCGGGCAACACTGCCTGGGCACTGAGGCCAATCAGGGCTTCTTCCAGCGCCAGAGCGATCATGCCGACCACAAAGGTCCAGCGCACAACCGAGCGAGCATTCTTGAGAAACACAAATGCCGCCAGGCCACTGCACAGGAGAGCGCCGGCAAACGAGATGACCCCCTGGACCGTCATGTCACTTACTCCGCCAGTATACTTCTCGCCTCGGTGGCGCCCGGGAACTTGGAGCTCAGGTGCAGGGCCCGGGATAAGCTTTGCTTCGCCGCCTTGCTGTTCCCCAGCTTATACTGAATCATGCCCAGGTGATAGTGGACCTCCGGATTATCGGGGAGCTTGGCGGCGCCTTCCTGCACCAGGCCCAGCGCACGCTGGTATACCCCCCGCTTATACAGGATCCAGCCGAGCGTGTCCGAGACACGAGGATCCTCCGGAAGCACCTCCTTGGCGGTCTGGGCTAGCTGGAGCGCTTTCTCCCTGTCGCCGCCGTGCTCCGAGTAGAGATAGGCCAGATTGTTTGCCGCCGGGGCGAACCGCGGGTTAAGCGCAAGGACCTTTTCGTACGCCTCTTGCGCCTTCGAAATATCACCCTCCTGCTGGTAAATGGAGCCGATCAGCATATGGGCTACGAGGTTCTTGGGGTCTACTCTGAGCGCGTCGTTGAGTTTCGCCAGCGCCTGGCTGGACCTCCCAGAGGCCACGTAGAGTCTTCCGAGCTGGAGGTAGGCTCCGACCAGGCGCGGTTCCAGCTCGATTGCCTTAAGGTAGGGGGCTTCAGCCTGTGCACGCTCCCCCTGCCCCAGGTAAACCTCCGCAAGCAGGTACTGGAGCGCACCCGACCTTGGAACAACGGCGATTTGCCGCTTGACCCGCTCAAGAGCCGCCTGAGGCCTTTTTTCGGTGAGGGCCATCTCCACGAGCTGGACCATTGGCTCGACAGCGTCAGGAGCAAGGGCAAGGGCCTCTTCGAACTGCTGCTTGGCCTCAGTCCACTTCCCTTGCGCCCGGAGCCCAAGCCCGACGAGATATGGCCCATGTGGGTCCTTTGGCGCCAACGCGACAAACTTGCGGAAGGTTCCAGTGGCCTTGCCCGGCTCACGCTTGGCCAGATACGCCAAGCCCAGGACCCTATAGGCCTGAAGCGTCCTGGGCTGCTTCGCGATGAGCTTCTCGAGAGCCTCGATCGCCGGCTGATGAGCCCCCGTTTGGATATCCAACTCAGCCAGCAGCAGCACCGCGTCGGTAAAATTCGGGTCGATGGTCGTCGCCTCTTTGAGTTCCCCCTTGGCCTGCTGGAGATTCCCGGCCTGGAGCTGGGCCAGCGCCAACTGGTAGCGGGCCCGGGCAAATCTGGGCTCGAGCCTCAAGACTTTCTGAAAGTCCTGGATTGCGGCGGTCGTCTCGCGCTTTCCCAGATGCACCCGCCCCCGCAACAAAAGTCCTTCCAGATCCGAAGGGTTCTCCTCGAAGATGGGCTCAAGAGCCTTGAGGCTCTCATCGTACTTCTGCTCGACAACGGCGATCTCAGCGAGCCGATGTCTGGCTGGGAGGAACTTCGGGGCCTTCTCGCTGATTTCTGCTAAGAGCTGCTTGGCCGCCTCGGGTCTCCTGATGAGAAAGTAAAAATCAGCCAGCTTGATCCGCGCCGCTGAGCCGAACGGCGCCAGGTCGGCCGCCGCCTTATACTCCTGCTCGGCTCGCGCGACATCGTTTTTCCTCAGAAGATAAAAATCGCCCAGCGCGGTATGGCCCTCGATTGACATCGGCTCTGTGGCTACCGCCTCTTTGAAGGAACCCTCTGCGGCCGCCATGTCCTGGTTCCGCAAGTAGAGGTTTGCAAGGGCGATATGGAACTTTGCCCGACCGCCGAAATCAGCCCGGGCCGCTTCGAGGCGACGGATCGCCGCTGCGACCTCTTTAGGGGTGCTAGCGGAGGCAGCGAACAGGAGGAGCGCGTCGAAATTTTTGGGATCCTTCTCCAGGAGGAAGTTCGCTTCCTCTCGAGTCTCTTTAAGCTGACGGGCTGCGAAATACAGCGTCCCGAGCTTTAACCGGACTTCGGCGTTGTTGGGATCCAATTCCTTCGCTTTAAGTAAGAACGGGTACGCCTGCGCCGACTCGCCAAGTTGGTAGTAGGCGAAGCCCAGTTGTTGCATGGCGCGGGCGCTGGACGCATCGATCCGCAGCACATTTCGGTACTCGATAATTGCTTCCCGATACTGCTGCCTGCCGAAATAACTATCGCCACGACCCAGCCAGCGAGCCTTCTTGGCCTCTGGCGAACGAGCGCAGCCGGCGGTCGCCATCCCGAGCACGAGCAGCAGTGAGATGGATCGGCGCAGATCACGCATGGTAATTGACTCCCTCACAAGCCGTCTATACCCAACCATCACCACATCAATCTTACCCCTTCCCCCTGGACGGGGGAAGGCGAGGATGTGGGTGAACAAACCACAGCTACCGGTTGTGTCCAGTGGCCTGACTGCTGACTACCGATCACTCGGTCGGGAAGAAATTGGCTAAAGAACGGGAACATCGCCTGACAGGGCCATGCGAAGGCGGCATGTCGGCTGACACCAGAAGAGCTGACGTCAACACGGCAAGAATGGCGGAGAGGCTCCGTAACAGAGTCCTTCGAACCTCCCCCCTTGCGGCATCTAGTCTTCGAGCGTGCTCGGTAGACGGGTCCTGCACTCAGCTATCTTACACCTAACGTCTACGGACCGATGGGTCCGATGACTTCTGTCCCGGTGGTGTAGGCGCCCATATTCACGGCCGCACCCGTACTCACGCCCCCGACGCGCCCTGTGCCGAGCGCCGGCGAGCCGGGCTGAAGGTGATAGTTTCTGTTTGCCTGATTGACAAACAAGGGAGTTCCTACCATCGAGTGTGTATCCTTGCCCGAGTAGCTTTGCCAACTCGACAACGTGGTGAACTGCCGATTCGTCAGATATTGGCCGACCAGAATGCGGGGCTGCACCGCGAACAGGTTGTAGTCGGCCAGCCCGATGCTGACCGGAGGATCGTCGTAGGTAGTAAGATCAGAACCGGAAGTTGAAACAGGCCGTGACACGATGTTATTCCAGAATCGCTCATTCGTGCCGACGCCTGGCGTCGACATGGCGCCAGCGTTCGTCAGGTCGAAGGTATTGTTGTAGACCGAGGTGTCATTGATCGGGGCGTCCTGCTCGCCAGCCCAAAAGCCGATCCCGGACGGGCAAGTATAGACGATATTCTCGTAGACCTGATTCCCCTGCACCATGAACCCCGCCACCCCATTCTGGAAGAGAATGGCGTCATTGCCCCCGTGACAATCGTGGATGAGGTTCCGCCGATACGTATTAAATTCCCCCTGCTGCTTGTCGTGAATCGCGACATCGGTGTCAAAGATCTCGTTATTCTCCACCACCGCATGATCGTTGTTGTAGAGCTTGATGCCGGCGGCATTGGGATTGTGGACGACATTGTGGACGTTCGAGACGCGATTGTTCCGCACCGTCGTGTACGAGGTGTTGTCCACGCGAATCCCATCGATGTTATCGTTGACGGGGTTGTAGAGCCCGGAGACCGTGTTGTTCTGGACGAGCACCCCCTTCACGCGAACGGTAGGATCAAATCCGTGGATGTTAATTTCCTCGCCATCTACCGTAAAGCCATCAATGGTCACATAATCCGTGTTTGGCAATCCGGGGCGGACCCCTATCGAGGCGTGAAGAATCGGCGTCTCGCCTGGGTATGCCTTAAACGTAATGGGCTTTCCAGGCTGACCAGCGTTCACGGCGTAAATGTTCGGATATCCTGGTGGAGCGCTCCCAACAGCAGCATACGTCCCTCCGCGTACCAGCTCAGCGAGCGGTGCGACAAGAAGTTTTCCGCCACGATATCACCCGGAATGATCATGCCGATTGCTCCCATCACTGGCGGAAGCCCAGTCCAGCTCGCGGTAACTATCAGTTCTTTTGGTGTCTTGCGCTGATGCCAGACCGGGTAGCCGCTGAAGAGGGGAACCAGGAAGCCGTGAGAGGAATTGGGATCGTCCCACCACTGTCAGACCAGCGGAACCCGCAGAAGCCTCCAGTAGAGCGCTCCCAGAAGCACCAAGAAGAGCAGGGCGAGCAAACCCACCTGGGGTGGCCTGATGAGCGCCTCTCGCCTCCGAACTCATTTCGGTGAAGGATAGAGTTGCACGCCGTGTTCTGAGCCATTGGTGCTGCTCAATGTACGCGGCCCGGGCGCCGATGTCAATCATTGTTTCTGCCCACGAAGCGGTTGCCTTCGTAATGATCGAGGACGACGTCACGGTCCTGCACGTCGAGTTCTCGGAAAAGAGGGCTCGAACCTCTTGACATTATATTCGCGCTGTGGCCAAATGAGGGGACTTTCTGGGACCTTGTCATTAACCTTTTGACGTTTCTTGACACTGTGGCTGACAATTCTTGGCTCGGAGGGCCTTCGACTTAGACTGAACTTAATTCTACTCCTTTTTACACGCTTTTTGGAGAAAGCATCGCGAATGGAGCCCTATCTTTCTCTCATCAATCCTGGGTTGACGTGGGCTAATGTGCTGATTTCACACGTATTGTCTGTAAGAAGCTCGGGAGAGTTGCTCAGTTGGCATGTCACTTGCTGAACCATGGCCAGTCCGAGCCTTTATAGCGGAGACCTGCTAGTCGTTGTCGGACTCCCCAATGTCAATGACAACTTTGGCAAGATTTTCCGTCCAGCCTTTTTGGCACAAGATCTC
>Ga0302046_10003750_pt1 | contig 13653 bp, 12 predicted proteins | sample RVTome_11_FD_200261 | JGI IMG/M metagenome (GOLD analysis project Ga0302046, IMG submission 200261) | Soil microbial communities from uranium-contaminated site in the Upper Colorado River Basin, Wyoming, United States - RVT147D111 (version 2) ...
CTAAGCAGCCTGGGTCGTTTGGCGACGGACGATATTAATCAGGCTGATGGCGCTGAAAGGTTTGGTGATATAATCGGTGGCCCCCATCTCCTTTGCCCGGTCGGCATCGCTCAGTTGGCCCATAGCGGTGAGCATGATCACCGGCAGATTAACCAGGTCAGGGTTGCTGCGAATGGCTTTAAGAATCTCAAAACCGTCCATATCGGGCATTGAAATATCACATGTCACCAGGTCGGGCCGTCGTCCCGATTCATTTAGCAGCCTCAGCGCCTCAGAGCCGCTGGCTGTCTCGATAACATTAAACCCGGCGCTCTGCAACATGCGGCCGATTAAGCGACGCATATGGATTTCGTCGTCAACAACCAACACCGTGATCTTTCTAGACACGTCAACCGGCCTTTATGAAGAGAGTGAAGCCAGCACACTCTCCATAGAAGAATGAATGGTAAAGATGCGGTCAAGCATCGTCAATTGAAAAATCATTTGGGCTTGCTTGTTGAGACCAAACAGAATAATATCTTTGTTGTTCTCTCTGGCGCGGCGAAGCCCTGAAACAAGCGCAGACAGCCCGGCACTGTCTATGAAGTGAACCTCATTCAGATTCACAAAAGCCATAGAAGCGGAATCGGCAACAACGTCATGCAACGTGGTTTTCACCGCGTCGCTACTTTGAATATCCAACGACCCTTTAAGATGACCTCAACGCTATCCTGTGTACCTTCCATCTGTTTGGTTTGGATATCCATTGTTTATTTTGAGGGTCCTTAATCGGCTTGCTTGGCATCATCTACGCTGTCGTAAATCTGGAAAACGCGGTCGAACATGGTCAATTCAAAGAGCAACTTGGCCTGAGACTGCGGCGCAGCCAGACGAAGGTTCTTCGCGTCACCCCCAAACGTTTTTAAACCCGAAACCAGAGCTGCCAGACCAGAGCTATCAATAAAAGGGACATTGGCCAGGTCGACAATTACCTGATTGGCCCCCTTATTCGATAAATCTCTGAAGGTCTGTTTGGCGTCTTCTGCCGAACGCGCGTTCAAGGCGCCATTCAGCTTAACCAGATAAACGTCTGAACCCAAAGCATTGTGTGATATTTCCATAAGCCCTCGCAGAGTCTCCCTTGAGTGTTTGTAATGGTGTATGTCTTCAGGGTCAATCACAAAATAACGCCAACATTTGAAGTTATTTTATCGCCGGCCCTTAACTACCACCGTTTGACTGAACTGAACCGGAGCAGTCAGAGGCTGATTGCTCATCATGGCATAATCGGCCCGTATTATAACATACTTTATGACGATAGCAGAAAAAAGCGGCTATTGTAAGGACGCATCATCATTCTGGTAAATATTTTACAAGTTTCCAATGATTTCCGCGCGGCGTGTCAACGCTATAATCGGCTATATCCATAATTTGGCGAACAATATGCAACCCGTACCCCCCCTCCGTCGGGTCCATTGGATCAGAAATGGGGGGCGGCACTTCGTTTGGATTGAAGCCCTTGCCCTGGTCGTAGACATCAATTTCAATGCCAAGATTTGTTAAGGTTAATTGACCGGTAATGTAACCTCCGTCGTCGGCATAGGCGTGTTCAATGATGTTGGTACAAATTTCAGAAACGGCCAGTTCCACAAGGTAAACAAAATCATCCCCTTTGGCTTCAAGTGGCAAATTCCTCAAACGACGGCAGGCCCTGGTTACTGTTTCAGAAATATCGGTGAGATGAACGGTATCCGCCACGTATTTGAAACTCAGCGTATCGAGCACTTTCCGCAGTTTTATATGTTTGGGTCTGTGAGACTCTGTTGAGAATTTGATAATGCTCAGAGTAACATCGTCGGCCCGATGCTCAGTTTGGCGAAAAGCAGCCACATGCTCCAGAATGATCGCCTTTAACCTGTCGGGTGATTCATCGGCATGGCGGTGGATTAAGTCTCGGATGGTCTGGATACCAAATTGTTCACCATTGGGGGCTATAGCCTCAAAGACGCCATCGCTAAAGATAACCAGCGTATCCCCACGGCCAATATGAACGTACTGCGTTGGCTTGAACGTTTCATGGTTGTACCCGGAAATACCAATAGGCAGCGAGGTCGCTTTTAGCAACCGTGATTTTTTTGCCTGAGCATGGTAGATGATGCCGGGTACATGCCCGGCGTTGGCATACATGAGGACGTTGGCCTTGGTATCCAGGGTAGCCACAAATGCGGTGACAAACAGGTCGGCCCGGCCCAGGTCTTCTTGCAATACTTCATTAGCTTGTTGAATAATGATATGCGGTTCCTGGTTATGGAGAGCCTCAACCCGCAACATCGTACGGATCATTGAGGTGACCATAGCCGCCGGAATGCCTTTACCGGCCACATCACCCAACACAACTGTTAGTTGGTGTTCATTGATCCGGATGAAATCATAAAAATCCCCACCTACTTCATAAGCAGGTAAGGTGATTACATCAATTATAACGCCGTTCACTTTAGGGGGATTCCCCGGCATAAGGCTTTCCTGTATTTCAGCAGCAATCTCTAACTCGTGGCGCAAACGTTCTTGAGCAATTATTTTTTCTTGCAGATTAAAATAGTCAAAAATGGGGCCAATCTGTTCAGATACAGAGGTGATCAGCTTGGCATGTCCGGCGGCGAAGTCAGTAGGGGTATTTTTGTTGGTGTTGTTAATTAGACCCAGGGCGGCAACGGTATCTCCACTGGTGGGAATAGAGGCGCCAATAAAGTTGTACAAAGTTTGTGGCGCGTCAGGCCATACATCCAGGGTTAAACTGCGACTATTATATAGAATCAGTTGGTTAAGATTAGCCAACCGATTGAGCAAATCCGGGCTGATAACGGCATCCGGCAGCGATGATGGCCCGGCGATGACGCAGTTAAACTGGCCCTGGTAATTATATATTATAAAGGCAATTTCTACGGTGACAACCTTAATAATTTCTTCCAGAGTTGAAGTAAGCACATTAGACAGATTGGTATGCTCGCCTAAGGTTTGAGTAATTCGGTATAACAATTCCAGTTGGTCCCATGCCACAATCAACTCATCAGTCATACTTTGCAGAGCCTGCTCACTGTTAAGATGATCTAGCAAAATCTCAGAAGCCCAGGCCAGCATAGGGAACTGATTTTCCGCAGAGTTGTATGAGAGTAAATAGCCCTTCACCTCTCCATGCACCAGCATAGGGGTAATAATGGCATTTGTATAGGGCGTAATGGATATTTCCCCATTCTCGGCAATGTTGATGGCCGACATCAAATCAGAGCTGGCCCCATTATAGGCATCAATAATCCGCCCGGAGGGCGACAGTAGGGCCAATTCGCCTGCTGTGGCTCTATGCCAACGCAGGGCCAGGCTTTCGAACAGGTCGGGGCGTTGGCGTATAACCAGTTCAATATCGATCATCTTTTTATACACCAAAAAGAGGCCATCATGGTTCACAAACCGCCAAAAAATAATTATCTAATTCTTGTAAAGATGGGTTTCCCAGGAAAAGAATTTTATCATAGTGGATAAATGCAGGGACGGCAAAGACTTTCTCCGGGCTGATTGTATCCGGGTTGCTCAGATTAATCAAGTCAATTTTTACACCCGCATAGCGACCGGAAATAATATCTACCAGAATTTTTGTTTCCAGGCAAGTCGGGCAATCGTCGGCAATGTAAATTTCCAGCTTTTGTGGCACAGTCTAACTTCCTTAAAACAGGATTAAAATGGCCGCATTGTATCCTGGAACTTCAGACCTGAGGAACCTCAGACCTGAGGAACCTCAGACCTGAGGAACCTCAGACCTGATCGTAACATCCATTACAAATCCGGCCTGCTCCCGGCCACAATACACGCTGGGCCGCCCTACGTTTCGCTGGTTTTGATGCCCGCAACCAATAATATCATTATAACCTACCTTGCCCACCGGCTCAATAGGAAGCGCATCATTTTCTTTAGTTTGGGGAGATAGAAAGATCGGTGTAAAATGAGTTGGCTATTTATGAAAGTGAGCGCCTAATGCCCAAAGCCCCACCTATGTATAAACAGTACAAAAATTTGAAAGCCGTTTACCCAAACGCCTTGCTATTTTATCGGTTGGGGGATTTTTATGAGCTATTTGAAGAAGATGCCGAAACAGGTTCCCGTGAGCTTGGGCTTACCTTAACCAAACGTCGCTTCTCAAAGGAACTGACGCTGCCAATGGCCGGTGTGCCACACCGCCATGTAGATGGCTACATCAGCCGCTTGATTGACAAAGGCTATATGGTCGCTGTAGCCGACCAGTTGGAAGATGCGCGCAAGGCAAAAGGGCTGGTCAAACGGGGTATTGTGCGCGTTGTCACCTCCGGCACCATCATGGACCAGCCCATGCTCAAAGATTACGTTAACAATTACTTGCTAGCCTTGTTGCCGGAGGGTGAATGGGTTGGGCTGGCCTTTGTAGATATTTCTACCGGAGAGTTTGCCTGCGCCTGCTTCAGCCAGAACGAACTGCTGGAAGAAGTGGCCCGCATCCGGTCCAGCGAGGTCATTCTGCCGGACAAGCTGCTCAAAGATGAGGCATTTTGCCAATCACTTAAAGCGTTAGGCGTGGCCCGGCTTACGCCATTGGACCTTGTGAGCGATACCCAGGCCCTCCTCAAGGAACACTTCCAGGTCGCTTCCCTGGAAGCCTATGGGGAAAACCCCCTGGCGTTAGGGGCAGCCGGTATCATTCTTCACTATCTAAAAACCAATCAACTCTCTGATCTGGCCCATATCACCAGTTTGACCACCTACCATCCGTCAGACTATATGGCCCTGGACACCATCACCCGCCGCAATCTGGAACTGACCCACACGCTGCGCGATGGCCAGACGAAAGGCGCCCTGCTTAACATTCTGGATCACACCAAAACCCGCATGGGAACTCGCTTGCTGCGGCGGTGGATGAACCACCCCCTGCGCAACCCGGCGCGGATTCAGGCCCGCCTTGACGCCGTTGAAGCTTTGGTCAACAATGCCTTTTTGCGGCAAGATTTGCGCGCACTTTTGAGCGGTATGTATGACCTGGAACGGCTGGCCGGGCGAATTGGCTACGGCAACGCCAACGGACGCGATCTGGTCAACCTCAAAACCACGCTGGCTCGCGTGCCGGAAATCAAATCTCTGCTTAAAACGGCCCTGGCCGGCGGCGTTGAGCCTGACACGCTTCTGGCACAACTCTTGGAGCAACTCAACCCTCTGACCACCCTGATAGAGACCATTGAGAGCAGCCTGGTCGATGAGCCGCCGATTCTGTTAACCGAAGGCGGTTTGATCAAGCCGGGCTTTCATCCGGAACTAGAATCTCTGCGCCAAACCGCCCTTGATAGTCGAAACTGGCTGGCCGAGTATGAAACTGCCGAACGAGAGCGAACCGGCATCAAGAACCTGCGTATTAAGTACAATCAGGTCTTTGGCTTTTTCATAGAGGTGACCAAAAGCAACCTGAGCCGGGCGCCCAAGGATTATCGCCGTCGGGCCACGGTTACCAACGCCGAGCGGTTCGTTACCCCGGAACTCAAAGCGCGCGAGGCCACCATCCTGGCCGCTGAAGATGAGGCGAATGAATTAGAATATGATATCTTCCTCCAGGTGCGCCGCCTGGCAACAGAGCATCTGGCCGTTTTGCGCCAGACAGCCGGCGGGTTGGCGCAATTAGATATCTTGCTGTCGCTGGCCGAAGTGAGCGTGCAGCACAATTACGTAAAACCTGAACTGACCGTTGACACCTCCTTGTGGCTCCGCGACGCTCGCCACCCGGTTGTTGAGCAATCCCTCTCCGTGGAAACTCCTTTCGTACCCAATGACTGCGATCTTGGCCATTCGCAGCGCCTGATAGTGCTGACCGGGCCAAACATGAGCGGCAAGAGCGTTTATCTGCGCCAGACCGCCCTGGCGGCGCTGATGGCCCAGATGGGGTCGTTCGTGGCCGCCTCAGCGGCGCGCATTGGCCTGGCAGACCGTATATTTGTCCGCGCCGGGGCCAGCGACGACATCAGCCAGGGGCGATCAACCTTCCTGGTAGAGATGAGCGAAACGGCCCACATCCTTCACCATGCTACGGAACAATCCCTGGTCATTCTGGACGAAGTGGGGCGCGGTACCAGCACTTATGACGGCATGAGCCTGGCCTGGGCCGTAGCCGAAGATATCTACCACACTATTCGCGCGCGCTGCCTGTTTGCCACCCACTTCCATGAAATGACCGGCCTGGGCGACTCGCTGCCCCAGGCCGCCAACTACAGCCTGGCGGTGCGGGAACGGCAGGGGCAGGTCATCTTTTTACGCAAGTTGATTGCAAGTGGCGCGGATAAGAGTTACGGCATCCACGTGGCCCGGCTGGCCGGGCTGCCGGACCGTGTGCTGCAGAAGGCATCGGAACGATTGGCCTCGCTTGAGCAACAGAAAAGTAACGGCCCAGCCTTGCAGCCGGATCAAGCATCTACCCTGGCCGAACAACCTGCTGCTTACAGCACAGATGACGCTGATGGCCCAAATGACTCCTATGAGGGTCAACCGGTTGGCGACCATCTCATCCTCCGCGCAGATGATCCACAGGTATGGCAAATTATCGATCGCATATACGGGCTGGATATTGCCAATCTAACGCCAATTGCCGCGCTGGTGCAGTTAAATGAATGGCAGCAAAAACTCAAAAAAGGAAAATGACTTCATTTACTGCCGGTCAAATTATCAAAATCCTCCCCCCTCGGCTGACCGCCCTAATTGCGGCCGGTGAGGTGGTCGAACGTCCGGCCTCGGTGGTGAAAGAGCTGCTAGAAAACGCGCTGGATGCCGGAGCAAAGGCGATCAGCGTGGAGGTGCAGGATGGAGGACTATCACTCATCCGGGTGGGTGATGATGGCTTGGGGATAAGCCGCGCCGACGCCCCGCTAGCGCTGCGACCCTTTGCTACCAGTAAGATCAGCGCTCCCGCCGATTTGAATGCCATTCGCACCTATGGCTTTCGTGGTGAGGCGCTGAGCAGCATAGCGGCGGTGGCCCAGGTAGAGATTTTAGCCCGTACCCAGGCTGAGTTGGAAGGGACCCGCCTTATTAGCCGGTACAGGCCAGAGGGCGAGCCGTGGGAGAATGTTGAGGTAACGCCCGCAGCCAGTCCGGTGGGAACCCGTGTCACCGTCAGTGGTCTATTCGCTGCTATGCCGGCCCGGCGCAAGTTTCTCAAAGCGCCTTTACGAGAGTTACAACTGCTGCAAAATGTGACCGAAAAATACACGCTGGCCCATCCTCAAGTGGCCTTTCGGCTGCTGGCCGACGGGCGCCCCCGCCTGGCGCTCCCCCCTGGTTCCCTGAAAGAACGCATCGGCGGCCTGTGGGGGCGAGACGTAGCGGAAGAGATGGTTGGCGTAGATTGGCAGGCTATGGACCTGCACATTCAAGGCTACATTAGCAGCCCGGAAATAGCCCGCAGCCGCCGTGACCGGCAATATTTTTATGTTAATGACCGCCCCATTCGTTCCGGCCTGTTAGCCGTCATGCTGGAACGTCCTTATGCCGGTCGCTTGCCGCCGGGCCGGTACCCGCTGGCCGTCCTCAACATCAGTATTGACCCGGGCTTTGTTGACATCAACATTCACCCTCAAAAGGCCGACGTTCGCTTTAGCCGGGAACGTAGCATTTATGGCGCGTTGACCCAGGCCATCAACGAAGCGCTAAGCGATTTCCCGCGCCACATACTTGAGGATATGGTCGAGTTTCCATGGCCGTTTACCGGCGTTGACGCCGGTCAGCAAGGATTCGATTTATCTGCCTTGCAGGAAGACGGCGCGCCCTATCAAGCCGGGCCACTGCGCCCGGTGGCCCAAATCCACCTTACCTATATTCTGGCCCAATCAACCGATGGGCTGCTCATCATTGACCAGCACGCTGCCCACGAACAGATTCTATATGAGCGTTTGTCGGCCGCCCCTCCTGAATCGGCCGATGTTGGCGCCCTTCAAATCCAACTCACCCCCACCGAATCGACGCTGCTGGGCAATCATCTTTCCCTCTTTGCCGGCCTGGGCTTTGACCTTGAGCTATTTGGTAGCCATACCTACATGTTACGGCGCATACCGGCTGTTTTAAGGCCACATCTGGGCAATCAAGTAACCACTTCTACACAGCCTCTTGAAGCCGCCTTGCTCACTACGCTGCTTGAAGAACTGGCAAAACATAAGACCAGGAGCCAGGATGACATTTTAGACAAAATTGCTCAAAAGGCGGCCTGCGTTTGCGCCATAAAATCGGGCGATCATCTCGCTGACGACCAGATGCAAACTCTGCTAAACGACTTGATTGAAACCTGGTCGCCGGCCGCCTGCCCCCATGGGCGGCCCGTCTTTGTCAACCTTAGCCTGGCAGAAATTGACCGCCGTTTTGGCCGGCGATAAAATGATAAACTGCCCTCTATTGACGTAGTTTTTCAGGTACAGTACAATAGCCCAGGGCAGACTGTGCAGAAACCACATCTTAGCCCATTGGCAGGGGCATCCCCTCTGTTAATCTAAGAACCCGCCGAGGGAGAATGATAACAACCCAGGTCATCCTCAAAAAAGGACGGGAAAAGTCCGTCTTGAACCGCCATCCCTGGATTTTTTCCGGGTCCATCGAACGCATTGAGGGCAATCCAGAAAACGGCGATGTGGTTGATATTTGGAACCACAAGGCCCGTTTTGTGGCCCGTGGCATCATTAGCCTCAAGTCACAAATTCGAGTACGCATCTTGACCTGGAGACTGTACGAAGAGCTAATTGATGACAAGTTCTGGCACGACAGAATCAGGCGGGCTATCGAAGGGCGGGAGGCTTTGGAGATAGACCCCGCAACCGACGCCTTCCGGCTCATACACGCCGAGGCTGATGGGCTGCCGGGGTTGATCGTCGATCGCTATGGAACCTGGCTGGTGGCCCAGTTTTTATCTGTGGCGGCTGAACGTTTCAAACCGGTCATCATCAATACTCTGGCAGAGTTGACGGCCTCTCAGGGTATTTACGAACGCTCAGACACCCATAGTAGAGAGTTGGAGGGCCTGGTGCCCGTCACCGGCCCCATTTGGGGCGAAGTGCCCCCCGATTTAATTGAGATTGAAGAAAATGGCTTTCGTTTTTTGGTCGATATCAAGGCCGGCCAGAAGACCGGCTACTACCTGGACCAACGCGAGAATCGTAAACGGATTATGCCCTACCTGAAGGGCAACGAAGTGCTGAACTGCTTCAGCTTTACAGGCGGGTTCTGCGTGTATGCGGCAGTAGCCAACGCCGGACGGGTGATGAACATCGATTCCTCAGAGATGTGCGCCCGGTTAGCTGAACAAAATATGTTGTTGAACGGTTTTGGGCATCGGGAAGATATTTATATAACCGCCGATGTCTTTGAAATTATGCGCGCCTACCGGGACCAAAACTGGAAATTTGACGCCGTCATTCTGGACCCGCCCAAATTTGCCCACAATGCACGCCAGGTTAAACAAGCCAGCCGTGGCTATAAAGATGTAAACTTGTTAGGGATGAAGTTACTGAAGCCGGGCGGCGCCTTGATCACCTTCTCCTGCTCCGGGTCGGTTTCTGAAGAATTGTTCCAGAAAATTATATTCGGCGCTGCTGTCGATGCCAAGCGCGATGTCCAAATCATCGAGCGCCTGAGCCAGGGTACAGATCATCCGGTATTGGTCACCTTTCCTGAATCAGCTTATCTGAAAGGATTTATCTGCCGGGTATGGTAGTACTTTTTAGCTATACAAACAGATAACGACCTGCCTTACCCTGAATGATGGGGGTAACTCGTCATAGTTATATGAGTTACGCAGTTGAGCCGAATCAGACCTGACAGGTTTTCATAAAGTCTATTTTTGGTGAAAATCTATCGAATATGGCGCGACTATTGCCTGAAGTCGTTTCCTAAAACCTGTCAGGTCTTCCAACTGCGTAAGGCCTAAGTTAAATGGTCTGTTGATTTCACGAATATTTCAAATCTGGTATATAATGATAGATGGAGAGGCACGGGAACATCAATAATGCAATAGCATAGTCTTGTCTTCAGCAGACGGTCATCAGCAATCAGCTTTGAGGGCGTTTTTTATGGCCGAATACTGGCAACTGTGGGCTATGTCTTCGCCGGTGCAACGCCACAAATTTACTTCAACTCTCCAACTTAATAATGCTAGACATTTTGCTGCCTTGGCTGAGAATAAATAGCCAAGACTGTAAAGACCCACTTTTCTTAACTTTCTTTAGGAGAATCTCTTGAAAAATAAAATCTTGGTTATAGATGATGATCCGATCCTTCAACAAACCATCGCCGAGAACTTGAGAACCTTAGGGTATGAAGTTGAAGTTGCCAGCAAAGCCGTTGAAGGGCTGCAAAAGGCATATGGCGCTCAACCCGATCTTATTATTTTAGACGTTATGCTGCCGGGTATGGATGGCTGGCAAACCTGCCGGCGCTTCCGGGAAATGTCTGATGTGCCCATTATCTTCCTGACCGCTCTGGGCCAGGAAGATGACATCGTCAAGGGGTTAGATTTGGGCGCGGATGAATATCTGGTTAAGCCGGTCTCGTTGAAAGAACTGGGGGCCAGAGTGAAAGCCTTACTACGCCGGGCTTACACCAACAACGGCTCCAACGCAGAAATCAGCCGTATCATTCAGCATGAGGGGTTGGTGATTGACTTTGACAAGCATGAGGTGATGCTACAGGATAGACGCATTGACCTTAGCCCCACCGAATTCAAGCTGCTTTCTTGTTTGGTTAAGCACAAGGGGCGCGTCCTGCCGCACGATTTTCTGCTCAAACAAGTATGGGGCCAGGAATACGCCGGAGAGTTAGACCATCTACGACTCTACATCAGCTATCTTCGTAAAAAAATTGAAGTCAATCCCTCCAAGCCGGAACTAATCCAAAATGAATGGGGCGTCGGTTATCGTTTTGGCTAACCATCCTGACCGGTATGAGTGAATACAGATTAATATTTGATTAGAGAACGCGCCTGGCTGAAACTTTTTCTAACATCCTAACGTAAGATTAATTATGAATACGTTAGGATTGGCAAAGTAGTTTCAGACGTAGGAGCTATGGACATGAGCACTGCCCAAGCGATAATTTCTTCAGAGGCGCACCTGTTAGACTTGAACTGGCCCCTTAACGCGCATTGGGCCGAAGAGACGGTCAAATCATTCAAAGCCTTAGCCGACAGAGGGGCCAAGCGCATCATAGTCAATATGGAAAATGTCCCCTTCATTGACAGTCACGGCCTTGCGGCTTTGGTCACCGGGGCAAAACTCTTAGGTGATGACCTAAAAGCCCTCTCCCTGGATTCGCCGCAGGCTCAGGCACGGTGGTTTTTGGGCCTGACCAAGTTTGATAAAGTCTTTGACATCCGTGACAGCTTCGACAAGGCAAAATAGGATCGAGGAAGGCGATTGATTTGACACGCCATATCGAACCGAGTACTGTTTCGATATGAAATCAAATCACGCCTTCACTCACCTCTTTTCGACTTCTACAGCCCCGGCCGCCATAAGCATCTCCCTAATCCTCCTACTTTTCATTGTGGCCTGTAATTCCGATACACCCCAAACCAGCCACCCAACAGACCAACCCTCCCCTTGGACCGAGGCCGAACTGGCCGCCATTCGCTCCTTGTGGCTGGGGAGTTTGCCGCCCTTACCGGCAGATCCTTCCAACGCTGTGGCCGATGACCCCCGCGCCGCCGAACTGGGCCACCAAATCTTCTTCGACACCCGTTTTAGCGCCAACGGCCAGGTTTCTTGCTCCACCTGCCATATCCCGGCCCTCAACTTCACCGATGGCAAGCCGCTGTCTGAGGCTATCGGCACAACGTTGCGCAGCGCGCCAACCATCGTCGGAACGGCCTACAGCCCATGGTTCTTCTGGGATGGCCGCCGGGACAGCCAGTGGGCGCAAGCCATCACCCCTATGGAGGACCCCCATGAGCACGGCGGCACACGGACCCAATATGCCCACCTGATTGATGAAGACCCGGCCTATCGGGCCGCCTACGAAGCCATCTTCGGTCCCCTGACCGATTTTTCAGACCGCAGTCGTTTTCCGGACTCTGCTGGGCCGCTGGGTGATCAAAATGCGGTCGCAGCCTGGGAAGCGATGGCGGCAGACGATCAAAAGGCCGTCACGCGAGCCTTCACCAACATCGGTAAAGCAATTGCCGCCTACGAACGGTTGATTATGCCGGGCCTAGCCCGCTTCGATCAATTTGCGGAGAGCCTGCTCAACGGCGATGAGGCGCAGGCTAACATAATCCTCAGCGCTGAAGAAAGGGCCGGTCTACGCCTTTTTATGGGTCTGGGAAACTGCACGCAATGCCATAATGGACCGCTGTTCACCAGTCATCATTTTCACAACATCAATCTTCCCAACGGAGAAAACTTGCCCCTGGATTATGGCCGCATTACCGGCTTGCAGGAAGTCCTGGAGAGCGAGTTCAATTGCTTTGGCCCGTACAGCGATGCGGCGCCCGAGCAGTGTCAAGAACTCCGTTTTGTCAAAACTGAGGGCATTGAGTTGCCCGGCGCGTTCAAAGTCCCTACTCTGCGAAATGTGGCCGAAACCGCCCCCTATATGCATGCCGGGCAGTTCGCTGCCTTGAGCGACGTGCTAGACCATTACAATCGCGCTCCCAACGGCCCCATAGGCCATAATGAGATCATCCCCATAAACCTTTTGGCCGAAGAACAAGACCAACTCGAAGCCTTTCTTCGCACCCTGAGTGGCCCGCTGAATGTTGACCAAACGTGGCTTGTCCCGCCACAGTAAAAGCCCCTGGCCCAATCCCAGTTGGAAGACCTGACAGGTTTTAGGAAACAACTTCAGGTAAAAGTCACGCCAGATTCGATAGATGGTCACTAAAAATAGGCTTTATGAAAACCTGTCAGGTCTTGGCGCAGTTGGAAGACCTGACAGGTTTTAGGAGATGACTTCAGGCAATGATCACGCCATATTCGATAGGGTCTCTCCAAAAATAAACTTTATGAAAACCTGTCAGGTCTTATTTGGCGCAACTGCGTAACTTCTATCGCTTATTCGGTCTACCGGTGAGCAAGCTCGCCCCGGCCAGGATCAGCGGCGCGATAGCGCAAACAGTTAACACCACGGTGTAACTCCCCAATACATCCCGCGCAATGCCGAACGGCATCGGCCCCAGGGCAGAGGCGGCCACCAAGATAGTTGAACTCAGGCCGGTAATGCTGCCCAGGTGACGCCGCCCAAAGTAAGCTGCCCAAACCACCGTGCTGGCCGTCCGCTGCAAGCCACTCATCGAGCCGAGAACAATGCCGTACAGAAAGGCCCATTCAAGCCCCTGAAAGCGAGGCGCCATCCATAGCGATATGGCCAGCGTCAAGAGCGCTGCCGCTAGAATAACGCGAATGCGGACGCGGTCTATTAGGATTCCGCTGCCCAGATTAACAACAGCCGTAGTGACCGCTATCGGCACAAATACCGAAGCGGCTTCTGCCGCCGTCAGGCCCCCATCATTAAGAATACTGACCATATGAAAAAACAGGCCGGTTCCCAACATACTAATAACGCCCAACCCCAAAGACACAATCCAGAAAGACCGGGTACGTATAGCCTCCGCCAGAGTCCAATTTTCCTCAATCGTAG
>Ga0302046_10003751_pt1 | contig 13650 bp, 14 predicted proteins | sample RVTome_11_FD_200261 | JGI IMG/M metagenome (GOLD analysis project Ga0302046, IMG submission 200261) | Soil microbial communities from uranium-contaminated site in the Upper Colorado River Basin, Wyoming, United States - RVT147D111 (version 2) ...
GGGAGACCGACGGGTTGCGGGCCTCGCCGGGGCCGTGGCTGAGAAGGCTGAGCTGGCTGAAGTTCTCGAGCAGGTAGACCTGGTTGGTCGTCTGGCCGAGGTTCAGGAGGTCGGCGTCGGACTCGAACGCGATCGCGCGCCCGCCCTTGGCGGTCACCGCGTTGTGGCTCGTGCCGGCGGCGTCGGTGATCTGGATCAGGCCGGCGTTGCCGCTCGCCGCGCACGGGAACGGGCACCCCGCCAGCATGGCGCGCGTCTCGATCAGGTAGATCTGCGTGCCGCCCGTGCCGGTGTTGAAGAAGTCGGCGCTCGACTCGAAGACGAGGTAGCGCCCGCGCTCGTCGGCGCGTGCGTTCTGGCTGTCGCTCGCGCCGGCGGTGAGCTGCCGCACCGCCCCGGACTTGCGGTCGACGTCGAAGATCTGCCGGACGCCGGCGTCGAGGGCGTCGTAGACGACCCGGCGCGCGAGGCGGCCGGCGGTGCCGCGGCGGGCGTCGCCCGGCCCGGTGGTGAGCTGCTCGATCGCGAGGCCGCCGCCGCGGACGCGGCTGCGGAGGTCGAAGAGAAAGATCTGCCGCGTGGTGTTACCGTTGCCGACGATGTCGGCGTCGCTGTCGAAGATGACATAGCGGAAGCCGGCCCAGCTCGGGCTCGCGACGGCGCCGGCGCCGCTCGTCGGCGTGACCTGCTCGAGCGCGGGCGTCTGCCGGTGCAGGGCGTGTGTCCCGGCCGGCAGCGTGACCAGGAGCGCGGCGAGCGCGGCCAGGGCACGTGCGGCGAGCGTGGAAGTGGGCGTACGGCTCATCGGGCGGGACCTCCGAGAGGGAGTCGAGTCCCGCCACCATGCCCCATCGTCCCGGCCCTTGGCAAGCCGGCAAGTCCCTGCCGAACCTGGCCGAGCGGGGTCAGCCGGCGCCGCCGGGACCGCCCGGCCCCCAGCGCTCCCGCACCCAGGCGAGGGCGTCCTCGCGGGTCGCGAGCGTGCCCTCGAGCTGCTGCTCCTCGACCGCCCGCAGCATCTCGCCGAAGCGCGGGCCGGGGCTCATGCCGAGCGCGATCAGGTCGTGGCCGGTCACCAGCGGCGCCGGCCGCATCTCCTCGGCGGGAAGCGCCGCCAGCGCCGCGCGGCAGAAGTCGTAGTACTGGAGGTCGCCGCTCGCTCCGAGCGCGTCGATGCGCGCCAGCTCGAGCAGCTCCTCGATGCCGTCCTCGCGCAGGAACCGCTTCAGGGTCGCGCGCCGCATCGCCGGCGCGTTCACCAGGCGCAGGTGGTTGCGGACGAGGTACGCCACGCGCTCCCACACCGCGCGGCTGCGCTTCAGGCGCTGGCAGATCGCGACCGCCATCTCGGCGCCCTGCTCGGTGTGGCCGTAGAAGGTGATGCGGTCGCCCTGGCGCGCGGCGCACCGCGGCTTCGCGACGTCGTGCAGGAGCGCGCCGAAGGCGAGGGTCTCGCTCGGATCGCGGAGCTGCTCCACCACCTTGAGCGTGTGCTGCCAGACGTCGCCCTCCGGATGGTAGTCGGGCGACTGCGCGACCCCCTCCATCGCCGCCACCTCGGGCAGCAGCACGGCGAGGAGCCCGCTCGCGCGCAGCAGCTCGAGGCCGCGGGCCGCGGCCCCCTCGGAGAGGATCAGGCGGATCTCCTCGCCGATGCGCTCGTAGGCGATGCGGGTGATGCCGGCGGCCTCGCGGCGGACGACCTCCCAGGTCGCGGGCTCGATCGTGAAGCCGAGGCGCGCCGCCAGCCGCACCGCGCGCAGCATGCGGAGCTTGTCCTCGTCGAGGCGCGCGCGCGCGTCGCCGATGGCCCGTACCACGCCGCGGTCGAGATCGCGCCGGCCGCCGACGTGGTCGATCAGGCGCTCGGCGACCGGATCCCAGAACATGCCGTTGATCGTGAAGTCGCGGCGCCGGGCGTCCTCCTCGGCGCTCCCGAAGTGCACCGCGACGGGGTGGCGCGAGTCGAGGTAGACGCCGTCGCGGCGGAAGGTCGCCACCTCGACGCGCGCGCGGCCGGCCGGGACCAGCACCACGCCGAACTGCACGCCGACCGGCACGCTCCCGGGAAAGAGCGCCAGGACGCGCTCGGGCGGCGCCGAGGTGGCGACGTCGTAGTCCTTGGGGGTGCGGCCGAGGATCTCGTCGCGCACGCATCCCCCGGCGAGGAGGGCCTCGTAGCCGTGCGATCGCAGGCGGCGGACGATCGCGGTGGCGTGCGTGCGGGCGGCGCTCGACATGGTCCGGTCATGCTCGCACCGGCCCCAGGGACCGTCAACGCGCGCGCCCGGCTTGTACCGTTGCCGGGGTCGTGGCACACGGGCGCCATGCGCGTCGCGCTGCCGCTCGTCGTCGTGCTCGCGCTTCTCGGCGCGGCGCGCCCCGTCCGGGCGCACGTCGTCGTGCAGCCCGCCGAGAGCGCGGCCGGCGGCTGGCAGCGCTACACGGTGCTGGTGCCGACCGAGAAGGCGTTGCCGACGGTGCGCGTCGAGGTGCGGCTGCCGGTCGGGATGGAGATCGTGGCCGTCGAGTCCAAGCCCGGCTGGACGGCCTCGCACAGCCCCTTTCCCGCCGGGGCGGCCACCGTGCAGTGGAAGGGCGGCCGCATCCCGCGCGGCGAGTTCCTGAGCTTCGAGTTCCTGGCGTGGAACCCGCCGGCGGCGCGCACGATCTCGTGGGTCGCGACCCAGTGGTACGAGGACGAGACCAGCGACCGCTGGGGCGGCGAGGGCGACGACGACCATGCCTCGGAGACGGTGCTCCGTCCCGCGAAGGAAGGCGCGAAGGACCACCGGCGGCACGCGCACTGATGGCGCGGCCCCCGGATCTGCGGGCGCTGCCGTCGGTCGACCGCCTGCTCGACTCCGCCGCGGCGCGGGCCCTCCTGGCGCGGCTCGCGCGCCCCCTCGTGACCGCGACCCTGCGGGAGGTCCTCGACGACGAGCGCCGTGCGCTCCAGGCCGGCGCGCGCACGGCGGTCGCGGCCGACGCCGATCTCGTGGCGGAGGCGGCGCGGCGCCTCGCGGCGCTCGCGGGGCCGGTCGTGACCCCGGTCGTGAACGCGACCGGCGTCCTGGTGCACACCAACCTCGGACGCGCCGTCCTGCCCGACGAGGTCGTGGCCGCGATCGTGGAGGCCGCGCGCCAGCCGGTGGCGCTCGAGTACGACCTCGCCGGGGGCGGGCGCGGCGACCGCGACGCGCTCGTCGCCGCGCACCTGGCCGCGCTCACCGGCGCGCCGGCCGCGACCGTCGTCAACAACAACGCCGCCGCGGTCGTGCTCGTGCTCAACACGCTCGCCGAGGGGCGCGAGGTGGTGGTCTCGCGCGGCGAGCTGGTCGAGATCGGCGGCTCGTTCCGCCTGCCCGCCATCCTCGCCAAGAGCGGCGCCCGCCTGCGCGAGGTCGGCACCACCAACCGGACGCGCCTGCGCGACTACGAGGACGCGATCGGGCCCGCGACCGCGCTCCTCCTCAAGGTCCACACCAGCAACTACCGGATCGTCGGCTTCACCGGCGCGGTCGGCGCCGGCGAGCTGGTCGCCCTCGGCCGCGCGCGCGGCCTGCCGGTGGTGGAGGACCTCGGAAGCGGCGCGCTCGTCGACCTCGCCCCGCTCGGCCTCGCCGGCGAGCCGGTGGTGCGCGAGCGGCTCGCGCTCGGCGTCGACCTCGTCACCTTCAGCGGCGACAAGCTCCTCGGCGGGCCGCAGGCGGGCATCGTCGTCGGGCGCGAGGATCTGGTCGCGCGCCTGCGGGCGAATCCCCTCCGGCGCGCGCTCCGTCCCGGCAAGCTCGCGCTCGCGGGGCTCGCGGCGACGCTCCGGCTCTACCGCACGGCGCCCGACCCGGCGCGCGCGTTCCCGCTGCTGCGGGCGGTGACGCGCTCGCTCGAGTCGATCGAGGAGACCACCTACGCGGCGGCGGAGGCCCTGGCGCGCGCGCTCGGGCCCGACTACCGGGTGGCGCTCGTCGAGAGCGAGTGCCGGGTCGGGAGCGGCGCGCTCCCCGACACCGTGCTGCCGAGCCGGGCGCTCGCCGTCACCCACGCGCACGACGGTCCGGACGCCGTGGCGCGCCGCTTCCGCGACGCCGACCCGCCCGTGATCGGCCGCATCCACGACGGCGCGTTCCTCCTCGACATGCGCGCCATCGTCGACCCCGCCGCCGTCGTCCCGCGGCCGCGGACGGACTCCTAGAGCCGTCGGGGCGGGCCGCCGCCGCGCGCCATGGCGATCATCGGCACCGCCGGCCACATCGACCACGGCAAGACCGCGCTCGTGAAGGCGCTCACCGGCGCCGACACCGACCGGCTGAAGGAGGAGAAGGAGCGCGGCATCTCGATCGACCTCGGCTTCGCCGCGCTTGCGCTCGGTGACCTCCAGGTGGGCGTCGTCGACGTGCCCGGGCACGAGCGCTTCATCCGCAACATGCTGGCCGGCGCCCACGCCCTCGACCTGGTCCTGTTCGCGGTCGCCGCCGACGACGGCGTCATGCCGCAGACCGAGGAGCACCTCGACATCGTGCACCTGCTCGGCGTCCGCCGGGCGGTGGTCGCGCTCACCAAGGCCGACCTCGTGACCCCGGCACGGCTCGCCGAGGCGCGCGAGGAGGTCGAGATCCTGCTCGCGGGCACCGGCCTCGAGGGCGCGCCGATCGTGCCGGTCTCGGCGCTGACGGGCGCCGGCCTCGAGGACCTCCGGGCGGCGCTCGCGGCCGGGCTCGGCGGGCCGGCGCCGGCGCCGCCGGAGGGGCCCTTCCGCCTGCCGGTCGACCGCGCCTTCGTCCTCAAGGGGCACGGCGTGGTGGTCACCGGCACGGCGGTCGCGGGCACGGTGGCGGTCGGCGACGAGGTGCGGATCCTGCCGGGCGACGCGCGCGCCCGCGTGCGCGGCATCGAGGTGCACGGAGCGCCGGTCGCGCGCGCGGGATGGCGCCAGCGCGTGGCGTTGAACCTGGCCGGCGCCGAGCGCGCGGCGGTCGCGCGCGGCGACGTCGTCGTCGATCCCGCCCTCGGCCTCAGCACCGCCCGCCTCGACGCGCGCATCGAGATCCGGCCGGCGGCGCGCCCCGGCCTCCGCGACCACGCGCGCGTGCGCGTGCACCTCGGCACCGCGAGCCGGCTCGGACGCGTCGTCCTGCTCGAGGGCCGGAAGATCCTCGCCCCCAAGGAGACCGGCTGGGCGCAGCTCGTGCTCGCCGCGCCGCTGGTCGCGCTCCGCGGCGACCGCTTCGTGCTCCGCAGCGAGAACGGCCGCGCCACGCTCGGCGGCGGCGAGGTGGTGCTGGCGGTCGCCGAGCGCCACCGGCGCGGCGATCCCGCGCTCGCCGGGTGCCTCGAGACGGTCGCGGCGGGGCCGCTCGCCGCGGCGGCGCGCGCGCTCCTCGCGCTCGCCGCCGACGCCGCGCTGCCGCTCGCGGCGCTCGCCGAGCGGCTGAACGTCGCGCCCGCGGCGGTGGCGGACGTCCTCGCCGCGGAGGGTGCCGCCGTCACCCTCGCCGACGGCACCGGCGGCACGCTCTACACCACGGCGGCGAAGTGGGAGGCGCTGGCGGGCGCGGTGACCGGCGCCGTCGCCGCGCAGCACCGCGCGAGCCCGCTCGCGCCCGGGATCGAGATGGAGGCGGTGCGGCGGGGGCTGCCGTGGGCCGTCGGGGCGAAGGAGTTCCGGGCTCTGATCGAGCGCCTGGTTGCCGCGGGGCGGGTGGCGCGGCGCGAGAGCGTGCTCGCGGCCCCGACGCACGAGGTCACGCTCGACGCCGCCGAGGAGGCGCTCGCCGGCCGGGCGCTGGCGGCGCTCGCGGAGGCCGGCGTCACGCCGCCCGATCTCCGGGCGCTCGCGACCGCCCTCGACGTCCCGCGCCAGCGGCTCGCCGATGTGCTCGGCGTCCTCGAGCGCCGGGCGGCCGCCGTCCGCGTGGCGCCCGAGCTCTACTACGCGCCCGGCGCGCTGGCGCGTGTGCGCGCGGCCCTCGACGCCCACCTCGCCGCGCACCAGGCGATCACCGCCGCCGAGCTCCGCGACCGTCTGGCCGTCAGCCGCAAGTTCGCGATCGCCCTTCTCGACTACTTCGACCGCACCGGTGTCACCATGCGCGTCGGCGACGCCCGCAAGCTCAGGCATTGACCGAGCAACGCCGCCGCCGGGCCGCCGCGGCGCTCGGTCAGTGGCCGCGGGGGGATTGCAGGGCGGGGTTCGGAGGCGGCAGCTCGAGGTCGGCGAGGGCCTGGTCGTCGATCGTGACGCCGGCCTCCTCCATGAGCGCGTCGTAGCGCTCGGCGAGAAGGCTCTGCCGCCGCTGGCCCATCAGGCCGACGCGAATGTGGTTCTTGACCTCCGCGAAGGGGCGGGGGACGACGTCGCGGCTGTCGACCAGGATGATGACGTGGTACCCGAAGGGCGTCTTCACGACCGCGCTGACGTCGCCGGGCTTCTCGAGCGCGAACGCGGCGCGCTCGAAGTCCGCGACCATCCGTCCCTGCCCGAAGAACCCGAGGTCGCCGCCGCGGGTCTTGCTGACGTTGTCGAGCGAGTGCTCCTTGGCAAGGGCGGGGAAGCGCTCGGGATCCGCCACCACCTCGGCGCGCAGGCGTTCGGCGAGCGCCGGGTCCTTCACCAGGATGTGCCGGACGCGCACCTGGCCGCCGGAGTACAGGCGCGCGTTCGCCTCGTAGGCGGCGCGCAGATCCTCCTCGGCGAGCGGCGGCGGCTCCTGCAGATCCTTGATCACGCGCTGGACGACCAGCCGCTCCTCGAAGTCGCGCACCTGCGCGGCGATGTCCGGATCGCGGTCGTAGCCGCGCGCGCGGCCCGCGCGGGCCAGCAGCTCGTTCAGGACCTGGCCCTCGACGAACTCGTGGCGCGCGTCGAGGTCCTCGAGCCCCTGCGCGGTGCGCCCCGGCATGCGCTCGACGATCCGGCGGAAGTCGTCCGCGGTGAAGCGGCCGCCGTCGTAGGTCGCGAGCACGGCGCTGTCGTCGGGCGGCCCGTCGGGCGCGCGCGCGCACGCCGCGGCGGCGAGCAGCGAGAGCATCACGAGACCGGTTGCCCGTCGCACGGGGGCGGACGCTACCACGGCGACGTTGACTGCACCACGGACCGCGGGTAAGGAGGGCCACCCCCACCACCGCAAGGAGGATCCCAGATCATGGAGCAGATGCTGGAGCAGGCCGAGGCTGTCCTCCGCTTCTCGGGTGAGCTGCAGCGGCGCATGTCGGAGGTCGGCGTCGAGGGCGTCGGCGGCGTGATGAGCCTCTACGCGCAGCTCCGCAGCGCCCTCGAGAAGGTCTCTCACGACGAGCTCGATTGGGCCGCGGCCGAGGTCAGCCGCGTGGTCGAGAGCCTGAGCAAGATCGCCGACGAGATCAGCCGCCTGAAGGGCCTGAAGACGTCGCTCGAGACCGGCCACTAGGAGCCGGCCGCCGGTGCCAGGTCGCCGCGGCGAGCGCGCCGGCGGTGGCGCCGAGGGTGTCGAGCGCGATGTCGAGCGCCGAGCCGCCGCGACTCGGCACGAAGTACTGGTGGAGCTCGTCGGCGCCGGCGTAGAGCGCGCAGTAGACGATCGTGCGCAGGACCACCGCGCCCGCCACCGGCGCGCGCGGCGCCGCCATCGCCCGCACCAGCAGCAGCGCCAGCACCGCGTACTCGACGAAGTGCGCGCTCTTGCGGACGACGGCGTGGGCGAGGCGGAAGCCCTCGGGCGAGAGGTCGCCGAACAGCAGGCGCAAGACCGGGTCGATGTAGTTGTGCGTCGAGCGCGCCGAGAAGGCGTCGCCCGAGAACCACGAGATGAAGCCCGCCCACACCACCACCGGCAGCCAGCGGGCCCAGGAGCGGTGGGCGCCGCCGGCGGGCGCGCGCCCGCGCTCAGACGATCTCGGTGACGGCGCGCTGGACAATCTCCAGCACCTCTTCTCCGTACTCGGCGTCGAGGAAGTCCTCGAGCTTCGGGCGCTGGCTCACGTACGTGCGCTCGGCGCCGGCGGCGTCGCCCGCCTGCTCCTCGGCGAGGTGGCTCCCCGACATGAGGTCGAGGAACGCCAGCACCCCGCGGCAGTCCTCCTTGCCCCAGTCGCGCTCGAGCTTCTGGTCGATCGCGAGGCGGAGCGCGAGGTAGCACAGGCGGTACCGCATCTCTTCGGTGAGCTCCATGACGGCGATCCTTTCCGGAGCGGCCTAGCGCGGCAGCTCCATGGCCATGACGTAGTCGTATGCGCCGCGGTCGAGCGCGCCTTCGACGATGCGTCCGTTGATGATGAGGGTCGGCGTCGACGTGACGCCGAGCTTCGCGCCGGCCTCGGTGTCCTCGCGCACGCGCGCGCGGCTCGCGGCGTCGTCGAGGCAGGCGACGAAGGCGTCGACGTCGAGCCCGAGCGCGCCGGCGTGCGCGATCAGCGCCGGCCTCGCGAGGTCGCCCGGGTACTCGAAGAGCCGATCGTGAAAGGCCCAGAACTGGTCCTGCAGCGCGGCGCACTCGGCGGCCACCGCGGCGAGGCACGCCGAGGGATGGAGACGGCTCTGCGCGTGCGGGTTGCAGCTCGAGTCGAGCGGAAAGTGATGGAAGACGATCCGGATCCGCCCCGGGTGGCGCGTCGCGAGGTCGTGCAGGTCGCGGTAGGCCTTGGCGCAGTACGCGCACTCGAAGTCCGAGAACTCGACGATGGTGATCGGCGCGTCGGGCGGCCCCTTGACGTGGCGCGCGGGCGGCATCGGGCCGACGCGCGCCAGGCCGTCGTACCAGGTGAAGAAGCGCGGGTCGCGTGCGCGCACCTCGGCGGGCGTGAGCGGTGCCGCCGTCGCGGGGGCGCCGACGAGCTGTAGCGCGGCGATCGCCGCGATCCCGAGCCCCATCGCGCCGCCGCCGATCAGCGCCCGCGGCATGGTGACGAGCGGGCCGGCGCCGCCGAGCCGCATCGCCGCGAGCCGCCAGGCGAGCACCGCGATGAACGGCGCCAGCACGTACATGCCGGCGCAGAGCAGGCAGAAGGCGCCGATCGCCCAGGCGGCGATGAAGGCCAGGTAGACCGTGAAGAGCAGCGACCAGACGCCGAGCCCGGCGAGCGCCAGCGCCGACCACGTGCGGGCCGGGCTGCCGGGACGGGGCCGGAAGCCGACCAGCGCCGCGAGCACGCCGTCCTTCACCAGCGCCCAGATGGGCAGCGGCACGCCCAGCAGGCTGCCGTACGAGCTCGCGAGCACGGCATCGCAGTTGACGGTGGCGTTGACGTTGCAGAAGCTCGTGTAACCGTCGCCCGCCACGAGCTGGCCGTGGATCCAGAGCTGCACCAGCGCGACCGCGGCGTCGAGGCCGAGCGCGATCCACAGACCGCGCGCGAGCGCGGTGGTGCCCGCCCTCTCGCGTGTCCCCGGCTCCGCCAGTGGGCGCGGTGCGCTCCGGCGCTCGGTCGCCCCCTTGCGTGCCATGAGGCGCGCATCTTATCGGCGGGTTAGAGGGGTTTCAATTGAGGGCTTCCGGCCTCGGGAGCACGCGGACGGGGCCCCCGCGGCGCCGGTGTCAGGAGCCCGCCGGCTGCCGCGACGGCTGCGCCGCCGCGGGCGGGGCCGGTGCGGCGCCGCCCGCGAGCCAGCGCGCGATCGCCCGCTGGAAGAGCTGCAGGTTCGCGACCTCGGCCTCGAGGTGGCGCGTCATGCCGTCGAGAAAGGTCGCCGCGACGTCGATGCCCTCCTCGGGAGCCCGGCGCGTCCGCGCGTGCCGGACGCGCTCGAGGAGCAGCGACGCCTCGCGCTCCTGAGCGGCGATCGCCTGGGACAGCGGCTCCGCGTCCTCGCGACGAAGCAGCATCAGTCGAATCAGGATCTCCTCGCGGAACGGCCGCGCGCACGCCGCCGGCGCCGCGCGTTGCCAACGGTCGAGCTCCTGCTGGCCCGTATCGGTGGCGGAGTAGATGCGGCGGGTCGGACGGCGTCCGGTCCGCTCCGCGCGGGCGACGACGAGGCCGCGGCGCTGCAGCGCCGCGAGCGATTGGTAGACCTGCCCGGTGGTGAGGCCCCAGAGCGGGCTGACGCGCTCGGCGAAGGCCTTCCGGATGCGATACCCGTGCATCGGGCGCTCGGCGAGGAGTCCGAGGATGGCGTGGCGGATCGACATGCGCGTCGTGGTCGTGCCACCGCCGGCGACGCCCGGGCAAGCGCAACGGCCCGCGCGCGTCGAGATTGTGTTTCGATGCGGAGGATACGGCGTCAGCAACAGAATAGTATCGGAAAACAATACTCTCGCCGTGACGAGTCAAAATGGAACAGCGACCCCGGCGCTCCGGCGAAGAGACCACGAAGCCGCCCGCCGCCGGGGTGCCGGAGCGGGTCTGCCTTTCGGGTCGGAATAGCTTTCCACGATCGATCCTTGACAGCCGTTTCGGCCCCGTGCGACGGTCCAAAACAGCGGTTCCCGGGTAGCCGCGGGAATCCGACCCGAGTGCCGCCAAGGAGGAGACCATGAGACACGCTCACGGAATCCAATACGCGCTCCTGGGGGTGGTCTCGACCAACCCCGAGGGCGTCCACGGGTACGCGCTCAAGCGCCAGTGCGAGCGCATGCTCGGGAACTTCTGGCAGCTCAACTTCGGGGAGATCTACCGCGTCCTCGATCGGCTCGCCGAGGACGGGCTGATCGAGCAGGTCGCGGCCGAGGCCGAGACCGCGCGCAAGGTCTACCGCATCACCACCAAGGGCCGGCGGAGCCTCGACGACTTCGTGCTGACGCCGCCGACCGACGCGCCGCGCCCGATGCGGCAGGAGCTCGCCGTGAAGCTCCTGTTCGCGGCGCCGGAGCGGCTCCCCGACGTGCTGCGCATGATCGACCACCAGCGCAGGGCCTACATGGAGCAGCTCCACCTCCTCGGCACCCAGCGCCGCAAGGTGCGCCGGCTGCCGATCGACAGCTTCGTCACCTGCCTGCTCATCGACGGCGCCGAGCTGCACGTGCGCTCGGAGCTCGCCTGGCTCGACGACGTCGCGCAGAAGCTGAAGGAGCGCTTCACCTCGTGATCGAGTTCCGGAACGTCACCAAGGTGTTCGGCAAGGACGAGACCGCCGTCCGCGCCGTCGACGACCTCTCGTTCGTGCTGCCGGTCGGCGCCTTCTGGGCGCTCATGGGCCCGAGCGGCTCGGGGAAGAGCAGCATCCTGCACCTGATCGCCGGGCTCACCCCGCCGACCAGCGGCGCGGTGCTGGTCGAGGGCGTCGACGTCGCCAAGATGACCTCGGCCGAGGCGGCGGCGCTCCGGCGCCGCCGCGTCGGCTACGTCCTCCAGACCTTCAACCTGCTGCCGTTCCTCACCGCCGAGGAGAACGTCGGCATGCCGCTCGTGCTCGACGGCATCCGCCAGCGCGAGGTCGACGAGCGCGTGCGGGAAGCGCTCGCGATGGTCAACATGTCGCACCGCGCCGCCCACCACCCGACGCACCTCTCGGGCGGCGAGCAGCAGCGCGTCGCGATCGCCCGCGCCCTCGTCATCCGCCCGGCGATCATCCTCGCTGACGAGCCCACCGGCAACCTCGACCGCGCCGGCGGCCGGGCGGTCATGGACCTCATCCAGGAGGTCAACGAGCGCACCCAGGTGACCGTGCTGCTGGTGACCCACGACCCGGTCTTCGCGGCCTGCGCGCAGCGCGTGCTGCGGCTGGTCGACGGACGGCTGCACCAGGACATGACGCTGCCGGACGGGGGGGCGGACGCCGACGACGTGGGGCTGGCGGGGTAGGGTCGACCGCGTCGGTCGAGCGGGGGGACTGGCAATCGGTGCCCGGATCGAAGAGCGCCCGGTCGCGGTACCAGCGCTACGCGAAGGCGACCTTCAAGAAAGACCGCAGGGTCAACATCCGTATCTCGGGTAAGGATCTCGAGGCGCTGCAGAAGCGGGCGCTGGAGGAGGGGATCCCCTATCAAACCCTCATCGCCAGCCTCCTTCACAAGTACGTCTCCGGGTGTCTCGTGGAGCGGGCAGCCTGATCAGCGCGGACTCGATGACGACGGAGCGCCGGACGGCGCGCTCGTCGGCGCCGATCACGCGCCAGAGGTTCGGTCAAAGCATGCCCGGGAGAATCTATTCCGGACCGGAGGCGCGGCTCGTCAGCGAGGTCGACGTCACGCATATGAGCATCCGCGTTGCGGTGAGGCGCGCCTGGACGACGTCGACGGACGCGTCGGGACCAAGGACGACAGCCCTCCTGTTCGTTCGTCGTGCCCGCCTCGTGGTCAGGGCAGCAGGCCGTGTCTCCTATGGCGTCTCAATGCCCCGGTCGAGGAGCGGTGCCAGGTGCGGGTCTCGTCGCGCATTGTGACGACAGGTGCCGTCGGTGTCCTTGCGCAGCGCTTCCGCAAGAAGACGCTGGGCCCTTGCGACGTCGCCTTGCAGAACGGCGGCCTTCGCGAGGCCGCAATACGGTCCGCACGCATCCGGAGTGAGAGCCAGCATCCGGTGAAGGTCGAGCTCCGCTTCCTTCGGGGATCCCTTGTCGAGCAGCTCCTGCGCCCGGAAGGCCAGGCCGAGTGCCACGTATCGCTCGATCTCCGCGGAGCCCGGATGACGTCGAAGCGCCGCTTCCAACCTGGGCAGGCTCGTCGCCAGACGTCCCGATCGTAGAGCGGCCTCGCCCTCGATCACCGCCAGCTCTTCTGACGGCGCGGTGCTCCAGAGGCGCTCGGCCTCGCGAAGCGTGAGATCGGGTCGGCCGAACGCAAAGAAGAACCTGCCCAGGTTGAAGCTCGGATACACCAAACGCCTTCCACCCAGCCACGATGGAAGGGCGGGGTCGGCCCGGTTGAGGTGCGCGAGCTCGGTTCGTCGCTGAGTGAGGTCCATCCGGTGGCGCCGCTCGTCGACCTCTCGCGCAGCGTCACCGACCTAAACGAACACCGCACCCGCACGGTCCAAGAAGGCCAAGCTCCACTCCCTGTGAGCCGCCAATTGTCGAATGAGGTACGTCGTCGACGACGCAGCGAGATCGAGTCCGACAACCAAATCGGCTCCGTACGTCGGTCAGTTCGGGACGACCGGTCACGTTCATCCGGTAGTACTGCAAGAAGGAGAGCGGATACATCGACGTGTTGCCAGCGATGAACACTCGCCGCTGCGGATGAAGGCGATATTGATCAATGCGGAAAGAATGCAACGCCTGGGGGACGCGCGAACCCGCATGGATAGCGGCCTGGCGCGTCCTGCGCGTGTTGCATTCGTTCCACAGCGCTCAATAAATTGATCTGCCAGAAGTGCCCGAGAAGACGCTCGCATTGGCGCTTGAGTTCTTGAGTTGATAGCCGTGGACGCCGGCCTCGCTCTTCGAGACGACTCCAAGGACTGCATACTGTAGCTCATGCCGTGTTGGCGGCGCATGGGGCACCTCCTACCGCACCGTCGGATCTGAAACGTTCGCACGCACGCGAAACCCTTGTCAACGTTCCGGTTGAGAAGCTCGTCCGTCGCCAGATCAGCCGGTTAGCATGGCTGCCGGTCGTTGCTGCGATGAAGCTCTGCAACGCTCCACCCCGGAACAATTGCGCCGTGAACGATGGCGAGCGAGATAGTGCTCGGCTGACCACTATTCCCGGCCGCGCTCTTGCTCGCCCCTCGTAGCTCGTGGCAACGCTTCATCGATGTCCATCCGCTTCGCCATCCTCGGCCTGGTCGCGGAGA
>Ga0302046_10003752_pt1 | contig 13650 bp, 15 predicted proteins | sample RVTome_11_FD_200261 | JGI IMG/M metagenome (GOLD analysis project Ga0302046, IMG submission 200261) | Soil microbial communities from uranium-contaminated site in the Upper Colorado River Basin, Wyoming, United States - RVT147D111 (version 2) ...
ACCCGGTGCGAGGCCTGCTCTCGCTCCCCTACGAGGCGCCCTACGCCTTCGACCGCGTCCACAAGCACATCCCGGAGATGAAGGCCTACGCCCGCCTGGTCCACGAGCCCCAGTTCGTGCCGGCGGCGGGGCCCTTCCCGTGCGGCATGCGCGTGCAGGTACCGATCCACGCGGCCCGGCTGGCAGGCGTTGCCGTTCGTTCGTTGTGGGAGGCGCTCGCGGCGCGCTACGAGCGCGAGGTCTTCGTGCGGGTGGCCCCCTTCATCGAGCCGCCCACGACGGACGAGCACAGTCTGGATCCCCGCGCCTGCAACGACACCAATCGCATCGAGCTGCACGTGCTGGCGCACCCGTCGGGCCATGCGGTGCTGGTGGCCGTGCTCGACAACCTCGGCAAGGGCGCCTGCGGCAACGCCATCCAGAGCATCAACCTGCTGCTCGGCCTGCCCGAGACGAGCGGACTCCCGGTCTAGAACCCCGTTCCTCGCGAGCGGCAGGCCGCGCGCAAGGCGCGCCGGCCGAGCCCCTCCGTGCGCTCTCCCCCAGGTTTGTTATAAGGACGAGGACCGACACACAGGTAGCGATGCGAACCACTTCGTCCCTCGTGCAACGGCTCCCGTCGGGCCGCCCGGTCCGAGGGGTCGGTCCCGGCGCACGTGCGCAGAGCGGGGTGTGCGGATGAGCGAGAAGCCCGTCAGGTCGGCGAAGCCGAGGCCCAAGAAGTTCATCTTCGTCACGGGCGGCGTGCTGTCGTCGCTGGGCAAGGGCCTGGCCTCGGCGTCGATCGGCGCGCTGCTCGAGGCACGCGGCCTCTCGGTCACCTTCCTGAAGCTCGATCCGTACCTGAACATCGATCCGGGGACCATGAACCCGCTCCAGCACGGAGAGGTCTACGTCACCGAGGATGGCGCCGAGACCGATCTCGACCTCGGGCACTACGAACGCTTCAGCAGCGCCACCATGCACCAGCGCAACAACGTCACCGCGGGCCGGGTCTACGACGCCGTGCTCTCCAAGGAGCGCCGCGGCGACTACCTGGGCGGGACGGTGCAGGTGATCCCGCACGTCACCGACGAGATCAAGGCGCGCATCCACGCCGCCTCCGACGACGTGGACATCCTGATCGTCGAGGTGGGTGGGACGGTGGGCGACATCGAGTCGTTGCCGTTCCTGGAGGCGATCCGGCAGCTGCGCGCGGACGTCGGCCGCGAGAACAGCTGCTACGTGCACATCGCGCTGGTGCCCTACGTGGCCACGGCCGGTGAGCTCAAGACCAAGCCCGTGCAGCACTCGGTGAAGGAGCTGCGCACGGTCGGCATCGCCCCGGACGTGATCCTGTGCCGCACGGACCGCTTCCTGCCCCGGAACGTGAAGGCGAAGATCGCGCTCTTCTGCAACGTCGACGAGGACGCGGTGATCACCGCCAAGGACGTGGACAGCATCTACGAGGTCCCGATCCTGCTGCACGACGAGGGCGTGGACGACAAGCTGTGCCAGGTGCTGAACATCTGGACCGGCTCGCCCGACCTCTCGCGCTGGGAGGCCACGGTCCACGCCATCCGGCACCCGGAGCGCGAGGTGAGCATCGCGATGGTCGGGAAGTACGTGGACCTGACCGAGTCCTACAAGAGCCTGAACGAGGCCCTCTACCACGGTGGCATCGCCGAGCGCACCCAGGTGCACATCCGCTACGTGGACTCCGAGAAGCTGGCCGACACCTCGGCGCTCGAGTTCGCCGACGGGATCCTGGTGCCCCACGGCTTCGGCTCGCGCGGCGTCGAAGGCAAGATCGCCGCAATCCGTTACGCGCGAGAGCGCCGGATCCCGTTCTTCGGCATCTGCTTCGGCATGCAGATGGCGGTGATCGAGTTTGCGCGCCACGTGGCGGGCCTCGACGGCGCCAACTCCACCGAGGTCGACGAGGCGACGCCGCACCCGGTGATCGACTTCCTGCCCGAGCAGCGCACCATCCAGACGAAGGGCGCCACCATGCGGCTCGGCGCCTACCCGACCGTGCTGCGCGAAGGCACGCGTGCTTTTTCCGCCTACGGCAAGCGCGAGATCTCCGAGCGTCACCGGCACCGGCTCGAGTTCAACCCGAACTACCGCGACCGCCTTTCCCACGCCGGCCTGGTCCTGTCGGGCGTCTCGCCCGATGGGCGCCTCGTGGAGGTGGTGGAGGTGGCCGACCATCCCTGGTTCGTGGGCTGCCAGTACCACCCGGAGTTCCGCTCGCGGCCTTTCGCGCCGCACCCGCTGTTCCGGGACTTCATCGCGGCCGCGGCTCGCGAGAAGGAACGCCGGCGGGCCTGAACCCCTTCCCGGGCGCGCCTTGCGCCCCGGCAGAGGCTGGGCCAAGTTCCCGGCTTCGAAGGCGCGGGACGCTAGCTCAGCTGGGAGAGCGCCGCATTCACACTGCGGAGGTCACAGGTTCGATCCCTGTGCGTCCCACCATCTCGATCCTCCGGCGCATCTCCCAACGGCGGCCGCGAGCCGGAGGCGAGCGAAGCTTCACGACGCTGGCCCAGTAGCTCAGATGGATAGAGCGCTTGCCTCCGGAGCAAGAGGTCGCAGGTTCGAATCCTGCCTGGGTCACCACACGCACCTGCGATGGACGAAAGCCCACCCACCGGCCTGCCGATGCTAGGCTGGGTCGCCGTTCGGGAAGTGGAGGATGCCGGGCATGATGCGAGCACTCCGAGGGATCCGCAGGGCAGGGCTGGTCGTGGCCCTGGGCATTGCATTGGCGAGCGCAGCGCCGGCCGCTCACGCCGACGAGTACGAGGCCGACCGCGCCGGTCATCCGGTGAGGGTGCTGGCCTACCTGCTGCACCCGGTCGGCGTGATCCTCGACTACCTGGTGATGCGGCCCGCCCATTGGCTCGGTCACCAGGAGCCCTTCAAGACGCTCTTCGGACACGAAGACGACTGACCTCGTCGCTGGGCAGGCCATGCGGGCGAGAAACAACTCGTGATTCGCTTGTTGCTCGGGTGTGGTGCCGGTATGTTTATTGCATGCCCCTCTCCGAGGAATCCCATCGACGCTGCCGCCCGCCCGCCCCGCTCGTGAGCGGGCGCGTCGCGTGCGCCCTGTCTTCGATCGCGCTGCTGCTGTGCGCCGGCCCCGCGCCCGGCGTCGAGCTCGTCCTGTCGGGGATGACCTTCGTGGGCAGCGAGTCGGGAACCCCCGATCTGGTGCTCGCCGCGCGCCAGGCGCGCATCGTTCACGACGGCGACGTGGCGCACCTGGCGGAAGTCCACCTCGACGCCGCCGGGGACGACGGAGCGTCGAGCCTGGTGCTGACCTGTGATCGTGCCGAGCTCGATCTCAACACCAGTGACTTCGACGCACAGGGCAACGTCCAGGGCAGGACCGCCGACGGACATCGTTTCCGGACCGAGGCCGCTTCCTTCGACCACGCCAACCGCGTGATCGAAGGAAGCGCGCCGGTGGACATCGTCGATCCCCATGGGACCCGGCTCCAAGGCCAGGGTTTCCGTTACGAAGTGAGATCCCAGCGGATGCGGATGCGAAACGCCGTCGTCAGTGAGCTGGTCGAGGAGTCGAGCCGATGAACCGTGCAGCCCTGCTGACCCTGGCCCTGATCCTACCCGTGCTCGCAGGCCCGTCCCGGGCCGACCGCTCCGTCGGCGTGGCGCCGTTCGAGCGCAGCGGCACGGGCGAGCCGCCCGAGATCGCGAGTCTGCTCGCGGACCGCCTGCTCACGGCGGGCGTTGCGTGCGTGGGACCGGATCGCATCGGCGTGCCGGCCGTGGCCGAGCCCGAGCCCGCCCAGGTGCAGGCATGGTCGAAGGCCAGCTCCGTCGATGCCATCGTGTTCGGGCGCATCACGGGCATCGGCAACCGGTTCAGCGTCGACGCCCGGTTGCGTTCGGCTCGCACCGGCGAGGTGGTCAACGTGCACGTCGCCGAGATCCCGCCCTCGGGCTCCGTGGGCGCCGCGGTCGATGAGCTGGCACGCAAGGTGCTCCAGGGGCTGGCAGCCCTCGACAGCGAGCCCCGGCCGATCGTGGCGGCCGCCACGTCCACCACTACGGCCGCCGCGCCGGTGGGGGCGCGACCGCCGGCACAGGCCCGGCCGAAGGAGACGGGCGCCAAGGGCCTGTTCGGGAGCAGCGACGGCGCGCCCCTGCGCATCACTTCCGACGATCTGGAGGCCCGCCAGTCGGGCGGCGCACGCCACATGATCTTCAGCGACAACGTGAAGGCCACGCGCGCGGACATGACGCTGACGTCCAATCGGCTCGATGCCTTCTACCCCAAGGGGTCGAGCCGGCCCGAGAAGCTCGTGGCCACGGGCCGCGTGGTGCTGACGCGCAACGACGGCGAGGCCCACTGTACGAAGATGACCTACGTCGAAGCCGAGCAGCGCGTCCACTGCGAGGGCGAAGCCGAGCTGGTGCGTCCGGGGGACCGCGCGCGCGGCGACAAGATCGAGTGGGACCTCGAGACGGACACGATCTTCATCAAGGGCAACGCCGACGTCCTGCTCACCGAGGCGGAGGACGGGACCAATCCGTGACCGCCACCCTGGGTGCCACCGGCCTGCGGATGCGATACGGCGACCGCGAGGCGGTCCGCGGCGTGGACCTCGAGGTTCACGGCGGCGAGGTCGTGGGCCTGCTCGGCCCCAACGGCGCGGGCAAGACCACGACGTTCAACCTGGTGGTCGGCGCAGTGCGCCCGACGGCCGGCCGCGTCTATCTGGACGACGTCGAGATCACGGCGCTGCCCATGTACCGGCGGGCGCGCCTGGGCATCACCTACCTGCCGCAGGAGCCTTCCATCTTCCGGCGCCTCTCGGTGTCGGAGAACGTCGAGGCGATCCTCGAGCTGGTGGAGCCCAACCGGGGTCGCCGGCAGGCGCGCCTGGCGGAACTCCTGGACGAGCTGGGTCTGACCGATAAGGCCGAGGTGCGGGGGGACGTGCTCTCGGGCGGGGAGCGGCGACGGGTGGAAATCACCCGAGCCCTGGTCCTGGAGCCGAAGTTCATGCTGCTCGACGAGCCGTTCTCGGGCATCGACCCGATCGCGGTGATCGACATCCAGAAGATCGTCGAGCAGCTCAAGCTACGGGGCATCGGTGTGGTGGTGACCGACCACAACGTGAGGGAGACGCTCTCGATCTGCGATCGGGCCTACATCATCAAGGACGGCCAGATCGTGCGGCACGGCTCTCCGGCGGAGATCGCTTCGGACGCCACGGTCCGGGAGATCTACCTGGGCGAGAACTTCCGGCTCACCTAGCCGGAGCGGACGCGACATGGCGCTCGAGATCAAACAGGAACTACGACTGAGCCAGCAGCTGGTGATGACTCCCCAGCTCCAGCAGGCCATCAAGCTCCTGCAGCTCTCGCGCCTGGAGCTGGCCGGGGTCGTGGAGCAGGAGCTCCAGGAGAACCCCGTCCTGGAGGAGACCCAGGACGTCGAGGAAGAGCGCGACACGGCCCAGGCCGCCGAGCGCGTGCTCAACGAGACGGAGCAGAGCGAGACGGCGGCCGCCAACCAGTCGGCCGACGCGATGTCCTCCGAGCGCGAGCCCACCGACGCCGAGAAGATCGCCGACGTGGACTGGCAGAACTACATGGAGGCGTACCCCCAGACGGGCATGGCGCCCGTCCGGGATGACGACCGCCCCTCCCTGGAGAACACGCTCACCCGGCGGACCACGCTGGCCGAGCACCTGGCCTGGCAGCTCCAGCTCGCACGCTTCGGGCCCGAAGAGGCCGCGGCCGCGCGTTGGATCATCGGGAACGTGGACGAGGACGGATACCTGCAGGCCTCCGTGGAGGAGATCTCCGCCCAGGCGGGCATCGACGCGGCGCTGGTGGAGAAGGCGCTGGTGCGAGTGCAGGGCTTCGAGCCCGCCGGCGTCGGGGCGCGGGACCTGCGCGAGTGCCTGCTCATCCAGGCGCGTCTGCGGGGCATCCGCGATCCGCTGGTGCTGCGCATCCTGGACCAGCACGTGGACGCGCTCACCCGGCGCGACTTCCGGGGCATGGCGCGCGCGCTCGGCGTGAGCGTGGAGGAGGTCTCGGCGGCGGCCCACGAGATCGGCCACCTGGAGCCCAAACCCGGCCGCAGCTTCGGCGGCGAGGACGCCGTCTACATCGTCCCCGACATCTACGTCTACAAGATCGGGGACGACTTCCACATCCAGCTGAACGAAGACGGGCTCCCGAAGCTGCGCATCAGCAACCTCTATCGTGAAGTGCTGGCCAAGAACAAGTCCGCCTCCAAGGAGACCAGGGAGTACGTCCAGGACAAGGTCCGCTCGGCCCTGTGGCTGATCAAGTCCATCCACCAGCGCCAGCGTACGATCTACAAGGTGATGCAGAGCATCATCCGCCACCAGCGCGATTTCTTCGAGCGCGGCATCGCCTACCTGAAGCCGCTGAACCTGCGCGACGTCGCCGAGGACATCGAGATGCACGAGTCGACCGTGAGCCGCGTGACCACGAACAAGTACGTGCATACGAACCAGGGAATCTTCGAGCTGAAGTTCTTCTTCAACTCGAGCATCAACCGGACCGACGGCGAGGCCATCGCCAGCGAGAGCGTCAAGGAGAAGATCCGCAAGATCATCGCGGCCGAGGACCCCCGGCGGCCGCTCTCCGACCAGCGCATCGCGGAGATGCTCAAGGTGGGCCAGATCGACATCGCCCGCCGGACGGTCACCAAGTACCGGGAGGCCATGAACATCCTCTCGTCGACGAAGCGCCGGCAGGTCGGGTAAGCTCCGCCAGCGCTCCGGGGGTTCCCCGATGAAGATCATGGACATCGTCGTGCAGGAGGCCGTCCTGCTCGAGCTCGCGCCCGGGGACAAGCGCGAGGTGCTGGCCCAGCTGGCTCGCGCCCTGGCGGCCTCGGTCCCCGAGCTCGAGGCCGAGCGCCTGCTGCAGGTCCTGCTGGACCGCGAGAGCCTCCAGAGCACGGGCATCGGCGAAGGCGTGGCGATCCCCCACGGAAAATTCCCCGGCTTGGATCGACTGCTGGCCGCCTTTGCGCGCAGCACGCCCGGCACGGATTTCGAGGCCGTGGACGGCCAGCCCACCCACCTGTTCTTCCTGCTGGTGGTCCCCGAGCACTCGGGCGGCCAGCACCTGAAGGCGCTGGCCCGCATCTCGCGCTTCTTCCGCGACGCCAGCTTCCGCAAGCGGTTGATGGAGGCCACGTCGGTGGAGGAGGTCTTCCAGGCCATCGGCGAGGAAGACGCCAAGTTCTGACCCGCGGCGGGGGGCGCTCGGGTGTCCAACCAGGTGCACGGGGCTCTGGTCGAGGTGCGGGGGACGGGCGTCCTGATCCTGGGCGCCAGCGGTGTCGGCAAGAGCGAGTGCGCGCTCGAACTGGTGACGCGAGGCCATCGCCTGGTAGCCGACGACGTCGTGCAGCTCGAGGTCGCGCCCGGCGGCGCCCTGGTGGGGCGCGCGCCGGAGCTGATCCGGCACCACATGGAGATCCGCGGCATCGGCATCTTCGACGTGCCCCGCCTCTACGGCCCCGACACCGTGCGCGAGTCCGTGGCCCTGGATCTGGTTTGCCGGATCGTTCCCTGGAAGGAAGGCGTGGCCTTCGAGCGTGTGGGTCTGGAGCGCCCGTGCGAGCGGGTGGGGGACCGCGAGCTGCCGGCGGTCGTGCTGCCGGCGCGCCCCTCGGGCAACATGGCCACGCTGGTGGAGCTGGCGGTGCGCGACCACCAGGATCGCAGCAACGGCGACAGCGCCGCGCGCCGCCTGGACCTGCGCGTGCGGCGCGCCGCGCGGAGCCGAGGGTGACCTCCGAACAGCCCCGCATCGTGTTCGTCGCAGGCCTCTCGGGCAGCGGCAAGACCACTGCCATGGCGGCCCTGGAGGACCTCGGTTTCTACGGCGTGGACAACCTGCCGCCCATGCTGATCAAGCAGTTCCTGGACCTGTGCGCCCAGTCGACGCCGCCGGTGAACCTCATCGCCCTGGCCATCGACACGCGCGAGCCGAGCTTCCTGAAGGGCGTGCCCGAGGTGATCCGCGCGCTGCGCGACCAAGGCACGCGCCTCGACCTGGTGTTCCTGGACAGCGACAACGAGACCCTCGTGGACCGCTACCGCGAGACCCGGCGTGTGCACCCGCTCTCTCCGGGAGGCAACGTCCAGCAGGGGATCGAGCGCGAGCGCGAGCTGCTGGTGGAGGTCGCCCGCCTGGCCGACGTCGTGGTCGACACCTCCCAGCTCAACGTCCACCAGCTGCGCGAGACCGTGGTGCGCCACATCGTGGGCGCCAGCCGCTCCACGGTGGTGAACGTGGTCTCCTTCGGCTACCGCTTCGGGACGCCGCGCTCGGCGGAGCTGCTGTTCGACGTCCGCTTCCTGCCCAACCCGCACTTCGAGCCATCCTTGCGGCCCCACACGGGCGAGCATCCGGCGGTGGCCGCGTACGTGCTGAAGCACGAGCGCACCGAGGCGCTGTTGGACCAGCTCCGGCGCCTGCTCGACTTCCTCCTGCCGCTCTACGACGAGGAGGGCAAGGCCTACCTGACGATCGGGATCGGCTGCACGGGCGGCCGCCACCGCTCGGTGGCGATCGCCGACCAGCTCGCGCAAGATCTGCGGTCCCTCGGGCGCGAGGCGAACGTGACCCACCGGGATGCGGAGAAGCCCACGTGAAGATCGGCGTCGTGCTCGTGACCCACTACCGCCTCGGGGAGGAGCTGCTCCAGGCCTTGCGCCTGATCGTGCCCGCGGCGCCGGACTTCCGTGCCGTCAGCATCGAGCCCAGCCAGAGCGTCGACGAGATGCGCGCGGCGATCGAGGCAGCCCTGAAGCAGGCGGACCGCGGCGCCGGCGTGCTGGTGCTGACCGACATGTTCGGGGGCACGCCCTCGAACATCAGCCTGTCGTTCCTGAAGGACCACCCGGTGGAGGTGGTGACGGGCGTCAACCTGCCCATGCTGATCAAGCTGGCCACCGGCGTGGAGATCCAGAGCCTCGAGGAGCTCGCGACCTTCATCAAGGAGTACGGCCGCCGCAACATCTCCGTGGCCAGCGAGATCCTGCCGGGCACCTCCTCGTGAACGCCGCCCCGACCTTCGAGGCCACCTTCGTGGTGAAGAGCGAGCTCGGGCTCCATGCCCGTCCCGCCGGCCGTTTCGTGGCCCTGGCCGGGGGTTTCCAGGCCGAAGTGCAGGTGGCCCGCGACGAGGAGTGGGTGAGCGGCAAGAGCGTGCTCTCCCTGCTGTCCCTGGCCGCGGGTCCGGGAACCGCCCTGCGCGTGCGCGCCGTGGGCGCCGACGCCCGCGCGGCCGTGGAGGCGCTGGGACGCCTCCTGGAAGAGCCCGAGTAGCGGGGCGCCGTGGCCATCCGATCCGGTTTGATCCGGAGCGGGGCATCCCGTATAACTTCCCGCTCCCAGCAGCCCCGAGGATCCGACTCCGATGGCCCGTCGCTCTCTGTTCACCTCCGAATCCGTGTCCATGGGACATCCCGACAAGATGTGCGACCAGATCTCGGACGCCATCCTGGACGCGATGCTGGACCAGGACCGCCGCTCGCGGGTGGCCTGCGAGACCCTCACCACCACCGGCCTCGTGATGGTGGCGGGCGAGGTCACCACGCGCGCGAACGTCCAGATCCCCCAGCTCGTGCGCCAGGTGGTCCACGACATCGGCTACACCGGCTCCGAGATGGGCTTCGACGCCGCCACCTGCGCGGTGCAGGTGGCCCTGGGCCAGCAATCCCCCGACATCTCCCAGGGCGTGACCGAAGGCGAGGGGCTCCACAAGGAGCAGGGCGCCGGCGATCAGGGCTTGATGTTCGGCTACTCCTGCGACGAGACCCCCGAGCTCATGCCGGCCCCGATCCGCTGGGCGCACCGGCTGATGGAGACCCACCGGGCCGCCTTCGAATCCGGCGAGCTCGGGTACCTGCGGCCCGACGCCAAGTCGCAGGTGACGGTGGAGTACGAGGGGGACCGGCCGGCGCGGATCCACACGGTGGTGCTCTCGACCCAGCACGCTCCCGACGTCTCCCACGACCAGCTGCGCAAGGACGTGATCGAGAAGCTGATCCGCCCGGCACTGGAAGGGAATGGGGTCGACCGCAACTCCGTCCTCCACGTGAACCCCACAGGCCGCTTCGTGGTGGGCGGGCCGATGGGTGACGCGGGCCTGACGGGCCGCAAGATCATCGTCGACACCTACGGCGGCATGGGACGGCACGGGGGCGGCGCCTTCTCCGGCAAGGACCCCTCCAAGGTGGACCGCAGCGCCGCCTACGCCGCGCGCTGGGTGGCCAAGAACCTGGTGGCCGCGGGGCTCGCCCGGCGCTGCGAGGTGCAACTCGCCTACGCCATCGGCGTGGCCGAGCCGGTTTCGGTGCGCGTGGACACTTTCGGGACCTCGGAACACGACGCCGATCGGCTCTCGAAGCTCGTCTACAAGCACTTCGATCTCACGCCGCGCGGCATCATCGAGTCGCTGGACCTGCTGCGCCCGATCTATCGCGCGACCGCGTATCACGGGCACTTCGGCCGGGAGGACGCCGGCTTCCCGTGGGAGCGGACGGACCGCGCCGAGGCGCTGCGCCGCGACGCCGGGCGCTAGGGGAGCCCACGGCGACATGCACGCCCTTCCCATGGCGGTCTGGCTCCAGGCGCAATCGCCGAGCCCGCTGAACAGCTTCCTGATTCCCATGGTGCTGGTCTTCGCGATCTTCTACCTGCTCCTGATCCGCCCGCAGAACAAGCAGCGGCAGGAGCACCAGAAGATGCTGGAGTCGGTGGACAAGGGGGACGAGGTGGTGACCGTGGGCGGGCTGCACGGGCGCGTGGTGGGCACCACCGAAGATCTGCTCACCCTCGAGATCGCCAACCTCAAGGGCGAGCGCGTGCGCGTGAAGGTGGATCGCAAGAGCATCGAGCGTCGGACGGCGCGCGGCAGCGAGGGGGGAGGGGACGCGTGAGCGTTCGCTGGCAGACGGGCATGGTGCTCGCGGTGGTGCTCGGGCTCGGCTACCTGGCGGCCGCCAACTTCGCGGGGCCCGACACGCGCACCCGCGCGTGGTGGCTGCCCGACACCACCATGCGCCTGGGGCTCGACCTCCAGGGCGGCATCCACTGGGTGCTGGGCGTGAAGCTCGAGGCCGCCATCGATCACGAGCTCGACTACCTGGTGGGGCAGATCGAGGAGGATCTCGAGGAGCGCGAGCTCGAGATCGGCTCGGTGGTGCGGGACGGCGACGGGCTGATCGTGAACGTCCCGGCCAGCGCCGCGGCGGCGGTGCGCCAGGCCCTGGAGGATTGGGCCCAGATCGAGCCCGCCGCCGGCGACGCCAGCCAGCTCCGCTACGTGCTGACCGAAGCCTGGCAGCGCGAGGTCCGCGAGACCGGCATGCAGCAGGTGCTCGAGGTCATGCGCCGCCGCATCGAGGATCCCCAGACCGGCATCCCCGAGTCGGTGGTGACGCGCCAGGGGAGCGACCGGATCCTGATCCAGATCCCCGGCGGCGAGCTCGAGCGCGAGCGGGCGCGCACGCTGCTCGACCAGACCGGCTTCCTCGAGTTCAAGATCGTCCGCGAACAGGACCGCAGCGAGGATCTCCTGCGCGCCCGCTACCCCGATGGCCTGCCCGAGGGCACCGGGATCGTCTTCCAGCGCGACCGGCTGACCGATCGCGTGCAGTTCGCCTACCTCGTGCCCGAGAAGCCCGACATCACGGGCGACTACCTGAAGCACGCCGCGGTGGGTTTCGACAGCCGCGGCCGGCCGATCGTGACCTTCACCTGGAAGCCAGCGGGCGCCGAGATCTTCTCCGACCTGACCGGCGCCAACGTCGACAAGCAGCTCGCGATCATCGTGGACGAGGAGGTCTACAGCGCGCCGGTGATCCGCAGCCGGATCGCCACGCGCGGTCAGATCGAGGGCCAGTTCACCTCCGACGAGGCCGGCGAGCTGGCGGTGATCCTGCGTGCCGGCGCGCTCTCGGTGCCGGTGGTGATCGAAGAGGAGCGCACGGTGGGCCCGGCCCTGGGCGCCGACTCGATCCGCCGCGGGCTCAACGCATCGCTGGCCGGCATGCTGCTGGTCGTGGCCTTCGCGGTCGGCTACTACCGGCTCTCGGGCGGCTACGCGAGCGTCTCGCTGGCGGTCAACCTGGTGATGATCATCGGGCTCATGTCCATGTTCGGCGCCACGCTGACGCTGCCCGGCATCGCGGGGCTGGTGCTGACCGTGGGCATGGCCATCGACGGCAACGTGATCATCTTCGAGCGCATCCGCGAGGAGCTCCGCGCGGGCAAGCTGCCGCGCGGCGCGATCCGCACCGGTTTCGAGAAGGCCACCTGGACCATCCTCGACGCCAACATCACCACGCTGATCACGGCGGTGGTCCTCTACGAGTTCGGAACCGGGCCCATCAAGGGCTTCGCGGTGACCCTGTCCATCGGCATCCTGACCAGCGTGTTCGCGGCGCTGGTCGTGACGCGCTTGCTCTTCCAGCTCTGGCCCGGCGATCGTCCCGTCGAGGCCGTATCCATCTAGCGGGGAACTCCGTGTCCTACGAGCTGATCCGGTCCGGAACGCAGATCGACTTCGTGCGCTACGCGCGGCCCGCCGCGATCCTTTCACTGCTGCTGGTGCTCGCCTCGCTGGCTGCCGCTCCCGTGATGGGCGTCCGGCTGGGCATCGACTTCGCCGGTGGGACCGAGCTGCAGGTGAACTTCACGGGCGCCGAGCCGGTGGACGAGGGCCGGATCCGCTCGGCGGTCGGGGGCATCATCGATGCCGACAGCGTCGTCCGCTTCGGCGGAGCCGATTCGCGCGAGTACCTGATCCGGTTCAAGGGCTCTCCGGGGGAAAAGGGCGAGACGGTGGACCAGATCATGGCCACCCTGCGCGCGTCCATCGGCGAGGCCCGCGAGGACCGCGTCGAGTTCGTGGGGCCCAAGGTCGGCGAAGAGCTGCGCGGCGCCGGGCTCCAGGCCCTCGCCATCGCCGGGCTGCTGGTGCTGATCTACATCGGCTTCCGCTTCACGCCGCGCTTCGCGCCCGGAGCGGTGGCGGCGGTGCTGCACGACGTGCTGGTGACCAGCGGATTCTTCGTCCTGATGGGGATGGAGTTCGATCTGCGCGTGCTGGCGGCGCTGCTGGCCATCGTCGGCTACAGCCTGAACGACACGATCATCGTCTACGACCGCATCCGCGAGAACATGGAGCTGCGCGGCAAGCAGGATCTGCCCGAGGTGATCAACCGCAGCATCAACCAGACCCTGGGGCGCACCCTCTTGACCTCGGGCACCACGCTGGTCGCGGTGCTCGCGCTGCTCTTCCTGGGCGGCGAGGTGATCCGACCCTTCGCCGTGGCCATGGTCGTGGGGATCGTGGTCGGGACGTACTCGTCCATCTACATCGCCGCGCCGATCCTGCTCCTGATGGAGCGCTGGCGCGGCACCGGCCGCGGCGCCTCCGCGACCCCGCCCCCGCGCGCCAAGGCCGCCCGCGCCTGAGGCGCGGCGCCCTACGGCGTCGCGCTGCTGAAGCCGCCCGAGCTCGCGGCGGTCTTGGGCGCTGCCGAGGTGGAAGGCCGCGGCGCCGCGGCCACGGCCCCTTCCTTCTTGCTCATGGTGATGGAGCCGTTGATCACCGCTCCCTCCTCGACC
>Ga0302046_10003753_pt1 | contig 13648 bp, 11 predicted proteins | sample RVTome_11_FD_200261 | JGI IMG/M metagenome (GOLD analysis project Ga0302046, IMG submission 200261) | Soil microbial communities from uranium-contaminated site in the Upper Colorado River Basin, Wyoming, United States - RVT147D111 (version 2) ...
AGCAAACCGTTGGGTTCGGCCAGGGCTTGTCCGACAGGCGGAAATGCATCGGGTGGATCGCTGTTTTGCAGCCAGTGTATTCGCAACGCGCTCACTCGTTGCCCGGTTCGACGCCCAGTTCGTCGTCCACTTTCTGTCGCCGATCGTCGCGATACGGGCTGTGATCCTCGACCACAGCGATATAGCGATCGACGTGACGCTGTTCGTCGTCCAGATATCGCCCGATTGCCTCGGCAAACTCCTTCCGCCCGATCCAGTGCGCCGACCATGTCGTTACCGGTACGAACCCCCGGCTGATCTTGTGCTCGCCCTGCGTACCCGGTTCGAATACCTGTTTGCCGTGCCGGATACAGTAGTCTATTCCCTGGTAGTAACAGGTCTCGAAGTGCAGCGCATTGTAATCGGCATCGGCGCCCCAGTAGCGTCCATAGAGCGCAGTTTCGCTGACATAGAATACGGCTGCAGCTATCATATTTCGTTCGCGCTCGGCAATGACCAGGAGTACCTGTTTCGGCATGCGTCGCGACAGCTCGGTAAAAAATTCCAGACTGAAATACGGCATCGATCCATGGCGCCGGAAGGTGCTGCTTATGAGTGCGTAAACTGATGCCCAGGTTGCGGCGTCCGCCTGGCCGCCTTCAAGAAAACGAAAGCGGATTCCCTGCTCGGCAACGTAGCGCCGGTCCTGTCGCGCCTTGCGGCGTTTCGCGGAGCTGAAGGTCGCGAGGAACTCGTCGAAACTTCGGTAGCCGCGATTGAGCCAATGGAACTGACAGTCCTTGCGCAGCATGAGGCCCGACGCGGCAAGGGACCCGGTTTCCTCGGGATCGACGAACTGCAGGTGCAGCGACGAACAATTGCCATCGACGGCCAGCTGCAGCGCCGCATCGACGAGTTCGTGGGCAAGCCCGGTATTGCGATTGTCGGCCAACAGAATTTTTCGGCATGGAGCCGGGGTAAAGGGTATGGCGGAGACCAGCTTCGGATAGTAGTCGATCCCCAGCCGGTGATACGCCTCAGCCCAGGCCCAGTCGAAGACAAATTCACCCCAGGAATGGGACTTTTCATACAGAGGCATGGCCGCGCACGCTTTGCCATGACGGTCCCGGATGACGATGTGCCGCGGTTTCCATCCCGTGGCTGCCGAAACACAGCCGCTCGATTCCGCAGTTGCGAGGAATTCATGGCGCAGAAACGGCCAGCTGTCACCGGCCAGCGCATTCCATTCGTGCGCGGGAATGTCGTTGATGCTTGCCAGGATGGCAGCCGGCATGAACTACTCAGGCCGGGATGCCGGCCGCCGGCATCTGCTTGCGTTCTTTATCCTGCGAGTCGATGAATTTTTCCGCATCGAGGGCCGCCATGCAGCCGGACCCGGCCGACGTGATCGCCTGGCGATAGACCTGATCGGCGACATCGCCGGCAGCAAAGACGCCCTCGACGGACGTTGCCGTTGCATTCCCGTGCAAGCCGGATTTCACCGTGATGTAGCCGTTACTCATATCGAGCTGGCCGTCGAAGAGCTCGGTATTCGGACGGTGACCGATGGCTATGAAAACTCCGGAGACCGGGAGTTCTCGCACGTCGGCCTTCTCCTTCGTGCTGCGGATCCGCAGCCCGTTGACGCCGCCGTCGTCGCCGAGAATTTCATCCACAGTAAAGTTCCACAGAGTTTCCACATTGCCGTCGCGCACCTTCTGAAACAGGTGGTCCTGCAGAATTTTCTCGGATCGCAGGGTGTCACGGCGATGAATCAGCGTGACTTTCGACGCAATATTGCTGAGATACAGGGCTTCCTCGACAGCGGTATTGCCGCCTCCGATCACCGCGACCTCCTTGCCCCGGTAAAAAAATCCGTCGCAGGTTGCGCAAGCCGACACGCCGCGTCCTTTGTAGGCCTCTTCCGAGGGCAATCCCAGGTACATGGCAGTTGCCCCCGTGGCAATAATCAGTGCATCGCAGGTATAGGTGTGATAATCGCCCTCGAGGACGAACGGCCTGAGCGACAAATCGGCCTTGTGAATATGGTCATTGATGACCTCGGTATTGAAGCGCTCGGCATGCTTAAGCATACGCGACATCAGGGCCGGACCTTGCAGCCCCTCGACATCGCCTGGCCAGTTGTCGACGTCCGTCGTGGTCATGAGCTGGCCGCCCTGTTCCATACCGCTGACCTGCACCGGCTTCAGGTTGGCCCTCGCTGCATACACCGCTGCCGCATATCCCGCCGGGCCGGAGCCCAGTATCAGAACGCGGCAATGTTTGCTTGTGCTCATGTATAATTTGCCTTCGATTTTTCCTGGATACCGTTACTTGAGGCCGACTGCAATCCAATAGGTGCGTCCACTGCGCACCGAATCAAGGAGTGGATTGCTGATGACACAAGAATCGGGTGTCGGGTGGCCAGTTTAGGGAAAAGCGATTTCGCGGGCAAAAGGGCGTCTTGTACCCGGCTTTGAAGCTGAGCACCGGAATGTGCCTCGGGAGGGGCTCCCCTGAGAGCGTGTAACGCGTGCACGCCTCTGATAAAGTTGCATCAAAATCAGTGTTTTAGACGAATGATTTAATATAGCACTTAGACTATGGCCAGAACCCGATCCCAAGCACACCCCGGCGCAGCCCTGTCGTCACAGCTGGTTCGAACCCTGCGTGAAGGGGCCCTGTGGGTTTTTGGAGCCCTGGCGCTCATATTGTGGTATGCGCTGTTCACCTACGACATTGCGGACTCGGGTTTCAGCCAGGCCAGCAGCAGCGGCACGGTGCAGAACGGCGTCGGCCGCATCGGCGCGCTGCTGGCGGACCTGCTGTTCAATCTTTTCGGTCGGCCTGCCTACCTTTTTGTGCTGCTGGTTTTCTACCTCGGCTGGATGATCTATCGCGAGCAGCGCACCCAGGAAATCCTGACCCGGGCCGATTTCGCCTGGAGATTCGGTGGCTTCATCGCCACTCTCGTCACCAGCTGCGCTCTGGCAACGTTGCATTTTTCACCGGTCGGATTTCGCGAAACCGCGGGCGGCATCATCGGCCAGGTCGCCGGCGGCGGCATGGCCTCGGTGATGAAGCTGCTGGGAGCCAGCATACTGCTGTTTTTTCTCTGGCTCGCATCGATGTCGGTTTTCCTCGGCATATCCTGGTTTGCGGTCATGGATCGCATCGGCCGCATTACGCTGAATGGCTGGGATACCTCGCGGGCGAAGTTCGGCGAGTTGCGCGACCGGGCGGAAGGCAAAAGACAGCAGGCGGCCCGCCAGGATGTGTTTAAGGCCGAAGCGATACGGACTGCCGGGCGCGTGCCGCCGCGCATCGAACCGGTAGTCGCGCCGCCGGAACCGAGCCGGCGGGCGGAAAAGGAGCGGCAGGTGCCGCTGTTCGATCCGCCCTCAGCCGGTGAACTGCCGCCGTTGTCTTTGCTCGACAGCCCGCCACCGCAGAAAAAGGGCTATTCGGAGGAATCGCTTGAAGCAATGTCGCGACTGGTCGAGCTGAAGCTTAAGGATTTCAACATCGACGTCGAAGTCGTGTCGGTTTCGCCCGGCCCGATCATTACCCGTTTCGAACTGGACCCGGCGCCGGGGGTCAAGGTCAGCCAGATTTCCAACCTGGCCAAGGACCTGGCGCGATCGCTATCAGTGGTCAGCGTGCGGGTCGTGGAAGTGATTCCGGGCAAGTCGTACGTGGGCCTCGAAATCCCCAACGAAAACCGGGAGCTCGTAACGCTCGGTGAAATTTTAAAGAGCCGTCAGTACGACGAAATGGCATCGCCGCTGACGTTGGCACTCGGCAAGGATATCGGCGGCAATTCAGTGGTTGCCGACCTTGCGCGCATGCCGCACCTCCTGATCGCCGGCACGACCGGGTCCGGCAAATCGGTCGCCATCAATGCCATGGTGTTGAGTCTCCTGTACAAGGCAAAACCCGAGCATGTCCGCCTGATCATGGTCGATCCGAAGATGCTGGAGCTGTCGGTTTACGAAGGCATACCGCACCTGCTTGCCCCGGTGGTCACGGACATGAAGGAAGCAGCCAACGCGCTACGCTGGTGCGTAGCCGAGATGGACCGGCGTTATCGATTGATGGCACCGCTCGGCGTAAGGAACATCGGCGGGTACAACCGCAAGGTCAAGGATGCGATCGATGCAGGCAGCCCGCTGCTGGACCCGACTTTCGTGCCGCGTGAACTTTTTGACGAGGACAAGCCGATTACGCGGCCGACGCTGAGCGAGTTGCCGTTTATCGTCGTCATTATCGATGAGCTGGCAGACATGATGATGGTCGTCGGCAAGAAAATCGAAGAGCTGATTGCACGACTGGCGCAAAAAGCGCGCGCCTCCGGCATACATATGTTGCTGGCGACGCAACGTCCGTCCGTCGATGTCATCACCGGCCTGATCAAGGCGAACATCCCGACCCGCATCGCGTTCCAGGTATCGGCCAAGGTTGATTCCCGCACCATTCTCGACCAGATGGGTGCTGAGAATCTGCTCGGCCACGGCGACATGTTGTACCTGCCACCCGGAACCTCTCTGCCGACCCGGGTGCACGGCGCGTTCGTTGCCGATCACGAAGTGCATGCTGTGGTCCGGCACCTGAAGAAAAGCGGTACACCCCGGTATATTGATGAAATTCTTGAAGCCCCTGCAGGTCCAACACCTGGGCTGGCCGGTATCGACAGCGCGCCGCTCGAGGAGATCGATGCGGAACAGGATCCGCTTTACGACCAGGCTGTGCAGGTCGTAATCGAGACCCGCAAAGCTTCGATTTCCGGCGTGCAACGCCGTTTGAAAATCGGTTACAACCGGGCGGCCCGTATGGTCGAATCGATGGAGCAGGCCGGCCTCGTTGGCCCGCTGCAGTCGAACGGCGCGCGCGACATCCTCATACCGACGGGCAAGGACTGAAGGTCCTGCGATGCAAGGCAACAACTAAGGAACTGCGTTGACGACATTCCACTTGCAGAAGACCTTACTGACTGTTGCCGCAGTTTGCTTCGCTCAGAGTGCAATTGCCGCCGACAGCATCGAAAGCGAAGGCAGGATTCTGCTTGAGCGTTTCCTGAACGACGTCAGCACACTGTCGGCGCGATTCGAGCAATCGCTGGTCGATGAAAATGACGTTGTTGTCGAGGAATCCGCCGGCACTGTCGAGATTGCCCGGCCCGGCCGGTTTCGCTGGGCCAATTCCGAGCCCTACGAGCAGTTGCTGATAGCCGACGGCCTCAACGTCTGGAATTACGACGCCGACCTCATGCAGGTGACGGTGCGGCCGCAGCAGGAATTGTTGCAGAGCACGCCGGCGTTGCTGCTCGTCGGATCCAGCGATGCCCTTGCCGATTTCGAATACATCGGCAGTTTTTCCGATCGCGGCACGGTGTGGGTACGCTTGCGCCCGAAAGATTCAAAAAGCGGATTCGAAAAGGTCGAGCTCGGCTTCGGCGACGGCCAGCTCAGCCGCATGATTTTTTCCGACAATCTGCAGCAAACAACCCTGGTTGCACTGTTGGACGTCGTGCTGAACGGGGAAATTGCTGCTGATCGTTTCGAATTCTCGCCGCCGCCGGGGGTCGATCTCGTCGGCGTACCTGTGGTTTCCGAAGCCGCAGATTGAGCAATGCTGGAACTGCGTTTCGCCCGCGCGTGGCGTTTGCTGAGTATCGTGACCCTGGTAATGGTGCTGACGCTGACGCTATTGCCCAGCGACTGGCTATGGCCGGACGATCCTGCTATTCGTTTTGACCTGCAAGACAAGTGGCTGCACGGCCTGACTTTCTTTGGCCTGACCCTGTGGTTCTGTGGTCAGTTCCGGACATCGTCCTACTGGCGCATCGCTGTCGGCCTGCTGGCTTTCGGCGTGCTCATCGAGCTGGCGCAGCGTGCGGTTTCGTACCGTTCTGCCGAGTTGCTGGACCTTGCGGCAGATCTGGTCGGGATCGTAGCCGGGATATTGCTGGCATTGGCCGGGGCCGGCGGGTGGACACCGCGATTCGAAGTCTGGTTGCAGAGCAGATTTGGCTGACCTTTTTGCACAGGATAATACCGACGCTGATCGGCCGGATGAAGCGAGGCCGCTGGCCGATCGTCTGCGCCCGGCGTCTCTCGAGGGATTCGTCGGCCAGGAGCACGTGCTGGGCCCGGGCAAGCCGTTGCGGCTGGCGATAGAGCAGGGCAAAGCACACTCGATGGTGTTCTGGGGACCGCCCGGCTCCGGCAAAACGACACTGGCAAGAATGGTCGCGCGCGCCTCCGGTGCGCATTTCATCGCCCTGTCCGCGGTGATGGCAGGAGTCAAGGACGTTCGAGCGGCCGTAGAGGACGCAAAACAATTACGCCAGCAAAGCGGCAAGCGAACGATATTGTTTCTGGACGAGGTGCACCGCTTCAACAAATCGCAGCAGGATGCGTTCCTGCCCTTTGTCGAGGACGGTACGCTGACATTCATCGGGGCGACCACGGAGAACCCGTCTTTTGAGCTGAACAACGCATTGCTCTCGCGTGCCCGCATATACGTGCTGAAGCCGCTCGATGAACAGTCCCTGCGGAAAATCCTGCAACGGGCTCTCGACAACCGAAGTACGGGCCCTGGCATGGCAGGCACGACGATAGACGATGCTGCCCTCGAGTTGCTGGTGCTCGCTGCAGACGGGGATGCGAGGCGCGCACTGAATTTACTGGAGCTCGCGGGCGACCTGGCCAACGGGGCAACGATCGACAGCCGTATCGCCGAGGATGTGGTACACGGCAGCCGACGGCGGTTCGACAAGAAAGGCGAGTATTTCTACGACCAGATCTCTGCTTTGCACAAGTCTGTTCGCGGTTCCGATCCGGACGCCACCCTGTACTGGCTCATGCGCATGCTCGACGGCGGCTGCGATCCGTTGTACGTGGCAAGGCGCATGATTCGCATGGCCTCGGAAGACATCGGCAACGCCGACCCGCGTGCTTTGCGTATCTGTCTCGATGCATGGGAGACCGTGGAACGTCTCGGCAGTCCCGAAGGTGAGCTCGCACTCGCACAGGCAGCGGTTTTTCTTGCCTGTGCGGCGAAAAGCAATGCGGTCTACGTCGCCGCCGGCGCGGCTCAAGCGGATGTTGCCGGGTTTGGCTCACTGGATGTTCCGCTGCACCTGCGCAATGCGCCAACCAGACTGATGAAAGACCTCGGCCATGGCGAGGGCTATCGTTATGCACACGACGAGGACGATGCTTTTGCGGCCGGCGAACGGTATTTTCCCGACGACATGCCGGACCGCAGGTATTATCATCCTGTGCCGCGCGGACTGGAGCTGAAGATCGGCGAAAAACTGCAGGAACTCGCGCGGAAGAATCGTGACCGGAAAAACGTTGCGGACTCCTCCGACCGGGATGACAGCAAGAAATGATTGACCCCAAATTACTCAGACAATCTGCAAACGAGGTTGCAGCCAACCTTGCACGCCGCGGTTTCCGATTCGATGTTGCACAATGGCAGTCTTGCGAGGAAGTGCGCAAGGCAGCGCAAACAGAGACCGAGGCACTGCGCGCCGAACGCAATGCCAGCGCGAAACGGATTGGCGCCGCCAAGTCCAGGGGTGAGGACGTCGATGTGTTGCTCGCGTCGGTAAAGGATTTCGGCGATCGACTGCAGGCGGCCGAAGAACGCATGCATCACGCACAAGGCGAGTTGCAGGCAATCGAACTCGGACTGCCCAACCTTCTGCAGGCCGATGTGCCGGATGGCGCCGACGCATCGGCAAACACGGAAGTGTTCCGCTGGGGCACACCGCCAAAGTTCGACTTTGCACCACTCGATCACGTCGATCTTGGCACAGCCTCGGGTTTGCTGGATTTCGAGGCCGCGAGCCGTATTTCCGGCTCCCGATTCGCTGTACTGCACGGACCGCTGGCACGCCTGCAGCGGGCCCTGATCCAGTTCATGCTGGATGTGCACACCGGGGAATACGGATACCGCGAGACCTACGTACCGTACCTGGTGCAATCACAGGCGTTGCTCGGCACGGGGCAGCTGCCGAAATTCGGTGCAGACTTGTTCAAGACCAGCGATGAAACGCCGTATTACCTGATACCAACTGCCGAAGTGCCGGTCACCAACCTGTTTCGGGACACGATCGTGGAGGCCGATGTACTGCCGTTGAAGTACGTGGCACATACGCCGTGTTTTCGTTCCGAAGCAGGCTCCCATGGCAAGGATACCCGGGGCATGATCCGCCAGCACCAGTTCGAAAAAGTGGAACTGGTACAACTGGTGGCAGCCAGTGAGTCCGTGGCCGCGCTCGAGACCCTCACCGGGCATGCGGAAGCGATCCTGCAGCGACTGCAACTGCCCTATCGAAAAGTGATTCTGTGTGCGGGTGACATCGGCTTCGCTTCGAGCAAGACCTACGACCTCGAGGTCTGGCTGCCGGGGCAGGGCGCCTACCGCGAAATTTCATCGTGCAGCAATTTCAGGGATTTCCAGGCTCGACGCATGGGTGCTCGCTGGCGGAATCCGGACAGCGGCAAACCCGAGTTGCTGCATACGCTGAACGGTTCCGGGGTCGCAGCCGGCAGGGCGCTGGTTGCCATCATGGAGAATGGCCAGCAGGCGGATGGTTCGATTTCGATTCCCGCTGTGCTGCAACCGTACATGAACGGCCTGGCGACGATCCCGAACACGAACTGATCGCCGCCCGAAGCGCCGCCCTAAACAGAGCGGCGCCCGGATTCGACTACTTCCTGACGTATTTCTTGATGGCGCGTGGGCCAACTTCGGCACCGTAGACATTCCCGGCCGCGTCAACGGCGACACCCTCGGCGGCACTGGTGCCCGAATTGTCCTGGTCGGGTTCGGGATCGGGGATGAATGCAGTCACGAACCCGTCTTTCACGCTGCCGATGCGCATGCCGCGTTTCCAGCCCGTATTGCGCGAGGCATTCGACTCGGAATCCGCTGAATACAGGATGTCATTCCTGTCGATGAACAGTCCGCTCGGCCTGCCGAACTGCGTCCAGGTTGCCAGGTGCTCGCCATCCTGGGTGAAAATCTGGATGCGGCTGTTGCCGCGATCGGCAACGAACAGGCGTCCCTGTGAGTCCATGGCCAAAGCGTGCGGATCGCGAAACTCCCCGGTATCGCCGCCGTAACTGCCCCATTCCCTGATGTACTTGCCGTGCTTGTCAAACTTGACAATGCGGTTGTTGCGGATGTCGTCGCTGCCCTCATGACCGTCCGCAACGAAAATGTCGCCGTTTGCGGCAACCACCACGGCCGAGGGCCTGGTGAATGTGTCAGGTCCGGACCCGGCAACGCCTTTCTTGCCGAGGGTCATAAGCAAATCGCCCTGCGGGCTGAATTTCATGACGGTATGCCCGACCCCCTCCGGTACCGGCGCATAGCCGACCGCATCGGCAATCCAGACATTGTCCTCGGCGTCGACAAAGATGCCGTGCGGCCAGGTAATCATTCCGGCGCCGAAACTCCTCACTACATTGCCTTCGGCATCGAACAGCAGCACCGGATCGAGATCGCTGCCGACGCAGAGATTGGCACCGCAACGTTCCGCGACCCAGATGTGCACACCGTCGCTGGCGGGAAACACGGCGCTGGTCGCACCCCAGGTCCGTCCTGCCGGCAGTTTCGCCCAGCCTTCGATCGTCGTGTACGGGTCAGGCGCATGGTTTTGCGCACAAGCCGCTGTTGTACCGAGGCCGAGAACTCCCGCGATCAGGAACACGGCGTAGCGAGTGGTAATTGCTGTCATTGGATTTCCCCCTGGAGAACGGGTTGTTGCTGGTGTACTAGTTCGATGTGATCTGCTTTCCAACCGTATTGGTCAGAATGCCGACGTCTTCGATTTGGATTTCTATGCGATCGCCTGGCACCATTTCGCTGGTCTGCCCCGGTGTCCCGGTAAAAATCACGTCGCCGGGGTAGAGTGTCGCATACTGGCTGATGAAACTGACGATGGCGTGCACATCGTGAATATGATCGCGAGTGCGTTGCTCCTGGACCACTTTGCCGTTCAGGCGCGTCTGCAGCAGCAGATCCCGGTAATTCACGCCGGTTACAATCTCCGGCCCGATCGGCCCGAACGTATCCGAGGCCTTGGCGCGAAACCACTGCAGATCGTTGGCCTGCCAGTCCCTGCCGCTGACATCGTTGCCCGCGGTGACGCCGAATATGTAGTCACCGGCCGCGTCAGCCGTAACCCGGCTTGCGGTCTTGCCGATCACAACGACCAGTTCGCCTTCGTAGTGCACGTTGGTGGCACCGGCCGGATAGATGATTTCGGCGCCGGGCCCGACGATGCTGGTCGGCAGTTTGAGGAAAATCGGCGGAAACACCGGCAGCGTCTGGCCTGCGAGATGGCTGTCGAAATTGAAGCCGACGGCAAATACTTTCGACGGCTCGGCAGGTGCCAGCAGCTGCACATCACCGGCTTTGAGCGTCAACCCGGTCCTCGTACCATTAGCCCAGGGAGCGCCGTCCAGTTGATGAATGTCCTCACCGACACGCTCGCCGTAACTGGCGTTGGTACCGTCCGTGAACCGAACATAGCGGCTCACATCATCCGCGGCGGCGTGGGCCGACAATCCTGCGAGCACCGCTCCCGCTAACATCCGCGTCAGCATGCATTACCCCCTGAACCGATCCGTTTCATCGTTACGGGAATACTCCGAGTCTTGACGGTCCATTGCAAGTGATCGCTCCAAAGTCGGCCGTTGGCCACGCAAGTTTTGCAGGTACTGCGCGCAACGTTGTATTCCTCAAGGAAAAACTGCATCGTAGCGGCCTCATTGCCGGCCCCGGTTTTGCATTCGGGGCACGGCGGGAATCCCGGGAAAAGCACTTGCAATGAATCCGATCGACTGGGGAATAGGGTCGCTGATCCCCTTGCTTGCGACCCTCGTGCTGGCATTCACGACGCGCTCCGCTTTGATTGCAATGCTGGTCGGGGTATTTGTCGGGACCTTGATGTTGGGCATGGCGCCCGGCGCCGGCCTGAACCAGTTGTTCCAGTCGTCACTCGGCAACGGCGATTTCATCTGGATTTGCGAGATCGTGCTGTTGATCGGCGTTTTGTTCGAATTGTTCCGCAAGGCCGGGGTGCTTGCGGCGCTTGCGAGCCGCTTTGCCGGCGGAGCAAAAAGCCGGCGTGGCGTCGAATTGACCACCTGGGGCATGGGATTCGTCATCATCGACGATTACTTCAGTCCATTGTTGAGTGGCGCCGTCATGCGGCCGCTGTCGGATGGTGCACGTGTGCCGCGGGAGAAACTTGCCTTCATACTCGACTCGACCACCGCACCGGTTTGCATCCTCGTGCCCTTCACAGCCTGGGGTGCCTATATCGCGAGCCTGATTGCCGCGCAGGGCGGTCCGGTCGGCAGCACCGAGCAGGCGCTTTCCGTATTTGTCTCGGCAATCCCCTATAACTTCTACCCGATTTTGATGTTGCTGTTCACATTGCTGATGTGCGCAGGCCTGATACCTGACTTCGGCCCGATGCGGCGAGCGGAGCGCCGTGCCCGCGATACGGGCCAGCTCCTGCGGCCTGGCGCAAAGCCGCTTTCGGATGCCGGGAATGACAGCGCTCCCGCGCCGAATCAGGATAACCGCGCCTCGCTCATCTTCGAACTGCTGGTGCCGGTGCTGTTGCTGGTGACCATCGGTACATGGACGTTGACGGTGACCGGCTCGGTCAAAATCGTCGAGGCATTTCTTGCGGCGGACGCCTGCCTGATTGCGGTGCTGGCCGTGCGCGGCCGGTTCAACAGCGTCAACGAGGTCGCCGACCTGCTGGTCGACGGGGCAAAGGGTGTTATTCCGGCATTGCTCATCATCGCCCTGGCCTACGCCCTGAATGCCGTGACCGACCAGCTCGGAACTGCGGATGTCATTATCGAGCGGTTTGCCGGCGATTTGAGCGCGAACACCCTGGTGGTCCTGACATTTGTGATCACGGCGATCGTTTCTTTTGCCACGGGCACGTCCTGGGGGGCGTATGCCATGATGATACCGGTCGCGTTGCCGGTTGCTTTCGAGATCAGTGCCGGCGCAATCACGCCGCTCGTTTATCAAACGGTGGCTGCGGTTGCCGGCGGCGGAATTTTCGGTGATCACGCATCACCCGTATCCGATACCACCGTGTTGTCGTCGGTCGGTGCAGGCAGTGACCACATGGATCACGTTGTTACCCAGTTGCCGTATGCGTTTGCGGTCGCGTGCCTGACGGTAATTCTTTACTTATGGATCTAGACAGGATCATCGATCGGCGGGGCACCGACTCCTACAAATGGGATGACAACGAGCGGCTGTTCGGTCGACGCGACCTCATGCCGTTCTGGGTCGCCGATATGGATTTCGAAACTCCGGCGCCGATCCTCGATGCGGTTCGCAAACGCTGCGACCACCCGGTCATCGGATACGGCATTCGTTCTGACGAGTATTACCGGTCCGTCATCGACTGGTTGCGCGACCGGCACGGCTGGCACGTGCCACAGGAATGGCTGGCCTTCTGCCCCCCGGGATCCATTGCCGGCATCCACGGGCTGGTGACGAAACTGACCGCTGCGACTGCCAGCATAGTCGTGCACACACCCGCCTACGGGCCGCTGCTGGCGGTGGTGCGCGACAACGGAAGGCGGCTGATCGAGTGCCCGCTCACGGAACAGGGCGGGCGCTTCGGCATCGATCCGGACGAACTCCTGGCCCGTTTGCGGCCCGATACCGGCATGATCATCCTGTGCAACCCACACAATCCAACCGGGCGCGTGTTTACCAGGAATGAACTTGACGATATCGCAGGGATTGCAAACGAGCGCGAGCTGCTGGTGGTTTCCGACGAAGTACATTGTGACCTGGTGATGCCGGGTCAGCGGCATATCCCGTTCGGCATGCTGGGCGGCGATCGATCGGTTACGGTTATTTCGCCGAACAAGACTTTCAATACGGCGGGCATTCCGCAAGCGACATTCGTAATTCCGGATGAGTCAGTCCGGCAACGGCTCCGGTCATTTCTCAATACGCTGCAGCTCAATCACGACAGCACTTTCGGTGCCATCGGCATGATCGCCGGCTACCGGCTGTGCGGCGACTGGCTGGCTCGTGTGGTCGAATACGTCGCTGCCAACCACGAGTTCACGGCCGCGTGGTTGAAGCAGAACCTGCCGCAAGTCCGCAAAGTTCCGGCGCAGGCGACTTATCTCGCCTGGCTGGATTTTCGTGCAACAGGATTGAACGAAGCCGAAATAATGCAACGCCTCGTTCAATCCGGGGGTGTCGGATTGTATCCGGGTACGGATTTCGGCGCCGCCGGTGAGGGTTTTTTCCGGATGAACCTGGCTTGCCCGCGGTCAAGGCTCGAGCACGGACTCGAGGGCATTCGAACCGCGCTGATGGCGGAGAGGGTGGGATTTGAACCCACGAAGGGCTGTTAACCCTTGCTGGTTTTCAAGACCAGTGCAATCAACCGCTCTGCCACCTCTCCGAACTCTTGCCCTGCTTGTTGCACCGCACTGAAGATCAATCCGCCACTATCGACGCGGGCACGCCCGGCAACGCGGGCGGATTGGGTTTTCAAGACCAGTGCAATCAACCGCTCTGCCACCTCTCCGAACTCTTGCCCTGCTTATTGCACCGCACTGAAGATCAATCCGCCACTATCGACGCGGGC
>Ga0302046_10003754_pt1 | contig 13644 bp, 13 predicted proteins | sample RVTome_11_FD_200261 | JGI IMG/M metagenome (GOLD analysis project Ga0302046, IMG submission 200261) | Soil microbial communities from uranium-contaminated site in the Upper Colorado River Basin, Wyoming, United States - RVT147D111 (version 2) ...
GATCGGTTTGGGGACCTGCATATCGTTGTCATAAAAAAGCTGGCAGACATCGGTGGAAATTGTGAACCCCGGAGGGACATCGATACCGGCTGAAGCCATTTCGGCCAAATTGGCGCCCTTACCGCCCAGAGTATCTTTCATTTGGGCATTGCCGTCGGCCTTGCCATTCCCGAAAAAGAAATAGTAACTCTTTGGGTCGTTTATAGTTATGGCTGGTCTAACAAACTTTTTTTCACGAGTACGCTTTATTTTCATAGATTTCGGCTTGGCGGCAGCGCCTGAAGTCTTTTTGGGCCGGCCTCTTTTTTTGGGGGCAGCTTTAGTAGCGGGCATATTTTCGTTTTTCTCCTGTTTTCACTGAAAATTGGGGTTAGAAAGTATTAAAAAATAATGATTTAGGCAAACTAAAAGGCGAGAGAGAATAAAGAAATTCTCAATCGCCTTGTTTTAAGTTAACTGTCTTTCTGTTTACATGGTAAAAAAGCGTTCGCCGTTAATGATCTTCTCCAGCATGCGGATGGTCTTTTCTACCGGTGAATGCATCAAATCATTGGTATTAAAGGTGCTTCTAATCACCTCGCGGGGGGCTTCAGAGCCTTTCCCCCGGCCAATGCGGGCCTTTTTCTTGTGCGTCAGATTGTATTGACGCTGGTATTCCTTGGCTTTCTCTTTGTGCATCTGGTAGTAGCGCCGCTGGTATTCGCGCCTTGCTTCTGCCGTGGAGAGGTTTCCACTAATAACGATTTTTGCTTTTCGTTTAGGTTTCGCTTGTCCGACGGACGTGGCTGGTTCGGTTCCATTGCTCCGAGCCATTCCCTACCTCGCTTTCCCTGTGGAATTGCTACCCTCATTACTCCTCTTTTATTCAGCCATCAATGGCTGATTGGTTCCTCCGACAGGGACTGTAGGAAATTCGTTCCTGTATGTCAAGCGATTTTTGTCTAAATTTAAGAGCTTTAATCTCTTAACACACTCGGAAATAAAGTACTACATTAATGGAAAATTAATCTGTTTTCTAACCTCCTGTTATACAATAGGTTAATGCGCAACAATACGGGCGAGTCAACTTATTGCGGGACAACGGTTCATTAGAAAATAATGATACGCAACGAAATGAGTGCTGTCCTCGAATGATTAAGTTCGTGTTTGAATTCAATTTCTTGCACAACATAACTGACCGCACTGAACGCCGGTTTGAAAATATAAACGCTTGTAAATTTCGCGTTAGCACTTACGATAGAGAAAGCTGACACCCAATCAACTAAAAAATAAAAAAATCTGCATTAGTCCGGACTACGAAAGAAAAAATTAGAATCAGGCGGTTTGAGTCGGCGGCTGGTTCTTTTTGGCCAGATGTTTTCTGATTTCACTGACTATGTAAACGACGAATATTAAAACTACCAGCCAGAAAACAAACTGATAGCCGGCGTGAAAATGCTCGTTGGTTGTATCAAAACTGTTTTTGCCCCAGTCTTTGTCAAGAAACTGAATTCTGTTTATGAATAGCGAAATACGCGCCATCACGGTAAAACCAAATGAAGCGCCGAATCCAATCATTAATGTCCATATTCCCAGTTTGGCTGTGGCGCCGAATACGCCGGTGTGCGCTTTGGAAAAATAGAAATAAACCAGCGCTGAAACTGTGCCCACAAAAATAATAATTTCAGAGAATCCGGCAGTTAAATCAAGCCAGCCGGTGCCCATAAAATTACTCCAATTGATCGGCTCCATCATGGCATAGAGCTGACGGTTCACACGGTTGGCCATTTCGAGTGGAATTGCCAGACCGGTCGCTATACCAATATAAAAAGCAATCGGCCAGCGCGACACCCACGACCATTTATTGGAGAAACGGGTGAACATCAAAATTCCCAACAGCCCCGGGAAGATGTACCACCATTTGGACGAATCGAGCCACAGAAAGTAGAAATGGCCGTCGGCCAGCCGTTGATACAAGTTTGTTACAAGACCGTTGTGCCAAAGAATAATAACGAAATAACCAGCCGACACGCCGACAAATAAATGCTCGGCGAATTTGTACATGGGGTTGTCTTTATAAAGAAATGAAAAGACCGCCAGAGTCAGAAAGGCTCCGAAGCAGGTCCACAAAAAAGTGCCGAATTCCATTCCTTAGTCTTCCCTATTCACTATTTATGTTTCTTCCGGGCCGCAAAGTAGCCGATGTTGCCTATGATGATAAAAAGAATAATTACCAAGTGGGCCATCAGCTGCACTCTCATGCCGTCTTTAGCCAGTCCCGGATTATCGGTCATGTCCTCATATTGGGCCGCACCCAAAAGCCCGCCCATTATTCCCATTACCTGCTTGGATTGTAGAAATGGATAGTACTGCGCAGTCATTACGCCGGTGAGACCCAGCGCCAAGGGAAAATCAAATTTACCCTGTCCATATGAAATCCAGGCATCCGTAATATTTCCGCCCGAAATGTCCACCAGAATGGCGATATCATCATAGTTGTGAGCATCTTTCATCATGGGAATCGAGTCAAGCGGAACGCCGTAGTAGTCTGCCGGAAACGGGATTCTGAAATCCTGTCCCATGGCGGTAATGACAATTTCGCGCCCAGCAAAAGTCACACCGTTGTAAGTCCTTTCAACTTTCACCGAGTCGGTGATGTCTTTTATGGCCTGGTCAGCCATACCCGGTCCATTTTGCGAAAGCGCTGTAAATATCACTCTTAATTTTTTGCGGAAAGCGTGTTCCATCAAAGCATAGGTCATAGGATGCAATTCCGCCTGATTGGAAGGGTCATAGTCGATAGCCACAAAGATTCTTTCGCCGGGAGGAAGTGAATCTAAGAATTCATAAATTGAGCGGGTTTCCTTTTCAACAATAGTGGGCAAAGAGAAATCGGCATAATAGGCAATGACGCAGACGGTCACCAAAAACAGGTAGACCCAGCGCCGGTCGAGTTTCATGAATCTTTCCAACAACTGCATAATCTAACGCTTATCCTTTACCCATATAGCCGCGTTCGATTCCCAGTATGACTTTCAGCGCCGTGGCCACGATTCCCAAACCGATGCCGATGATTATGGCTCGCTGCGCGGCCAGATTGGGAACATTCATTACCCAGGTTGAAGTTTTAGCCAATAAATCTCCCCATGGGCCGGGAGTAAAACGAAGCATTACAATCAATGCCGCAATCAACAATAGCGATGCCAAAACATTTCGTGCCCGGAAGGCGCGATAAGATGCCGAGGCAATAAAAAACGCCAACAGCGCAAACATTGTCGCCTGAAGCGGCACCATTATATAATTAAAAAAGTTAATGAACATCATGTTCGACAGCCCCTCGGGCGTATAGAAATGGAATGTCCAGGAATTATCGAAAATGGTAATTAGTGCAAAAACAGCCGATAATCCTGCTCCAATTAATATATTTGTCATCGGTTTTCCGCCCGATGATAGAAGTCCCTGCACGTAAAACCACAGCGCCGCCAATAATACAATCAGAGCGATGAAATATGTCCACCAAGAACCGTCACCGTGAGCCGTGAATCCGAAAAATGTCATAGTGACCAGTCCAATTAGCGTTACGGCGGAGTATTCCCAGTTGGTGCGGCGTTTGTTTATTTTGTCCATCGAGACGCTGATAAGCGACCAGATACCGAGAGCTAATGCGAAAATACCGATAACGATAATCCAGTCGAGCAGGAATTCTTTGGCGTGTTCGGACTGTTCGTGCGGGACAAAGTACTGCACCACCATGAAGGTGCCGAACAAAAAGACAAAGAAAAATGGTAACGATCGTTTCATAATATTTTTTTAGTCGGTCACTTTAAACAGTTCTCTAAAACCGTTCATCCATTGAATGTCCTGACCAACTCCGAAATTAATTAGAATAATGCCAATCAACGCCAGGACAAGAATTGCAGCTTTGGCAATGTCCTGCGCTTTCAGCGACCCCAAAAGCAGCGGCTCGCGTCCCAAATAAGCCGAGGCCGCAAACAATTCTTCGCCGATTAAAGTGTAATCGCAGGCCACCACAAAAAACGGAATCTGGGCGATTTCATCGGTGCCCGCAATTTGAATTGAACCGGACACTACTCCGGTTTCGGCCATCATGAGAGACTCGGCAAAGAATTTTCCCATATAGATGTTTGTTGCCGGAAGTTCACGGAGCATTATGCCGTTGACTGCACCGACATAGGCAAACTGCGCCTGCGTAATGAAAAAGACATCATCTTCATTGTAATCATTGGGGCGGTTGGCATCCATATAGGACGATTTGACGACTTCCTGTGCGACCGCCATTACGATTGGGTCGTAACATGGGACTATCAAATCGGTCTGGTATTCGGCGACTCGTTTGGCGACGCGGCTTAAGATCGTGAATGATGCGATGGTGGCAATATCAGATGCGGTTCCCAGTCCCATCACATAAAGTATTGGACGGCCCATTTCGGTGGCTCGGCCGATGGCATCATCTACTGCTTCGATTCCCGCCAGCGGGCGGACATATAGGTCGCGGCCCTTTTTGGCGACAAAAACAAAAAGTACTGTCAATATCGTAAAAATTATGACTGCCCAGAATACGGGATAAAGTCCCTTATTGAACCACTGCCCGGAACTTTGCACCGGCCCGGCGATATCGGACGATGAGATTACGGTTGTGTCCATGGTGGTGGCGTCGACGCGATAATAGTAATCAGTATGGTCGGGAATAAATCCTGTACTGGCAGGGTCAATGGAACTTGAATTCTTGAATGTAATGGAGCCGGCCGGCGCAAGTCCGACTTCTTCAAATGGGCCGCCGGCTGATGTTGCCCGCATTATGCGGTAGCTTATGACACTCTTGGCGCCGGCGCCGTCATCGGCGGAAGGAGTCCAGTTTAATGTAATTGAATGTCCGTGATCATTATTGGAATCAAATGCAGTTAAATCAGTGACAGGTCGCGGTGGAGTAACGAAACTTGATTTACTTGTATCAGTTTGAGCCAACGAGACTGAAAACAGACCCAAAAAGAATAATAATGCCAACGCTGTTTTCTTCATCAGTTTATTTTATAATATGCAGCCAGTCGCTCATTAGAAAATCCATACGGCCTATAAACAATGACATACGGCTCATCACGGTATATCCAAAGGAGGCGCCGAAAGTAATCATCAGAAACCAGGTGCCGACTTTAGCCGCCGTACCAAACACACCTTTATGTTCTTTCGAGAAGAAAAAGTAAACAAGTCCGGTGACCACGCCAACTAAAATAACCAGCGTCCCCAAAGTATCCATCCATAGGATTTCACCCGCAGCATTTCTTGCAACGATGTCCATAATAGTGGATGCCGTCTGATTCATGGCGTTAGTGACAAAATAAATCACCATATACAGACCGGCTGTGGCGCCGACAATAAAGGCCAGCGGCCAACGGGATATCCAGCCGATTTTTGGAAACAGGCGCGTTAAAAACAATAAGCCCAAAACGGCGCCGCCGTACATCCAGTAATCGGGATTGTCCGATGTGACCGCGCCTTCCCAGAATTTTTTATAAATGTTATCGAAATAATAAACTACTGCCCAGTAGCCGGCGGAGACTCCGACAAAGATGGCCTCGGTGGCTTTGTAAACAGGATTATCTTTATAAAGGAAAGAATAGATTCCCAATGTTAAAAGCGCCGCTATCCAAATGCCGAATAATTCCATAATATTATTTCACCTGCGGTGTAGTAATCTTTTTTCTTCTGCCGCCGATGAAGAATGCAATGTTTCCGATAATTATGAAAGCTATTACAGTAGCGTGGGCAAACATTTGCGCCAACAAAAAGGTGCTGGCGTCGCCTTCCTCGTCCAGAACTTTTTCAAATTCGGCGGCGCCGCTCATTCCGCCCAATATTCCCAACAATTGCCCCGCGCGCAAGTAGGGATAAACCATCGGCGCCTGCACGGCCGTGTTACCCGCACTCATTTTGACACCAAATCTGTCAACGCCGATCTGCACCCACTCGACCGTGCCCGGTTTGCCTGAACTGAAATTCATGACATAATCGATATTGCTGAAATTCACGACATTTTTCATCAGCGGAATAGAATCATAAGGAACCAATCGGTCGTCTTTGGGGAACATTCGTTTAAATTCGGAGCCCATGGATTGAATCACGAATTCATTGCCGGACTGGAATCCAAGATTGACCCAGTCGATGCCTTCTTGCAGATTCTTGGCGGCGACCTCGGGATCCAACATGGCTTCTTCGACAGCCATCTGCGCCTGCTGCGGCCCCTGCGGCCAAAGACCCATTATGATTACTTTTAAATCGTGTTTGAAGGCGTATTTCATGAATGCCACAGCCATCGGCTGAAGTTCCGGTGCGGAGGGCGGATCATAGTCGAATGCACAGAGTACCTTAGAGCCGGGCTGAAGAACTTTGATGTTGTCATAAACTTTTAGGACATCACCGGTAATAGGCAGCGGCGGACTGATTTGCATCATCAGAGGTAGTATCACCGAAAACGCAATATAGACAAAAACGATTCGCCGTTCGACCGGCCGCCCTTTGATAGTTCGATAGAGCACATAAATCAAAGTCAGCCCTACAACGACTGTCGCAATTGTAGCCATTGTTGCCATCATCAGCGCGTTCCTCCGCCCACATGTGACCGTTCAATACCCAGAATTATGCGAAGCGAACTTGACATTACTCCCAGCGCAATGCCTATCATAATAGCGCGCTGTCCGGCGGTATTGGGAAATGTCATTATCCAGTCTGCTAAATGGCTGAAAAAGGGATAGTCCCAGATTGGCGCTATCATTTGATCCAAAAGCGGGACTCTTCCGCCCATTACGAAAAACCCGGCTATCAAAAGCAGAGTGGCCTGTAAATTTCTGGCGCGAAAAGCGCGGTATGATGCCGATCCTACGAAAAAGGCCAGCATTGAAAACATAGTCGATGTCAACGCCGTGTAAACATGCCGAAAGAGCCAATCAAAAGATGTGCCGGGGTCGCGGAATGAATATTGCGGTTCGGCGTTTAGCCCGCGGTAACCGTCGATGAAGCCGATCAATAATGTAGCAACAAGTGATATTACAATAAGAAGCGCGAATGGCCAGTCGGCCTTTTTTCGGCTTATTTTTTCCCACGATACTTTTATTAGATTGAGCGCACCCAGCCAGATGGCAAACGCCTGAACGATTGTGACCCAGTCACCGAAAATCGATTCCGATTCGCCAAACGGAAAGTGCGGAATGAAATAACTGACCGCGAAGACCAGTCCGGCGACCGACGTTATCAGTATTGGAATTTCTCTTCTCATAATTTCAAAACTTAATTTGTGACCTTAAATAAAAACAGAATGTCTCCGATATGAAACGTTGCCAGTAACACTCCGATTATTATGGCCAGTAAAAATATTGCTTTGCCGACATCCTGTCCTTTTAGTGAACCAAGCTGTCTTGGCTCGCGCGATAAATAGGCCGATGCGGCAAACAGTTCTTCACCTATTAATGTGTAATCGCAGGCCGCCACGAAAAATGGCAGCTGGGCCGGCTGGGCGGTGCCCGCAATTTGAATGGCGCCGACCGAATTCCCGGTTTCTGCCAGAATCAATGATTCGGCAAAAAATGCTCCCATATAAAATATCGTGGCCGGTTTTTCGCGGACTACCATACCGTCTATTGCCGCAGCATAGCCAAATTGGTCATCAGTAAGATAGTGCACTTGAGCTTCATGAAATGCATCGGGACGCCCGACGCTGGTGTAGGCTTCTTTCATCGATTCACGGGCTGTGGCCATTACCATTGCTTTTGAAACGGGAACTTCCAGCCAGGTATCGTATTCGGCGGCAAGTCTGGCGACACGGCCAAGAATGGCAATGCCGGCGATAGTTTGAACATCGTTCATGTCCTGAATGCCGGGAACAAAATATATTTTTTTGCCCATTTCTGTGGCGCGTCCGACGGCTTCATCGACTGCATCGATTCCGGCAATTTTGCGAACGTAAATCTGGTCGCCTTTTTTGGCTTTTTCGATAAAAAAGATTATCGACGCCGCTACAACCAAAAGCCATAACATGGCCCATTTGCGGTTGGCATTGAACCACTGCGGGACCGATTGCACGGGACCGCCGGGAGTTGAAACGGAAACAAGTCTGGCCTTCTCCCCTGCTGCATTGAGGTATTCGAAAAAAGCCTCCACTTTATAATAGAACTGTTTGGAATCATCAGTCTGATTGTCAGAAAATTCATTGGCGCCGCGGACAGCATCGCCGACAACTTCAAACGGCCCGGATTGACTTTCCGAACGGCTTATTATGTAGCCGGTGACTTTGCCGGAGCCATTGTCATCGGGAGAGAGTTCCCAAGAAATATGTACGGCACTGCCGCGGTCATTGGGAAGGTCCTTTATGGTTACACTAATAGGCGGCTGCGGAGCCGTCATTAGCACAGTATCAGTCACATTTGACGTCAGAGCTGCGGATTCTTGAGAAAATGATGCTTCCGAATGAATTAGAAAAAGCACTGAAGCAGAGAGAACTAACCTTTTGACAATATCGAGTTCATTTTTTTGAACCTGAATTTTCAAAAGGATTTCCTTAAACGCAGTTTTCCATAGTCGTAAAATCAGGCCGGGAAAATGCCAATTAATTGACGTTTCGGCGGCCTGTACTATCCAATATTGTTAATTCTTAAATCAACGTCCTGCCTCATCCGAACGAAATTCGGAACATTTGTTAAGCCGCCAATAAAGACCAGTCATCATCTCAAGTCAAGCGAAAAGAGGCGCAGCCTCTTTGGTTTTGAATCTTAACGTATTGTAGTTTGATGCGTCCAACAACTTCTGCGCTAACTCTTTACAATGCCTAGCCGGTGTATTATATAGTCGGACTTTGTTGCTTTTGATGCGAGTAGACACTTATCCCGCTGGAAAGGGCAGGAATTCCTGAACAGAAATTAATGGCTAAATTCGACAATCCTGAAAATATTAAAGTCATTGTCGCCACCGACTGCGGCTCAACTACCACCAAAGCAATTCTCATTGAATTCAATAACGGGGAGTATAGATTAATTTCCCGCGGCGAAGCTCCTACCACAGTAGAAGCACCGTTTGAGGATGTGACCATGGGCGTGCTTAATGCTGTCAGTGAACTGGAGGAGTTGACCGGACGGAAACTTCTGGATGAAAACGGAAAGTTTATCTCTCCGGCCAAAGACAAAGAAGGAACTGACGTTTACGTTTCAACTTCGTCGGCCGGCGGGGGTCTTCAGATGATGGTGGCCGGAGTCGTGCGCTCGATGACAGCCGAGTCGGCCGAACGCGCCGCGCTTGGAGCAGGTGCAATTGTGATGGATGTTATCGCATCGAATGATAAACGACTGCCGCACCAGCAGATTGAGCGGATAAGACATCTTCGGCCGGATATGATTTTATTGTCGGGCGGAATTGACGGCGGCACTACTACTCACGTCGTTGAGATCGCAGAACTGATTTCAGCAGCCGACCCCAGGCCGAGATTGGGTTCATCGTACAAACTGCCGGTCATTTATGCCGGCAATAAAATGGCTGCCCAAGAAGTCGAAAGAGTACTGGCGAAAAAAGTAGATTTAAAAATAGTTGATAACTTGCGGCCCGTTTTGGAACGCGAAAATCTCGGTCCGGCGCGTGAAGAAATCCATGAACTCTTTATGGAACACGTCATGGCGCAGGCGCCCGGATACAAAAAATTAATGTCCTGGACCGATGCGCCGATTATGCCAACTCCGGGCGCGGTGGGATTAATAATTCAGACCATTGCCGAACAGTATAAAATAGAGGCGCTGGGTGTGGATATTGGCGGCGCTACCACCGACGTCTTTTCTGTTTTTCGTCCCGGAGGCGCCAAACCCGTTTTTAATCGCACTGTTTCGGCCAATCTGGGAATGTCTTATTCGATTTCAAATGTTTTTGCCGAGGCGACAGTCCCGATGGTAATGCGCTGGGTGCCGTTTGAAATGGATGAACGTGATTTGCGCAATCGCGTCAAAAATAAGATGATTCGGCCGACCACGATTCCACAGTCGCTGGAAGAATTAATATTTGAACAGGCCATTGCCAAAGAAGCGCTGCGGTTGGCGTTTATCCAGCACAAAAATTTCGCCACGACATTAAAAGGCGTGCAGCAGCAGCGAACGATCGCCGAAGCCTTTGACCAGAGCGCATCGGGTGCGACGATTGTAAATATGATGTCGCTCGATATGCTGATTGGATCGGGCGGGGTTTTGTCCCATGCGCCGCGCCGCCAGCAGTCGGCGTTCATGATGATTGATGCTTTTCTGCCGGAAGGTATTACGCGATTGGCCGTTGACTCCATCTTCATGATGCCTCAATTAGGCGTACTGACTGAAGTTCAGCCCAAGGCGGCCACCGAAGTATTCGACAAAGACTGTTTGATTCACTTGGGTACTTGCATTAGCCCGGTCGGCGAAGCCAAAAAGCCGGGACCGGTGATGAACTATAGGATTGAACTTCCCGGCGGTACAGTCGAAGGAACTTTGAATCAGCTGGAGATGAAACGATTCGAATTCGCACTTGGCGACGACGGTCCCCCCCAAAAAGTGAAAGCGACATTTAATCCGGAGAAAAATTATGATCTGGGCGCCGGTAAAGGGAACAAAGTCGAAAGAGAGATTTACGGCGGCGTGGTCGGTATAATTCTCGACGGCCGCGGTCGCCCATTTGATTTATCGCAGCTTCAGGAGAAAGAGCGCGTGTCGCATCTAAAATCTTGGATCAAGGAACTGGATATTTATCCGGAAATGAAACAGTGAGCACAATATGAAAATAGTAAATTTATTCATTAGAGCCTGTTTGACTTCAATCGTTCTATTACTTGCCGGCAATGTTTACGGTGGTACATATGTAAGTTTCAAAGGCGGCTATTATTTTAATTATCCCGACGAATGGGAACAGGTTCCTTATCTGACAGCCGACATGTTTTTCCGTCGCACCGAAATCGGCGCAGAGGCTCTGGACTATGAGGCGGTGTTCGCGCCGAAAACATCGAGCCCGTTCTTTCAGACAGAATATCTGATTATCACGACCGACTCTCTGGAGTGGCTCTATGACTACCAGATAGATTCGGTGGTCGAGGATATGGAGAGAAGTTTTGGCGAAGATATTACATTCAGACCCTCCTGGGATGCGCCGACCGATTTAAAATCCAATTCACCGGTTTACGACAAAGAGAATAGAATCATTACTGTCGTAAATGATATTTATTCTGCCAACAAGATTGCCAAAAGAAATCTCATGGTTAAGAAATTCTATGATAAAGGAATCGCCAATTTTTATTTTTATGCCCCGGATTCTCTTTTTGCCGAGAGACGTCCGGTTTTTGTGAGTATCGTAAATTCGTTCAGCACCGAAAATGTCAGCGAAGCTGTACCTGAAGAAGAAGGCAAAGTAAGCTCGGCCGCTCAAAAAGAAGAGTTGAATTACCGCAATATGTTAATCCCGATAGGGGCGGCGATTTTGATCGCCTTAATTTTAGTAATCAGATTGAAAAGAGCCAAACGGCTTAAGTCGCAAGAACAATAAAAAGGAATAGCCAGTGGGTCACGCATATACACCGGGATTAAAAGTTACCGGCAATCAAATCGTTAAAAAACATCGCATTCTCCCGCTAAAAGGAGATGTAGTGGTAAAAGTCGGCGATAATGTCGAGCCTGATGATGTTGTCGCCGAAACGCATCTTCCGGGAAATGTCGTGCCGATGAACGTCGCCAATATTTTGGGAATCCCGCCCGAAGATTTGACGCTGGTGATGATCAAAAAAGAAGGCGAGTCTATTAAAGAAGGCGAACAGATCGCGCTTAAAAAATCTTTTATCAAATGGTTTAATAAAGACAGTAAATCGCCCATCGAAGGCAGCATAGAATCTATTTCGCACATAACAGGACAGGTACTTCTTCGCGGACTGCCCGTTCCGGTTCAGGTAAAAGCATACATCAGCGGCAAGATTTTGGAAGTTATCCCGTCAGAGGGGGTAGTTGTCGGCTGCCGCGCGGCGTATGTGCAGGGAATTTTTGGAATCGGCGGCGAAACCCACGGCAATATTCAATTGGGGGTGCCGGACAATTCGAGCGTTCTGACCGAGGAACTTATCAAAGATGATATGACCGGCAAAGTAATCCTGGGCGGTTCATTAGTTACTGCTGACGCACTGAAGAAAGCCATCAAAGTTAAGGCCAAAGGAATAGTAGTCGGCGGATTTGATGACAAAGATTTAAGAGACTTTTTGGGATACGATATCGGCGTAGCAATTACCGGCTCTGAAGAAATCGGCATCACGTTGGTGGTAACCGAAGGATTCGGGCAGATTAATATGGCGCAAAAAACATTTGAGCTTTTGAAAAACCATCAGGGACAAATGGCCTGTATAAACGGTGCCACACAGATTCGCGCCGGCGTAATCAGGCCCGAAGTGGTAATCCCTAAAAGCCGCGATGTGTCGGCGGATGAAGAATCAACCCAGGCGGGCATGCACGGACTCGAACCGGGATCGCTTATCAGAGTTATCAGACATCCTCATTTTGGAAAACTTGGTAAAGTATTGAATCTTCCGCCACAGCTTCAGAAACTCGAATCGGAATCATCGGCGCGAGTACTTGAAGTTGAGTTTGATAGCGGCGGAAAAGCCATAGTTCCCCGGGCCAATGTTGAAATGATTGAAGATTAGCTTTTAGATTTATGGACAAAAAAAGGCCTCCATTAATGGAGGCCTTTTTATTGGAATTCGACAAATTTACATTGTGGTGTCTTCGACCATCGATGTGTCTTCCATCATCATAGCGGAATCCATACTGGTCGTGTCCATCGATTCGGCTTCCGGTGTACCAGCCGGCTCTTTGGTCATGTCATCGCTGGCTTCCTTGGTTGAGCAACCCAGGACTAATGCCAATAAGAACATCATCAACACCACCATCAGTAATTTTTTCATCAATCTCACTCCTTCCGATTTAATATTTCAGAGTCCTTGATTCCAAACTAAGGCGAAAAGGAACCTAATTCTGCCCGGCCAGGTCAAGATTAAATTTAAACTATTTGTTACTACTTAAACAAAGTCCTGTTTTTGTTGACCAAGTTGCCATGTCTCAATAAGTTGCCGTGCTTTAAAGACTTGGAGTGGTTGATTTGACTACAAATGTTAAATCAAACCGGAATTACAACTTTTTTGTAAAATGGATGTGAAGATGATCATACCTGCCATTTTTTCGGGGTCGCTATGGGAAATCGTCAGTGATACTTCGGGATTCGGGCTATTCATACTATTGGCGCTGGTTTTCATGTCGCTGGTCTGCTGGACCATAATATTCAATAAGTGGCGGTTGTATCGTGCAGTTGACCGTCAGACAAATCAATTCTTGGGTTATTTCAAACGCTCGAAGAAAATCGATGAATCTCTCGGCCAGGCCAAAAACTATTCAACTGCACCGGTTTCGCACATTTATATGGCGGGTGTTAACGAATTGGGCGAATTAAGTCAGGCCAAAAATCAGGGCGGCGGCTTGCAACAAAACTACCGCCCGTTGGAAGAAAAAGAGTATGAGATTGTAGAAATGGCGATGGAAAAAGCCATGAACGAACAGTTCGGCAAACTTGAAAAACAGGTCGTGTTTTTGGCGACTACCGGCAACTCCGCCCCGTTTATGG
>Ga0302046_10003755_pt1 | contig 13642 bp, 13 predicted proteins | sample RVTome_11_FD_200261 | JGI IMG/M metagenome (GOLD analysis project Ga0302046, IMG submission 200261) | Soil microbial communities from uranium-contaminated site in the Upper Colorado River Basin, Wyoming, United States - RVT147D111 (version 2) ...
GCCCCTCCCAGGATCAGCGTCAGCCGGCCGGCCATGGCACCCCCGCCGCCTGCAGCGCCCCGACCGAGCTCTCAAAGTCGGCCTGGCCAAAAACCTCCAGCGTGAGAACACCTTGGTAGTCATGATCGAGCAGCGGCCGCAGCACCCGGGCAAGCTCCTTCGAATCGGCGTGGCTCAGCGATTGGTGGTCGCGGCTGCCCAGCCCGTGCAAGTGGATAACCCGCGCCCGCGCCAGGTGGCGCTCGAGGAATGGAACCGGGTCGTGCCCATCGACCCACAGATGGCCAATGTCCAGGCAGCGGCTAACCGGCACCCGTTCAAGCACCGGGTCAATGAAATCCAGCGGGTATCCTTCCAGATTCTCGACGGCCAGCAATTCGGGGGCCCCCGCCCAGGCGGCGGTCAGCTCCAGCGAGCAGGCGGCCTGGTCGATCCAAGCTTCGTAATCCGTCATGTGCTTGCCTTCAAGATGCAGCACATAAGCCCATGGTGCCAGCGCTTTGGTGCGCTCGATCACCCGTTGGGCCTTCTCCAACGAGGCGTGACCGGTCGAGCCATCGTCCCCCATGCGCAGGTCGAGCGGCAAGTGAACCGTGTAGCTTAGGTCGTGCTCTGACGCCAACGCCGCCAGTTCGCCAACCACGGCTGTCGACGGCAGGTTGTTCTGACCGTCGTCAACTTCGAACAGGACCAACTCAACGTCGTCGACACGCGGCGCCAGGTACTGCACGTTGGGCAGGATGTCGGCCGGCAAGATGTAGGATGTGGTTCCCAGGCGCACCGGGGTCAGCCTCCCCAGCGCAGGGAAAAGCCCACCAGCACAGCAACCTCCACCAGCTCGATCGAGGCGCCCAACACATCCCCCGTTTGACCCCCGAGCCGGGCCATCGCCAGCCGGCCAAGGAGCCAAGTGGTCGACAGCCCCAGCACGAGCGCGACCACTCCCTGCCACCCCAGCCAGGCACAGGCAGCCAGCAACGGCAGCCCCCACAGCAGGCTAGGCCAGCCGAGTTCGGCGTGCAGCCGACCACCAAGACCCCCGTCCCTGGCTGGTTTGGCCCGGGCCAACAGCAGCACGGTCCAGCGGGCAATCGTCGGCGCCAGCAGCAGCCCGGTGCTGGCCGCCAAGGAGCCGATCGCCAGGGTTTTGACCAGCAGGACCAGGATCAAACTGGCGACACCAAAAGCGCCAACATGCACATCCGACAGGATTTCAAGCCGGCGGGCGGGCGTGGCCGAGGCCAACAGCCCATCCCCGCAATCGGCCACCCCGTCCAGGTGCAAGCCGCCGGTCAGCCCGACCCACAGCGCAAGGGTCAGCCCCGCCGTCAGCGCGGCCGGCACAACTATTCCCAACAGCCCTTGCGCCGCCCATAGACACAGGCCGAGGGCCAGCCCGACCGCCGGATACCAGATCGCCGCCCGGCCCAGTTGGCCCGGCTCGAGTTCGCCCTTGGGCCGGACCGGCAGGATCGTCAGGAAGCCAAGCGCCCAGCGCAGCCCGGTCACGCCTTGTCGCTCACCCCGGCCGATTCGAAGGTGGCCATCTCGCGCAGCACGCGGGCGGCCGCTTCGATGGTGTGCATTGCCAGCGCAGCGCCGGTCCCCTCGCCCAGACGCAGATCGAGCTTGAACAACGGCACCAGACCCAGGTTCTCAAGGATGACTCGATGGCCGATTTCAACCGACTGATGCGAAGCGATCATGTAATCGACCGCGGCCGGCGCCAGTCGGGCCGCCACCAAGGCGGCGGCACCGGTGATAAAACCATCGATCACAACCGGAACACGCGCTTGGGCCGCTCCCAAGATCAAGCCGGCCAGACCGGCGATTTCGAAACCGCCGACCTTGGCCAGGGCCGCCAGCGGCTCGTCGGCCGCCGGCCGGTTCACCTGCAGCGCCCGCTCGACAATCTCGACCTTGCGCGCCAGCCCGTCATCATCCACGCCGGTGCCGCGGCCGACGACATCGGCCACCGGGGCGCCCGTCAGCACCGCCGTCAGCGCCGACGACGGCGTCGTGTTGCCAATGCCCATTTCGCCGGTGCCGAGCAACTGCACACCCTCCGCCGCCAATTGGGCGGCGAGGTCCCTGCCGACAGCCAAGGCCATTTCGGCTTGCTCGATCGTCATGGCCGGACCCTGGGCCATATTGGCCGTGCCCAGCGCCACCTTGCGGTCGAGCAAGTCATCGTGCGGGTCGAGCGGTGCGGCCACACCCATATCGACAATCACGACCCTGGCGCCAACCTGGCGCGCCAGCACGTTGATGGCGGCGCCGCCGTGCAGGAAGTTCAGCACCATCTGCGGTGTGACCTCAGCCGGATACGCACTGACGCCCTCGGCCGTCACGCCATGGTCGCCGGCCATCACCACGATTGCCTTGCTATCGACCCGCGGTTGGGCCTGGCCGGTAATGCCCGCCAACTGGATTGACAGCGCCTCCAGCCGGCCCAGACTGCCGGGCGGTTTGGTCAGCTGCAGCTGCCGCTGCCGGGCGGACTCCATTGCCTGTTGATCCAGGGCCTGGATCTCGATGGCGATCTCTTCAACAGTATCCATTCGGGGGTCTCCTCGGGCGGCCAAACAATTGCCGCCGGTCTAGTTGCGCAACGAAAGTCCAACGACCGACTCAAGCAGCGGCCGGTCGACATTGTCCAGCAGCCAGTCTGCCAGCTGATCGAAATCCTTGGGCCGGGTGTCATACGCGTGCGGGGGCAGCGGTCCCAGGTCTTTGTGCTGCCGCAGTGCATTCAGGTAGGCGCGGCGGAACCCACCGTGGTCGAACAAGCCGTGCAGATAGGTGCCAAAACAGGCAACCCCCTGGGCGGCACCATCGGCCAGGTCAATCGGCTCGTCGAACTGACGCGTCAGATGAAAGGCAGCCGGCAAATCGCCGGATTCGGTCCGGCCCTGATGTACCTCATAGCCGCGCACCGGCGCCTCGACCCCCGGCAAGCGGCTGATCGCTTCGACCCGCACCAGCCGCTTGCGGGCCTTGAAGGTGGTTACGACCGGCAGCAATCCCAAGCCCGGCACTGCCTTCCGGCCCGACTCAACGCCTTCCGGATCAAGAATCCGCTCGCCCAGCATCTGGTAGCCGCCACAAATGCCAATTGTCCAGCCGCCACGCTGCCGATGGGCTTCGACCAGACGGGCCAGCCCCTGGCGCTGCATCCACTCGAAGTCGGCCACCGTGCTCTTGGTCCCGGGCAGGATCACGACATCCGGCCGGCCAAAGGACTCGGCCGACTCGATGTAGCGAATGGTGACGTCGACCTCGGTCGCCAGTGGTTGGAAATCGGTCGCATTCGAAATGTGCGGCAGATGGATCACGCCTATGTCGAGCACGCCGGTGCCGACCCGACCGCCAGCCGCTTGCAGGACGACGGCGTCTTCCTCATCGACCGGCAGGCCGAAGACGTAGGGCAACGTCCCCAGCACAGGGATGCTGGTTCTTTCCGCCAGATTCTCATAGCCGGAATCCAGCAGGCTGGCATCGCCGCGGAACTTGTTAATAAGGAAGGCCTTGACCATTCGGCGCTCGTCCGGATCAAGCAGCTCGACCGTGCCATACAGCGAGGCAAACACTCCGCCGCGCTCGATGTCGCCAATCAGGATGACCGGTGAGCGTGCATATTGAGCCATCTTCATATTGACAATGTCGCGGTCGCGCAGGTTGATTTCGGCCGGGCTGCCGGCGCCCTCCAGCACGATCAAGTCATACTCGCGGGACAGTTGGTCGTAAGCCCCGGTCACTGCCGGCCAGGCCAGCGCCTGGTAGTCGTGATATTCACGCACCTGCATGGCGCTGACCGGTTGGCCCAGGCGGACCACCTGGGCCCGGGTGTCGGCATCCGGCTTGAGCAAGATCGGGTTCATGTTGACCACCGGCTCGACACCGGCCGCCTGGGCCTGAAACACCTGGGCCCGGCCCATTTCGCCGCCGTCGGCCGTGACAAACGAGTTGTTGGACATGTTCTGCGCCTTGAACGGCGCCACCCGGTAGCCGTCGCGCGCATACAGCCGGCACAGCGCGGCCACCACCACGCTCTTGCCGACGTGCGAACCGGTCCCCTGACACATCACGGCCTTAGCGCTCATCGTTTCACCCAATTCATCCAGCCAGAACAAGCGGCGTGCCGTGCACGGGGTGGTCCATCACATGGATCTCCAGACCATAGGCCTCGGCCAGAACTTCGGGGGTCAGCACTTGCCGAGCATCGCCCAGCTTCTTGACGCCGCCGTTGGACAAGAGGGCTACTCGGTCGCAGAAACGCGCTACCAGGTTGAGATCATGCAATGCGATCAGCACAGCCAGCCCATGTTCGGTGGCCAGACTCCGTACCAGCTTCAGCGTCTCGTCCTGGTGACGCAGGTCGAGGTGGGCCGTTGGCTCATCGAGCAGCAACACCCTGGCCGATTGCGCCAGGGCACGGGCGACCAACACCCGCTGCTGCTCCCCACCGGACAGTTCACCCATCGGCCGCTCGGCCAGTTCAGTGATGCGGGTGCGGGCCATCGCCTCGGCGGCCGCCGCCCGGTCGCTGGGTCCCTCGCGGTCGAGCCAGCCCAGGTAGGGAGTTCGCCCCATCAGCACAACTTGCTCGGCGGTGAAGGCCGGCGGCACACGCGTCGCCTGCGGCACGACCGCCAGGTGACGGGCCCGCTCGGCCGGCTCCAGATCGGCCACGTCGAAACCATTGATCATGACCCGACCGTGGTCGGGCCGCAGGGCGCCGCTGGCGACCTTGATCATGGTCGACTTGCCGACGCCATTGGGGCCGACGATGGCCGTCATCTGGCCAGATTCGAGCGCCATCGACAGCCCTTCGAGCACTGGCCGGCCCGGATAGCCGACGGCGACCTGGTCAAACGTCAACAGGGCGCTCACCAGAACACCTCGTTCTTGGCCCGGCGCAGCAGCCACAGGAAGAATGGCGCACCGACCACCGAGGTGATGACACCGACCGGCAGGTCACGCGGCGCCAGCAGGGTCCGGGCCAGGATGTCGGCCACCAGCAGCACGCTGGCACCACCAAGCGCCGCCAGCGGGATCAGCCGCCGATAGTCGTGGCCCCACAGGATGCGCACCAGGTGCGGCACTATCAGGCCGACAAAGGCGATGATGCCAGTGAAGGCAACCGCCGTCGCCGCCACCAGCGAGGCCGCCACCACGATCACCAGCTTGAAGCGCTCGACATTGAGCCCTAGCTGGAGCGCCTCTTCGTCGCCAAACTGGAGCACATTGAGCGGCCGGCCCAGCGCCACCAGCGCACCGACGCCGACCAACAGGTAGGGGATCGAGGCCAGCACCGGCTCCCAACCGCCGAGCGAGAAGCCGCCCAGCAGCCATGAAATCGCCCGGCGCAGTTCCGAGGTCGACAACAGCATGATCAGGCTGGTGATGGCCGAGGCGAAGGTGCCGACGGCTACACCGGCCAGCAGCAGCGTGGTCACCGGGGTGGCGCGGCCTACGCGGGCGACGGCATATACCAGACTGACCGTGCCAATCGCCCCCACAAAGGCGGCCAGCGGGATGGTCGCCATGCCCAAGACGGTCGTCGGCCAGTGGACGGTCATCGCCAGAATGGCCCCCAATCCTGCTCCAGAAGCCACGCCCAGGATGTAAGGATCGGCCAGCGGATTGCGAAACAAGCCCTGATAGGCGGCGCCGCTGGCACCCAGCGCCAACCCGGCCAAGGCCATCAGCGCGGCATGGGGCAGCCGGATTTCGAACAGGATAGTGCGGAAGGTCTCGGGTGCTTCAATGGCTTCGGCCAGCAGGTCAAAGCGCTCCAACAGCAGCCCGACCACGGTGCCGGGCGGGATGGTGACCGGCCCGACGGCACCGCTCATGACGATTGCCAGCAGCAGCGAGCCGCTGGTCCAGAGCCACGGTGCCAGCCGCCGAACGCGATCGGCGGCTGGCGCTGGCAGGCTGTCTACGCTCACTCGGCGAAGGCCTCCGGGTGAAGGACCATGGCCAGTTGCAGCAAGCCCTCAACCAGACGTGGGCCAGGCAGGTCGAGCAGATCGGTGTCGATGGCATACACACGGTCTTCGGTCACGGCCCCTATGCCGCCCCAGCCGGCCCGCTCCTTGAGCGATTCGACCGTAGTCGGGACGAACGGGCCGGCGCCGAAGATAATGACCTGCGGATCGCGCACCACGATCTGCTCCAGGTTCATCTGGCCCCAGCCGTCGATGTCGGCCGCCACGTTTTCGGCGCCGACGATGTCAAACATCATCTGCTGGAAGGTGCCGGACCCAGTCGTCCACGGCGCCGACGGATCGCTGCCGTCGACCTCATAGAAGACCGAAACGGGCTCCAGGCCCTGCGTGGCTGCAACTACCGTTTCATACTGCCCTTGCATATCGGCAACCAACGCCTCGGCCTCCGCCTGCCGGCCGGTCAAGCGGCCCGCCAGCACGATATTGGCGAACAGATCTTCAAAGCTCGCCGGGTTGCCCATGACAAACACGGTCAGGCCGACGGCTTCGAGCGCGTCGATGTGCTCGGACGGCGTGATGCTGGCAGCCAGCACCAGGTCTGGTTCGAGCCCGACGATCGTCTCGGTATTCAAGTCCCCATAAGTGCTGCCGATGCTGGCGACGGCTTCGGCCTCGGGCGGGTAATCGGAGAAGTCATCGCGCCCGACGACCTCGTCCCCGGCACCGAGAGCGAACAGAATTTCGGTGTTGGACGGCGCCATCGAAACGATGCGCTGGGCCGGCCTGGCCAATGTCACCTCTCGCCCCAAGCCGTCGGTTTCGACGATCGGCTCTTCGGTTGGTGGCGGCGCTTCGGTTGGCTCGGCGGTTGGTTCCGCCGGCGGGTCGGTGGCCAGCAAGGGTGTGGCCGCCGGGGCCGGCGAGCCGCAAGCTGCCAGGATGAGCGCAAGGACAATCAAGAGCACAAGCTTCTTCATGGTGTCCTCCCACGGACATCGATCTTGTGTGCCGGTAACAAAAACCCCTGCCTTGTCGGGCAGGGGTTGGGTCCAAAGATCAGCGTTCGTCACCCCTTCCTCGAGAGTGGCTAAGACACAGACCGGGCGGGCGTCCTGGCTCGCCGCCGAAGCGGCTCACAGTTGCGGGTCAGCGCCGGCCTGGATCCGATTGGATCGTCACCGGCTTCGCCATTGTGCCCTCCCATCCGGGGGAGCGGGCACCCAGCCTGTACGCTTATTCAGTTGTACGGTCAATGATATAGGCGACCGCTGGTCTCCTCAAGTGACAATTGTCGCTGAGGGGCATTGCGATTGTCCTGCGAGGTTCGCCCCCCGGGTTGCTGCAGAGGGACTACCCGAAAGTCTGACGTCCGGCAACTGCACCGGGGGCCAAGAGCCACCCGGCGCGGCGTAGTTGAAATGGCTCATGAGAGGACTTTCGGGAAGTCTAGGTCGGGCTACTCGTTAGGCGCGCCGGCGGCGATCCAGGCCCGCAGCGCCTCCAACTCCGCGTCCGTCAGCTGCTCGTAATGCCCTCCGCGCATCTGCTTGCGGATCAGCTCACTTGCATCGGGATTGCCCGGCACCACCCCGGGGCCCGAGTTGCCGCCGGTCAGGACGGTGTCATAGCTGGTGATGTCGAGAAATCCCTTGGCCGTCATGCCATTGTGGCAGCGGCCACAGCGGTCGGATAGGATGTTGTCCAAGCCGTGAAGCCAGACGGCCGGCATCTTGAGAGGTGCCTCGGTCGGCTCGGCTGTAGGCGTTGCCGTTGGCGTCTCAGTCGGCGTAGCCGTCGGGGTCGGGGTTGGCGTTGGCGGCGGACTGGGCGTGGCCGTCGGATCGGGCGTCGGCCCTGGGCCACAGGAGATAAGAGCAACCACTAAGAGCACCAAGGGCACAAAGGTCTTTGAAGTACACAAAGGGGGCATGGCAGGCCTCCGGAACAGGTCCATCGTAGGGACAAGTGGGCCTGGCGGCCTAGTGATGGATGGCAAGTCTGGGGTAAACGATTGGGACTTCTCGGCGGTGGGACTTTCCGAAAGTCGCATCCACACCCGACCTAACAGGGCCAACCCGGAAGGTCGCTCACCCCGGGTGGAATAACCAGCGAGCAGACTTTCGCGAGGCCATGTCTCGTGTCTCGCGGTAGCGGAAGCCTTCGATCAGGCCTCGATCGGGTTCTGCGGACTGGAAAGCGCCCGCGCCAACTGGATCGTCAGGGTCTTGACCTGCCCGCCGCCGGGTCCGACCGGGCCCACGCATGCCGGGCAGCCATCGAGGCAGACGCAGCCCTCAACCAATTCGCCGGCGCCACGCAGCAGATCGGCATGCAAGTCGTAGAGCCGCTCGGCTAGGCCAAGGCCCTCGGGCACGCGGTCGTAGAGCGTGATCGTCGGCGCCCGGGTGCCCTTGGCGCGCAGCTCGACGGTTGTCCCCAGATCGCGCGGGTCACACATCAGAAACAGCGGGGCGATGTTTCCCAGTGCATGGGCCAGCCCGCTGAGCGCCGAGCGGGCGCCCCGCGCCGACTCGGCCCGCTGGTGACAGCTCGGGCACAGCGTGATCAGGTTCTCCAGGTCATTGGCCAGCCGGTCGTGGCGGTTCTCCCCCGGGATATAGCCAAACTCGCGGAAGCCGCGGACGTGGTGCACGTCATGCGAGCGCCCCTGGCGCTCGGGCGCTCCGCACTGACGGCAGCGGTGACCGTCGCGCGCCCTGGCCCCGTCGGCGGCAGCTCCCCAAGACGGCCCGTAGTCGATCGGCGCCATCAACACCCCTTCGTCCTCCAGCCAGCGGACGGTATCTTCGCCGATCCACAGCCAGTAGGCGCTGGTCTCGTAGGTGCGGTCGGGCAGGTCGATCTGGCCATAGCCCAGCGTCTCGTGTGTGTAGCGCTTGACCTTGCGGTAGGAGGTGGTCTGGGCGGTCAACTCGACCCAGCCATGGGCGCGGCGGGCGTCGCCGCTTTCGTCGGCGTCGAAGGCCTCCAGCACTTCCAGGTGAACCGCCTCGCCGGCATCGGTGTAATAGTCAACCTCGGCCGCTTCGACCGTCGCCAGCGCATTGTCCCAATCGAGCCGGGTCACCAGGTAGCTGCGGTCCTCGTGCAGGTAAACGGCCCCTTCATGCAGCAGAATCGGCGCCGTGGCCCGGTCCACCTCGCCGATGACCTGGGGCCGTTCGCTGTCGCCGGCCACCTGGATCACGACCGGCTCATCGGCACTGGCCCGCAGCGAAACCGCCTCGGCCGGGTAGGCGTCGGCCACCCAACGGTAGCTGCCATTGGAGCTGTGCAGCTCCCCCTGCTCGGCCAGGAAATCGAGCAGCTCGACCACCTCACCAAAGCCGCCGAACGACTCGCCGGCCTCAAACGGCAGCTCGAAGGCTGCGCAGCGCAGGTGGCGCTCGAGAATCGCCAGGTTGTCGGGGTTGATTAAGCCCATCTCGGGCGGGTTTTCGAATAGGTAGCGCGGATGGTTTACCACGAATTGATCGAGCGGTGCACCCGAGGCCACCAGCACGGCGGCCGAGACCTCACTGCGCCGTCCAGCGCGGCCGGCTTGCTGCCACATACTGGAGATGGTCCCAGGGTAGCCGGCCAACACAGCCGCACCCAATTGGCCGATGTCGACGCCCAGCTCGAGTGCGTTGGTCGCCACCACACCCAGCACTGAACCATCGCGCAGGCCGCGCTCGATCTGGCGCCGCTCGAGCGGAAGATAGCCGCCGCGGTAGCCGCGGATGGCCTGACGGGCGCCGCCTTGACCTTCGAAAGCGTCGCGCACGTAGCCCAGCAGCACCTCGGTCGTGTTGCGTGCCCGGGCGAAGACCACGGTCTGCACGCCAGCCGCCAGGAAGCGCTCGGCGACCTTGGTCGCTTCCAGTGTGTAGGCCCGGCGGATCCCCAGGGCAGGATCGATGACTGGCGGGTTGTACAGGATCAGGTGTTTTTCGGCGCGGGGGGCGCCGTCCAGATCGGGTGGGATCAGGGTTACTGGCGCTTCGATCAATCGCTCGGCCAACTCGCGCGGATTGGCGATGGTGGCCGAGGTCAAGGCAAACTGCGGCTCGGCGCCGTAGAACTGGGTCAGACGGCGGAGCCGCCGCAGTAGATTGGCCACGTTCGAACCAAAGACCCCGCGGTAGACATGCAGCTCGTCGATCACAATCCAGCGCAGGTTTTCGAGCAGGTGCGCCCAGCGCGGGTGATGCGGCAGGATGCCCGCGTGCAGCATGTCCGGGTTGGTGATCAAGATGCGGGCCGCGTCGCGGGCTTCGCGCCGCTCCGACGGCGGTGTGTCGCCATCATACGTGCGGACCGGGACGGCCTCGGCCACCCCCGCGGCTTGCAGGAGCTCGGCCAATGCCGCCGCCTGGTCCTGGGCCAACGCCTTGGTTGGAAAGAGGTAGATAGCGCAAGCTTCAGGATCCGTCAACAAGCGCTGCAGAACCGGCAGGTTGTAGCACAGGGTTTTGCCGGAGGCTGTTGTTGTGACCACGACCGGGTTGTCGCCGGCCAAGGCGGCCTCGACGGCGGCTGCCTGATGCGTGTAGAGCGGGGCGGTCCCCAGTTGGCGCAGCGCACTCTCCAGGCGAGGGTCGAGGCCGTCAGGCAGTGGCGCATAATGCGCCGGCCGCGGCGGCAGGCGTTCCCACGCACTCACATTGTCCATGAAGCCGCGGTCGAGCCGCATGCGCTCGAGCGCTTCGGGCAGGGGCATGCGGCGATTATACGGGAGGGGTCGGGCCGTTTGTGCCGCCCATCCTTCAACCATACAATGTAGACCTTCTAGTGGCGAACTGCTTCACCACTCTTGGCGTCCCCTACCGTCCCTCTCATTGCCATGGCGCCCTCAGGTCAGGAGTCACGAGATGTGCGTTCGGCGAGTCGCGCCCGGCTTGATCTCATTGGATGGACCCCTTCTTTGGCTGCTGCCACTGGTGCTGATGGTCGCCGCCTGCGGGGGAGCGGCATCCGAATTGCCGGCTGGGGTCGATTTGGGCGACGCACCCGACCCGACATTTCCCACCCGGCCGGGCACGAGCGGCGGGCCGGCCCTCTTGGCCATCAACGACGCCGGAGGTTTCTTGACCGACATCCTGCTCGGCGATTGCGTCAGCCAAGAAGCCCAGCCTCGAGCCAGTGACGATTGCGACGATGGACCGCCCTTGTTTGTCGGCGGGCAATCCATACAGGTGCCGATCCGCCGCACCGGTGCCGGCGCCGGCGGCGACTATTGGATTAATGTGGCCGTCGATCTGGACGACGACGGCGATTGGGATCCGGACAACGAGTGGCTGGTGCGCAATTGTCCGTTGCCAGCCGCCGGGCAGCCCAATGACACAGTATCGTGTCCGACCGCCGGCACGCCGCTCCTCAGCGGCGAGGCCGGCTGGATGCGGGTCGTGGTTGCCGATCGGCGAGCACCCGACAGCGGTTGGGACGGATCGGCCTTCAGCCCCCCGGGCGAGGCGCGTGGCGAGATCGAAGACCACCTTATCCAGCCCATGCCAACGCCAGATCCGCCGCCGCCCTCGCCCACGTCGCCGCCTCAGACCAGAACGCCCACCCCGGAACGAACGGGGCCCACCACGCAGCCCGGCTTCGGACGCAGCCGGCACGACGACCCGGCCGATGATGTGGTCCTGCTCGACTCCCAGGGCAACGAGCTCGGCCTGGCCGGGGCCGGCCATCGGGCCGACATCACCCGTGTCGAGATGCGCTGGATAGAAATCGATGGCCAGCGCTACCTCGAGATCTGGGTCTACCGCAACAAGACGCAGGCGAGCAACAGCTCGGCTGTCCAGGCGTGGCTGATCAAGGGTCAGGGAGCGCAAACCAGCGCCGTAGCGGCACCATTCTGGGAGCTTCACGCTGGCCAATTGACCCAGGGCTTGAACACGGAGGAGGGCGTATCGTCGTATCCGGGCCTGCAGATCGAGGTCGAGCAGAACGCGGGCGAACTGTACTTCCGTGTGCCCGAGGCGTTAGTGGGCGACGCCAGCCACTTGCTGGTGTACAGCTTTGATCGGACCGAGGAGGCGGATCCGCGCGGTTACGACGAATCCGATCGAATCGCCATCCCCGAAGACTGAACGGGGCTGGCCGAGTTCAGGAGGCAGCCTTGGCCTGCGCTCGCCGGTAATGGCGGCGCGCCTTGGCCCGGTTGCCGCACGAGTCCATCGAGCACCAGCGGCGGCTGTGGTTGCGCGTGGTGTCCAGGAACAGGTAGCCGCAGCCGCGATCGTCGGCGCACTGGCCAACGCGTGCCAACTCGTCACTGCGCAGCAGGTCGACGGCGGCGCGGGCGACCGGCCACAGCGGTCGGTCCAGATTCTCCGTGTCCTTCCAGCGCCAGCTGAAACCGGCCTCCCTTGGTTCCAACTGGCCATAGGCGACCGAGGCGCGCACGGCCTCGGTCAGAATCGCCAGGTCGGACGGCTCGGGTCGACGGCCCCCGTGAACAGTTGCGAATACTCGGTAGATGGCTTCGCGCAGCTCGATCGCCCGCAGCCGCGCCGCTTCGGCTCCCTGGTCCGAAGCGGCCGCCAGGCGCTGCAGCCGAGCTGCCTGCCCGCCGGTCAGGATGCCGGCCTGCCGGGACCAGTCAAGCAGCTCTTGATAACTGGTTAGCTCCTCGATTGGCTCGGCACTGGCATGCCAGTTCATCGTATTGGCGAAGGCCAGTGCCAGATGACCTGCCTCCGGATCGTAGCTGCTCATGGGCTCCCTTCGACGCCACTTCACCCCCAAAGGGGACTTGACAGGTTAGATAGGTGGCGCGATACTCTAACTATCTAGACCATTATAGCCGGTGTTAGGGTGGAGCGCAAGACTGGGAGAATGAGATGGATGGATGGCTGCACTATCAACTCAAGATGGATCAGATGTTGGCCGAAGCGGCCCGTGAGCGGCTGCTGAAGGCAGCTGCCCGGACCCGCCAGGTTGGTCCAACGATCGGTGAACGCTTGCTGAAGGGGCTGGGTCGCAAGCTTATGCTTTGGGGGCGTCGGCTGGAGACCTATGGCCAACGGCCGGCCGAACCCCTTCGGCGCGAGCTGGCGGCCTAATGGCTGGTGGACGCACCGACCAATGGATCAAGGGTTACCTGGCCGCCTGGACCAGCAACCAGCCGGGTGAAATCGGCGCGCTGTTCACCGAAGACGGCGCCTACTACACCGCCCCCTACCGCCCTGGCTGGCACGGCCGCCAGGCGATCATCGACGGCTGGCTTGACCGAGAAGACGCTCCGGACAGTTGGAGTTTCGAATACAAAGTGATCGTCGAGCAGGGCGATCTAGGTGTGATCGAAGGCGTCACGACCTACCACGACCAGGGCCGCCGGTATAGCAACCTGTGGTTGATCTGGTTCGACGGCGACGGCCGCTGCCGCAAATTCGTCGAATATTTCATGGAACAACCGGCGGCGGGTCTGTCGTCGTAACCGCACGGAATTCCCTGATCCGGCTCCGGGTGATCCGGTAGGCGGCGAGACGGGTGGGCCGATCCTTGGGGCGATCACAAGAATCGCCCCTGCCGGATCGCCCCAACGAGCTAGAATCTGAACAGCATGCCCAGAATCGATATCCATCCTTTGACCGTCGACAGCTGGCCGGACTTCGAGACTCTCTTCGGACCCAGCGGTGCGTATGGGGGCTGCTGGTGCACCTGGTGGCGCCAGACCC
>Ga0302046_10003756_pt1 | contig 13642 bp, 12 predicted proteins | sample RVTome_11_FD_200261 | JGI IMG/M metagenome (GOLD analysis project Ga0302046, IMG submission 200261) | Soil microbial communities from uranium-contaminated site in the Upper Colorado River Basin, Wyoming, United States - RVT147D111 (version 2) ...
TTTCGTCGAGCAATTCGACCTGGGCGACGCGGACGCGCTCGCGCGGTTCCTCGAGAACGTGTGGCGACGGCGATAGCTGTGCAGCCGTCGCAGTATTCTCCGGGCGGCGCGGCGACACCGGCACTGTTGATGGCAGAAGAGTTCCTCCAGCGGTCGGGATCGATGCCATGAAGCGATGGCTGCGGGTCGTCGTCAAATCGAGTGCGACTGTCGTGATCGCGGCGTGTGGTGCGGGCGACACGGGTTTCGCACTGCGGCTGGGCCACGATCAGACGGCTGGCCATCCCTACGACCAGGCCGTCGAGCGGTTTGCCGAACGCGTCGCTGAAATGACCGACAGCGTGGTCCGCATCACGGTGTTCCCTGCGTCGCAGTTGGGCGATTCGCCGGAGCAGATCGAAGGTCTCTACCTCGGCACGCTCGATCTGGCGCTCGCCGCATTCAGTCACGCCAGCCAGTTCTGCAGCGCGCTGGGTCTCTTCGGTGCGCCGTTCCTGTTCGATGACGCGGAGCATTTTGCCGCGGTGTTCGACGGCGAAGTCGGTGATATCCTGGAGCAGGCGTGCAGCGACCAGTACGCGATCCGACTGCTGTCCACAATGACGTCCGGATACCGCGTGTTGTTCAATGGCAGGCGGCCGGTGGAGCGCGTGGCCGACCTGACGGGTCTCAAGATCCGCGTGATGGGTGGCGAGGCGGATGCCTTGACGTGGCAGGCGTTCGGCGCGATCCCGGTGCCCATGCCATATTCCGAAGTCTATTCAGCGCTGCAGGCGGGCGTCATCGATGGCGCCGAGAACGAGGCGGTGTCGATCCTGACCAACCGGTTCTACGAGGCGGCCCGGTACATTGCACCAACCCATCATCTGGTTCTGCCGATGGGTCTGTTCATCAGCGACCAGACGCTGAGCCGGCTGCCGGAAGCGTATCGTGCTGTTCTGCGTGCTGCGGCGCGCGAGGTCGCTCTTTGGGAACGAGCACTGATGGCGGAACAGAATGCGGCCGCACTCACCGAAATGCAGCAGAGCTACGGTGTCCGGCTCTCGGGAATCGAGCCGGCCGACCTGCGCGAACGGAGCATACCCATTCAGGACCGGGTCGCTGCTGAGCTGCAGCTCCAGGACCTGCTCGCGAAGGTGCGGGCCGCAGCACACTGAACATCGTCCGGACAACGCGATCGTCGCGTCGATTGCGTTCATGACCCTGCACACGACGAACCGATGACATCCGGCGACGCGGGCGAGCAGGCCAACAGAGTCGGATCCGGCCCGCTGCTGTCACTGCTCGTGCGCGTTCATGGCATGGTTGCCGTGCTGCTGTTCGTCGCACTCACGGTCGTGGTCGGGCTTCAGGTACTCACCCGTTTCGTGCTGCACCTTCCGTTCATCTGGTCGGAAGAGGCGGCCCGTTTCCTGTTCTTCTGGGTCGCCCTGCTGGGCGCCGCCATGAGCGTGCGGACGCGCCGTCACTTCGTGCTGGATGTTGCGCTGGGACGCGACCGGCCGGCGCGACGCGCGACCCGACTGCTGCTCGACCTGATCCCGCACCTGTGCGTGGCCGGCTTCTGCGTCTTCCTGCTGCTGCAGGGCATTGGCTACACGCGCGCGGGCCTGCTCCGGACAGCGACGAACTCGCAGATCAACATGGGGCTCGTGTATGTCGCGATACCCGTGTTCGCCGCCCTGTCCCTTGTCTACTCGGTTGTAAACATCATTGCCGACTGCAGGTCGTTGCGTGACGGCCGGACGATCGAGCGCCAGCCGCCGGCGAGCGCCGAATAATGCTCTGGCTGCTGTTCGGATCCTTCGTGGCACTCTGCCTGCTGCGTGTACCGATCGCATTCGCCATGCTCATCTCCGCAACACTGGCGATTGCACTGCAGGGCGATGTCCCGCTCTCCATTGTCACGCAGCGGATCTGGGTCGGCCTGAACAACTTCCCGCTTCTCGCCGTACCGTTCTTCCTGTTCGTCGGTCAGGCGATGAACGAGACCGGCACATCGGCCCGCCTGATTGACTTCGCGCGCGCGGGCGTGGGCTGGCTGCGCGGCGGCCTGGCCCACGTCAATGTGGCCGTCTCCATGATCTTCGCCGGCATCTCGGGCGTGTCTTCCGCGGATACGCTGGGCGTGGGTACAGTCATGATCCCGGCCATGAAGCGCGAAGGCTATCCCATCGGCTTCACTGTGGGAATCACGGCGGCGTCGTCCACGCTCGGCAACATCATTCCGCCCAGCCTGATGATGATCATCTATGCGGCGACGGCCGGCATATCGGTCGGCGCCATGTTCCTGGCGGGGATCGTGCCCGGCATCCTGATCGGACTCGGCCAGATGCTGTGGGCCGGACGCGTGGCCGCGCGACTCGGTATTGGTGAGACGACGACGTTCTCGAGACGACGACTCCTCGCGACCGGCCGGTCGGCGTGGCCGACCCTGCTCATCCCGGTCATCGTCATCGGCGGCATCATCGGCGGCGTGTTCACGGCGACCGAAGCTTCCGTGGTCGCCGTCTTCTACGTGCTGCTGCTGGCGATCGCCTGGCGTGAGACCGGACTGCGCCGACTCTTCCGCCTGACCGAAGACAGCATCAGCCTGTTCTCACTGTCTCTGCTGTGCGTCGCCGCCGCATCGCTCTGGGGCTGGATCCTCGCCTACTATTCCGTACCGGAGGGAGTCGTCACATGGCTGAGCGAAGCAGGACTGCTCAGCTCGCACTACCGCATCTTCGCTGCCGTGATCCTGATTTTCCTGGCGGTCGGCACCTTCATGGACGCGATCCCGGCCATCATCATTCTGCAACCGATCATTGGTGAGATCGCGACGGCAGGCGGCATCGATCCCTACCACATGGGCATGGTCGTCGTGCTCACGCTCGCCATCGGCCTGATCACACCGCCGTACGGCCTGTGCCTGCTGATCGCAGCGGACCTGGGAGGGATCACCGCTATCGCGGCGATGCGGGCACTGCTGCCATTCTACGTGATCTCACTCGCGGCGGTAGCGATCGCCGTGCTGCTCCCGGACATTGTGCTGTGGATCCCGCGGACGGCGATGACGGAGCTGATGCGATGAGTGCGGGCACGAAGACGGATGGGCGGTTGCGTGTCGGCGTGGCCGGCGCCGGCTGGGTCACGCAGCATCACCTCGACGCATGGCGAGCGCTCGAGGACCGGGCGACCGTGGTCGCCATTGCGGACCCGGTCAGGAGCGCCGCCGCGGCGCGCGCAACGGCGTATCGCATCCCGGCAGTCCACGCATCTGTCGATGCCATGCTGCGCGCCGGCGACATTGACGTCATCGACGTTGCAGCGCCCCGTGAGTTCCATGCACCGATCTGCCGGCAGGCGGCACGCCATGGCATTGCCATCCTGTGCCAGAAGCCGCTCGCACCCAATCTCGAGGAAGCCGAATCACTGGTCGCGGAGGTGCGCGGCCGCGCACGACTCATGGTGCACGAGAACTGGCGGTTCCGGCCGCACTACCGCCGCATCTTCGCATGGTTGCGCGAGGGTCGGGTCGGTCAGGTCCGCACCGTCACAATGTCGATCCTGACGTCCGGTCTGCTGCCCGACGAGCGGGGCGCGCTGCCCGCGCTCGTGCGCCAGCCCATGCTTGCCAACCTCGAGCGCATGCTGCTCATGGAAGTGATGATCCATCACGTCGACACGTTGCGTTTCCTGCTCGGCCCGCTCATGCTGCACGCCGCGCGTCTGGGTCGAACCTGCACCGCCATCCGGGGTGAAGACCGTGCCGCACTCTTCCTGACAGCCGCGAACGGTGCCGCCGTTTCGCTGGTGGGCGACTTCATGGCACACGGCCAGCCGCAGCAGCAATTCGACAGCCTCGCCATCCATGGCACGCACGGCGCAATCACACTGCACGGGAATCGATTGGGGCTCGAGGGCGAGACCAGGGAGGCGATGGTCCTCGATCTGGATGCGAACTACAAAGCTTCGTACGTGGGCGTCTTCACGCATTTCCTGGATCGACTCGCGGACGGTGCGCCCTTCGAGACCGGACCGGACGACAACCTCGAGACCCTGCGCATCGTCGAGGCTGCCTACCGCACGATCGTCGAAGACCCCGAAATGTGACTGCGGCGGCACGGCATTTGACACGTGTCGTTCAACCGTATCGATGGACGCGTGCCCCGCCGTGATGGACAGCCGAACCGACCTGTGCGCGCGACGCGGCGGCACATCATGCGACGGGAGCGAACATGGATATTCCTCGCGGGCAGCACCGTGCTCGCCGGCAGGACGCTCTTCTTCGTCTATCCGACGACGTTGCGTGACAGGCGAACGCCGCTCGATTTCGAGAAGCTGCTCGACATTCGCGGCACGGCGCGAACCGCTCGTGTGGTCGAGCAGATCCTGGCGCGCATGACACGATCACGATGATCGATCGGTCGTCTCGCGGCCTGCTCTCAACCTGCGCAGCCATTCACGGGCGTTGCTGTTGTCGGGGTCGAGGGCGACGGCGCGCTCGTACGCAGCAATGGCGCGCTCGCGCTCGCTGGCCGTGGCCAGCGCTTCGCCCAGGCTGTCCCAGCCATTGGCGTAATCCGGGTGCACGCGCACGTTCAGCTCGAAGATCGTGATCGCATCCTGTGTGCGACCACCGCGCAGCAAGGTGTAGCCCAGGCGATTCAGCTCGGACGTCGACGACTGGTAGCGGTTGACCGGGTCGGCATCGTGACGGCGAATGCGTGCCAGCGCCGCGGCCGTATCACTACGTGCGATGTCGCGCTCGATGTCCTGCGCGAGTGAGCGATCCGCATCCCATGAGGCGACCAGGTCGAGGAGCGGATCGCGATTCGCGGCGTAGTCGTCGAACGATGGTAGGACGGTCAGTCGTGGTGCGATCCACGGTCGCTGGTCGAAGGGCGCGCCGTTCTGGAAGTAGTGCGGCGCGACCATCACGTCGATTCCGATGTTCGGCAGGTGCACGATCTCGTGGCTGCCGAAACTGTTCGGGCTGGATCCGGTCGGTTCGCCCGCGAACATCGCACTGGTGTAGCGATCGAGCTGCGTGGCCAGCATCATGGCGGCGGAGAACGTGCGCTGGCCAATGAGAACGAAGAACCGGCCCGGCTGATCGACTTCGCGCGTGCGCACGATCTCGCGCACGATCGGGTCGAGCAGCGAACCGTCGCCGCCCGTGTTGTGACGCAGGTCCAGCACGATGCGATCGAAGGAGGCGGCCTGCTCGCGTGCATGGTTCATGGCGCGCTGGAAGAACGCGAGCGCACTCTCGTCACCGTGTCGGTTCATCACCTGATGGAAGCCGATGTAGAGAAGTCGCCGATCCGGCATGGGATCGAGGGCATACAGTTCGGGAAACGAACGCTGGTGAACGGGAACCGGTGTGCCGGCGTTGTCGCGCGCATCGACCCACTCGTTCGAGTAGCGTGGCAGGAACGGCAGGCCCGGAGCCGGCCGCGGCGCCAGGGGCAGTGCGGTGATCCAGTGGGTCTCGCGCCGGCCGCCGCGCTCGATCGTGAACTGCGCACCATCGATCCTGTCCGACATACGCAGTGCGTGCAGCACCTCGGCGCGATTGAGCAGGTTCGGTGCGACCGCGCGGATCCACTGGTCGTTGTCTCTCGCGATGAGTGACGCGACGCGTGCGACCGCGCTGTCGATCGGTGTGGTCCCGATGGCGACCACGCGTCCACCGATCATGCCGGCAAGGCCGCGGTCGGCCGCCTCCACGAACAGCGTGTCGCGGTAGAAGCCGACGCGGATCGGCAGCACGTGGAAATCGACGCCGCCCGCGAAGTAGAGTGGCAGACTGGTATGGCCATCGCCGATGAGTGCGACGATGCGTGCCACGCCCACGACGATCTCGTGCGCAGCCATGCCGGGCAGCCGCTGGTCGAGCGCGTTCAGCTCCGCACGCAGCCGATCCCTTTCTATGCCGTGATACAGATCGGGGTGGATGCGCTCCATTTCGGCGAGCAGAAAACGGAGGTCGGCTCGCCAGCCGGGAACCTCGGCGGGTGAGAGTGGCGCCGTCGTCCACGCGCGCGGCGGCTGCGATCGTTCAGCACCATGCTGCCACGCATGTGCTGCAGTCGGCCAGAGCACGAGCGCCAGTGCGACGACCCGCACGCAGTCCTGCACTCCACGCATTCCAGTCTGCTCCCGGTTCATTCGTGCGCATGGTGCCGCGTCAAGGCACACGGCGTGCCCGGCGGCGGCGATCATCAGACCACAGGATGCGAGAGCGGATCCGGCCAGTCTTGAACGCTGGCAACCTCGATGAAGGACTGGCCTCGCCGGCGCAGCATGGCCGGCGTCATGCCGAGCCGGCGGCGGAGCGACCGCGTCAGGTGGCTCTGGTCGGCGTATCCGGTTTCAGCAGCGATGCGGGCAAGCGACCAGTCGCTCTGGAGCAGCTGGCGACGAGCGCGCTCGATGCGGACGGTCCGCGCGAAATCGGCGACGCCCATGCCATACCACTGGCGGAATGCGCGTGCGACGTAGACCGGGTGCCGCCCGGCAACGCGCGCGAGCGCGCCAACATCGATCGGCTGGCTGCCTGCGTGCGCAACGGTTTCACGAACACGCTGCAGCCAGACCGGTGGCGTGTGCGTGCGTCGTGCACGTCCGGACGGCTGGCCGCCGCGCGCCAGCAGCTCGAGGATGAGCGTCTCGATCGCGAGCGGTGAGGCCGCGTGTGCGGGCCGTTCCAGCTCGACCACGAGACGCCGCAGCAGGGCCGCCACTCCACGGTCGTGCAGGAACATCCGGAGGTCGCGAAACCGCGGCAGGTCCGTCGCGAGCGGTGGCTGTACGAGGATGACGAGACAGCGGCTGCCGCGCGTGAACGCCAGGTCGTGCTGATCGCCCGCGGCGGAAATGCGGATCGTGCCCGGACCGACAGCACGCGACCGTCGTCGATCGCGCTCGCGGAACCCGCCCTGGACGAGCAGGCAGAGGTGCGGCTCGTCGTGACCGTGTCCTGCAAGCCGGAGGCCGGCCGGTGCGCGGACGTCCTCGACCACCGCGCCCACGGAGACCCAACGGCGGATCTTACCGAACCGGTTCGTGGTTCCTGTTTGCGTACTCATTGCAACGCATTGGATGGGTACGCGTCGCGGCGACGTTGTCGGCGGCCGGAAACCCGCACCGAGCGCGCGCACGGTGCGCCCGGCTCGCGTCTCTCGTTACCGCCAATGAGGGCGTTTCATCTTGATCTTCGATGGGAGGTTGCAGGAGCATCCCGCCGAGCTGCGCAGGCGGCGAGTCCCGCCCTCCTGGAATGACGCCTGGCTGTTTCTCTCGCTGGTCGAGGATCTTCATCTGGTGCTCATCGCAGCGGTTGCCGGATCGAGGAGCGCCTCGCTCCGAAGAGGCTGCTGCATCCGCATCGGGTTCACGACGGAGTCAGCGCACGCATGCGCCGGCGGACCTGCTGGCCCCACGCTCTGGCGCGCATTCTTTCGAACAGCCGGTCCGCGCGCGTGGTGTACGCTTCTGCGGCAACCGTGTCTGCCGTGCGGCCTGCGAGTGCGGCCAGCGCCTCGAGCGTCTCCGCCTCGAGCAGCGCGGCCCCGACCTCCCGGGCCACGCGCAGTGCCTGGTCGAGGTGTGCGCGGGCGTCCTCGACCCGTCGTTCGCGCAGCGCGATGACGCCGAGTACCCGTTCGGCTTCGCCCTGACCGAGCGGATCGCCTGCACGCCGGAACCGTTCGAGCGCGCGTACGGCCAGTGCGCGTGCGCCTGGCGCGTCGCCCGCGAACAGGAACGCCAGCGCGCGCTCCTCCTCCGCCCTGCCCACAATGTCAACGCCGCCCGCCGACCGGCCAAGCTCGATCGCGGATCGGAAGTGCGCGTCCGCCTCGGGCGCGAAGTCCATCTCGCGGTACGAAATCGCCAGGTTCTGGTGCGCCTCGGCCATGCCACGCGCGTCGCCCAGCCGGCGGGCCACGGCCAGCGCCCGGCCGTAGTGGGTCAGGGCGGCTTCCCACTGGCCGAGCAGGGTGTGGACGACACCGATGTTGTTGTGCGAGCGGCGCAGCAGCTCTGCGTCGTCCGCGGCCGTTGCGGCATCCACCACGTCGGCCCAGCCAGTGAGTGCGACGTCGAGGGCGCCGGAATCGAACGCGAGTGCAGCCTCCAGGTTGAGCCGTTCGCGCCAGAGCCGGTCGCGTCCCCGTCGCTCACAGGGTTCAGCGAGCGCCTGGACCAGGTGGCCGGCGCGACCGGCCTGACCCGTTCGGCGCAGAGCGTTCGCGAGCAGATAGCCCAGCTCGGGCTCGACCAGCAGATCGGTATCTGGCAATGTGCCCAGCGCGCCGACGACGCCATGGACGTCGTTCGCCGCGAGCTGTGCCCTCGCCCGCGCCAGCAATCCGGTCCGGTACCCGCCGGCGGTGTCCGACACAGGGGCTCAGGTCGCGATGCAGAATCCGGAGAACGAGGTGATGTCGGCCTCGATCTCATCGACGTCGATGCTGAGTCGACCGTGCAGGCGCATCCAGGAGGCGCCGGGCTGCGCCTGCTTCCAGATGTCCAGCTGCCGCCGGAGTTCGGTGTCGCGCTCGTCGACCACGCCATCACCATTGAGGTCGCCCCCCAGGACGTCGAACTCGATCTCGAGCTCGGCCGGGTCCTCCGGATCGAACTCCAGGCCCGCCGGCTCGAACGTGAACAGGAACCTGTTCGCGGGGTCGACGGTGGATGAGCGTGATGTGTTCGTCGTCGATTCACTCGAGATTGCCGCCGTCGAGTACTATTTCCACGACAGCATTGTGATCCTCGATTATCGCGAGGTGGAGCGGGGCGCCCCTTCGACGAAGTGGCAGGAACTGCGCCATCTTCATGTCTGGGAACAGCCGCACTATGTCGATGACGCGATCCGCGCGCGGCGGACAGCGTACGGCGGGCGCCTCGCCACGCATCCCATCGGTTTCATCTCAGGCAACAGCAAGGGACCCGACGAGCTGCTCAACATCTGGCCACGCTTTCAGCGTTCCTACAATCGCAATGGCCATGGTACGTATCCGTTCCCGGGCACGTGGCGGAAGATCGGTCCGTTGCAGGCGAGCGAGCAGATGTTCGGCCCGATCGTTCCCGATCTGCGGGCGGGATTCGAAATGGCACCCCCGGACGTGTCATTGAAGGAGTGGCTCGCAGGCGACCACTTCGTCACGTACGACGAAGAGGACATCACGCTGATTCCCGATTGGGAACGGATCGCGCAGCTCGTGCTCGACTCGCCGGCCGCCCGCCACGACTGGAGCTGGCTCCTGCTTCCGATCCGTTGGGGCTTCCCCGTCGCAGCATCTCCAGGTGCCGGTGCCATCAAGCGGACCGATCTCGGACATGTCGCGGCTTCCAGTCCGGCCTTTCAGCCGACCTGGAACCGTCTCGCACATGAAACCGGCCGCCGCATCTACGACCCGCGTGCGCTGCGCGTACTGCTGGTCCCGCTCTCCCCCTGGGACAGGCTGGTCAACGGCTGGGGGCTCCTCAATGTTCCGGTCGCACTGCTCGGAATCCTGCCCGGCTGGAACGTGGCGCTGGCACAGGCCGGACCATGGCTGACGCTGCCGCTGGAAGCGGTCGGCCTGTCGCCAGCCAAGACCTTCATGCCCGACGAACAGGCCGATCGCTTCACGTCTCTCGGTCTCGGCTGGCACGTCCAGATCGGCGGCAGCCACTTCGGCCGGCTGCCGGAACCGGAAGATTCCTCGTTCGCTGCCTTCGCACTGGCAGCCGATCCCCGTCCCGATCCAACGAGCTTCCAGCGCGACGCGTCTGCCGGATTCCGCGCCCGTGTCAATATCCACTATGGTACCCGGTTCTCCGTGCAGAACACGTATGTTCACAGTCGATCGCGCATGCGCTACTCCGTGATCGACCGGGATTCGGTCGCGCTCGGTACCGTGCAGGGTACACTCACGCTGCAGGAAAATCACGGGCGGGTTCCGGCACGTCCTGACGCCCCTGTTGCACGAATCCATCCAGCTGTTCATTGGCGGCGGCTGGGGCTGGACCTGGTACGACGTCGACGACGTCTCATTCGGCGCGACTCCGGTCGCGTTCGAACGCGCGGGCGGTTACCCGCTCACGTTCCTGCCCTCCCTGCGCTGGTGGCCCAACACGTGGTATGGCGCAGCCGGCATCGAGCTGCTCGCGCCGCGCGGTGCCTGGATCCTCGATCGCTTCGGCTACGGCCTGCAGTTCGAGTTCACCGGCCTGCTGCACCGACTGGGCCCGACGAAGCCGTTCCGGCCCATCATCGGGACGGCGACACGTCGCGAATTCTCGATAGCCACCGTGCTCAGCTGGTAGCCTCGCCTCACGGATACGTGTAGGGCGCCTGCAGTCCCAGCGGAATACCGAGCAGCCAGTACCCGATCAGGAAGATCGTCCATGTCAGCAGGAACGTGATCGAGTACGGCAGCATGGTCGAGACGAGTGTCCCGATGCCCGTCGTCTTCACGTAGCGCTGCATGTAGACGACGACCAGCGGGAAATACGGCATCAGCGGCGTGATGATGTTGGTGGTCGAGTCACCGACGCGGTATGCGGCCTGGGTCAGCTCGGGCGAGATCCCGAGCTGCATCAGCATGGGCACGAAGATGGGTGCGAGCAGCGCCCACTTCGCGGATGCCGAGCCGATCAGCAGGTTGACGAGGGCGGTCAGGCCGATGATGCCCACGATCGTGACCGGTGCGGGCATGGCCAGTGCGCGCAGGAAGCTGGCCCCCTTGATCGCGATCAGTGCGCCGATGTTGGACTGGCCGAACGCGGCAATGAAGAGGGCGACGAAGAACGCGAGTACGATGTAGTAGCCCATGGTCGCCATGGCATTGCTCATGCCCTTCACGATGTCACGGTGTGTCTTCACGGTTCCTGCGACGTAGCCGTAGACGACACCGGGAATCAGGAACAGCAGGAAGATCAGCGGCACAATGGCCTGCATCAGCGGTGCATTGGCGGCGGTGACCTGTCCATCGGGCGAGCGCAGCGCGGAATCCACCGGCAGTGCGGCGAGGACCAGAACGGCGAGTCCGATCAGCATGGACAGCAGTGCCCAGAGCACGCCCTTGCGCTCGCGTGGACCCAGCTCCTCCATGCGCGGGATGTCGGCGACGTCGCCATCGATGGTCACGCCGCGCAGCCGGGGTTCGACCACCCGGTCCGTGAGGTACCAGCCGAGCCCGATGATCAGCACACTCGAGATCGATGTGAAGAAGAAGTTGCACAGCGGATTGACCAGCCGGTCGATGGCAATGATCTGTGCTGCCGACTGCGTGAAGCCGGACAGCAGCGGATCGAGTGCGGATGGAATGAAGTTCGCACTGAACCCGCCCGAAACACCGGCGAACGCCGCAGCAATGCCGGCCAGCGGGTGCCGGCCGGCGGCGTAGAAGATCACACCGCCCAGCGGAATGACCAGCACGTAGCCTGCATCGGCCGCCGTATGGCTGATGATTCCGACCAGGATGAGCAGAGGCGTAAGCAGCCAGTTGGCGGTGACCCCGAGCATGCTCTTCAGGGCTGCATTGATGAAGCCGGTGTGCTCGGCGACGCCCACGCCGAGCAGTGTCACCAGCACGACACCCAGCGGGTGGAAGCTGGTGAACGTCTGGACCATGCCGGCCAGGAACGTTGCAATGGACGTGGGTGTGAGCTGGTTGCGGACGCGCAGCGGTTCGCCGCTGCGTGGATCGATCTCGGCGAACTCGACCGGTGCCAGCAGCGCGGACAGGATCCACACGGCAATCATCAGGATGAGGAAGAGAACGGCCGGATCGGGCAGCCGGTTGCCGGCCTTCTCGATGAAGTCGAGCGCTCGATCGATCGCCTTCTTCGGACCTGCCTGACCGGGTGCGACTTCCGTTGCCGTCATGCGTCACCTCGTCTGCGCGTGGTTGCGCGTTGCAGCCGCCGATCGCCGGCCATCACTCGTCCAGTGTCGCGAGCGTCACGTCGGCGTGACCGTCATCGTCCCAGGCGACACTCACAGTCCACGGTTGACAGCATACCGGACAATCCTCGACGTACTGCTGGACCATGCCGCCCGAGGGATCGAGCGTGATCTCCACCGGCTCGCCGCAATACGGACATTCGACGTCTGCTTCCGTATCCGCCGGTTCCTCGAAAGCGTCGGCGTCATCGATCATCATGCACCAATGTTGACGGACCCGGATTCACCGAGTGTGAGCCGCATCAGATCTTCGCCCCAGATCACGCGTCCTTCGAACTCCCGCTGGATCTCGTGCACAATTCGCTCGCGCGTGCCCGGCTGATCGATCTGGGCCAGCAGGTGCGTCAGCACGAGCGTCCTGACACCGGCGCGACGGGCCGTGGCCGCGTTGTCCACGTGATTGCCCGACGCCGCCCGGAACCGGGCCGTGGGCTCGGTGCCGCTGAAGTGGTTGTTCATCGCAATCAGGATGTCACAGCCACGGGCCAGCTCGACGACTTCGTCGCACAGTCCGTTGTCACCGGCATAGCACACGGAACCGGCTTCGGCATCGATGCGGAAGGCCAGGCATTCGAGATACGGCTGCACGTGCGACGCGTGGCCGACCGTAATCTTCCAGTCGCCGCCTTCGATGACATCGCCCGCGCGCACTTCCCTCGACCGCGGCGCCGGCCGGTGACGTGGCGGCGAACCCCCGCGCGCGACGTACATGTCGATGCTGCTCTGGTGCTCGATGCGTGCGCGGATGTCCGGCCCGTACACCCCATCCTCGCCGAACAGCTGGTCGGTCATCCGTGCGATGGGAGCCGGGCCGTACACATCCAGCTCGGGGATGCGGCCGGCGCCCTGGTCCCACCGCTGCAGCACGAGGCGAGGATAGTCGAGGCAGTGATCGTAGTGAAGGTGCGTGAAGAAGGCGTGCGTGACGTCGACTGCCCGATGACCGCTCTCGATCAACCGCTGATGCGCGCCCGGTCCATGGTCCATCACGATCAGGCTCGCACCCGCTTCGAACAGATAGCCTGAGCTCTGACGCTTCAGCGAAGGCGCGGGTGTGCCGGTACCGAGCAGCGTGATGTTCATGGGTCGCGATCGAGAATGTAGATCGGGCTCGACCACGCCTGGTGGCCGTCCTCCGTGGTCACGCGCACCCAGAGCGCATTCTCGCTACCGCTCCGCAGGCGGACCCGCCGGTCGACTGCAACCTGCGTGTGCGGGTTCGTTTCCGGCAACCGCAGCACGCGCACACGACGGCCCAGGCCACCCGCCTCGAAGGCGACATCGGTCGGGCCGATGCCGGCGATCGGCAGGGTCTGCCGTACGAGTGCGGTCTCGATGGCGATCGTTCCCGCGTACGGATCGGCGAGCCACGCGTCGAAACCACCGAAGCCACCGGTCGTGAGCGCGGTCCACGCGAGATGGCCGGCATCAGGCTGTTCGAACCGCCAGTCCGGATTGTGGAAGTTGATGGGCCGGACGCGTTCGAAGCGGTTGCCCACCAGCCGGGCATGGCCATCCCAGCGGGTCTGCCGGCCACGACCGCGGTACTCCGCACCTTCCCAGATCACACGGATCCGGCCACCGAGATCGGACGGCGCGAACGGGTGATGCGTCTCCACGGTCTGCTTGCCGTTGCGGATGTCGATGCGCTCGATGGGCGACGGTGCGACGACTTCGATCCGGAACGTGACCGAG
>Ga0302046_10003757_pt1 | contig 13642 bp, 8 predicted proteins | sample RVTome_11_FD_200261 | JGI IMG/M metagenome (GOLD analysis project Ga0302046, IMG submission 200261) | Soil microbial communities from uranium-contaminated site in the Upper Colorado River Basin, Wyoming, United States - RVT147D111 (version 2) ...
ATCGCATTCGTACCGGTGAAACCGGGGATCAGGCGATCTAAAAAAACAAACTTGTTTCCGGGGGGGAACATGAAGAAGACAACGAGTGCTCTAGTCGCGCTCGCGGCGATCTCGAGTCCGGCACTGGCGGCGGCGCAAACCATCGACAGCGGCGCGACGGCCTGGATGCTCACGTCCACGGCGCTCGTGCTGCTCATGACACTGCCTGGGCTCGCGCTGTTCTACGGCGGTCTCGTGCGCACGCGCAACGTGTTGTCGGTGCTCATGCAGTGCTTCGCGCTGACCTGCGTCATCTCGCTGATCTGGGTGATTTTCGGCTACTCGCTCGCGTTCGGCGAAGGCGGCGGCCTCATCGGCGGGCTGTCGAAGCTGTGGATGCGCGGCGTCGAGGTCGACACCGTGAGCGGCGCCATTCCCGAGACGGTGTTCGCGATGTTCCAGCTCACGTTCGCGATCATCACGCCCGCGCTCATCATCGGCGGCTTCGCCGAGCGCACGCGCTTCTCGGCGATGCTGCTGTTCTCGGTCCTCTGGCTCGTCATCGTCTACATCCCCGTGGCCCACTGGGTCTGGGCAGCCGACGGTTGGCTGTTCACGCGCGGCTTCCGCGACTTCGCGGGCGGCGCGGTGGTGCACGTCAACGCGGGCGTCGCGGCGCTCGTCGCGGCGGTCGTCATCGGCAAGCGCAGCGGGTTCCCGGGCACGCCGATGCCGCCGCACAACCTCACGATGACCGTGACGGGCGCGTCGCTGCTCTGGGTCGGCTGGTTCGGGTTCAACGCGGGCAGTGCGCTGGCCTCGAACGGCGCCGCCGGCATGGCCATGCTCGCGACGCACGTCGCCGCGGCGGCCGGCGCCACGGCGTGGATGAGCCTCGAGTGGCTCAGGTTCGGTAAGCCCAGCGTGCTCGGCGGCGTGACGGGCATGGTCGCGGGCCTCGGTACGATCACGCCGGCCTCGGGCTTCGTCGGGCCCATGGGCGGGCTGATCATCGGCCTCGTCGCCGGCGTCATCTGCTTCTTCGCGACGCAGTTCATCAAGCGCAAGCTCAAGATCGACGACTCGCTCGACGTGTTCCCGGTACACGGCGTCGGCGGCTTCACGGGGCTCATCTTGACGGCCGTGTTCTCGGCGGCGGCGTTCGACGGTCTCGGCTTGCCCGAGGGCGTGACGATCGGGCAGCAGCTCGTGACTCAGCTCATCGGCGCGGTTGCGACGGTCGCGTGGAGCGGCATCGCGACGTTCGTGATCCTCAAGGTCGTGAACGTCATCGTGCCGCTGCGCGTCTCGGCCGAGCAGGAGAACGAGGGCCTCGACCTCGTGTCGCACGAGGAGCGCGGCTACAGCCTCTAGCCGGCCGCAGGCCCTAGCGGGCGGCAGGTTCAGGGTCGAGGGGGAGCTCGATCACGATTTCGAGCCCTCCCTCGGCCCGATTCGCGGCTCTGACGGCGCCGCGATGCAGCTCCGTGACGCGCGCCGTGATCGCGAGGCCGATGCCTTGGCCGTCGACGCGATGGTCGCGGCTCTTGTCCGTGCGGTAGAACGGCTCGAAGATCCGCGTGAGCTCGGCCTCGGGCACGCCCGGGCCGCGGTCGAGCACTCGAATAGTGGCCTTGCCCGCGTCCGTGGCCAGCACGACCTCGATGGGCTTCGTACGATCCCCGTAGATGAGCGCGTTGCGCACGACGTTCTCGACGGCGCTCTTGAGGCCGTCGGCGTCGCCGCGCAGTAGCACCTCGCCGCCCGCCGCGAAGTCGACTTGCGCGTCGGGATACTCGAAGCGAGCGTCGTCGACGACGCCGCCGACGAGCGTGTCGAGACGCACGAAATCGCGCCGCGGTTGGCTCGTCGTGCGTAGACGCGTCAGCGTCATGACTTGACCGACGAGGGCGTCGAGGCGCTCGGCCTCGCGCTCGATGCGCGCGAGGTCGGGCTCAAACTCCGCGCCCGCGCGCCGCTCCGCGAGCGCCAGCGCCATGCGAATGCGCGCGAGCGGCGAGCGCAGCTCGTGCGAGACGTCGCGCAGCAGCGTCTCCTTGGCGACGACCAAGGCTTGGATGCGCTCGGCCATCGCGTCGAAGTCCCTGGCCAACCGTCCGACTTCGTCGCCGCGCCGCGTGACCGGCGCGCCCACGCGCGTATCGAGTGCGCCGGCGGCCAGCGACCGGCTCGCCTTTTGCAAGCGCACGATCGGTGAGGACAAATAGCGGGCGAGCAGCAGCGACACCACGGCCGCCGCGACGATCGCGATCGACAGCACGGCGAGCGGCGTACCGGGCCACACGAGGATGCCGAAGATCGTCACGGGAGCGGTCTCGAACCTGAGGTCATACACGTCGCCGGTGCGCTGATCCGTGATCGTCGGTGTCAACTGCACGGGTGTGAAGTTCGGCGGCCGGTTGGGACGCGGGCCCGGGGGCCGGGTTCTGAGGAGCCGCGCCACCTCACCCGGCATCGCGCGGCCGAGCAGCTCGTCGCCGCGCTTGTTCGTCACGAGTAGCACGATGCCGGGAGCGGGCCGCGGATTGTCTCGCAGCCATGTCTTGAGCCCACGCTCGCCGCCGCGCACGAGCGCCGCCGCGACCTCGTTGATGATTTCGGGGCGTCCCTCGAAGTCGGTTTGCGTGAGCGGCCGGCTCACGATTCGGTAGGTCACGTAGATCGCGCCGACGGACGTGATCGTCATGGCGATCATGAACGAGACGAAGATTTTCCAGAACAAGCCCACGATGCTACGCCTGCGGTGGAACGAGCACGTAGCCGCTGCCGCGGATGCTGCGGATCAGAACGTCGGCATCGGCTTCGCTGCCGAGCTTGCGGCGCAAGTTGCTGATGTGCGTATCGAGGCTGCGGTCGTCGGGCAGCAATTGCCTTCCTAACGCCGTGCGCGTCAACGCCTCGCGCGATACGACGTCGCCCGGCGAGCGCATGAGCGTCACGAGGATCACGAACTCCGCGTTCGTGAGCTTGAGGGGGTTCTCGCCGAGCCAGGCCTCGCGGCGCCGCAGATTCACACGCAGCTCGCCGACCGTGAGCTCGACGGGCTCGTCGCTATCGGGCTCGGAGGTGCGGCGCAGGATCGCCTTGATGCGCGCGAGCAGCTCGCGAGGGTTGAACGGTTTCGGCAGATAGTCATCCGCGCCGAGATCGAGGCCGACGATGCGATCGACGTCGTCGCCGCGCGCCGTGAGCATGAGCACGGGCGCCTTCGAGCCGGCTTCGCGCAGCTGCTTGAGCACGTCGAAGCCCGACAGCCCCGGCAACATCACGTCGAGAATGATGAGGTCGTAGTTCTCCCGCTGGGCGTTGCGCAGGCCCTGAATGCCCGAAGCCACGCTCGTGAGCTCGATGCCCTCGGGCGTCAGGTACTCGACGAGCATCTCGGCAAGCCGGACGTCGTCGTCGATGATGAGTAGGCGGTGGTTCGGCACGGTTCGACTCTCTTTACGGCTTGCAAAGTGCCACAAATTCCGCCGGTTACCCTAGCGATGGCCCCAATGGGCCGATAATTATTGAGACTAGCTCATCTGTCGGAATGCTTCGCCGTCTCCGTCAGCCGCGCTTGTGACTGTATATAAAATCAGTACACTGGGGGCCATGATCCCGGTGGATCCGAGACTCGTGCAAGAAGGCCGCGGCGCGGCTTCGAATCCGCCCGGCCGCTTCGCCTCGAAGCGCGCGGAGGCCGCCGACGACGGCTGGGGCATCCTCGAGGAGCCGTTGCCGCCGCTCGCGACGACCGCTGAGCCCGACGCCTCGCGCAGCATCATCGCGCGCAACCGCTCGCCCGACATTCCGTTTACGCAATCGATCAATCCGTATCGAGGCTGTGAGCACGGGTGCGTCTACTGCACACGGGGCGACACTCCTGTTCTCATGGCTGACGGGAGCACGCGCCCGATCGCGGAAGTGCGTCCCGGGGACGTGCTCTATGGTACGGAGCGGCAGGGCCGGTACCGGCGCTACGTGAAGTCGCGCGTGCTCGCGCACTGGAGCGTGATCAAGCCGGCCTATCAAGTGAGGCTCGAGGATGGCACGAGCCTCGTGGCGGGAGCGGACCACCGCTTCCTCACAGAGCGCGGCTGGAAGTTCGTTGCGGGGGCGGAGCAGGGCCCTGCCCGTCGACCGCATCTGACCCTAAATAACAAGCTCATGGGGACTGGCGCCTTTGCGCGCCCTCCCATCAAGAGTGGCGACTACCAGGTTGGTTATCTGTGCGGCGTCATTCGTGGCGACGGCCTCCTGGGTTCCTACCGCTACCCGCGCTCGGGCAGGTCGAATGCCGACCAGCATCAATTTCGGCTGGCGCTCTGCGATAAGGAAGCGCTCGAGCGGACGCAAGAATATCTGCGCCGCTGGGAGATCGACACGCACGAGTTCGTTTTTCAGAGCGCCGTCGCTGGACGCAAGGTAATGCACGCGATTCGCACAAGCGCACGTTTGAAGGTCGAAAAGACCCGCGCGTTGATCGCCTGGCCGAGCGCTCCGTCGCGGGAATGGTCGGCCGGCTTTCTCGCCGGAGTCTATGACGCCGAGGGCAGCTACAGCTGCGGCATCCTCAGAATCACCAATACGGACCCAGAAATCATCGCGTGGATCGCTCGCTGCTTGCGTGGCTTCGGTTTTGGCTTCGTGGTGGAGAACGTGCACGATGAAACCCGCAAACCGATCGACACCGTGAGGCTGGTCGGCGGTTTGCGCGAGCACCTACGCTTTTTTCACAGCGTGGATCCGGCGATCGTCCGGAAGCGCGACATCACGGGTCAGGCGGTCAAGAGCGGTGCGCGCCTCGGTGTCGTGAGCATCGAGCCGCTCGCGGGGGCGATGCGCCTTTACGACATCACCACGGAGAGCGGAGATTTCGTCGCCAACGGCGTGATCAGCCACAACTGCTACGCCCGCCCCTCCCACGCCTACCTCGGCCTCTCCCCGGGCCTCGATTTTGAAGCGCGCCTGTTCTACAAGCCCAATGCGGCGAGCCTGCTCGTGAATGAGCTTGGGAAGCCCGGGTACGAGTGCTCGCCGATCGCGCTCGGGACGAACACGGATCCTTATCAGCCGATCGAGCGCGAGTACCGCGTGACGCGCGCTATCCTCGAGACGCTTTCGGAGTGCAATCATCCCGCGACGATCGTCACAAAAGGCGCCACGCTTGTCGCGCGAGATCTCGATCTCCTCGCGAGCATGGCGGCGCGCAATCTAATCGCGGTTTCGATCAGCGTCACGACCCTCGACAAGGAGCGGAAGCGCACGCTCGAGCCGCGCGCCGCCGGTGCCGCGACACGGCTGGCCGTCATCCGTAAGCTCGCCGAGGCCGGCATCCCTGTCGGCGTCATGGTCGCGCCCGTGATACCGGTCCTCACGGACCACGAGCTCGAGAGCATCCTCGAAGCAGCCGCCGGCGCCGGGGCGCGAAAGGCGGGCTACGTGATGCTGCGCTTACCGTTCGAGGTCAATGCGCTCTTCCAAGAGTGGCTGCGCACTCACGCTCCGCTCAAAGCCGAGCACGTCATGGCGCGCATTCGCGACCTGCGCGGCGGACGCGACAACGATCCGCGCTTCGGCTCACGGATGCACGGTGAGGGCGTCTATGCGGATCTTTTCCGCAAGCGTTTCGAGGTCGCATGCCGCCGTTACGGATTCGATCGAGGGCGCGTCGAGCTCGACACGAATAGGTTCATTCCCCCGGGCCCGTCGCGTGCGCAGCTCGCGCTCTTGTAGGAACGGCCGAAAGCTCGCCGCTAATAAGCCAAGGGCCACGTAGCGTCGGGTAGCGGGACCCCGTTCATGGCGCGCGAAGCGGTTCGCGTGATTCGATAGCGCTCCGATCTTGTGGCGCGTGCGTTTACATAAGTCTTGGGTCCCCGCGTGACCGCGTCAACCGCCGCAAAGCACGGGCCGTTACCTGCACCGACGACTCACTACTCTTGGCTAGGGAGGCCGACGATGAAACGCAGTGCAATTTTGCTCAGTTTGGGTTTGCTCGTGTGCGCCACGCAGGCGTACGCGCAGAACGGCGAGCGCGCCGATCGGCGCGGTGACCGTATCGAACAGCGCCTCGACCGGCGCGGCGACGTTAGAGAAGAGCGGCTAGACCGTCGTGGCGATCGCGTCGACCGCCGGTTGGACCGTGCCTCGGAGCGCGCCGAAGCGCGTGGTCGCGACGTCGCGGCCGAGCGGCTCGACCGCCGTGGCGACCGAGCCAACCGTCGTCTGGATCGGCGCGGCGAGACGGTCGATCGCACGCTCGACCGTCGCGGTCGGCAGATCGATCGACGTATGGATCGTCGCGGCCAACGGCGCGGCTGATCACTTCCGCGGCGGCGCCGGCAGGCCTTGCCGGCGCCGCCGGCTCGTTTTTTGGGCCTGCCACGCATAGCCCGCGAGCAACAGTCCCACCATCCACCACGACAACGCTCCGCCGCCGCCGTCGTCTTCGGCGCCGACCGCCGTCACGTTGACCGCGAGGCCGAGCTGATTGTCGGCCGGCGCGCGTTCCACCTCGTTTGCGGTTGCGCTCACGGTGACGAGCTGGCCACCTACCACGGTGCCCGTCGCAGTCACGGCGAAGGCCACTGTGCCGCGCGCGGCCAGCGCACGCGGCGCACAGGTGATCGCCTGGCCCGCGATCGAGCATGCCGTGCCGTCGAGGGTCGCCTGATCCGGCCTCAAGCCGGCGCTCAAGGTTGCGGTCACGACGACCGACGTCGCGTCGACGTCGGACGCGTTCGTGAGCGTCGTGTTGACGGTCGTCTGCTGGTCGACCGTCACGCTGCTTGCGCCGCCGGTGAAGACGAGGTCGACGACGGGCACCGCTTCTACCGTCACAGCGGCGGCGTTGTTGCTGTTGTTGCCGTCGAAATCGGCCGCCACGTTTGCCGAGAGGTTGAACGAGCCCGGCGCCGGTGCACGCAGCGTGAGCGTGACGCCGCGCGAGCCGCCGCCGCCGATGGTGCCGAGTGCGCAGCTCGCAGATGTAGCGGTGACGCTGCAGCTCGCGGCACCCGAGCTGGCCGACAGGACATCGAGGCCGAGCGCCGTGGTCGCGTTGAAAACGACGTTCGTCGCGGGGTCGGCGCCCAGGTTGGCGACCGTGGCGGTCTGGCTGAACGTGACGCCGGCGTGCGCCGGTTGAGGCGGCTGCGCCAGCGTCAGAGCCAGGTCTGTCGGGCCGAGCGGTGTGAGGCAGCTCGCCGACGCGATCTCGACTTGTATCTGCGCGATGCTGCACGCCGAGAACTGGTCGTTGCCGTTGACGCCCGGCGCCATGAGGAAGGTCGGCGGCGTCGAGGCACACGGCGTGTCGGCCTCGCCGTCGTGCGGTGCGCCGAAGTTGTGGCCGATCTCGTGCGCGGCTACGAGGCTGTCCAGGATCGCGCCGCGGCGGGCTTCGCTCAAGCCCGCGCCGAAGCTGCGCGAATCGAACGGCGTGCGTTGCGCGCACACCGCGCCGAGAAAGGCGATGCCGGCCGTCGAGCCGTCGAGGTCGCGGCCCGTGAAGAGATGCGTGAGGCCGCTGGCGTCTTGCGCCGGCGTCGCGCCGCGGTAGTCCGCGAGCTCGTCGAGCAGCGCGCTGGCGGCGCTCGTCGTGAACGGATCGCCGTCCACGTCGAAGATGTCGATCTCGGTGACCGTGATCTGCACGCCGAGCTGCTCGCTGAAGATGCCATCGACGTTGTTGAAGCGGGTCAGCAGCGCCGCCTCGGCGTTGGCGCCGAACGTCTGCGAGAACTCGAAGTCGGCGACGGCGCCGAGGTCGAGATTGAGCGTGGCGCCTTCCGCGGCGAGCGCGGTGAATTCCTGCACCATGGCGGTCACGGCCTGCGCGCCGTCGATCGCGGCGGTCCCGATCTCGCAACCGAGCTCGCCGGGCGCGAGATACACGTCGGCGAGGCGGAAGATCGCCGGGGCCCCCGCGGTCGCCGCGCTATCGCTGCCGGACTCGATGCCGTAGAGCGCGGCGCCGTCGAACACTAGACCTGAGGGCCCCGCGTCCGTGAGCACGATGCGCGCCCAGGAGCCGGGCCGACCCGCCACCTTGCCGCGGTAGGCGCCCGTTCCAGCGCGGAGACCTAGGCTCGCTTGCAGCTTTGCGAGCCGGCCGTTCGGCTCGAGCTCGAGCGCGAAGTCGCGGTTGAAGGCATTGAACACGAGCGTCGCGGGCTCGGTCGACACCGGCTTGACGGAGCCGGCGGCGCCATCGACGCGGTAGCCGCGCAACGGCTCCGCGTGCTGCACGGTCGCGGCGTCGACCGGGCCGACGGCGGCGAGACCGAGACAGGCCACCAGTGCGGAAAACGAGGCTTTCGACATGCGGTCACCCGCAGTGAAGACGAGCCAAGGATGGTAGTTATTCCCGCGCGCGTGGACTGTGAGCAAATCGGCGGTGCGGCCCGCCGGCGCTTACTCGGATTCTTCCTCGTTCCTGTTTACGTAACGACGGACGTAATGGGTCGAGCGAACGTTGGTCGTGGCGACAGTTTCGCCGTCGACGAGGCGTGGGCGGAAATGTGTCTCCCGCAGGCGACGACTGTAGCGCTGTTGGAGCGTCGCGGTGCTCTCGTCGCGCGTGACGACGCGCACGTCGGCAGGCAAGCCGTCGGCGGAGACGTCGAACTCGAGGACGATCTCGGCCCAGGTGTACGGGCGTCGGCGCTCGTTGCGATCGACGGGGCTCAAAGGTGCGATGAAGTCGAGCATCACGGGCGCTGCGAACAGGCGTCTCACGGTGTCGCGATCGGCCCTGGTGCCGAGCGCATTCCACGCTTGCTGGTAATAGCTGCGCGCCGTGGGCGTATCGCCGGCCACCGTGGCCCAATCGCCGAGCGCGGCCAGCGACAACCCGCGCTCGGTCGCGTCGGCGTCGGGATTGCCGTCGACCAACGCTGCGAGGCGGTCGCGCTGCGTGGCATCCGTGGCTTGCGCGACGAGCAAGTCGAGTGCGACGACTTCGCGCAGCGGTGCGAGCAATGCGGCGTCGCCTAGCCCAAGCCGCGTTTCCTGCGCCTTCAACACTTCGACGTACTGCTCGCGCGCGCTCTCGGGTAACCGCGACTGCTCGTAGTACTTGCCGAGCGTGTAGCGAAAAGGGATCACGCGCGGATCGGCGGCGCCGAAGCGCCGGACGGCGTTGTCGAGCCGTTCGACCTGCACGTTGCGCGCCTCGATGGTGTCGCCGAGGCCCAAATACGCCGTCGTGATGTCGTCGAGGACGGGCGACTGTTCCACGTTGAACAAGCCGAAATGCCGTTGACTGATGTGTTGCGCCTGCTCGAGGGTGACGACGGCCCGTTGGTATTGACCACCGCGGATGTACGTGCGGCCGAGGCCACGGTAGTACTCGATGAGCGTCGGCGAATACTCGCCTTCGGACTGCGCGACGATCTCGATGGCTTCGACGAGGTTCGTCTCGGCTTCTTCCGTGTCGCGCAGCTCGCCTTGAACGAGGCCGAGCGCTGCGAGATCAGCCGGATACTCGGGCTCGCGGCGATCGCGTTGCGCGTCGACGATGGCCGCTGCCGGGTTCAAAGCCGCGCTGAAGTCGCGCACGCCGATGAAGGCGTCGCGCGTGCGGCGCAACGAGGGCAGCGACGAATCTTGGAGATCGCGCAACGGCACGTCGGTGACGAGCTCTTGTGCGTTCGCGCTTGCCGGCCACGCGCACCATGACGTCGCGGCCACCATGAGGGTCAGCGCCACGCGCGCGGCGCGCGTGCTAGTCGTTCTCGGCAGCGATGCCATCGGGTAGATACCGGAAGTCGACGCGGATCGCCAAGCCTGGGCCCGGAGCTACGAGGCCCTCCACGACCCAAGGCCTGAAGCGCGAACGGCGGACGTGGCGTAACACGGCGTCGTCTTTGAAGCCCGGGGGATCCGATTCGAGGATCGTGACGTCCTGCGGATTGCCGGCCACGTCGATGTCGAACTGCACGAGCACGTGCCCGGGCACGGCTTGGCGCTCGGTGCTCACGCCACGTTGACTGATCGGCTCGTAGAGCACGTAGTTCGCGCCCGCGTACCACCTGGCGCGCAGCTCCGCGCCGTTCGGCAGCGTACCGAGCAGCTCCCACGAGCGTTGATACTCCATGCCGGCATAGCCCATCTTGCCGAACGCCGTGTTCCAGTCGCCGATGTCGCGCATGACCATGGCGAGTCCGAGCGCGTCGCGCTCGGGTTGCTCGCGCAGCAACTCCAGTGCGTCCTCGAGCGCCGAAATGCCGGGGCCCGCGGGGTTGCGCTCGCGGCGATAGGTGTTGCCGATGCCGAGCAGCGGCGTCACCAGACGAGGATCGTTCTCGCCGTAAGACGCGCGAATGATGCGCTGGGCGCGCAGGTATTGATCGCGCTCGAACTGAAACATGCCGCGCTCGCCGAGCCAGCCGGCGTAGCGATAAATCCCCGCGAGCACGGCATCGGATTCGGGGGGATTCGCGCGCTGGATGAGGCGCAGCGCTTCGACTTGCTGAGCCTCCGCCTCGGCGAGCTGATCGAGATCGAGCAGCGACTCCGAGATGCGATCGATCAGCACGATCTGGTCGGGGTTGTGCAGGCCGAAGACGCGCCGACTCACCGTGCGCGCTTCCCCGTACGACGAGACGGCATTGGTGTGGTCTTCGGCCTCGCGGTAGCTGTCGCCGAGGCTCGTGAGCGGCGCGATTGCGAGCGGCGTGAAAGGCCCATCGATGATGCGGTACACCTCGACCGCAGTGAGATAGCTCTCGGCGGCTTCCTCGTAGTCCTGGGCTTTGCGTTGCGCATCGGCGAGACCGACGTACGCTTCGGCCGTTTGCAAACTGTTGCGGCCGTAGTCGGTGATCGTGCTCGCGACGAAACGCTCGTTGGCCTCGACGGTATCGGACGGCGTCTCGACGGTTGCGGGAGGCGTAGCGCCCACCGCTTCATCGCTCGCGGCGGGAGCGGCGCTCTCGTCTACGGCTGCCGGTGGCGCGACGGCGTCGGCTGCACCGGCGTCCGCTTGCGCAAGCGCTGTGCTCGCGGCGCAGCAGAGTAACCACGCGAGCGCAACGGGCAGGCGGCAGCGATAAAGAGCGTGAGTGGTCGCGGGCCTCATCGACGGCATTCTATCCCCAAAAGCCCATCCCGCCGATGGCGAGTCAGTCGCGATAACACCGCGGGTGCAGACGTTGAGTCCGCATCAGATTCGGGAACGTTCAGTGTGTCTAGCCCGGCGGCCTGTGCCTATAATGGGTGCCCACCTTTTGGGCTCCGCCCACTCCGCCGAACGGGCACTCCTCACGGTCGAGAACCGCTTGATGGATCCAACCGACACCCACGGGACCGAGTATTTTCACCGCGTGGTCGATTGTCAGTGGGCGTGCCCGGCGCACACCGACGTGCCGGAGTACATCAGGCTCGTGGCCCAAGGCCGATTCGCCGACGCCTACATGCTGAACCGCCAGTCGAACGTCTTCCCGGGCATCCTGGGACGCGTGTGCGACCGGCCGTGCGAGCCCGCGTGTCGCCGCCGGCGCGTCGAAGAAAAACCCGTCGCGATCTGCCGGTTGAAGCGCGTCGCGGCCGATTACAAAGGCGACATCGAGGACCGGCTGCCGACTGCGGCAAGAGAGACGAACGGCCGGCGCGTCGCCCTCATCGGCGCCGGCTGCGCGTCGCTCACGGTGGCCAACGACCTCGCTCCACTCGGCTACGAATGCACTGTCTACGAAGCGCTCGCGAGCCCAGGCGGGCTCATGCGCACGAACATCCCCGCGTTTCGCCTGCCGGCCGAAGTGCTCGACGAGGAGATCGGTTACATCACGCGGTTGGGTGTAGAGGTGCGACTCTCGTCGCCTGTGAAGAGCTTGAAGGCGCTCCTCGCCGAGGGCTACGACGCCGTGTTCGTCGGCAGCGGGGCGCCTAGAGGCAAGGATCTGCGCTTGCCGGGCCGCGACGCGAGCGACCGCATCCACATCGGCATCGATTGGCTCGGCGCGATCGCGTTCGGCCATACGGACTCGGTCGGCGCACGCGTGCTCATCATCGGCGTCGGCAACACCGCGATGGACTGCTGCCGTAGCTCGCTGCGGCTCGGCGCCAAGAACGTCAAGGTCATGGCGCGCAAGCCGCGGCGTTTCTTCAAGGCGTCGGACTGGGAGCTCGAAGACGCGGAAGAAGAGCGCATCGAGATCGTCGTCAATCACTCGCCGAAAGAATTCGTCATCGAAGACGGCAAGCTCGTCGGCATGCGCTTCGACGAGCTCGAGTACGAGTTCGATGCCGACGAGAACATCGTCTCGACCAAGGTGCTGCGCGAAGTGGTCTTGCCGTGCGACGACGTCGTGCTCGCGATCGGCCAGGAGAACGCGTTCCCGTGGATCGAGCGCGAATTGGGTCTCACGTTCGACCGGCACGACGTGCCCGTCATCGATCCAAAGACGTTTCAATCGACGCGGCCCGGCGTGTTCTTCGGCGGCGACGCGGCGTTCGGCCCGAAGAACATAATTTGGGCCGTGCAGCACGGGCACGAAGCCGCGATCTCGATCCACAAGCACTGTGAGCGCACGAGCCTCACGGAACGGTTGCCGCGCGGCGTGACGCTCGCGACGACCAAGATGGGCATTCACGAGTGGAGCTACAGCAACGCCTACGAGGCCGCCGGGCGGCGCATCATGCCGCACGTCGATCTCAAGCGGCGGTTCAAGAAGCTCGACATCGAGGTGGAGCTCGGGTTCAGCGCCGAGCAAGTCACGACCGAGGTCGAGCGCTGTTTGAACTGCGACATCCAGACGGCGTTCACGGCGAAGCTGTGCATCGAGTGCGACGCCTGCATCGACGTTTGTCCGGTCGATTGTCTGACGATCGCGCGTAACGGCACGGAGGCCGAGCTCGAGGGGCGCCTCAAGTCGGCGCGCACCGACCGCGAGCAGCAGCTGTTCGTCTCGAGCGCTTTACCGCAAACGGGCCGCGTGATGCTCAAGGACGAGAATATCTGCGTGCACTGCGGGCTCTGCGCCGAGCGCTGCCCGACCGGTGCGTGGGACATGCAGAAATCGACGGTGACGATCCCGTACGCGACCGACGAAGCACGACTTGGCGAGGCAGAGTGGCAAAGCAGCAGAAAAGCCGGGTAAACGACTTCGTCCTCAAGATCGCGAACGTCAACGGCACCGGCTCGGCCAGCGCCAACGCGCTGCTCATGAAGACGGTGTTCCGCATGGGCGTGCCCGTGAGCGGCAAGAACTTCTTCCCGTCGAACATCCAGGGCCTGCCCACGTGGTACGAGATCCGCGTGAGCAAGGACGGCTATCTCGGGCGCTCGGGCGCGGTCGACATCATGGTGGCGATGAACTCGCAGACGTACGTGAGCGATCTCGCCGAGGTCGCGCCCGGCGGCGTGCTCATCTACGACTCGACCTGGCCGCGCGAGCGTCTGCTTGCGCGCCCCGACATCGAGATCATCGGCGTGCCCCTCGCGCGCCTCTGCAACGAGCGTTTCCCGAACGCGCGCACGCGCATCCTCATGAAGAACATGGCGTACGTCGGCGTGCTCCAGGCGTTGCTCGACCTCGACCGCACCGTCATCGACGCGCTCGTGCAGGAAACGTTCGCGCGCAAGCCCGAGCTCATCCCGTCGAATGCCGAGGCCATCGACTTGGGTTTCGAGTACGCGCGAGCGAACCTG
>Ga0302046_10003758_pt1 | contig 13637 bp, 6 predicted proteins | sample RVTome_11_FD_200261 | JGI IMG/M metagenome (GOLD analysis project Ga0302046, IMG submission 200261) | Soil microbial communities from uranium-contaminated site in the Upper Colorado River Basin, Wyoming, United States - RVT147D111 (version 2) ...
TGTCAGGTCTGGGTTAGCAGCTAAGGAGAAGCTTTTGAATCGACAACATATCTTTGGCGTCAGCATGTTTATGGTTGGGGCCATGCTGGTTGGCTTTCTGGTTTATCATCGTTGGACCCAGAGCGACGGATCTGCGGCTAACGCTCAGGTCGATGCGCGGAGCATTCCTGCCGATCAACAGGCCGCTCAAGAGTCGGCGGCTGCATTTGAAACAGAAAACCCGACAACCGCGCCAACGCCGCTCGAGGAGGCTGCCGAGCCGGCAGAGCTTGCTACGAACACCCCACACCCGGCGCCGGGTCAGGCAGGGCCAGGCCAGCTCGAGTTGATCGAAGAGCATAAACTGTTCGAATTGTACCCGGAGGTGGCCGCTAAACAGGGTAATAATTTGGGGGCCAGCGGCGTACTGCGCCAGGCTGGTTATTTTTACGTTGTGCTCGACGGTCTGACCCAACTGGCCAGGATTCCGGAGGATCTATCTCGCAACAGCGCCGATGTTCCCTTGTTGGGCCGGCAGGTCGATGCCAGCATCGATCCCGCTAATCTCTCGCTGGAGGATATTGCCTACAATGACCGGGACCAAAGGTTTTATATCCTGGCCGAAGCGTCGCGCGATAGCGAGGGGGTTTTCAGAGCCAGAGTGGAAGTCTACTCAACTCAATTCCTCTATCAAGACAGCGATTGGCTGCCGTTCGTGTTCGAAGAGGCCAACAAAGGCTTTGAGGGCTTAACGTTTGTACACCGAGCTGGGAACGATTATCTACTGGCGCTGTGTGAAGGCAACAACTGCCGCAGCGATGCGCCCGGTCGGGAGCCTGGCGGCGGGCGGATACAGGTTTTTCAGGAAACGGATGACGGCTGGGTCCACGCCGGTACCATCAACCTGCCCGAAGCCGTCCGGTTTGAGGATTACGCCGGGCTCGACATTCTCGATGAGCGGGTGGCGATTGTTTCGCAAGCTTCGCAGCAGTTATGGGTCGGCGCTCTGGCCGGGTCCGCCTGGGAGTTTGTCCAATCTGAGGGCCAGGTCGTCGAGGACACGCTCTATGCCTTCCCCGGCGATCAACAGGCCCCCTATTGCAACGTCGAGGGCATCTTCTGGCTGACGCCCGACCAAATTGTGGCCGTTTCCGATCAGGCCCAGGAGGACCAGCCCTCAGAATGTCGGGCCAGGGACCAGTCTATTCATCTTTTCAGGCTGCCTTGAGAATAAGTGTCAGGGGGCACGTGTCAGGTGTCAAGTTATCAGCATTTCAGCTTGTCAGCTTATCAACTAATTGCTGAAGGGCTGTCTGCACGTCCCCAACATCCCCTTAGCCCGGCACAAACTGCCGGTGGGGCGAGGCATCATCCAACTGCATGAGCTCAATCGAGTTGCCGTCCGGGTCGCGAATCCAGGCTTGCCAGTTGTGATCGAGGCCCACCTTGGGTTCGTGCTCGATTTCGATGCCGGCCTGGCGTAGGGCGGCCACGGTCGCGTGCAGGTCGCCGGTCAGCAAACACAAATGCATATAGCTGCCGGTTCGGTTGGGATCGGGTGGCGGCCCGCCGGGGAACAGTTCAATAAAGCGGTCGCCGGCCACATGCAAATAGATCAGCATCAGCGAGCCATCCTCACGATGGAGCCGGAAGGCTTCGTGAATGCCAAGCTGGGCGTAAAAGGCCAGCGAGCGGTCCAGATCGTGCGCCGCAAACGCGGCATGACCAATGTCGGTAAACATGGAGTGGTTCCTTTCTGTTACTGGACTCAGGTGAAAAAAGAATTTATGTTAAGAATCAAATCAAGAGAGTAAAAGTGACAAAGGGGCCAAACTGGAGTAATTTAATCGTCACCACAACAAACAAAATACCCCAGAAGCCCCCCATGTTACGACGTATTATCACAAACTCGGTGGAATTGGTCAAATTTGTCTTCGCTTTAGGTTAAGGCTATCTCGTCCCCAAAAGCAACACGTGCTGAAGCTGGTCAGCGATGAACGCAAGACGATCACTAACTTGAACCGGCAATATTTTTCCCTAAGTCCAGTAAATAAAAAAGAGGACGGATTGGCATCCGTCCTCTTTACAATCAACAGCAACTTAACTCTTATCGACTGGGGTACTGTCGTCGTAACATCTTGCGTCGAGCTTTGCGAATGGCCCGCTGCTTAGCCAGGCGGCGTTGTTCACTCTTGGAAACAAACCATCGCTTTTTGCGGTAAGTACTCAAAACGCGAGCTTTGATGATCTCTTTGCGAAATCGTTTCAGCAACGAGTCTTGAGACTCACCCGGTCTCAGTTCGACACTCATCTAGTATCCCACCCCCTTTCAATGTAGAGTTTACCATTCTTTCAAAACTTTCAGAAAAGCACCGGGTATCGCGTCTCAGCCTGCCCCGGACCAGTGATGTGGCATGCGGGGCAGGGTTGCCTTTACGCTGTGGCAAGCATATCGGTCGCCGAGTCTAATTCACCAGCACCGTTTTCACCACTCGAGGCCGCCATGTCGATGATTTCTTCAGCTTCAAGGGCCTGCTGGCCGTTGGCGCCGACACCGTCACCGTCCTCTTCTTCTTCTTCAGTACTATGATAATGAATATACCCCGTACCGGCCGGAATGAGCTTACCGAGGATCACATTCTCTTTCAGGCCGAAAAGCTCGTCTCGTTTGCCTTCGATGGCCGCCTGTGCCAACACATTAATGGTGTGCTGGAACGATGAGGCCGACAGGAAGCTTTCCGTGTTCAGAGCCGCTTTGGTGATGCCTAACAAGATCGACCGGCCCGACGCGGGGCGCTGGCCTTGAGCAATCAGTCCCTCGTTCATGTGTTTGAACTTCTGGTAGTCGAGCAGTTCACCCGGTAGATAATCGCTATCGCCACCGGTCACAATCCGGACTTTGTTGGTCATTTGGCGCACAACGACTTCGATGTGTTTGTCGTTTATGGGCACCCCCTGGGACCGGTAGACCTTTTGCACTTCTTCCAACAGGTAGATCTGAGCGGCCTCACGTCCCAAAACGGTCAAGATCCGGTTGGGGTTGAGCGACCCTTCGGTCAACTGCTGACCAACCGTCACCTGATCGCCCGTCTTAACCCGCAGGCGAGCCGCCGACTCGATCTCGTACTCTTCTTCCTGCCGGTGCTCCCAACGGACGATGACTTTCGTGTCAGTACGCTGAACCTTGCCGCTGTGCTCGGCCACAACTTCCTGATCGCCTCGCTTGGCAATTTTTTCCTTGGCTTTCACTTCATCGCCATCCTCAATCAGAATGGCCCAGTTGCCAGGAATATCATACTCATCCTGCCGCATTTCTGACGAAACAACGTTCAGAACCCGGCTGCCATCGTCACGCTCAACCAACTCCACCCGGCCATCCAGGTCAGAGATGATGGCCTCACCCTTGGGGTTGCGAGCTTCGAACAACTCCTGCACCCGGGGTAGACCGTGGGTGATGTCTTCGACACCGGCGACACCACCGGTGTGGAAGGTTCGCAGCGTCAACTGTGTACCCGGCTCACCGATAGATTGAGCCGCAATGATGCCTACGGCGGCCCCGATTTCGGCCGGGCCACCTCGGCCCAGATCATTGCCGTAGCACAAGATACAGACACCGTGCTCGAGCTGGCAGTGCAGAGGCGAGCGGACGATAATTTCCGTGACGCCGGCGTTCTCAACCGCATCAATGTCCTTATCGGTGAAAACGGTATTTCTCTCGACCACCACCTCGCCCGTCTTCTTGTCAACAACCTTTTTGACGGTCGCCCGACCCAGCAGCCGTTCGCGGAAGGTCTGCCCAATCACGGGGCTCCGCTCCGAGGAGACTTTCATGCCCATTTTGGTCCCACAATCAAGCTCATTGACGATCACATCTTGGGAAACATCAACCAGACGGCGGGTCAGATAACCGGCGTCCGCCGTCCGCAGGGCGGTATCGGCCAACCCTTTACGGGCCCCGTGCGTCGAGATGAAGTACTCCAACGCGGTCAAACCTTCCCGGAAGTTTGAACGGATCGGTAGCGCAATAATCCGCCCGCTTGGGTCAGCCATCAAACCCCGCATCCCGGCCAACTGGCGAATAGGCTGGAAACCACCTTTGGTCGCCCCGGAGTCGGCCATAATCTTGATCGGACTGTTGGGATCGATGGACCTGCGAACCGCTTCAGTAACCTCGTCGGTCGCATCGGTCCAGAGCTGAACCGTCTTGATGTAGCGTTCATCATCGGTGATCAGCCCGCGCCGATACTGCTGTTCGGTCTTGGCCACCTGTTCGGTCACCCGGCCCAGAATGTCTTTCTTCTCAGCCGGAACGGTAATATCGGAGATCGAAATCGTGGTTCCGGATCGCGTTGCAAATTTAAAGCCGATGTCCTTGATATCGTCGACCAGCTTGACCGTCTCTTTTGGCCCAAGCGTGGTGTAGCACATGCTCACCAATTCTTTCAGCGCGCCCTTATCGAACACTTTATCAACGAAACGCAGCTTTATGGGCAGGATTTGATTAAACAGGACCCGCCCGACCGTTGTTTCGATGGGCTTGGTGCGCTTACTATCATCGGTATAGTGCAGCAGGCGAATCTTGGCGTGCAAATCGACTTTACCCAGACTATAGGCCAGGGTGACCTCGTCGATATTAGTAAAGGTTTTGCCTTCGCCCTTGCGACCCTCTTCCGCCATCGTCAGGTAGTAAACACCCAGGACCATATCCTTGGTCGGCGAAACAACCGGCTCACCATTGGACGGGAGCAGCAGGTTATGGGACGACAACATCAAGTCACGAGCCTCTTGCACAGCCTTTTCAGAGAGCGGAATATGCACCGCCATCTGGTCACCGTCAAAGTCGGCGTTGAAAGCCGTACAAACCAGCGGGTGGATCTGGATGGCGCTGCCTTCGACCAGCATCGGCTCAAAGGCCTGGATACCCAGACGGTGCAGCGTCGGGGCCCGGTTCAGTAGAATTGGCCGGGTCTGGATGACTTCTTCCAGCACTTCCCACACTTCGGGCCGGCGCTGCTCGACGATGCGCTTGGCCCCTTTGACATTGTTAGCGTAGTTGTATTCCACCAGTTTTTGAATGACAAAGGGCCGGAACAGCTCCAGCGCCATCGTCTTGGGCAAACCACATTGATGCAGTTCCAACTGCGGGCCAACCACAATGACCGAACGGCCCGAGTAGTCCACGCGTTTACCCAGCAGGTTCCGGCGGAACCGGCCTTGCTTGCCTTTGAGCATATCGCTGAGGCTCTTGAGCTGGCGCCGTCCGCGCGAGGACACGGCTTTACCGCGGCGGCTGTTGTCGATCAACGAGTCAACCGCTTCCTGGAGCATTCGTTTCTCGTTGCGCACGATGACGTCGGGTGCAGCCAGATCGAGCAGCCGCTTGAGCCGGTTATTGCGGTTGATCACGCGCCGGTATAGGTCGTTCAAATCCGACGTGGCGAAGCGGCCGCCATCGAGCTGGACCATAGGCCGCAGATCGGGCGGGATGACCGGTAGTACGGTCAAGATCATCCATTCGGGCCGGTTACCACTCTTGCGCAGGCTTTCGGTCACGCGCAGCCGCTTGATGGCCTTTTTCTTCAACTGCTTGGAACGGGTGCTACGAATCTGGGTACGCAGCTCCTTGGTGAGTTTATCCAAATCGAGGTCCTTGCAAATCTCGTACAACGCTTCGGCCCCCATTCCGGCGGTAAAGACGTTGCCCCAGCGGTCCATCAGTTCCCGATATTGGGCCTCGTTGAGGAACTGCATCGACTGGATGCTCATCAGCTCCTGACGCTGTTCCTGAATACGGCCTTTGAGATCGGTCAGTTCTTGGGTGCTGCCGGTCCCTTGAGCGTCGATTTCCTGCTCGGCTGAAAAACGGATGCGGTCGATTTCGGAGTTGATGCGGCTCTGTTCGCGCGTGAGCTCTTCATCGATCCCCATCTTGATTTCATTCAAATGCGCCTCGACCATGTTATTCAGCGCTTTCAGATGGGAGCGTTCGAGGGTTTCGCCCTTTTCGGCGATCACTTCATCATCGCTCCCAAATACGACCGCTGTCTTCAACACGGTCCCCACCTTGTCGTCCAGGCGTTTCTGGATCTTTTGCGCTTCCTTCATCACCTGTTCGATGAGTTGATTTTGGCGCTCGTTCAGTTCATCGACCAGTTTCTGCTCTTCATCTCGCAGCTTGTCGACCGCTTCATCGATCTGGCCACGCAGAACATCGACTTGATCCTGCCGCGATTCTTCCATGCGTTTCTCTTCGCGACCGATTTCATCATCCAACCGTTTCAGCGCGCGGGCGCGGGCCTGTTCATCGACCCGGACGATGATGTAATGGGCAAAGTAAAGAACCCGGTCCAGGTTGCGCCGGGAAATATCCAGTAACAATCCCAGGTACGAAGGCACCCGCCGGGTGTACCAGATGTGGGCTACGGGCGCGGCCAACTCGATGTGGCCCATCCGCTCGCGCCGCACCGAGGAGCGTGTGACCAAAACGCCACACTTTTCACAGACAATGCCCCGATAGCGAACTTGCTTGTATTTACCGCAGTAACATTGCCAGTCTTTGGTTGGCCCGAAGATAGCCTCACAGAAAAGACCGTCCTTTTCGGGCCGTAAGCGACGGTAATTGATCGTTTCCGGCTTGGTCACTTCTCCATAAGACCAGTCCCGAATTTCCTCCGGTGAGGCCAGACTGATGCGCAGTGCGCGGAAATTCTTTACTTCCAAGGTGATCCTCCTAACAAAGGTTTAATTTGATAGAAATCGAACAAAGTGATGGAGGTAGTTCCGACTTATTTCAGGTTCTAAACTTCGATATTATCATGCACCGCCAGGTATTGCTCGGTGATCGTACAATTTTGATGTCCCAATCTTTGGGAAACGAGCTTGAGATCCTTTGTTTTTTCCCAAAGCTGCAAGGCAAAGGTACGTCGCAGCGATTGAGCCGACACACCCTCGAGCCCGGCCGTTTTAACGCAATCACTGATGATGCGCTGCACCGTCCGGCTGGATAGGGGCCGGCCATCCTGACTCAAGAATAGATGGTTGACCGTGGTCGACTGGGGACACACTTTTAAATAGTCATTGAGGCATTTACAGACCCGGCCTGGCAGCGGCAAGCGCCGTTCGTGAGTTTGATCTTTGCCGTTCACCCGCAGATGCACCCCGGGATCGTTAAAAACGACATCATCTTTCTGCAAATCCACCAATTCGCTCACGCGCAGGCCGGTGTGTAGCAACAGGAGCAGAATCGCTCGATCCCGCCGAACCAGCCCGGCCCGCGTTCCCTGCTCGGCCGAGTCCAACAGCTTTTCGGTCTCTGCTTCGGAAATAGGTCGCGAGCCCGCCTGTCGATCCTCTTTGACCAGCGCCACGCCGGCGGTCGGATCGAACGCGACCAGCCCCATTTGCTGGGCTATGGCAAAGAACTTCCTGAGCGCCATCAGATGTCGATTAATCGTTGACGCGGCCCGTTTCAAGCCTCGGGCCAGATAATCTCGATAAAGCCGAATATGCTCCTGAGTAACGACCAACAATGAAAACTCTTCGCCGATTTCCTTTTTGCCCCACCGCAAAAAGGTCCGCAGGTCAGCTAAATAATTGACGACCGTTGAAGAAGACAAGGCCAAACTGGTCAATCCTTCTTCAAATCTGACCAGCATTACGTCATCTTGATCTTGAATCATCGGTCAGCTTTAACAACCTCGATGGCACTCGTTCATCAACAGAAAAAATGCGCCGGATAAACAACCAGGGCGCAATCTCTCGTAGATTGGTATTTGGGATGGATAAATAGGGGACTATTTAGTTAACTCGAGTTTCTATTTTATACGCAATAATTATAACAGATTGTGACAATTGTGTCAAATGGAAAAGACGCCAATTCAACAGGAAAAAAGTACTATATCAGACCGGTTCACCAATGGTATGGCGCAGGTAGGCTTCGATAAAGTCGTCCAAACGGCCATCCAGCACGGCTTCGGCATTCCCGACCTCGTATTTGGTCCGGTGATCTTTGACCATTTTGTAAGGGTGCAGCACATACGAGCGAATCTGATTGCCCCAGCCGGCATCGACATGCTGCCCTTTGAGCCTGGCCTGTTCCTCTTCTTGCTTCTTCAACTCCAGATCGTACAGGCGGCCTCGCAAAATGCGCAGCGCCGTTTCCTTGTTTTGAAGCTGGCTCCGCTCATTTTGACAGGTGACCACAAGGCCGGTCGGAATATGTTTGACCCGGATCGCGGTGGAGTTTTTCTGAACGTGCTGGCCACCGGCCCCACCCGATTTATAGACATCGATCTCCACGTCATCCAGATTGAGATCGATATCGATATCCGTATCGATATCCGGCACCACTTCGACCAGAGCAAACGAAGTATGCCTTCGACTGGAGGCATCGAACGGCGAAATTCTTACCAGGCGATGGACCCCCCGTTCGGCCCTGAGATAACCGTAGGCATAGTCTCCCTCAATCACAAGGGTGGCGCTTTTGACCCCGGCCCCTTCACCTTCGGTCCGATCCACCAACTCGACCTGGTAACCACCGGCTTCAGCCCAACGCATATACATGCGCATCAGCATCTCGGCCCAATCCTGGCTTTCGGTGCCACCCGCACCCGCGTGAATCGACAGCAGGGCCGAGTCTTTGTCATGCTCGCCCGACAGCACCAGTTGAAACTCCAGCTTTTCCAACTGCTGTTCCAACGTCTCGACTTCAGCCGTCAATTCAGCCAGCATCGAGTCGTCTTCTTCATCGATGACCATTTCGACCAGATCCAGGGCATCCTTTACCCGGCCGGCCACACCTTGCCAGGTCTCGACCTCGGTTCGCAAATTGGACATCCGGCGCATCTTCGCCTGAGCTTCGCGCTGGTCATCCCAAAATCCGGCTTCACCCGTTTCTTTTTCTAACGCCGCAATCTGTTTTTCTTTGCCGGCGATGTCAAAGACGCACCATGTTTGAACCGATATGTTGGTCCATATCGGTAAGTCGGTGTTGCAGTTCGTACATGTTAGGAACTCCTTGTATAAAATAGCGTCGCAGGCCGGGGAGCTTGGGGGTGTCCCCCCACATTTTTATTTCTCGTTGTTGAACCCCGATTCTGTCGGACTCCTATGATAGAGATGGGTTGATTAGAGATTGGAGATTGATATCGAATCTCCAAACGGGAATTATAGCATGACTCTTGAGTTAAGGCCAAGTGAAATCATCGCCCTTTTTTGTTCATCACAATCAGGCCCGCCACCAACACCACCCCGGCTATGCCCGTCAACCAGGCCCCCATTTGCAGCGAACGAGGCTTGAATTCAAACACAACCGTTTGCTTGCCCTCGGGTACGGCGATGGCCCGGAACAGAAGATCGACTTGCATAATTTCGGTGGCCTGGCCAGAGACCGTGGCCTGCCAGCCGGGATAATAGGTATCGGTCAGGATAAGCCAGCCGGGCGAGTCAAGCCGGGTGGCGAGTTCAACCCGCTCCGGCTCATACAACGTGATCCTGACCTGATCATTGGCAGACGGCTGTCCCCTGGTGAGGCGACCCCGCGGCTCGACGGCACGCGGCAGCCGGACCAGTGTGGCGGCCGGATCGAACTGAGGCTCGCGCATGGTGGCCAGGGCTGCAGCTTCATTCAAAACGACGTCGGCTCGATGGACCACAAAGGCGCGGGGCAAAACCGCCAGGTTCTCGTAGATCTTCACATCGCCGGAATGAACCTGGCGATAGTCGCCCTCGGTCGAGAGCAAGATCGAGCGGCTGGTCGTGGTCGGTTGGTGAATCAGGCTCACGCCGCGCAAAACGAATTGGCCCTGAGGCAGGGTGGCCGTGACCGACATGTGGGTGATCGCACCCTGGCGGGATAAGGGATAAACGGCAATATAATCCACCCCGGCGGCTTCGTAGGGCCAGGTGACGCCGATGGTGGCCTGGGGGTGAGCGGCGTCGACGGGATAGTTGCCCTCAGCGGTGTCTGTGCCGGCTGTCAGCGTCAGCACATCCTGGCGGCCATCGTCAAACGTGACCATCACCTCGGCGACGGGCGTGCCCTCGGGTAGGCTCGCGGCCCCGTCCAGATGCGACACCAGGCCAAGGGCCGTCGCCGGAAAATCGGGGATAGCATCGGTCGCGATGGACTGGCCGGGCGTGAGCCGGGCCGGGAACTGCAAATCGTAAAAAATGTCGTCGATCCAGACATCGAACTGTTTGTCCGTGATAATCCAGCGCGTGTTAAGCAGTGATAACAACCAGCCCGATGGCACAAAACGCAGGTTTTCACGCAGGCGTCCATCCACGGACAGACTGTCAGGTGGCAAAAAGAGCTGCTGCCAGGTGACAAATTGGGCCAGAGGTAAAATGCCGCCATCATAACCATCGACACTATGAAGGTGATAGAGCAAAGGCAAGTTGAAAAAGAGGACCTCCTTCTCCTTGGTCGCCACGATGAGCTTTTCCAGGGCTTTGGTCGACAACGCCTGGCCGAAGAGTTGCCGCAGCTCGGCCAAATCGCCCGGATCATAGGTGATGCCCGACAGGCTGAGAAAGCGGCCCGGCGGGCTGCCGGCATTGGATTGGGGCGGATCGGCGGCCAGCAAAAAGGCGATGGCGTTACGCATAGAATGATATGCCTGGGGCGCGGTCGGGGCGTTGTAGTTGAGTGTCTGGGCAGCCCAAAAGAGTTCGGTGAGGAGGAGGAGGGTGAGGGTGGGCAGGGGGAAATTATTTCGCACTATGAATCGAAATCTATGACGTAGGGCCTGGTGCTTGGTGCGTCGTACAAACGGAACCCGCGCCACACACCAGGCTATCACCAGGCCCGCTATCAGGGCCATGCCTAGCCAGGCCGAGAGCCTCGACACCGGCGGAGTCTTCCAAACCACTAAAGCAACCAACCCAACCAAAGGAACACCGGCGAACAGCGCGAGTCGCCAATGCCGGGCGCGCAGCCAGCGCCGGGTTGTCTCCAGTTGGCGCCGCAGGATCATTGGCGTCAATAGAGCTTCGAAGCCATAGCCGGCCAGGACCGCAGCGCCAAACGCATACAGCAGCAGCCAGCGGGCGGGGACCCGAAACAGATCAAAACCGGGGACGAGCCCATAGAGAGCCAAATAGAGCGGGCCGGTAAATAACCCCAAACTCAGGCTCAGGCCACTCACGGCCACAAAAACGAACGGGCGGATCTCGCGCTGCCAGATCGACCGCAGGCCACCCAGCAAGGCCAGCAGCAAGCCGCTAAAGCCCAGATAGGCCACCCACTCCCCGAATGCCTCGCCCAAGACCTGGGATAGGTCCAGACCAAATGGAGGCAGCAATGTATAATGAAGGATCGTCGGTCGCAGGCTAAAGGCAACCGCCTCGCGATAGCTCAAACCGCCGCTCCGGGTCGATAAGGCCGATAATTCGGCGGTCGGCACAAGCTGGATGGCGGCCAGAGCGACGGCCAGAATGGAAGCAACGGCCAGGGGCCAAAGATGGTGAAACAGCGAATGGACGAATCGGCGAATGGCGAATATAGAAGCAGGGCGTGATGGTTCGTGAGGTTGGGTTGGCAAATTTTGGGCAGCACTGATAGCTTGAACCAGAGCGTACAAGCCCAGGCCAAACAGGGAAATGAAGACGGTTTGGGCGTGACCGGCGAGCAGCATCAGGGCAATCACTAGGGCCAGCCATAAAAACCAGAACCGGCGCGGTGACCGTCCGAGGCCAGCTTCGTAGAGCAAAAACAGCAGCGGCAACCAGGCGGCGGCGTTGAGTTGGTTGATGTGCTCGACCTGCGCGCCGAGGTAGCCACCAAAGGCAAATAGGATCGCCGCGATGGTGGCGCTGGACCAACTTAGTTGCAGCCCGGAGCGAGCCAGGCTTAACATCAACACGCCGGCCAACCCAATGTGCAGGCCAATCGACCAGGCGACTTGCCTGGGTGCATCGAGCCAGATCAAGGGCCAGTTGAGCGGATAGAATAACCCAACCTGACTATTAGCCAGCAGCGGCGCACCCATAAAAAGATGGGGATTCCACAGGGGCAGGCGTCCTTGCCGCAGCGCCTCGCTGGCATAAGCCTTGTAAGGATAAAAATAGAGGAAGCTGTCGACGCCAACTAAAATGAGGTTGGTCAACAAAATTTTCCAAAAGAACAGCAGCGTCAGGACAATCAGCGTTAGGATAGCCAGCGTCCGCGGTGATTTAAGGCGTGTCATAGAGGCTATTTTGCTTCGATGCGATACAAAATGAGCGAGGGGTAACCGGCCGGATGATAGGCGCGCATGAGCTCTTGCAGTTTCAGACCGGCTTCGGCCAGGGCCAGCCGGGCTTCGGTGTCCGACTGCCAACTCGGAAAAGCGATCAAATGGCCGGGGCGCGCTTGGCCGGCCAATGCCTGGGCCGAGGGCCAATATTGCAGATCATACGGATACCCCGCCAGATAAAAGCGCCAATGCGGGCCCAACCAGCGATGGTACAGCGTGGTATCGGCTCCGATATTTCCTTGCAAATAGGCCGTCACTTGCTCGATACCGTGCAAGGCATTGCTGTTACTACCCAACGGATACCGGGCGTTGGCCGCCTCCTGCACCGGGCGAGCCATCGCCAGCATCACAACTACCCCCAGGCTGAGACCGGCTGTGAGTTTGACCAACGGCTTGATTTCAACAGGGCGGCCAGGCCAGTGCGTCTCAAAAATTGACCAGGGCAGCAGCAAGATGCGGGCCAAGAGCAAAGCCAATAATGGGATTAAGCCCAGGAGATAGCGATCCCAAACTTGAAACGGAAAAACGGCATGGCCCAGCAAAAAGGTCAACCCAAACAGCAGCAGCAGCCAATTCAGCCGGGTTTGGCCGAGCGCGGTTGATTGTGCTCGGGTGGTCGGCAATTGGACAAGCTGATATGAATAACCAAGCAGCAGCGGCGCCCCGATTAGAAAAATCAAGTTCAACAGCGGCGAGGCGGCGCCATATTGAAGTAACTCAACAAAGCCCGACCAGCGCTCGCCAAAGCTGCTCGCGTCGGCGGCCAATTGACCATAATTGATCAGGCTCTGCCGCCAGAAGCCCGGCGCCTGGAGCCGCCACCCATCCCAGATAAAAGCAGGCAAGAGCGTCAGGGTCAGACTAACCAGCAGCCAGACGACATCGGGCAGGAGCCGGGAGACGGTGCGAGTCAAGCGCGAGAGCCTTTGAGAACCAGAGCGCGGAGGGGAGATCAGGCAGCGCAGTCCCGGAAACGACCGGGGTAAATTCTCTTCCGGCGAGCGATCTGTGCTCTTGATGCAGGCCAGGATGCCGAGTACCAGTGGGATAAAAAACACCCCCTGCTGCTTGGTAGCGATGGCCAGACCCAATCCAACGCCGGCCCAGCCGGCTCGACCATAGGCCGCGGCCAGACACGCGGCCAAGACCAAAGCGACCAACGGCGGATCGGTAAACGCCGTAGGCGCAAAAAGAATAGTGAAGGGGGACAGCGCCACCAACCAGGCCGCCAGAATTCCGACGCCAGGGCCGTATAGCTTTCGTCCCAGCCCAAAGGTCAGCCCAACTGTGGCCACCGTCGCCAGCAGCGATGGCAGGCGGGCCGCCGTTTCAGTCGCCCCTAATAACCACATCGCCCCGGCGGCAGCATACAAAAAGAGCGGTGGTTTGTCAATCGATGTCTGCTGCAACAGCGGATTATGC
>Ga0302046_10003759_pt1 | contig 13633 bp, 15 predicted proteins | sample RVTome_11_FD_200261 | JGI IMG/M metagenome (GOLD analysis project Ga0302046, IMG submission 200261) | Soil microbial communities from uranium-contaminated site in the Upper Colorado River Basin, Wyoming, United States - RVT147D111 (version 2) ...
ACAGATTTCGTACCGGCCGGCTCGGGAAGTGCACAGCGGTTCGTCATATGCCGAAGGCACGAAACACGGCGAGCACGATGCATCAGCGTTCTGCGGGAACGACCGCGGGACGATCAGCGGTTTCCTTGGACGGCTTGGTTGCGAATCGAAACGCCAGGGCACCCTTCGCATCCATCCAGAGGGAATAGAGAACGGGGATGAGGATCAGCGTGAAGAGCGTCGAGACCACGAGCCCGCCGACCACTGCGGCCCCCAGGCCGCGGTACAGCTCCGACCCCGAACCCCGCGAGAAGACGAGCGGCAGCATGCCGAAGACCGTCGTCGCCGTCGTCATGAAGATCGGGCGGATCCGCGTCCGGACGCTCTCCAGGATCGCCTCCTGAGGCTGCCAGCCCTCCCGCATATTATTCAAGGCCTGGTGGATGATGAGGATCGCGTTGTTCACCACGATCCCCGCGAGAATCACGAAACCCAACATGGTAATCACGTCCATCTTGATGGCCGGTTCGAACGCGTTGGCCAGCCGGACGGCGAGGACCCCGCCCGTGGCGGCCAGTGGAACCGTAAACATGATGATGAGCGGGGTGCTCCACGACTCGAAGAGGGAACACATGAGGAGGTAGACGACGAGGAGCGCCAGGAGGAAGGACCACTGAATGGAGTTCCACGCGACGCTCAGATCCCGCGCCTCACCCGCCACGTCGATCGTCATCCCGAGGGGCAGGGCGCGTCGCACGGGATCTACGGTTGTCTCCACCAGTTGGATCGCCTGCTCGAGGGGGATATCGCCTTTCACGTTCACGGTCAGCGTGATGGCCCGGTCGCGGTCGATGTGATCCACCTTGGTGGGACCCGTGTCGAACTGCACGGTCGCAATGTCCGAGAGCTTCACCAGCCGGCCCGCGGGTGCGAAGAAAACGATATCGTCCAGGTCTTGGGTCCGCAGGATATCCACAGGCGAGCCTTTCAGGATGATGTCAAGCTCCTTGCCTCCCTCGCGAAACCAGCCGGCTCCGCTCCCGTGCACCATCGTCTCAACGACGTACCCGACTTCCTGGGCGCTGAGTCCGAGCTGAGCGGCCTTGGCGCGATCAATGCGGACCTGCAGCTCCGGGTTGCCGGCCTCAAAGCTGGTGTTCGCGAAATTGATCGCCGGCAGCGGCCGCAGCCGCTCCAGCAGGCCTTCGCTGATAGTGTGGATCTGCTGCAAGCTGTTTCCCTTCACCTGGACCTCGAGGTTCGTGCCGCCGATGAAGGCGCCGCGGCGACGGAAGAGGGGGGACTGTGTGATGAAGACGCCTTCCGTCCCGGGGATGCCCGTCGACCGCCGGCGCATCTCTTCGACCACCCGCCGCATCCCGGGCAGGGTGTGATGCCCGGGCTTGACGATCGCCCCCATGATCGTGTTCTCCACCCGCGCCACGCCGAACATGCGGTGGATCTCGGGCATGTCAAACCGGCTCTCCATCTCCTTGAGGATCGCCTCGCGTTGATCGACGTTGAGTCCCGGCGTCGTGCGGATCAGGACAAAGATCAGGTTCCGGTTTCCCTGCGGCAGGTAATCGATCGGGGGCATGAAGAGATAGCTGAGCAACCCGGCACCGACGATGATGGCCAGCGCCGTCGCGACGCGGCGCAGGACGCCCTGCCGGAGCCATTCCAGCTTCCCCATGAGCCAGTGGACGAAAGCGGTGCCGAACGGATCGATCTTGAGACGGTCCAAAAGCCGCCATAGAGAGCGGCGGGGATGCGGGTTATGGGGCTGCCGTCCCAGCGCGAGGAGGCGCGCGCTGAGCATCGGCACCACGGAGAGCGACACGATCAATGACAGTCCGACCGCTGTCGCAATGGCGATGGCGATGTCGCGGAAGAGCTGGCCGGCCTCTTCCTGCACGAAAATGATCGGGATGAAGACGAACATCGTCGTGAGCGTCGAGGCCAGCACCGCACCCCAGACCTCGACGGCGGCATCGTACGCGGCCTGCACCTTGCCCTTGCCCATCTGCCGGTGGCGGTAGATGTTTTCGAGGATCACGATGGCGTTATCCACCACCATACCGGACGCGAACGCCAGCCCGGCCAGCATGACGATATTCAGGCTCCGCCCCAGGGCATCCAGCACCACGAAGGTCGCGACCAGCGAAATGGGGATGGCAAAGGCGATAATGAAGGTGCTCGAGACGCTCCGCAGGAAGAGGAGCAGCACCATCGCCGCCAGGAGGGCGCCGAAGAGGAGGTTGGAGGTGACGAGCCCCACCGATTCATAGATGTAATCGGTCTCGTCGTACACCTGGACCAGCTCGATATCCTTGCCGTCGTACAGATTGTTGAGGTTCCGGATCTCGTCCTTCACCGCCGCCATGACGTCCAGGGTATTCGCCCCCGTCCGGCGGAGGATGCCGAAGCCGATGGTCGGTTGTCCCCAGACGCGGACCACCCGCTCCTTCCGCTCGTAGCCGAACTCGACCCGTGCGATATCCCGAAGATAGACCGGCCCGCGGTGGTCCTGCCGGACGATCACGTTCGGCATCTGCCGGATATCGGTGAACTGGCCGAGCGTGCGGACCACGTACCGCCGCTTCCCCTCGTCGATACTGCCGCCCCGCACGTTCCGGTTCTCGCCGAGCAGCGCATCACGCACCTGCCCGACCGAGATCTGCCGGGCGCTCATGGCCTGCGGGTCGAGGATCACGTGGGCCTCCCGGTCCTCGCCGCCGAACATCCACACCGTCGCCACGCCCGGGACGCGTTCGAGCCGGGGGCGGATGACGTCATCCGCCTCCTCCCACACCTCGTTGATCGGCTGGTCCGTCCTGACAATGATCCAGGCGATGGGGGTCTCCTGGTCGGTATTGACCGCCCGGACCACGGACGCGTCGGCATCCAGCGGCAGATCCTTGACCAGTCCCAGCTTCTCCGACACGTCGAGGCGCGCCACGTCCTTGTCGATCCCCCACTCAAACTGCAACACGATGCGGCTGTTGCCCTCGAAAGAGGTGGAGGTCATCTCCGAGAGATGTTCGACCGAGTTGAGCTTCTCTTCGAGACGGTCGGTGATCTCTTGCTCCACCTCGATGGGGGCGGCCCCCCGGTACTCGGTCTCCACGGTGATCTCGGGCCGGTCGACGGTCGGGGTCATCTGCCACGGCATCCGCACCAGCGAAATGCTTCCGAAGAGGATGGCCAGCAACACCCCGACGAGCACGGTGACCGGGTACTTGATGCACGCCTCGATGATCTTCACCGCTCTCCCTCTCCTTGCCGGCGGACCGCGACCGGCGCCCCATCCCGGAGGATCTCGTTGCCGGTCACCACCACTTCCTGCCCGGGCTTCAGCTCACCCCTGACGACCTCGACCAGATCTTCCAACGCCTGCCCCGTCTCGACCCGCCGGGCGTGAACGCGCGTCGTGTCCAGCACGAAGACGAGCTGCTCTCTCCCCCGCACCACCACCGCATCCTTGGGAATGAACAGCGCCTGACGCGGCTCCCCGGAGCGGATACGGACGCGTGCAAACATCCCGGCCTTCAGGAGCCGCTCCTTGGAGTTGTCCACGCGGATCTTTACGGGGAAATTCCGGCTGTCGGGATCCGCCTGGGGGATGATATAGGCGGTCGTGCCCTTAAAGGTGCGGCCGGGATATGTGTCCACCGTGACGGACGCGCCGTCCCCCAGCCGGACCCTCCCGATCTCTCGCTCATTCACGGGGATCACGACGTAGACGATATCGATATCGACCAGGTCCGCGACGTTGCCCCCCTCCTCGACCCACTGGCCCACCTCGACGTGCTTCTTGACAATGTAGCCGCCGAAGGGGGCGACGACGGTCATCCGGCGGAGCTGGTCGGCGACGCGGCGGAACGCCTCCTCGGCCGACTCCTTCTGGGCCTCGGCCGCCCGCGCGGACGCGCCGACCTGATCGAGCTCGGACACACTGACGGCCCCCTCCTCGAAGAGGGCCCGGAAGCGCTGGTAATCCTGATCCGCCCGGGCGAACAGGGCCTGCTTCTCCCGCAGGTTTGCCTCGGCCTCCTTCAGGCCGATCTCGAGATCGGTCCGGCGCAGCCGGGCGATAACCGTTCCCTTCTTCACCCGATCCCCCTCGCGGAGATCGAACTGCGCGACGGCACCGGCCACCTCGGCACTGACGGTGGTGTAGCGGTTGGCCTCTACGGTGCCGACCGTCGGGATCTCGCGCTCGACCGTCCGTTCCACCACGCGAGCCACTTCGACCGGCACAGGCGGAGGTTCCTGGGCATGAGCCGGCCCCTGGCCCCCGACCAGTATCACCCCGAAGAGCGCTGCCGCATATACGCGCGCGCCGGTCACACCCGCACCTCAGCCGCCACGAGGGCGAGGATGTGGCCACTTAAAGTCTCCATCAGGGCCTTCCACGCCCCCCGCTCCCCCAGGACCTCATCGATGACATGCTCGCGCGTCAGGAAGTAGATCAAGATGGCAATGACACTGAAGGTGGTCTGGGGCACATGGAGGGGGCGAAAGTCCCCCCGATCCACCCCGTCCTGGAGAACGCCCGAAATGGCCAGGAAGTTCCGGCGGAAGTACTTTTGGGCGAGGACCTGCACTTCCCGCTCGCGGCGCTCCACGGCGCGATGCAAGAGCCTGAACTCGTCGGGTCTCCTCTCCACGTATTGGAGAATGGCCGCGATGATCCCCGCCATCCGCTCGCGCGCCCCACCTTCCCCGCCAGCGATGCGCTCTACCTCGTCGCACAGCGGCGCGATGGCCTCCTCCAGGAGGCTCAAGAAGAGATGCCCCTTGTTCTTGAAGTAGTAATACAGGACCGGCTTAGTGACGCGGGCCTCGGCCACGATTTGGCGGATGGACGTCGCATCGAATCCTCGCCGGGCGAATTCCCGCTTGGCCGCCTGCACGATCCGGGATTTGGTCGTCATTTACCTACCGGTAGGTATATTCCTGGTCCAAAAAATAAGCCATCTCTCGACGGCCGCTGTAGGATACCATGCCGGGGGTTGCCCTGTCAAACCCGGCTATTTTCCCCCCTTCTTTTTGACCACACGCTTCTCGCTGATCTCGACCCGGTCCCCGCAGTTCGGGCACATGAAATTCCCCTTCTTGCTTTTCGGGGGTTCCACCCCCCTGCTCCCGCACGCGTGACACGTATATGTGATGACCCGCTCTTTCTCCTCCACGCTCCCCTCCAGCGCCAGAATGATGCCGCTCTTCAGGCGACGCCGGTCCCTTGCACCGCGTTCCGAATCAACTCGACCCTCGGCTCGCCGCCGTGCGGGGGAAATTCCACCGCCACCACATCCACGCGACACGGCACCCTCAGCCGGCGCTCTCGCAGATAGGCCTCGGCCACGCGCAGAATCTGCCGCTGCTTTCTGGCATGCACCGCCTCCGCCGGGCCACCGAATCGGACAGAGCGCCGGGCCTTGACTTCGACGAAGACCAACACATCGCCATCCTCGGCGATGAGATCGATCTCCCCCAGCGGACAGGTGAAGTTCTCCTCCACGATCCGAAACCCGATCTTCTCCAGGAAACGCCGGGCCACCGCCTCTCCCTGCACGCCGACTCTTCGACGATCCACCCTTATCGCTCCGGGGTCGCCAGGGGCAGCGGTATCTGCCGGACTGGACCGAAGGTCCTGCGATGGATGGGGCTGATACCATGTTCGGCGATAAACCGTAGATGGAGCGGGGTGCCGTATCCTTTATGCCGGTCAAAGCCGTACCGTGGATACGTTTCGTGGTAGGTCGCCATGATGCGATCCCGGGTCACCTTGGCGATAATGGAGGCGGCGCTGATCGAAGGGCACTCGAGATCCCCGCGAACGACGGGAAAGACGGGGATGTTCACCTCGGGGACTTCCCGGCCGTCCACCAGGATCCCATCGGGAGAGATGCCAAGGGCCGCCACGGCCTGTTCCATGGCGAGCAGCGCGGCCCGCAGGATATTCCGCACCTCGATGGTGGCAACGTCCACGATCCCCACGCCAACCGCCAACGCCTCCTCTGCAATCCGCCGGTACAGCGATTCACGCTGGCGCGGGCGGAGCCGCTTGGAGTCGGTCACACCGGGGATTGGCCGGCCGCCATTGAGCATGACCGCCGCCGCCACGACCGGCCCCGCCAAGGCCCCGCGACCGGCCTCGTCTACGCCCGCCAGCCGCCGGAATCCCCTTCGGCGGATCGCCCCCTCGATTCCTGTAATCGGCTTCCCGCTCAACGGCCCGTGACCCGCGGCAACGACCCGTATCGTGCATGCATTCTCCGCCCCCGATGGAGCCGGACCGGCCGTTGCTCGCTCCGCATCGCTTGCGGTTTCACTTACCGAATCCGTTTCTCGCGAATGCGTGCCGCCTTCCCCCGCTTCCCGCGGAGGTAGTACAGCTTGGCACGCCGCACGAGGCCGACGCGCAGGCGCTCGATCCGTTCGATCATCGGCGAGTGCAGCGGAAACGTCCGTTCCACCCCGACCCCGTAACTGACCTTCCGGACGGTAAAGGTCGACCCGAGGCCCGCCTCGCGCCGCCGGAGAATCACCCCCTCGAAGGCCTGGACCCGCTCCTTGTCTCCCTCTCGAATCTTGACGTGGACCCGCACGGTGTCCCCGGGGCCAAACTCGGTAATATTGGACTGCAGGTACGGCGCTTCTGCCGACCGCATGTGCTGATCAGTCTTCATGACCTCCCCGCCTGTTGGTATCTTCGCTCTCTCCTTCGGCCCGGATCTCGGAAAGCAGGACGTGATCTTCGGGCGTCAACGGCGCACGCTCCAGAAGATCCGGCCGGCGCAACACGGTCCGGCGGACCGCCTCTCTCCGGCGCCACCGTCGAATCTGTTCGTGATTACCTGACAGCAATACCTCGGGAACCCGGAGCCCCCGGTACACCGCAGGGCGAGTATATTGCGGATAATCCAGCAGGCCCCCGGCGAAGGAATCCTGCTGCGCCGAATCTTCATCTCCCAAAGCTCCGGGGATCAGCCGGACCACCGCGTCGATCACCACCAAGGCCGGCAGCTCCCCGCCGCTCAAGACGTAGTCGCCTATGGACACCTCGCGGCCCGCCAGGGTCCGGAGCCGCTCGTCAAAACCCTCGTAACGCCCGCAGAGGAAGACGAGGTGACGTGCTTCCGCCAAGCGGCAGGCCATGGCATGGTGAAACCGCTCCCCTTGAGGCGTGAGCAGGATGATCTGGCTGTCCGGCCCCCGCAGGGCATCCACCGCCTCGAAGAAGGGCTCCGGCTTCAGCACCATCCCGGCGCCGCCGCCGTACGGGACATCGTCCACGACCCGGTGCCGGTCATGCGTCCAGTCCCTCAGGTCGTGAACGCGAATGTCGACGAGCCCCCTCTCGCGGACCCGCCCCAGGATGCTCTCGTCGAGCGGTCCCGAGAAGATCCCCCGGAAAAGTGTGACGATATCATACCGTCTCAGCGTCAACCAGCCCCTTGATCGGCCGAACGACCATCACCCGGTGCTCAAGGTCAACCTGAAGGATAAATGCGCGGACGGCGGGAAGCAACCACTCTTTACTATCCCGCCGGACCACATAGAGGTCGTGCCCATCCGACGACCAGATGTCTACGATCTCGCCGAGATCCTCCCCTGTTTCCGTCCGGACCCTGAGTCCAAGGATATCGCCATGATAGTACGTTGCTTCCGGGAGTGCCGGGGCCGTCCCCCGAGGAATACAGATCTCGTAGCCCTTGAGTGCCTCGGCCGCCGTTCGATCCGTTACGCCCTGCAATCTGGCCACGAGCAGGTGTCGCAACGAGCGGATCGCCTCGAGGACCACCTCTGATTCTCCCCCGGGCCCCCGCAAGATCACCGGCTGCCCGGGAGAGAGGAGGCTGGACGCTTCACGAAACGACCTGACCTTCACCTCTCCGCGCAGTCCCCACGCCTCCAGCACCCGTCCAAGCACCAGTACCGTTCGAGCCGCCACGGGACCCTACTCTATGATCTCCAACACCGCCCGTCGCCGGGATTTGGCCGCGATCGCGTGGAGCAGGGTTCGCATAGCCCGGGCGGTCCGCCCCTGCTTTCCGATCACCCGTCCCAAATCCGGTTGGGCCACTTTGAGCTTCAGCGTCGTCGTCTTTTCGTCTTCGATCACCTCGACACTCACGGCATCGGGGTTGTCCACGAGGCTTCTCGCGAGATACTCCACCAGCTCCTTCAACACGTCCGCCTCCTCGGGTCCGTCGCAGCCCCCGGCCGGAAGTTATCGGGGGAGGCCCATGACCCCCGGGCTTCCGATCGATGAGACGCCGATCATCAAGCGGTTTTCCGAGCCCTCCTGAGGGCGGCAAATCGCTCCAAAACGCCAGCAGCCGAGAGGAGCTCCCGCACCGTCGCCGTGGGCTTGGCACCCTTCTGAAGCCAGGAGAAGGCCTTCTCCTCGTCAAGGGACAATGCCGCTGACTGCTGGAGGGGATTGTAGACCCCGATGCTTTCGATGACGCGGCCGTCCCGGGGGGTCCGTGAGTCTGCGACCACAATCCGGTAGACCGGCCGGCCTTTTGCTCCGATCCGCTTTAATCTGAGTCGTACCGCCATGCAACCACCTCCCGTAGGATTGCACCGATCCTCTGTTATCTTGGGGGAAGGATTCCCCGTGGTTTCCCCTTTTTCTCGGCCTGCAGCACCTGCCGCATCAAGCGCTGCATTTGCTGGAACTGCCGCAAGAGCTGGTTCACCTCAGGAACCGACGTTCCCGATCCTTTGGCGATCCGCTGGCGGCGGCTCCCGTTCAAGATGCCCGGCGCCCGCCGCTCTTCCGTGGTCATGGAGTTCACAATCGCCTCCATCCGGATGAGGGCCTTTTCGTCAACGGGCAGGTTCGCCATGCCCGCGGGGAGGCCCGGAAGCATTCCCACCAGCTCTTCCACCGATCCCATCCGTCGAAATTGCCCGAGTTGCTCTCGGAAGTCCTCCAAGGTGTAACTCTCCCGCTGGATCTTCCGGGCCAGCGCTTCCGCCTGCGCTCGATCCACCGTGGCTTCGGCTCGCTCGACCAGGGAGAGCACGTCGCCCATCCCGAGGATCCGCGAGGCCGTTCGCTCCGGATGAAACGGCTCCAGCGCATCGACTTTTTCTCCGACCCCGACGAACTTGATGGGGCGTCCCGTGACCGCCCGGACAGAGAGGGCTGCGCCTCCCCGGGCATCCCCGTCCAGCTTGGTGAGGACAAAGCCGCTGAGCGCCAATGTGTCGTCAAACGTCCTGGCGACGCCCAGCGCATCCTGACCGGTCATGGCATCGAGCACCAAAAGGATCTCGATCGGATTCACCGCCTCCTTGATGGCCTTGAGCTCGGCCATCAACTCTTCATCGATATGGAGCCTTCCCCCCGTGTCCAAGAAGACCGGCTCCAGGCTCTTTCCCCGGGCGTAGCGGACCGCCTCTTGACAAATATCCAGGGCGGAAGCACGAGGATTGGTGAAGACCTCGATCCCGCTCTTTTCTCCGAGCACTGCCAGCTGTGCGGCCGCCGCAGGCCGCCGAGTATCCGCCGCCACCAAGAGCGGGAGCCGGCCCTCGCGCTTGAGACGCGCGGCGATTTTCGCCGCCGTGGTGGTCTTTCCGGATCCTTGCAGCCCGACCAACATCACGACCGACGGCGGCAGGGCTGCAGCGGCCAGGCCGCTTCCCTTGCCACCCAAGAGGAGCGTCATCTCTTCGAAGACGATTTTGACGACCTGCTGCCCAGGCGTGAGGGACTGGAGAACCTCCCGGCCGATGGCCCGCTGCCGGACCCGGTCGAGAAAGTCCTTGACCACCCCATAGTGGACATCCGCCTCGAGGAGGGCCAGACGAACTTCCCGGAGGGCCACGCCGATCTGCTCCTCGCTGAGTTTCCCGTGGCCCCGGAGCTTCTTAAAGATTCCCTGAAGTCGGTCGGATAGACGATGAAACATGGACCTGCCTTTGACAATAAATACGCGACGTTATAAGTCTTGTCAACAAAGAATTTGTGCGCGAGAGGGGCTGGTGCCGTTCAAACTGCCCGTGCCAGCTTGCTTGATGTACTCGATGACCACCCGTGCGATACGCCAAACTCTTTCCATACGACACTAGCCGGCGAGAAGGAGGATGACATCCATCACATTGGTGAAGGTCGGTCCGGTGGTGATCAGATCCCCGAGCCCGTGAAAAACGTGATAGGAATCGTTGTGGTCCAAAGCGCGAAGCGGATCGAGCCCGGCCTCTCGTGCGCGCGCCCAGGTTTCCCCGTCCGCCACCGCCCCCGCCGCGTCCGTGGGGCCGTCGCTTCCATCGGTGCCCGCACTGAAGACGACCAGATCTTTTTCCCCGGCGATGGCGAGCGCCACGGCCAGCGCCAGCTCCTGACTGCGGCCCCCTTTGCCCCGCCCCCGGACCGTCACCGTGGTCTCTCCCCCGAGCAGCAGGCAGGCCGGGGGCGAAACGGGATGGCCGGACCGGCGCACCTCCACGAGGATGGCGGCGAGTGCCTTGGCGACTTCCCGGCTTTCCCCTTGCAGGGTACTGGTCATGAACAGGGTATGAAATCCGAGTGACATCGCCCGGTCCCGGCCTGCCAACAGGGCCTGAAGGTTATTCCCGATGATCAGATGACGCCCCTTCTCGAAACACATATCGCCGGCCTTGGGGGTCTCCGGCACTTCGCCTCTTGCCCCGCGCTCCAGATGCATTCCAATGCGTGCGGGAATCCGATCCCGGAGCGCGTAACGACGCAGGACCGCGAGGGCATCGTGGAACGTGGTGGGATCCGGGGCGGTGGGGCCCGAGGCGATAACATCCAGGTGATCGCCGATGACGTCGGAGAGCACCAGGGTGAGGCAGGAGGCCGGCTGGATCGCGCGCGCCAACTGTCCCCCCTTTATCCGGGAGCAGTGCTTTCTTACGGTATTGATCTCTTCAATCGTGGCCCCGCACGCGATCAGCTCCCGGGTGACCGCTTGCTTGTCGGCCACGTCTATATCCATGGCGGGAGCGGGCAGCAGTGCGGAACCGCCGCCCGAGATGAGGACAATCACCAGATCCTCCGCCTGGGTTTGGGCCAACAGCGTCAGGATGGCATCCGCCGCCTGCACCCCCCGCGCATCGGGAACCGGATGCGACGCCTCGTGAATCCGGATACGCCGCACGGGAACGGCGTACCCGTCCCTGACCACCACGATGCCATCGCTGATCCGATCCCCCAGCACCTCTTCCACGGCGGCCGCCATCACGCCGCTAGCCTTGCCCGCACCGATGACATAGACCCTTCGCCGCGTGAGATCATACGCCTCTCCACCCGCCAACAGCGTTTCGCCCTCACGGCGCAAATGCCGGTGCATCGCCGTCCGGGGATTGACCGCATCCAGGGCCGCCCGGAAGATCTCCGCCGCCGCCTTTCGCAACCGTCGAGTCCCCTTGCACCGCGAGCTCACTTTCCCTCCGTCAACAGGACCGTCTCGACCGTCGTGTAGATGGCACCCGCCGGGTGAAGCTCGCTCTGCATGAGCTCGACCGATTCCACCTGCATCCGTCCCACTTCACCGATGTCCAGCGCGCGGAGAGACGCCAGCAACGGATCGAGCCGTCCCACATTTTTGATGCGGCCAATGGTGAGATGCGGGTGAAACGGCCGCGATTCTCGGGGGAAGCCCAGCGGGAGCAGTGTCTCGTCGATCCGGCCCCGAATCCTTTTCACCTCTTCGGCCCCTTGCTGTATGCCGATCCAGATCACCCGCGGCCTCCCTTTCAACGGAAAGGTTCCGAGACCGGCGAGCGAAAGGGGGAAGGGCCTGACACCCGCCAGGGCGAAACCGAAGGCCTCCCGGAGAGCCGAAAGGCGGCCCGCTTCCGTTTCCCCGAGAAACTTGAGGGTGAAGTGTACATTATCTTTCTTCACCCAACTCACGGGTGCCGCCGTGGCCTTGAGCTTTTCCTGGATTTCTCCCAGGGGGACTTTCAAGGAGGGATCGATGTTGATGGCGATAAATAGGCGCATGGGCGTGCAGCACCAGGCGGCGAGCTCAGGCGGTTTTCAATCCTGCGGGATATGTGTGAGCAAGTACCGGCGCAGCATCTCTAGGGCCATCTGGGCAGCCCACAGTTTGTTTCCCTCTCGATCGAACCGGAAACGGTATTCACGCCACTCCTCCCCGTGCAGGTCGGCCAGCGCAATGAAGGTGAGCCCCACCGGCTTGGACTCGGTCCCGCCGCCCGGACCCGCGATCCCGGTCACCGCGACACCGAGATCGGTCCCCGCCAGGCGGCGGACGCCTGCCGCCATACCGACCGCCACCTCCGGACTCACCGCGCCCTGCCGCTCGATGACGGAAGCGGGAATCTCCAGGAGCTCCGTCTTGGACCGGTTGCTATACGCCACGATCCCCCGCTCGAAATAGGTGGAGCTGCCGGCGACGTTGGTGACCCGATGGCAGAGGAGCCCGCCGGTGCACGATTCGGCGACCGCGACGGTCTTTCCCGCACGGCGGAGCAGCCGCCCCACCGCTTCCTCGAGACGCTCCTCATCGACGCCAAAGACCGCATCGCCCAACAGGTCCCGAATGTTGTCCTCCCACTGCAGCAGCTGCGAATCGATCTCTTGTTCACTGCCACCTACCGTCACCCGAACATGTACCTCGCCCGGGCGGGCCAAGAGGTTCACGGGGGAAGGATCGTCCCGGAGCAGCCCTTGAATCCGTTCCTCCACCTGTGACTCGAACATCCCGCAGACCTTGAGGGTTCGCGTCCGGATCCGCCGTCCCGTCCCGGTCCCGCGCGCAAGGCGCGGCACCACCTGCTCGGCAAAGAGCGGGCGCATCTCCCGCGGCGGGCCGGGCAGCGCGACGAGGAAACGCCCGCCTTCCTCCCACCAAAGGCCCGGGGCCGTTCCATGCCGGTTGGGGAGAACGGCAAATCCCTCCGGGATCCAGGCCTGACGTGTTGCGGGCTCCGGCATGGCGACACCGCGGCGAGCAAACCGTTCCTCGATACCGGTCAATGTCTCGGCGTGCAGGACCAGCCGCCTTCCGGTCACGTCCGCCAGGGCACTCCGGGTCCGATCATCCAGGGTCGGGCCAAGCCCGCCGGTCACGATGACGATCTCCGCCCGATCCAGGGCCTGCCCGAGCACATGATGAATGCGCCGGCGATCATCGCCGACCACGGTGCGGAAAGCGACCTCAATCCCGACCCGGTGTAATTCCGCTGCGAGATAGCCACTATTGGTATCGGCCGAATCCCCTTGCAGGATCTCGGTCCCGATACTCACGATCTCTGCGATCGGTGCATTCATGACACCAGGAGCCACATCCACATCAACAGGTTGGCGTAGAGGCCGGCGATCACGTCATCGCCGACAATGCCGGGCCCTCCCGGAAGACGTTCCACCCGGCGAGCGGGAAAGGGCTTGATCACATCAAACAGGCGAAAGAGTACGAAGGCGATGGCCCGCTCCTGGACATGGGGCGGCAGGAGCAGCGTCGCCACGGCGATGCCGGCAATCTCATCGATCACGATGGCGGAGGGGTCGTGACCTCCGAGTATTCTCGCCGCCCGGTCGGCCACCACGATCGCCCCCCCGATGATGACAAGGGTCACCAGGACCTGCGCGATACCGGGCTGCAGAGGCCACAAGAGCAAGAGTCCGAGCAGGCTCCCG
>Ga0302046_10003761_pt1 | contig 13632 bp, 8 predicted proteins | sample RVTome_11_FD_200261 | JGI IMG/M metagenome (GOLD analysis project Ga0302046, IMG submission 200261) | Soil microbial communities from uranium-contaminated site in the Upper Colorado River Basin, Wyoming, United States - RVT147D111 (version 2) ...
TGGACACCGGCGGGCCCGTGCGGGCCCTGCTGGACGACCTGGACGACGTCTTCTTCGTCCTCAATGGTGACGTCGTCGTCCGTACCGACCTGTCCCGACTCGCCGAGGCCGCTCCCGATGATGCCTCCGCCACTCTGGCGCTCGTCGAGGTGGAGGACACCAGCGCCTATGGGGTCGTGGTGACCGACGACAGCGGGATGGTCGAGCGGTTCGTGGAGAAGCCGGATCCTAGAGATGCGCCGGCGAGAACAGTCAATGCCGGCATCTATGTGATGCGCCGTGAGGCGGTGTCCCGGTACGGCCCGGGGCCGCTGTCATTCGAACGGGTGGTGTTCCCCGATCTCGTCGCCGACGGAAGACTGGCGGGCGTCGTCGTCGATGCCGCCTGGATCGACATCGGGACCCCGCCGCTCTACCTCGATACCCATCACGAGATCCTGGCCGAGCGGGGGAGGCCCCATGTCGCTCCCGACGGCGTCGCCCAGCACGGGGCTTGGGTTTGGGTCGACCCCGACGTGGCTATCGCCCCCGATGCCCGGGTCGCCGACTCGGTGGTCTTGGGGGGGGCCGTGGTCGAGGAGGGCGCGGTCGTGGAACGGGCGATCGTCGGTTGGGGGGCCCGGATCGGTCCCGGGGCCGTGGTCACCGGCGACACACTGGTCGGACCGCGGGCGGTGATCGGCGCCGATTGTGAGCTGGATCAGGGGATGCGGGTCGCGCCGGACGCCACGCTGGGGGAGCGCGCCGTGACGTTCCGGCCGCCGGACTAGGGGGTGAGCGGTATGAGCAGCAAGGCCATCGTCACCGGCGGCGCCGGGTTCATCGGCAGCCATCTCGTCGAGCTGCTCGTCGACCGGGAGTGGGAGGTGCTCGTCGTCGACGACCTCTCGTCGGGGAGCATCGACAATCTGGTCGCCGCCCGCCGGAGGGGGATCGCCAACGTCCACGTGACCGGTGTGACCGACCCCGAGCTGGCCGACGTCGTCGGCCGCTTCTCCCCGGAGGTGATCTTCCACCTCGCCGCCCAGTCGAAGGTGCGCCCATCGGTCGAGGACCCCATGCACGACGCCCGGGTGAATGTCGTGGGCACCCTCAACCTGCTCGAGGCCGCCCGCAAGGCGGGTGTTCGCAAGGTGTGCTTCGCATCTTCGGGCGGGGCCATCTACGGCGGCGACGTGAAGCTCCCCGCCAGGGAGTCCGCGGTCAAGACTCCCGAGTCGCCCTACGGGATCTCGAAGAAGATCGTCGAGGACTATTTCCGCTGGTACTCACAGGAGTACGGGGTCACCTACACGCTGCTCGCCCTGGCCAACGTGTACGGGCCGCGCCAGGACCCCGGGCTGGAAGGGGGAGTGACGGCGATCTTCTCCCTGGCCATGCTCGAAGGACGGCGGCCGACGATCTTCGGGGATGGCACCCAGACCCGGGACTTCGTCTACGTGGAGGATGTGTGCGACGCCTTCCTCCGCGCCGCCGATCAGGGGGACGGACAGCTTCTCAACATCGGGAGCGGTGTCGAGACCTCGGTGAACGATCTGTACGAGGTGATCGCCGACATCACCGGCTACCCGACCAAGCCGGAGTATGCCCCGGCCAAGCCAGGGGACGTGTACCGGTCCGTGGTCGACCCGTCCCGGGCGAAGAAGGAACTGGGATGGGAGCCGTGGACATCCCTCCGGGAGGGGCTGGAGAAGACGGCGGAGTGGTATCGGGGGAGGGGGCCTCGCTGACGCTCTGACCCCGCAATTGGCAATTGGCAATTGGCCTCGCGCCGTCGATTGGGATGGGTGCCGCGCGTGATCTGGGTTTGGTGTCTCGTCGCCGTCGGAGTGCTCTACTGCGTGCATCGGCTTGCCGTCTGGGCGGAGGAGCGGGGGTGGATCTACTACCGCACGAAGCGGATGCCGGCGGGTGCGGCAGGCAGGGCCCTGATGGAGCTGTCGGCGATCGTCGAGCCCGAGATAGAGCACGTCATCGAGCAGATCGACTCGGAGCAGGTGCGTGGCAACCAGGACGAGTGGGGCGAGCCGGAGTGACTCGGGCGGGAGCCGGGAGGAGCCGGGGCGAGGTTTCCTCCCCCGGAGGTGTCCTGTCGCGCGATTCTGCGGCGGGATGCTGTTGAGGCGATCGCGACGTGGTGGCCGTTGTGGGTCTCCCCCCGGAGGGGGGAGTCCCCGGTAGGGGGAGGGGGGCGCTCAGTCTTCGCAAGTCCCTTGGAGCCTGGGCCCTGGTGCCGGTTGTTCCACGCTCCAAGGGTCGTGTTCGGTTTGAGCGCCCCCTCCGGCCCTCCGGGCCACCTCCCCCTCCGGGGGAGGACCCGCGAGAACACATCGGTGGTCACATACGACGGGCCACGCCAGGGTTTATCGCCGACGGTTGTCGCACTCGAACGCGACAGGACACCGGAGGGTGAGGTGGCTTGGCCCGAAGGCCGGGACGGAGGGGGTTTGCGGGGGCCTGACAGCTCACTCCAAGTCCTCCAGACTCCGCGGAAAATCCTCCTTGAGCAGCCTGGACAGCGCCCGGTCGGCGAGGATCTTTCCCTCGGTCTGACAGTGCGCGCAGTAGTTGGTCTCGTTGGAGGCGTAGACGATCCGCTGCACCGGCTTGCCGCACACCGGGCACGGTCGTCCGAACTTCCCGTGGACTGCCATCTCGTCCCGGAAGGCCGTCACCTTCTCCGGGAAGCCGTCCCCGGCCTCGGCCCGCAGGCGTTCGACCCACTCGGAGAGCACCTCGGTGGTGGCGGCGTGGAGGCGGGTGATCTCTTCGTCGGTTAGGCGGTCGGTGCGGGCGATCGGTGACACTTTGGCCCGGTGCATGATCTCGTCGGCGTAGGCGCCGCCGATCCCGGAGAACAGCTTGGCGTCGGTGAGGGACCGTTTGAGTGTGTGGCGTTCCCGCCGTAGCCCTTCGGTGAACTCCTCGAGCGTCGCCTGGAACGGCTCGACGCCGCCCCGGTCGTGGTCAGCGAGGGCGTCCCTACCGCGCACGATGTGGATGCTGGCCCGCTTCTTGGTCCCCTCCTCGGTGAGCAGGAAGGTCGCCGTCTCGAAGTCGAAGGCGGCGAGGCCGCGCTTCTTGGGGAGGGCGGCTCCGGGCTCCCGCATGCGGAGTCTGCCGGCCACCATCAGGTGCGCGACAACGAACAGGTCGTCCTCCATCTCGAAAACGAGGCGCTTGCCGATCCGGCGGAACCGGGTGACCCTCTTGCCCTCGACTGCGGAAACGGGCGGGTCGAAGGTACGCAGCACCCAGGGGCTGGCCAGGCGGATCTTCTCGAGCCGCTCACCCCCGACGAGCGCCTCGAGGCGCTCCAGGTAGACCACGACATCGGGCAGTTCGGGCATTGAGGAAGCCTCGCTTCGCTCGGCGCAATTGGCAATTGGCAATTGGCGATTGGCAGGAAATAAAGGAGTGGCGGGTCGTCCGTCCTCCCCCGGTTTTCGGGGGAGGTGGCACCGCCGTCTTCGGTGGTGACGGAGGGGGCGGCGGAGACAACGGAAGCGCTCGGCACGAGGACCCTCCTCGATCGCCGATCGCTCTGTAAGCGCGGATCGCCCCCTCACGCGTTATACCCCCAACGCATGGAACGGGAAGGCCGGCGAGACGAGCAGTCGGATGATCGACAGGTCGTCGGTCCTCCGGAGTCGTTCGACGAGTTCTATCGAGCAGAGGTGCGATCGGTGCTTGCCGTGACGATCGGATTGACGAGGCGCCATTGGGAGGCCGAGGAGGTCACCCAGGAGGCCTTCTACCGCGCCTACCGCGACTGGGACCGGGTCGGGAACATGGAGAGTCCCGGTGCCTGGACCCGTAGGGTCGCTCTCAACCTGGCCGTCGGTCGGTGGCGGCGCCTCAAGGCAGAGAGTCGTGCCCTCCTGCGCCTCGCCCCCTCGACGGAACCGCCTCCACCTCCCGATCCGGTGTCCGAGAGTTTCTGGGCCGCGGTGCGCGCTCTTCCCGACCGGCAGGCCCAGGTGGTCGCCCTGACCTACGTCGAGGACATGGACGCCGACTCGATCGGCGAGATCCTCGGAATCGCTTCTTCGACGGTCCGGGTCCACCTCGCCCGGGCCCGGGCGACCCTGGCGAAGCGACTGGAGGTGGAGGAGTGAGCCTGGACGATCGCGCTCGCCGCGCCGCGCAACGGGCACTTCAAGACGCCGCTCTCATGAGTCTCGACCCCGAGGGCTATCGAAATCGGCGGCAGCGTCGTGGTCAGGTCCAGGCCCTCGCGCTGTCTGGGGCATTCATCGTGGTGGTGCTCTTCATCGGGGTCCTGGCCTCGCCGGAGGAGGAGGTGGCCGTCACCACTTCGACGCTGCCTTCCGAGGTGACGACCACTACTCGGCTCGACACCACGACCACCACCGTGGGGGATGTCTCCGGGCCTGGCGGGATTCTCGGCGCCGGCTGGGAGGCACTCGATCCCGGGCCCATCGACGGGCGCTATCGGATGGCGTCGGTATGGACCGATTACGGGTTGTTCGTGTTCGGCGGGCACGACAACTTCCGCCAGGAGACGCCGTCGAACGTGCTGTTCCACTCGGATGCCTTCCTGTACGACCCGGCGTCACAGGCCTGGCGTGAACTGGCGGAGATCCCGCAGGAGGTCTTCGAGGTCGGGCAGGCCCGGGCACTGTCGCTGGGCGACCGGGTATTCGTCTACGGCCAGCCCCGGGCTCCACTTTCAGGGCACGCCGCGATCTATGACCTGGGGTCCGACACCTGGGTGGAGGTCGACCGCGAATTCGGCGACCGCCTCGGTCCCGATACACAGGTCGTGTGGACCGGCGAGTACCTGGTGGCACCCAGCATTGGCCGCGCCTACGACCCGATCGTCGAAGAGACCATCGAAATTCCACCTGTACCCGACGTCCTCGGTCAAGCGGTGCACAGCCCGCCGCGGGCACACTGGTCGGGATCCGAGGTTCTGGTGGTCGGGTCGGGGCCGGTGTACGCCTGGGCCCCCGGCGATACCGAGTGGCAGACGATCGAAGGCCCGCCGGTCCCGGGACGGGCCCGCGACAGCGTCTGGACCGACCAGGGGCTCCTGGTGGTCAACTACCAGATGGCGGCGGCGTTCCTCGATCCCGAGACGCTCGAGTGGAACCGTCCCGGGGATCTGCCCCTCCGTTTCTACGAGGACCTCCCGGATGCTCTTGCGGTTGGGGGTACTCCCGTGGTGCGTATGGCTTCTGGCCTGGCGATCTGGCAGGCACGACTTCCGGCTGGTCGCGTCGGTCCGCCATTCGGTGGGGAGTTCTGGATTCCCGTTCCGCTGGCCCAATACGGCGACCCCACTTACGGCTGGAGCAACTTGATCGCGGGAGACATCGCGATCTACTCGGTTGGTGGGGACAGGTTGCTTCGCTTCCGCATCAGCCGCGACGAAGACGACCGGATCATCCCTCCAACGACCCTGCCGATCGGCGCGATGTTCCTGGACGTGCCGCAGGACTGGGAGATGTACAGCACGTTCGCGCCCGAACAGTCGTCCGACGGCACGATCCCCGAGGACGAGACGATCGGCGCGTCCTTCGTCTCGAAGGGCACTGTGCAGCAAGTGTGCGATGTCTCGTCGACGTACTCGTATCCGGACTGGTCGGCTCCAGACGGCTTCGTGCATCAGGGGCTCGTGGTCGTCGACCGGCCGGGCCGGTACAGCCGGGAGGGGGTGCTGTATCGTTTCACCTCACCTCCCACGGATTGGGGTGGCACGGGCATCGCCATCCTCGACGAGAACGGGAGCGATGTCGTCTTCGTCATGTGCGAGGGCTACCCGGATGAGGCGAGGCACGCTGCCGAGTCATTCGTCTCCGGGCTCTGGTCGCCATGGGAGGGTCCCTCGGCTTCCGAAACGCCCGAACCAACCGTCGGCACCGGGTGGGAAGAGCTCGAGGGCTCACCGGTAGCAGGCCGGATGCGGGTGGCCGCGGCGTGGACCGGCGAGGAACTCTTCGTCTGGGGCGGGCACGAGGGGTACGCGCAGGAGACTCCTGGTTCTGCAGCGTTCTATCAGGGCGCCCACCTCTACGACCCCCGGACGGGTACGTGGCGTCCTGCGAGTGAGGTCCCGGAGGTGTTGTGTCCGGTGAGCGAGGCATCGGCTACCTGGATCGGGGACACCGTCCTGGTGCATGGCGATGCTGCCGACCTCGCCTCGGGATGCCTGAGTTCAGTAGCCACCTACGACCCGGTGGGCGATGAGTGGACGGTGGTGCAGAGCCAGTTCTTCACTCGAGTACCCCACGACGCAGAAGTCGTGTGGACCGGGGAGTGGCTGGCGGCCCCGGCGTTTGGCCTGGTCTGGGTGCCGGGTCCCGACGGTGGAAGATCGTTCGACATCCCTGTGGTGCCCGACTCGGGCTTTCGGGTGGGCTCGCCGACGATGTTCCACTGGGACGGCGAGCAGATCGTCGCCATCGGGGCGGGGGACGTCTACACCCTCGTCCCGGGCGACGACCGCTGGGAGCACCGCGTCGGGATCGGAATCCCGCAGTGGGGGCGGAGGAGTGTCCTGACCGAGCACGGCTTGTTCGTGGTCACCCGAGACGGGGAGGTGGCCCGGGTGGTCGACCTGACCGAGGTGAACCTCGGGGAGACCCTGCCGCTGCGTCTCTCCGAGTGCGATGCCTTCCTCGTTGCCGCCGGCGACCTCCCGGTCGCCCAGGTGGGATGCTCCGGGATGGCGATCTGGGATCCGGTGCGCTCGTTCTGGGTTCCGATCCCGATGGACGTATTGTCCGGCTGGTCGTGGCAGCCGACCTTGATCGGCACCGACGATGCCGTCTACTCCATCGGCGAGAGGTTTCTGCGGTATCCGATCAGCCATGACCCTGAGTCCGGAGTGATCGACCCGTCGACGATCCCGGTGGGGGTGATGCAGCTCGACATCCCGAGCGGGTTCCGCCTGCGAGCCACAAGCGGCGTGTCTACGGTCGCCATGTCCGATGGCTCGGTCGGCGAGGTCGTCACGTTTGTGCTCGATGGGCGTGTCGGATCGTGTCTGATGGATGCCTGGTATCAGGGGCGAGAGGTTCCCGAGGATCAGCGCTCGATGATCGAGTCGCTGCCCGAGGGCGAGTGGCTCGCCGCCCGCCTGGGCGGCATCGAACCGACCGGCTACTGGCTCGTCGCCCCGAGCCTCGGCGACACGATCTGGATCGACTGCGAGTCACCGGAGGACGCCGAGGTGCTCGCCACGAGCTTCTGGCTCCCGTAGGCAGCACGCCCTGGCGGATAGCCCCCAGAACCTCGCAGTTCCGGTATACCCATGCCCATGGCACGGCCGACTCCCTCCTCCTCCGGCCCTCCCGGGTGGCAGCCGCTTGCGGTCGTCGGTGGGGCATTGGCGGTCGTACTCGCCGTCGTCGGACTGGTGTCCCTCCCTGAGCAGCCCTCTTCGACCAGCACGACGCTCGCCCTTCCTACATCGACCACGGCTCCGCGGACCACGACCAGCTTGGGGATAGGTGGGCTGTTCGGACCCGACATGATCCTTGGCGCCGGGTGGGAGAACCTCGATGCGGGGCCCATCACCGGTCGCCACGAGGTATCGGCAGTGTGGACCGGCTCGGGGCTGTTCGTCTGGGGTGGGTACACGCTCGACGGAGCATTGCCCGCAGATCCGGCACCGGTTCGGCGATACGCCAACACCGGGTTCCTCTGGGATCCAGCAACCGAAACCTGGAGCGGCCCCATCCTTCCGCCGGAGGACGCTTGCTCACTGGAGCGTCTTCGCGCCATGTGGCTCGGGCTCGACGCGGAGACCAGCCATCCCGCAGGTCCGATATATGGCGACGACGGCTACGTGCTGCTCCACGGCGAGGGGACCGGCGGGTCGTCGTGCCTCATCGGGATGCTCTACCGGCCATCTGACGGCACCTGGCACGAGTTTGACGTGATCGGTGGGATCTTCCCGCTCACCACACTGGTGTGGGTGCCGGACTCGCCGATAGGGCCGCTCCTGGTGGCTCCGGACCGCGGCCTCGCCTACTCCGTGCCGGAGCCGAGTCGGACATCGCCCATCGAGATCCCCAGGCTCCACCAGCCGGCCGATCATCAGGCCCGATCGACGGTGACGCGGGCCTTCTGGACTGGCAGCGAGATCCTTTCCTGGGGACTGGGCTCTGTGCAGGCGTGGTCGTTCGGTGACGAGGACTGGCACGTTCTCGACGGCCCGCCGGTGCCGGATGTCGGCCGCGATGCGGCGTGGATGTCACGCGGCCTGATGATGACGAATCACCAGATGGCCGCCGCGGTGCTGGACTCGGAGACGGAGCGATGGAACCGATTGGGGGACATTCCACTCCGGTTCTACGAGTGTCTCCCAGAAGCCGTGGCCGTGGCCGGAACGCCGGTGGTCCGGATGTGCTCCGGGCTGGCGATCTGGGATGAGGTCACCTTCAACTGGATCCCGATCCCGCTCGAGAATGTGGCGGGCTCTCCTCAGGGGACGACCCTCGTCGGCGGCGACGAAGCCGTCTACTCGATCGGCCCCTCGTTCCGGCGGTTCGTGATCGAACGGGACGACTCGGACCGGGTTGTCCCCCCATCGACCATCCCGATCGGCGTGATGCAACTCGACATCCCTGCGGGATGGGACTTCGCCTACTCCTTTGCTCCGAGCGTCCACGTGAGCGGAGTCATGCCCGACGACGAGACGATAGGAGTCGCCTTCGAGGGTGGGGAACTGTCGTGCCGGGTGGCGTCGACCTACCTCCCCTTCGGGTGGGTGGCGCCCTCGGATGCCACCGAGATCGAGGAGATCTCTCTCGGTCCGACCGGCACACTCCAGGGCACCGTTTACCGGGTGCCCGGCGACGAGGACAACGAATGGGGAATCCTCTTCGCCGTCCCGGCCGGCAACGACACCGACTGGATCACTATCCGATGCTCGGGACCGGACCGGGAGTCGCTGCCCGAGGCGGTCGCCGCGTTCGGCGGGCTGTGGTCCCCATCGCAGGGTCGGCCCTATGTACCGCCGCCGATCGTCGTCGGGCCCGGATGGGAGGAGCTGGACGACTCCGTCGATGCCGGAAGGCTCGGCGTCTCCGCGGTGTGGACCGGGAGCGAGTTGTTCACCTGGGGTGGGTGGGATGGCGACGACTGGGATCCGGAGCCGCCGGATGTCTTCCAGGGAGGCAACCTCTTCGACCCGGCCACCGGAGTGTGGCGCCCGGTGGCGCCGGTGCCCGAGGGCATGTGCTCCCTGACCGAGGCAGCAGTGTCGATGATGGGAGACTTGGTCCTGATCCGGGGCTCGGCACGGGACCGCACCGGGTGCCCTCTCGCCGCCACCTATGACCCCGTGGGCGACCATTGGACGGTCCTGGAGAGCCCGTTCTTCGACCGGGTGCCTCTCGGCTCCGACATCGTGTGGACCGGCGAGTGGCTGGCCGCGCCCACGGTGGGTCTCGCCTACCTGCCGGGCTCGGAGGAGATCGTCGCCATCCCCGAGGTCCCCGAGTCGGGCTCCCGGGTGGGATCACCCACTCTGTCGCACTGGACCGGGGAACGGATCGTGGCCGTCGGGTCGGGAGATGTGTTCACCCTGGTCCCGGGTGACACGGAGTGGGTGCGGCTGCCCGGCCCGCCGCTGCCCGAAGGTGGCCGCGACAGCCTGTGGTCGAACGGGTGGCTGTACGTCGTCACCTATGACAACTACGCGGCGCGCTTCGACCTGTATGGGTGGGAGCAGGCCAACTTGCCGTTGCGCTCCTCGGAATGCGACACAGACATCGTGCTCGCCGGTGACCTTCCCGTGGCGCGTGCCTGCAGCGGGCTGGCCCTCTGGGACGAGGAGCGGGGGTTCTGGGTGCCGATCCCGTCCGATCTGGTCTCTGGCGACACCTGGTGGACGACGATCGTCGGCGCCGACGACGCCGTCTACTCGTTGGGGGAGCGGTTCCTCCGGTACCCGATCGGCACAGCGACGGCACTCTGTTCGATCCGGAGACCATCCCGGTGGGCCCCTTGCTCATGCCGCTGCCGGGTGGCGACTTCTCGATTCGCTCGACGATCGGCCTCACCCGGACCGAGTGGCCCGACGGCTCGTTCGGGGAGGTGAGTATCATCGTCCTAGAAGCCCCCGGGGGGACCTGTCGGGTCGAGTCGCGCTACGGGGGACCGGAGCTTCCGTTCGATTCCGGCCGGGTACTGGTCGTCGACGTGCAGGGCCGGCCCAGCGACTGGCTCTTGTTCAGCACCGAATACGACGGCGACATTGTGGTCTCCGTCGGAAGCGGTTCCGACTCTGTGTGGGTGAGCTGTGACTCCGACGAAGACGAACGGCTCCTCGCCGGAGGCGTTTGGCTTCCAGGATCCGCGTTTTCCGCAGCCGAGATGGATGTGCGGGGGCCATAGGCACCGCGTTGGGCCGCACGCCGTCTCCGCTGCCCCCTCCGTCTCGGCCGAAGCGGCCGATCCACCTCCCCCGTGCCTCCGGCACGGAGGAGGACGCTGCGAATTGCGAATGGCGAATTGCGGGCCGAGCGCAGCGAAGGCCCCTACAAAAACATGTCATCCTCGGGCCCGCGCACCAGGTCGCGCGCCCGGCCCTCGCCCGGCGTGAACTCCAGTCCCCGGAGCAAGGCCGCCGGGATCGCCGTCGCCTTGCCCATCACGAGGTCGGCGGCGGCGGCGATCTCGTCGACGATCGCCACCTCGGTGACATGGAGCTCCCGGCCGTTGGCGTCGGTGGTGCCCCGGAGGTCGAGGATGGCGTCCATCCCGGAGACCCCGATCGCCACGTCGACCAGTCCCCTGCGCCAGGGGCGCCCGAAGGTGTCGCTCACGACCACCGCCAGGTCGACTCCGGTGGCGGCGGCGATCGCCTTGCGGATCCCGTGGGCGGAGCGATCGGGGTCGTGGGGGAGGAGGACGGCGGTCCCCGGGACGGCGTTGGAGCGGTCGACGCCGGCATTGGCACAGACGAACCCGTGCTTGGTGCGGGCGATGATCAGGTCTCCGCGCCGCCTGACTATCTCGACTGCCTCCTGCTTCGCCAGCGCCCGGTAGGCGGGCTCCTCCTCGCCCTCCAACTCGACGACGGCGCCTTCGGCCTTGGAGACCACCTTGTGGGTGACGACGAGGACGTCACCCGGCTCCGGCTCCCATCCGGTCCTTCGGATCGCCTCCAAGAGCAGCGCGGGGAGGTCGTCGCCCTGCGCGATCTCGGGGATGCCGGTGAGGGGGTTGATGGTGAGGGTCACAGGGCCAGCACCTCACGGGCGAGGCGCTCGGCCTCATCGGGGTACGCGATGTGGGTGTCGAGGGCATGGATGCGCACGGCGCCGGACTCCATCTCCTCGTCGGCATCCCCGGTGTCGACGACGAGGTCGCTGAGCAGTGCCCGATAGGCCATCAGGACCCCGGCGTTACCGGCGGGTAGGCGGAGCGAAGCCATGACCTCGGCGGCCGGCCCTTTGAGCGCCTTTCCCCCGAAGAGAGGGCTCACCGCGATCACCCGCGGGTGGGCGAGCACGGCGTCGTGGATCTCGCGGACCGCCAGGATCGGCCAGATCGACAGCGGCGGATTCGAAGGGGCGATGACGACCAGGTCGGCGTCGCCGATCGCCTCCACGACGCCCGGGGCGGGCTTGGCGATGTCTGCCCCCTCGAACTCGATCTCGTCGACCCGGTCCTGTTGACCCCGGATCACGAAGTACTCCTGGAAGGGGATCCACTCACCTCCCATGGAGCGGACCCGGGTTCGCAGCCGGTCGTCGGTCGCCGGGAGGATCCGGTGCTCGACGCCCAGCGAAGCCGCGATTCGACCGGTGATCGTGGAGAGCGTGTCTCCGGAGGCGAGTGCCTCGGTGCGGGCCAGGCAGGTGGCGAGGTCGAGATCGCCGATGCGGAAGGTGGTGTCGATACCGAGTCCGGCGAGGGCGTCCATGACGGTGAAGGTGTCTCCGGCGCGTCCCCAACCATGTGGTCCCTCGATGCCGGCCAGGGTGTAGACGACCGTGTCGAGATCTGCCGACACGTGCACGCCGTGGACCCGATCGTCGTCCCCGACATTGACGATCACGGTCACCTTTTTCGGTGCGAGAAGGCGGGCAAAGCCGCGGGTGGCGCGGGCTCCTCCGACGCCACCGGAGAGCAGGGTCACCCGGCTCAAATCAGGCCCTCCATAGAATGCGTCCCGCCCATGGTCACCGATCCTTCCACATCCTCAGGCGCGGCCCCCGCGCCCGTCGTCGCCGCCGTGGTGACCGCCGACGACGCAACGCTTCTGAAGGGCTGTCTCGAGGCGATCGAGCGGCAAGCGTACCGACCGGCCCGGGTGTTCGTGGTGGGCGGCGATGAGGAGGTGCGGCGCCTCGCTGCCGACTCCGACGCCTCGTGGCGCCCCAACATCCGGGGCATCTACGAGACGATGGGGCCCGACGTGGCGTTCATCTGGGCGCTGCGGCAGCGGGCCCGTCCCGAGCCCGGGGCGCTCAAGGCGCTGATCGACGACGGGGGGCGCGTCGATGCCTCCGTGGCCGGTTCAAAGGTCGTCGACGTCGACAACCCTGAGGTGTTGGTCTCCGTCGGATACGCCACCGACGTCTTCGACGCCCCCTACAGCGGCCTGCAGAAGGGAGAACTCGACCAGGAGCAGTACGACGTCATCCGCGACGTGGCCTCTGTGGGGGGCACGTCGGTGCTGATCCGGCGCGACCTCTTCCGCGGACTCGGCGGCCTCGATCCAATGATGACCCAGACCTCGGCGGCGATCGACTTCTGCCAGCGAGCCCGCCTCAGAGGCGGGCGGGTGGTGGTCATTCCCTCTTCGGTGGTGCGCTACCAGGGTCCCGACCCGGCCCCGCGATGGCGGGAGCGGGCGGGGGAGACCCGGGCGATGATCAAGGCGTACGGCCCGCTGACCCTTCTCTGGGCGCTTCCAGTGGCGTTCCTGGTCGGTCTCGCCGAGAGCGTGCTTGGCCTGTTCGTGGGACGGTTCCCGCTGCCTGGCGTCGTCGCCGCCGGCGTGTGGAACCTGTTCCACCTCCCTTCCGCCCTCAAGGAGCGCTGGCAGGCAAGGCGGGGCCGCGAGGTCGGTGACGAGGAGCTCTTCCGTTACCAGGTGAACGGTTCCGCTCGCCTCCGCGATCTCTACGACGACGTCGGCGAGCGGCTCCGCGTCCGCTTCCCCGAGGGAGTGCTCTCCGGGTTCAGCGACGCCGTGGAGGCCGGGCAGCAGCGGATCCGCAAGCCAGCCTTCTTTGTCGGCTTTCTTGCCGTGGTGTTCGCCCTGCTGGCGACGCGGGGGATATGGGGCGGCCACCTTCCCGTGGTTGGCTACTCGCTGCCCCCTCCGGACTCTGCATCGGCGACGCTTGGTGCCTACGCCGGCGGTTGGAACCCGGCTGGGTTCGGATCGCCGGAGGTCCTCCATCCCGCGGTGGCGGCGGTAGCCCTCGTGCAGTTGCTCGTGTTGGGGAACGGGGGAGCCGCGGTAGCCCTGATCGTCGTCGGCTCCTTCCTCTTGGGGATCTTCGGCACGGCCCGAATGCTCCGCACCTGGGGTTTGGGGTCCGTGTCCGGCTACTTCGCCGGAATCGTGCTCATGGGCGGTTCCGCCCTCGCCGGGGCCACCGCCGACACTCATTGGATAGCGATCCCGGCGATCGCGGC
>Ga0302046_10003763_pt1 | contig 13626 bp, 8 predicted proteins | sample RVTome_11_FD_200261 | JGI IMG/M metagenome (GOLD analysis project Ga0302046, IMG submission 200261) | Soil microbial communities from uranium-contaminated site in the Upper Colorado River Basin, Wyoming, United States - RVT147D111 (version 2) ...
CGCTGTTCGCCGTTCGCGCACCGGTCGCTGCTGACAATGCTGTTCGCAGGCCGATCGACACGATCGGCATTCAGCTGTACACATTGCGTTCGTTGCTGGCCCAGGACCTCGAGGGCACGCTCGGACAGGTCGCGCAGATCGGGTTCCGCGAGGTCGAGTTCGCGGGGCTGTATGGCAGGGCGGCAGCGGCGATGCGCGCATTGCTCGACCGTGCCGGACTGCGTGCCGTCTCCAGCCATCATTCGGTTCGCGACGTGCGCGAAAACTGGAGCCGCGTCCTGGACGATGCGACGACGCTCGGCCAGAACTTCGTCGTCGTCGCATCCATTGGAGGTGACGACCGCAGTACGGCTGATGCACTGCGGCGCGTGGCGGACGACTTCAATCGTGCAGGAGAAGCGGCGAAGGCGGCCGGACTGCAGTTCGGGTATCACAACCACGACTTCGAGTTCCGCGCGGTGGACGGAGTACTGCCTTACGACCTGTTACTCGAGCGCTGCGATCCCGCACTGGTCGTCATGGAGTTGGACCTGTTCTGGATCGTGCATGGCGGGCACGACCCGCTCGCGTACTTCGCGAAGCATCCCGGCCGGTTCCCGCTCGTGCACGCCAAGGACCGCACCACGGATGGCGCGATGGTCAACGTGGGCAGCGGTGCGATCGATTTCCGGACCATCCTGGCGAGATCGGGACAGGCGGGCATCCGGCACTGGCTGGTCGAACACGACCGGCCCGCCGCACCGCTCGAAGACGTGCAATCGAGTTACGCGTACCTGCGCCAGCTCACTGCCTGAGTGGTCCTGGTCGCCATCACCACTGAGCCAGTCCTTTGACGGGCCGCAGCCGGACAACCGGATTCCCGGTTGCTCCGAAGGGATGCCTGATCGCAGGCAAGTTCTGGGCGATGTGTGGAGATCAACCGAGGAAACGTGGCGACAATGGCATTACGATGAGATTGACAGTGAAAGACGGGCCCCTCCTGCCTGGTTGAATCAACCGCCACCGTAGCGGCGGTCCCAGTCTTCGTAGCTGACACCGAGTTTGCCGAGTGCCGCGTCCGAACAGCCCGTCCATTGCGGCACGACCCTGTTTCCCATGAACTGCAGGTCTTCGACGCCGATCCGGCTGGACCAGAAGCCGGACGCGGTCATGTCGCGGAACATGGTGAAGAAGCGGACGCCGTCCGCGATTTCGGGACGTGCCCGTGCCGGCCATGCAATGTCATCGAGCACGGCGTTGCGCTGTGTCGTGCTGCAGTCGGCAAACGGCTGCTGGAACCGGCGGCGGCACTCGACATCCAGCCAGGCCAGACCGTTGCGCATCCCGGGCTGCATGGACGCACGATCCGTCAGGGTGAAGTCCATGAACTCGGGCACACCCGCATCGGTTGCGCTGCCGGAACGTGTATCGCGCGGAATGATGATGTCGACGAGGACGCGGACCGTGCGCCACTCATCGGCCGTGAAGAACTGTGGTACGAACTGCTGGCCGGTCGCCGCTTGCGATGCGAGTGCGCGTTCGGCCGCGGCCGCTGCACGTTCGATCACATCGACGCCCAGCAGGGAAGCGAGCGGGACGGCAGCCAGGCGGCCCAGCAGATCACGGCGAGTGAGATCGCTCATGCCGGGCAAGGTTGGCGTTCGGACCGGGCGGCGCAAGGCCAGGACTCCGGCACGACCAGTCGCGACGCTGAGTCCGGCACGGCCGTCTCAGTCGTCGCGCAGCAGCCGGATCGGGTCGACGCGGCCGGCACGGCGGGCCGGTACGGCGGATGCGAGCCATGCGGCAGCCAGCAGGATGAGTGTGGACGCGAGAACGGCGAGCGGATCGAGCGCCGCGACATCGGTAAGCTGCGCCCGGATCAGCCGGGTCGCGGCGAACGATGCGACCACTCCGAGTACGACGCCGGCGATGCAGCTGCGCAAGCCGAGCCGGACGATGCGCCGACGTACCTGCCGCGGATGCGCGCCCAGAATGAGACGAATGCCGCTCTCGCGACGTCGCCGCGCAACCGCCTGTGCGACCAGTGCGTACACACCGGCGGCGGCGAGGAAAAGAGCGACAGCTGCGAAGCCCGTGGCGATCAGCATCATGAGGCTGCGATCTGCCATGCTCGCACGTACGCGCTCGTCGAGCGACGCGAGTGCGAAGGGCACGACCGGATCCGTAGCGGTCAGGGCCTGGCGCATCGCGTCCGCGACCGTGCTCCGCTCCTCGCCCCGCGCGACCACGTGCATCGTGAGCAGCTGCTGCGGCACGCGCGTGTAGTGTACGTACATGGCGCCGATCGGCGTGCTCTGGTTCCATGCGCGGATCGAGCCGGTGACACCAGCCACGATGGTCGGCGGTCCACCACCGGAACCGATCACGCGCTCGCCGACCGGTCGCGCACCATCACCCCACAGCGCGGATGCCACGTTGTCATCAATCAGGGCGCCATCACGCGCGGCATCCAGTGAGCCGGCCATGATGGGGATGCCGAGCGTTTCGAAGAAGCCATTATCGACCAGACGGAATCCTGACCACAGCTGCGTCTCCTCACCCGGCCGCCGCAGCGGCCCGATACGAGCGTAGATCTCGTCCGGTGGCACGTTCACGAGACCTGCGGCAGCGACGCCGGGCGAAGCGCGCAGGCGGCGCATCAGCTCATCGTAGAAGAGCACGCGGCGCGCCGGTTCCTCGAAGCGGCGCTCGGGCAGCGTGACACTCGCGATCACGACGTCGTTCCAGCGATAGCCGACGTCGACCGCGAGCGCGGACAGCAGGCTCCGCACGAGGACGGCGGACGAGACGAGCAGGACGAGGGTGAGCGCGGTCTGTCCCGCAACGAAGCCGTCCCAGAGCCAGCGCTGGCGCCGCGTCCCCGTCGCCGCGCCGTGCGTGCGGAACTCATTCGCCACATTGCGCACCGACAGTGTGAGCGCGGGCAGCAGTCCGGCCAGCGTCGCAGTCACGAGTGCGAGTGTCACTGCCAGCAGGATGGCCGCAGGGTTCATTGCCGCCTCCTGCAACCGTGGCACGGCGGCAGGCGACGATGTACGCACAACCATCAGTGCGCACCAGGCGCCCGCCACACCGAGCACCGTGCCCGGCAGTGCTATGACGGCCGCGTGTACGAGCAGCAGGCGGATCATGTCGGCGCGGCGCGCGCCGAGTGCCGCACGCACGGCAAGCTCCCTGCCCCGCGCAATTCCTTTCGCCAGCAGTGACGCGCCCAGGTTGAAGCATGCAACGAGCAGCACGACGAACGATGCGATCAGCAGCAGCCGCAACGGCGGGCGCGCCGTCGACAGCACCGCATCCATCAGCGGCTCGACCCGGATCGAGTCGGCGTGCGTCGCCTCGCCGTGCTCCGTCCGCAGTCGCACCGCCAGCTCGTTCATTGCCCGGCGGGCCGCGTCCAGCTCGATACCGGTGCTCAGCCGCGCGATCGTGTGAAATCCGTGCGATGTGCGCCCGCCATGACCCGTCTCGCGTTCGAGCGGCAGCCAGACATCCGCCTGCAGCCACGCATTGCCATGACCGAGAAAGCGGAAACCCGCGGGCAGCACACCGACCACGCGGAATACATCGCGGCCGATCTCGAGCGACAGCTCATCGATCGGACGACCGCCCAGCCGGCCTCGCCAGTACTCGGCGCCGATCACCGCGACCGCTGCGCCGCCCGGCGCGTTCTCCACCGCGTCGAACGTACGACCATGCATCGGTGCGACACCGAGCGTCGCGAAGAAACCGCGCGTCACTCGGCCGATCACCGCCTGCGTCCCCGATCCGCCCGCGATCACCGGCTGCACACCACCCACGTCCGCCGCCGCAACACCGTCGAGCACTCGTGCGTGCGTACGCCAGTCCACCACATTCGGATACGACGGCCAGAAAACGCCCACGTCGTCCGTACTCGTGCCGGTCGCCCGCTCCAGCAGCCGCACCAGCCGGTCCGGCTGCTCGAACGGCAACGGCCGCAGCAGAACATCACGCACCAGCACCAGCATCAGCACCGTCGCGGCAATGCCTGTGCCCAGCGTCAGCGATCCCAGCGCCGCGGCGCCCGGACTCCTTACGATGTCACGCGCGGCCGCGCGCACGTCCAGCACCAGTCCGCCCCGCGTACCGCCACGTTCAACGCTCACCATCGCTTCCGCCTCCGCTCCGGCTTCCACGTCCAACGCCGTGCGGCCCCATACCTCCGACTGGCGGACACGACCGAGCCAGCCCGCTTCCTTCATGCACGTCACCAGCAGATCGGTCACCGTACGCACCCAGTACTTCATGATGTCCAGAGGTCCGCCCGACACCGTACCACGACCATCGCGGAACACTTCCATCAACTCGGCTTCCGACTCCCGGCGAAAACGGCCGGGAAGCAGGACACGGACCAGCGTCCTGTAGATCCGCTCCGCCGTCGTCAGGGACACCGGCGTGCGCTGGGGGTCCTCGTCAGATTCTCGTTCTCTCCGCTTCATCCCGGATACCCTGACTGATTCCAGGAATCATGCCGCACAGCGGGCACGAACGTCCTTCGACTTCGAATCCGTTGTGGTTCCCCGGTGCCCTGTCGTGAATGGTACGTTCGCCGGCCACCACCCATGTTGCCTGGCCGGTTACCCACGGACCGGCAACAGACCGGCTGCCTCCATCGTCCGGCGCAGTCGAAGTGCCTCCGCCTGCAGTACGCTGCGACCGGCCGGCGTGAGGATGTGATACGTCCGCCGTTCATCCTCCCCGCCTTTCTCATCCGCAGGTGGCGACGTGCGCTGGATCAGCCCCTCCCGCCGCAGGTCCCGGAGCAGCCGGTACAGCGTGCCCGGGCCGAGAATCGGGCGGCCGGGCGTCGTCGCATTCACACGCTCGAGGATGGTGAACCCGGCAACGGCTCCATCCGCAATCGCCGCGAGTGCAGCAAACGCGGTGGGCCGCAGCGGCAGCGCGTGCGTCGCTGTCGCGCCCTTCACCGTGCGGCCGGCCTCGGGTCGGTGGGTTCGTCGTGGCATTATCTTCCCGAACGAAGATGATTGTACGGCGAAGATAATGCGCACGGTCCACGCGGCGCAACTGCCCGCACGAACCCGGTGCCCGGCGAGCTCCGCTGTGACCTCGGTTGACCCGTCCGACTCAATCCAGGCGGAAGCGTACGGTGAGCCACGCGATGAGGCCGCCAATCATCATGAGGCCGGCACTGATCCACATGGCGCGGCCGAAACCGGCGGCGAAGGTGTCGGGAGTGACGCGCTCGATGCCACTCAAGCCGGCAACGAGCGGGAGTAGCGGCACGGCGAGGAGGCCGGCGATTCGTGTGACGGCGTTGTTGACGCCGGAGGCGAGGCCTGCGAGGTGATCAGGGAGTGCGGCGAGGGCGGCGGAGGTGAGAGGAGCGACGGTGATGCCGAGACCGATGCCGAAAACGAGAATGCCGGGCAGCGGTCCGGTGATGTAGGTCGTGCCGGGCTGAGCGCGTGCGAGCAGTGCGAGCCCGAGGCCTCCGACGACGGGGCCAAAGGTCATGGGCAGTCGAGGACCGATGCGGCCGGCGATGCGGCCGGCGGGCGGCGAGAGCAGGAGCAGGAGAATGGTGATGGGCGCCATGGCGGCGCCGGCTGCGAGAGCGGAGTAACCGAGCACGCGCTGGAGCTGGAGAGTGAGCAGGAAGAATGCGCCGCTGAGGACGAAATAGACGACGGTCGTCGCGCCATTGACGCCTGTGAACTGTTGCGATCGGAAGATGGCGAGCGGGAGCATGGGCGCGGCGGTGCGTCGTTCCCAGGCGATGAAGGCGAGCATGGCGGCGAGTCCAGCCGCAGCGGCGCTGACGACGGGTGTTGCGAGCCAGCCTCGCCCGGGCCCTTCGGTGAGCGCGAACACGGCGCCGGCCAGTCCGATGACGATGAGAGCGGCGCCGTTGAGGTCGAGCTTCGCGTTGCCGGCCTGTTCGTTGCGGGATTCCGGCACGTGGCGCACAGCGACGAGGACGGTGATGAGCGCGAACACCGGATTGATGAGGAAGACGAGTCGCCAGGAGACAGCGTCGACGAGCCAGCCGCCGAGCAGCGGTCCGATCAGTGTGGACAGACCGGAGAATCCGGACCACAGACCGATGGCGCGGCCGCGGTCTGCGGGATTGAATCCGCCCTGCAGCATGGAGAGGCTGGAGGGAATGAGGAGTGCGGCGGCAATGCCCTGCACGATGCGGGCGGCGATGAGGGTGGCGGTCCCCGGCGCGGCGCCGCACAGAGCGGAAGCGGCGGCGAACGCGATGACGCCAATGACGAAGACGCGGCGTCGGCCGTAACGATCGCCGAGCGCTCCGCCGAACAACACGAGTGCGCCGAGTGAAAGGAGGTAGCCGTTGACGATCCATTGCAGGTCGGAGAAGCCGGCGCCCAGCTCATCGCCCATGATGGGCAGTGCGACATTGACCGCGGTCGAATCGAGGAAGGCCATCCCTGACCCGAGGATCGACGCGAGCAGCGCCAGTCTGCCCTGGCGTGATCCGTAGCTCACGCGCTGTTCGATCGTGTGCCTCTCTTCCCCCTGTGGCGTTCGGTGCCGGCACCAGGTTCGGACACGACAGGAGTCGTTCCAAACACTTCGAGCGTGCCATGGACGATGGTGCCGGTGGTCCGTTGCCCGGACCATTCCAGCGACGGCATCATCCATGTCGAAAGCGATCGGGACGACCGTGAGTTCCCGCGGCAGTCGAGTCGAATGATCCAGTTGGAGGCGAGCATGGTGCGAAAGAAGGCGGCGCGGCGGTCAAGGTCCGCCGCCGGGAAGGCTGCGCGGCGGTTCCCGGACGCTGTGGTAGCCGCGATCGATGCGGCGAAGATTCTCGGTTTGCGCGCCGGCGACAAGCACCGTTTCATCGGCGTGTGGGTCGTTGTGATCGAGAAGCGGGTGTTCGTTCGATCGTGGAGCGTGAAACCGGACGGCTGGTTCCACGGGTTCCGGCAGGACCCGTGCGGGGCGATCAACATCACCGGTGTGGAGCTGGCGGCCCGCGCCGTTCTCACGCGGAGCGATCGTCTGAAGGACGCGATCGACCGTGCCTACCTCGAGAAGTACGACACGAAAGGCTCGCTCCGCTACGCGCGCGACCTGTGCAGTGAGAAGTCGCGGGAAACGACGACCGAGTTCGTGCCACGCTGAATCGGGACCGTCGCGAGCGAAGGGTCGAGGTCGGGCCGGTCCGCACGCGCACGTGACGCCTGGCTGCGGTCACCGCGTGCCAGCCATTGCGGTCACTGCTCACGCCAGTCCGGGTCGCGGTAGACTTCACGACCACTGAACATCGTCAGCAGCACGCGCACGTCGGCGATCCGTCCCGGCTCGATCGCGAAAAGATCATCCGACAGAACAATGAAGTCGGCGCGTTTGCCGCTCGTAATCGAGCCGGTGACCGAATCCATGAGGGTGGCACGGGCACTGCCCAGCGTGTACGCTGCGATGGCGGATTCGACATTGATGCGCTCGCCGGGCAGGAAGGCCACTCCCGAGTCGGACGGGAACGCCGGGTCGATGCGGGTGACGGCGACTTCGATGGCGCGCAGTGGATCCATGGAAGTCACGGGCCAGTCGCTGCCCATGGCGATGGGCGAGCCGGCGGCGAGCAGTGTGCCGATCGGGTAGATCCACCGGGACCGTTCCGGACCGAGCCTGGGGATCGTCAGGTCACGGATGTAGGAGTCGGCGTATGCCCAGAGAGCGGAAAAGACGGGCGTTGCACCGAGTCGAGCGAAGCGCGGCACATCGGCGGGATCGACGAGTTGTGCATGCGCAATCAGCGGCCGGCCCGGGCCGGGACCGCTCGAGTCTGCGCGGATGCCGGCGCCATCGATCGCGTCCAGCACACTGCGGATCGCGCGATCGCCGATCGCATGGAAGTGCAGCTGGAAACCGGCCTCGTGGAACCGGCGCGCGAGCGAATCGAGTGTGGCGGGTGAGCGCAGCATCTCGCCGCGATCGCCGTCCGTGCCGGCGTACGGCTCGAGCATGGCCGCGGTGCCCGCTTCGATCACGCCATCGACGAAGATCTTGACGGTATTCGCGTCGAGGTCATCGAAAGGAGCGACGCTCTCGCGCAGTGTGCGTGCGCGTTCGACGGTCGCAGCGAGGTCGAGTGCTTCGCTCTCGCGCGGAATGGCGATGGACACGCGCGCGTGGGCGGCCAGCATGCCACGCCGTGCGGCTTCGCGATAGACCTCGAGCATGGCGTCATCGTCGATCGACGCATCGAGAAAGCCCGTAATGCCGAAGCGGGCCATGGATGCGAGCGAACGGTCGAGAGCGGCCAGCCGCTTGTCCAGCGACCATGGCGGCACGACACGTTCGGCCATGGTTGCCGCCGCTTCGCGGAGAGTTCCGGAAGGTGAGCCGTCCGCATTCCTTTCGATGCGGCCACCATCGGGGTTCGGCGTCGTGCGGGTGATGCCGGCCGCTGCAAGCGCGCGCGAGTTCGCCCACGCGGAGTGACCATCACCGCCCCAGATGAGTGCGGGCCGGTCGGGCACCAGACTGTCGAGCGACTCCCGTCGCGGTCCGCGCGCCGGGAAGACCGTGAGGTCCCAGCCGTATCCTTCGATCCACGCCTCGTCCGGGTGCGACGCCGCATACGCGCCGATACGGTCGAACACATCCTTCACTGTCGTTACGCCATCGAGCTGGAGCCCGTAGCCGGACAGCGGGTGTACGTGCGCATCGATGAAGCCGGGCAGTACGAGCCGGCCGTCCAGTGGAATGACGCGCGTGTCCGCACCGATCCACGCCTGTGCGCCGGCATTGCTGCCGACGAACACGAAGCGGCCATCCCGGACGGCGAATGCCTGCGCTTCTGGCAGCGCTGCATCGACCGTGTGGATGCGACCGCCGGTGAACACGAGTTCCGCGGCGGGCGTCGCGGACTCACAGGCGAAGGCCGCGAGGGACGCGAACAGCGCTGCGACGAACGGGATCGCTCGCCAGCCTCGCTCGATCCGCTGGCAGACCGTCCGGCGCGTGATCATCCCTGACCCTCATCCATTGTGTGCACCAGGTGAGCGTTGCGCGGTCGTCCAGGACGCTCGGCGAGCACGCGGCCGGACTCCGGCTCGAGATCTCCACTCGGGTGGACCCGCCCGCCTTCGAGCCATACCGGGCATCCGACACGGCCGACGGTGCGCGCGTCCGCATGCCGGTGTCATGGTGCGTATCTCGCGAACGCGATGCAAGTTGCGGGCGCAATGTGGAGCACGGGCGCAAAGCTACCGGTCGAGCGTCCGGCGGGTCAGCATCCAGCCGTAGCGATGCCGGTACGCCCGGGCATAGCGATCGATGAATGCGGCCGGGCTGTCGCCGGACAAACGCACGAAGCATCGCATGAGACGAAGCTGAAGCTCGAGATACGCCGCCAAAGGAGTCGTTGCGCGTCCGAGATGCTCGCGTGCCAGGACGAAGGCGGTCGAGTCGACCATGCGAGTACCGTGCGTGACTGGTGGATGGTGCCATGCGCCCCGCGCGGGCGCAGGATCCACCGTTCAGCGCAGGAACTTCCCGGAAATATTCCCGGACGGGAGTCTGGCGGTCGGAAACGGATGAGGTTCGCGTCGAACCGGCGATCAGCGAGCGGCTACGGCGCGTGCGGACGCCCGGGCAGAGACGACGTCGCCGCCCGCAGCGGGCTCAGAGGTTCAACGCGCAGTGCCTTCGATGCGGACGTCATCAATGAGGATGGTACTCGGCCCCATGGCGTGCTCGGCCGACCAGATGAGAGCGGCGACGATGTTGCTGAGGTCGCCGTCGAGTGGCAGAACCACGCGTTGATACTCCTGCGAGAGAGTGAGCATACCGGTCGAGCGGGGAGGAAAGAGGGAATCCGGAAAGCGGCCGCGGGTGCCGCCGATCATGAAGCGCACCCTTTCGCCGCCGTGCAACCCTCTGGCCATGAGTACGAGGCGTCGCCCGCCGGTCAGGTCGAGGCCGCCCGGCGGGCCGGGCCACGGTCCGGCGGGAAACTCCCATGCGACGGCCGCACGACCGAGCGGTCCCTGCGCGCGGTAGGAGATGCGGGCTGCGGTCCGTCCCGAATAGGGCGCGGTCGTGTCGGCTTCGTCGACCTCGATGTCCTCGATGTCACCCATCCACCGGGATGGTGCGTACACGTGTTCGGGGCTGTTCTGATCACGGTAGACCCAGACGGTCCCGCCGGCCGCGAGGATGGCGGATGCGCCGGGACGGCCAACCTGTTCCGGATACTCCCAGCGCGCGGCGTGAGCGGGCACCCAGAACCAGCCGGCCGGATCCCACACCTGGGCCAGCGGAACGGAGTCGACGAGCAGGCGGAGTGCGCGCGTGGCCCTGGCTTCGAACCCGGCGGCGACGCCGTCGTTCGCGTTGTCGGCGGATTGCCGGGCGACAGCCATTCCCGCGCTCGCGACGGCGAATGCGGCACCACCCGCATCGTTCAACGCGCCGAAACCGAAGATCGCATGTTTCGCGGAGTCACCACCGGGTCGGAAGTGAATGAGGCCGCCTTGCAGGGCTTTCCGTGTCTGCTGTGCGATCGCGGAATCACGAGCGAGCATGATGGCCTGTTCGCCGAACGCGATGGCCTGAGCGAATCGGCTCGCAGCCAGGTTCGTCAATGCGGCTGCGGTGAGACCATCGGACCGGCAGCTCGAGGGCAGGTACGCGGCGTCGGGAATGGCGGCTCGCGCGGTGGCAGCATTGCGCCGTACGCGCTCGGGCCGGCCGGCGAGCCAGTCACCGGGCTGCAACGGGTTGAACGAGCCAGCGAACACTCGCCATGCCGTTCCGGCCACGGATCCGACGAGTCGCCCGGCCGCGTCGAGATCCGGCGTTCTCCATCCATCGGCGAACGTCAGCACTCCGGGCAGCGTCGCATACGGCAGGGCGCTGGTTTCGCCGCGATGGATTGCGATGCGGTCGAGCTGGCCGGTGTAATGGCGGGCACGCTCGAGGTAGGCGCGCGCGCGTGTCTCGTCTGCCGCAGTGCGCTGCGCTGCGGGCCGGCTCAGGATGTCACGCCCGACCATCACGTACGCGTTGATCATCTCCCCGGTCCACTCCGGTGAGATCATGCGGCCTCGCCCCGCAGCGGCCGCACCGGCAGCGTTCGTGAAATCGAAGCCGTCGACACGATCCGCTTGCGCGAGTGCGGCGATGCCCGGAATGTTCGTGACTGTTACGCCGAAGTTCTGCTCGGAGTAGCGGATCAGCCGCTCGGGATCGATTCCCCAGCTCGACAGTGTTGCCGGGCCGATCGCCGCGATGGCCCAGGTCTGGGCGTCCAGGGCGGCCACCGTGTCGCGGCCCGCGGGTGCGGCCGGATCCAGACTGTCTGGTGCACGAAATCCGCGCACGAATGCGCCTCGCGCACTGTCGTACACCGTCAGTCGAAGGAATCGCTCGACGCCTTCCAGCTCCAGCCGGATCCAGCGCCGCTCTCGCTCCGCGGTCCGCGCATCGAGGCCGCGCAGCAGGGCGAAGTAATCCAGCTGGTGTTCGGTCGCAGCAATGCGGGTCCAGCGCACACCGGCATCATCGCGCGGCCCCATCGCGATGGCGCCCCGGATGTGCGGCAACGCGGCGGCCCAGCGCGCGACATCGAGTGCAAATCCGTCGAAGCGATTGCGCCCCGTCAGTGCGCCGTACTGGAGAGCCAGCAGGCCGATCCAGAGATTGGGGCCCGCATGGACGGCGTTCTCCATGCCGACCGCACCGGTCGCAATGCTGTAGAAGTTCGCGAGTCCGTTGCCGGCGTTCCACATCTTCTCGTGGAACTCGAGGATGGTCACGGCCAGGTCGCAATCGCCGAGCTGGCATGACGCGATGCCCGCGATCGCCTGATCGTACAGTGCAGCCTGCAGTGAGAGACACGCATCCGATGGCTGCGCGAAGCTCTCGATGAGTCCGGTCTCCACGGCCTGCTGCGAAACCAGCCAGTCGTACAGCCTCTGATTCGTGACGGACGGCAACTGCGCCGCGGCGGACGCAGGCATGGCGAGCGTCGCGGCGAATGCCAGAGGGAGTGCCGCATTCAGGATGGTCGCGTGCATACGTTCTCCCGGACGGATCGTCGCCAGGCCGATCACCTGCGCCCGCGTCAGAATCCCACGCTCAGACTCAGTGATGCATGATGCTGCGTGCGCTCCAGCGCGAAGAAACGCTGGAGATCGTAGCGGGCCGATACGAGCAGTGTCGCACCAGCTCCCGGTTCCGGCGCTGCGATCCTCGCGTCGAAGCCACCGCCCATCAGGAAGCTGCGGTAGGCGCCCGGGCCGTCGTCCTGAAAATCATGATGTCCCGTCAACACGAAATTGACAAACACGATGCGGGGCAGGAGCCGCAGATCGAGCTGATTCTCGTGGTCCGCGACGCGGTAGAGGATGGTGCCCAGGAGGCGAACCGTCGAGGTGCGCAGCGGGTCGAGCGACAGACCGGAGCTGTCCCTGCCGGCGCGCTCGGCGGTGAGCCGGGTCGGCTGGACCGTGATGTCGAAGCTCTGGCCGGGCCGCACGCCCGGCAGGCCGCGCACGGTCACGCCCAGGAATCTGTCACGCTTGCGCAGCTCGGCGGAACCGAAGCGTTCGTTGTAGTGAGCCAGTCCGATGAACCCCTCCACCCCGCGTGGTGCGATTCGCTGCTCGAACGGCCCGCTACCGGTCAGCCGTCGATAGCTCCGGTAGCGGAGCGTCGGCGCGACAACGTGCAGGCTCCGTTCGATCGGTTGTGCGATCTGCTGTGCGATGTCGTCAATAGCGAGTACAAGCTCGAGATCGATGCGGTCCGGGCCGACCGGCCGCGTGAGGACGGTGCGCGCCGAAAGCGAGGCCACATCCTCGCGCGCCCGTGGCAGGTACTCGATGAGACCCCAGCGGCGGCTGGCGCGCACGTCGCCACGCAGCAGCACGTCGACGAGCCGTGAGCCGAACACCGACTCGAGGCCGACGCCGATCGTCTCGACCTGCACGTCGGTCACCCGGTCGGGCACTCTGAAGTCGGCGATCTGGGAGCCCCAGAGAACCCGGTGCCGGTGGTAGACATCAATGGCCGGTAACGGGTTGTAGCGGAACCGCAACCGGGTGAGCACGTCGACCTGATCGCGCGGCCGCAGGAACAGCCGGAGCGAGTCGTCGTTCAGTTCGCGCGCGAGCACGTCGTGGGACGCGTACAGCATCTCGGACGTGAAATCGCGGACATCGTCCACTTCGTTCGCCTGGTCCGCGAACCGGCCACCGAAGCCCTGCACGGAAAGGAAGACGTGCGGCTGCTCCAGTGCCGCACCGCCGAAGGGCAGGCCATCACGCTCGTAGAGCGCGACCAGGCTGCGCCGGATGAGGCATGCCAGCTCGCTCTCCGGACAGGTCGGCTGCCGGCCGGCCGGGAATCTGCGAAGTGCTTCGTAGTAGCGTCGTTCGGCGGCCGGCACGAGCGACCGGCCGGGCCCGCGGAACCCGCGCAGGTAGTCGCCGTAGAGAAACCACAGCTCGGGGTTGGCCGGGTCCGTGGCAATGGCCGCGCGGAATTCCGCATCGGCTCGCGCATCGCCGAGGCGCTTCAGCAGCTCGGCAGCGACACACGAGAGCACGGCGGCATCGCGCGGGCTCGCGCCCGCGGCGCGGTCACGCATCTCTG
>Ga0302046_10003764_pt1 | contig 13622 bp, 11 predicted proteins | sample RVTome_11_FD_200261 | JGI IMG/M metagenome (GOLD analysis project Ga0302046, IMG submission 200261) | Soil microbial communities from uranium-contaminated site in the Upper Colorado River Basin, Wyoming, United States - RVT147D111 (version 2) ...
GGACCAGGGGCGCCGATACATGGTCTTCGTCGTCGCGGAGGAGCCGAGCGGCAAGCAACGCTTCGGATCGCGCGTGTCCGGACCCACGGCCGCGCGCATCCTGGCCGAGTCGCTCGGACTCACGAGCGACGGAGCCGGTCCTCGACCGCAGACGGGTCACGGGTTCTTCGAGTCCGCCGTCTCGCACCGGAACGACCAGGAGGAACCCTGGCGGCGGGAGGTGCCGCAGTGGTGACCGTCTCGGACCTCGTCGGTGCCCTGGGCGGCGAGCGCGGCTCCACGCGCCGGGAGCTCGATCCGACCGTGAGCGACGTGCACATCGACAGCCGTCGCGTCTCGCGCGGCGACCTCTTCTGCGCGCTACCGGGCCTCGAGGTCGACGGGGCGTCCTATGCCGCGGCCGCGCTGGAGCGGGGGGCCGTGTGCGTGCTCACGCAGCGTCCGCTCGAGCTGGACGCGGCCACCTGGATCCACCCGGAGGCTCGCCGCGTCGCCGGAGAGGCGGCCGCGATCGTGCACGGCCATCCGTCGCACTCGCAGAGCGTGATCGGAGTCACGGGGACGAACGGGAAGACCACGGTCGTGCACCTCGCCGCGAGCTTGCTCGCCTTCGCCGGCAGGAAACCCGGTCGGCTGGGGACGATCGAGGTCGCGCTCTGGGGCCGGACGCCGGAGCCGGCTACGCACACGACGCCGGACGCGACCGAACTGCAACGACTGCTGGAGAAGAACGGCCAGGGCGGAGGAGACTGCTTCCTGCTCGAGGCCAGCTCGCATGCGCTCGATCAGGAGCGGCTGAGCGGCCTCGGGCTCGACGTCGCGGTCTTCACCAACCTCGGCCACGACCATCTCGACTACCACACCGATCTGGAGTCCTACGCCGCGGCGAAGGAGCGCATCTTCCTCGCGCTCAAGCCCGGCGGTGCCGCGGTCGTCAACGCGGACGACCCGCTCGCGAAGCGGTTCTGCCGCGCGGCTCGGCGCTCGAGCGATCGGGTGGTGACGTACGGAATCGGGTCCGATGCGGACCTCTGCGCTGAATTGACGGAAGTCGGTCCACGTGGCACTCACCTGTTCCTCGAAGGGATGGGGATCTCACGGACCGGGTTGTTTCTGCCACTCGTTGGCCGGCACAACGTCGAGAACGCGTTGGCGGCATCGGCCGCGGTTCTCTTGCTGGGAGCGAGTCCCTCCCGAGCCTTGGAGGGACTCGCTTCCGTCTCCGCCCCGCGCGGGCGCCTCGAGGAGGTCCTCGTCGCGAAGCGGCACGGCTTCCAGGTCTTCATCGACTACGCGCACACGCCGGACGCCCTCGAGCGCGTTCTCTCAACGCTGCGAGAGATCTCCATGCTCGCCCGCGAGGCCGAGTCGGACGATCACGCGCTGTTCGAGGGGCGGTTGATCTGCCTCTTCGGCTGCGGCGGAGACCGCGACCGGGAGAAGCGCGGATCGATGGGCGAGGTGGTCGGCCGCTTGGCCGACCTTGCGCTCGTCACGAGCGACAACCCACGCTCCGAGGACCCTGACGCGATCATCCTCGAGGTCCTGGCGGGCCTTCGCAGGACTCCTTGCGACGTGATCGTCGAGCCGGACCGGCGCGCGGCAATTCGCCGCGTGCTGCGCGAGGCCGAACCGGGCGACGTCGTCCTCATCGCCGGAAAAGGACACGAGTCATGGCAACACTCACGTGGGAAGCGCATCCCCTTCGAAGACAGTCGCGTCGTACGCGAGGAGCTGCCGTGAACCGGATCCGCCTCCGGGACGTCCTGGATTCCACCGGGGCGCGCCTGGTGCGCGGTGACGGAGAGACGGAGCTCGGCGGCGTCAGCACGGACACGCGCACGCTGGCGAGGGGCGAGCTGTTCCTCGCGCTGCGCGGGCCGAGCTTCGACGGGAACCTGTTCGCCGCGGCCGCGGCGCGGGGGGGCGCGAGCGCGCTCCTCCTGCGCGAGTCCGATCGGCTCGACATCGCCGCGGTTCCGCCCGACGTGCCGGTCGTGCTTCATCCCGACCCGCGGCGCGCGCTGGCCGACCTCGGGGCCTGGTATCGCTCGACGCTCGCTTGTCCGGTGGTCGGGATCACCGGCTCCTGCGGCAAGACGACCACGAAGAACGTGCTGCGGGACCTGGTCGGCCGCGTCCGCGCCGTGGTCGCTTCCCCGAGCTCCTTCAACAACGACATCGGGGTCCCGCACACGCTCTTCCTCGCCGATCGGGACACGCAGCTACTGGCGATCGAGATGGGAACCAACCATCCCGGCGAGATCGCCGCGCTGTGCCGCGTCGCCCGGCCGACCGCGGGGATCGTCACGAACATCGGCGCCTCGCACCTCGAGGGGCTGGGGTCGATCGAGGGCGTCGCGCGCGAGAAGGGCGACCTCGTCGCCGCCCTGCCGCGCGAGGGCTTCTGCGTGCTGAACGCCGACTGCCGCTTCACTCCGAGCCTTCGTGCGCGCACGAGCGCGCGCGTGCTCACCTTCTCCGTCGAGGGATCTCTGGCCGGCGGCGAGGAGTCGCGCGGCGACCTCGACGCGTCGAATCTCTTCTTCCACTCGGGCGGAACGACGTTCCGACTGGGCGGCTTGATCGAGGCCGAGGTGACCTCGCCGCTCTTGGGCACCCACAACGTGCAGAACCTGCTCGCGGGGCTGTGCGCGTGCATCGGCCTGGGCCTTCCGACCGACGAGGTCATGGCCGGGGTCTCGAGCCTAAGCGGTGGCCGGCAGCGCATGGAGCGCATCGAGCTCCCCGGCCTGACCGTCTTCGACGACAGCTACAACGCCAATCCGGAGTCGCTGCGTGCGGCGGTGCGCGTCCTCAGCGGGCTCCACGGCTTCGAGCGCCGCGTGCTCGTGATCGGAGACATGCTCGAGCTGGGCGAGCTCGCCGCCGAGCTGCACCACGAGATCGGCCGCGAGGCCGCCGCTGCCGGGATCGACCGGCTCGTCCTCGTCGGCGAACTCGCCAGGGCGGCCGCGGCGGGCGCGCTCGAGGGCGGTCTCCCGCGTGAGCACGTCTTCCACGTGGAGACCACCTCCGATGCGTCGAAACTGGTCAGGGAGCTGGTCGAGGTCGGGGACGTCGTGTTGGTCAAGGGCAGCCGGCTCATGCAACTCGAGCAGGTCGTCCGCGCTTTGGTCGAGCACCTGAGGCCGTTCGCGAGCTGAGCCGTGCTCTACGCCCTCGTCCACGAAACGCTCGGCCTGCGGCTCTTCGGGTACATCTCGTTCCGCGTGGCCATGGCGGCGCTCACTGCCTTCGCGTTCGCTCTGGTCCTCGGAGGTCCGACGATCCGCTGGCTCGTGGCGCATCGCGTGCGCGAGAACGTCGAGCGAACGGACGCTCCGGAGCTCGCGGCCCACGCCAAGGCCTCCGGCAAGAGCGAAACGCCGACGATGGGCGGGAGCTTCCTCGTCGCCGCGATGATCCTGTCGATGATCCTGTGGGCGCGGCTCGACGTCGGCCACGTCGTCTTGGGGATCCTGCTCGTGGCGGGACTCGCCGCGGTCGGGTTCACCGACGACTACAAGAAGCTCACCATCCCCGGCTGCAAGGGACTCTCCGAACGAGCCAAGATGCTCGGCCTCACGGCGGTCACCCTGGGTGTCCTGGCGGCCTTCGTGTGGACGGCGAAGATCACCGGACGCGGGACGGTGCTCGACCTCTTCCCACCCTTCTTCAAGGAAGCCGTCGTTCCGCTCTCGACCTGGGGCGTGCTGGGGATCGTGGTCTTCCTCGCCTTCGAGTGGTTCGTCGTGGTCGGCTCGGCGAACGCGGTGAACATCACCGACGGGATGGACGGGCTCGCCGCCGGCTGCATGGTCATCTCGGGGACGGCTCTGCTCGTGTTCTGCTACGTCACCGGCCGGCCTGACTGGACCAGCTACCTCAACCTGCCGCACGTCTCCGGAGGATCGGAGATGGCCGTGATGGGCGGCGCGCTGTGCGGCGCTTGCATGGGCTTCCTGTGGTTCAATGCCTATCCCGCGCAGGTCTTCATGGGCGACTCGGGATCGCTCCCGCTCGGCGGAGCGATGGCATGGATGGCGCTCGTCTCGAAGCAGGAGCTCGTGCTCCCGCTGATCGCCTCGGTCTTCGTGCTCGACCTGGGGACGAGCCTGCTCCAGCGCCTGTACTTCCAGCGAACCGGCGGGAAGAGGCTCTTCACGCTCGCGCCGATCCACCACGGGCTCGAGCGCTACGGCGGCGTCTTCAAGAAGCGCGAGAGCGGCTGGCACGAGGTGAAGGTCGTCGTGCGCTTCTGGATCCTGGCCGCCTGCGGCGCCATGGCGAGCCTGGCCCTGTTGAAGGTCCGCTGACATGGCGCGTTCCTCGGCAAGGGCGGCGACCGGCGGACCCAGGAACGGAGTCCAACTAACGATCACCGGGTTCGTCGAGGACCTGGCGCGCAAGGCGGAGGTCCACGACCCGTTGCGGCCCGCCACGCGCCTGTTCCTGGTCGTGCTGGCGCTGATCGGAGTCGGGTTCCTGATCCAGGTCAGTCACGCGGCCACGACGCAGACCGAGGCCCGCTTCCTGGAGGAGGTGAGGTCGCAGACCCTGTTCCGTCTGGCGGCCGTGGTCGTGCTCCTGGTGTCCTTCCGGCTCGGACCGGCCGGAGTGCGGCGGTTCCTGCCGCACCTCGTGGTGCTCGTGTGCTTCGCGCTGGTCGCGGTGTTCCTCGAGCCCTTCCGCTCGCCGCGCAACGGCGCCTTCCGCTGGCTCGACCTCGACGCGGCCGGGATCCCGCTCGTCTTCCAGCCCTCCGAGGTCGCGCGCATCGTGCTCGTGCTGTGGCTGGCGGATCGTTGCGTCAAGCTCGGCCACTTGGTCCACGAGCTCCGGCGCGGCGTCGTCCCGATGCTCCTGCTCGCGCTCCTGTTCTTCTTCCTGATCCTGGTCGAGACCGATCTCGGCGGCTCGATGCTGCTCCTCCTGTGCGCGCTCTCGACCATGTGGGTCGGCGGGGCGCGCTTGCTCCCGGTGAGCGCCGCGTTGGCGACGATCGGGGGCGGTGCCTTCATCGCCGCGAGCGCCTTCGTTCCCTACGTCCGCGACCGCATCGGCATGTGGATGGGAGAGGTGCAGAACGAACAGGTGACACAGACGCTCGACGCGCTCTCCTCGGGAGGAGCCTTCGGCGCCGGACTCACGCACGGCGGGTTCCGCAACGACGGCGTGCCGTACCTGCAGTCGGACTACGTGTTCGCGCTGGTCGGCGAGGAGCTCGGGCTGCTCGGCATGTGGCTCGTCCTCGTGCTGCTCGTGCTCTTCCTGTGGTACTCGGTGCGCCTCGTCCTCTCGCTCCGCGATCGGTTCGAGGCCCTCGCCTCGTTCGGCCTGCTCGTGTCCGTAGGGACCCAGGCCATGCTCCACGTCCAGGTCGTCTCCGGCCTGGCTCCACCCAAGGGAATGACGCTGCCCTTCCTCTCGGACGGCGGAACCTCGCTCATCGTCTCCGCGCTCGCGGTCGGCCTCGCACTCGGCGCGGCCAGGAAGACTCACCAGGACATCTATCCATGCAATCCATCGAACGTTACGGTCTAGTCGCACTCATCTTCCTCGTCATCACCGTCGTCGCCGTTCTCCTCTGGGACGAGGAGCCGGACCCTTCGCAACCCGTGGCGAAGGCCGAGCAGCCCCCGGCCCAGGAGCAGGTGCCGAACCGGGTGACCATGCGATCCCCAGCGGTCAAGACCGGCGGGAAGGGCCTCGCTCGCGATCTGCTCGCCGAGCAGGACGCGCCTGAAGCGCCTCTGGTCGCCTCCCGGTCGGTCCCGACCGACCAGGTAGCGCCCGGCGGGATCGTGCCGGCCGACGCACGCGCCGCAGCGGAGACCGTCGCCCTCGACGCTCGGGCCGAGAGCTCCTCGCGCGAGCGCGACACCGAGGCGGCGGACTCGCGCGGACGGGGTCCGGCGACGCCGGCGAGCTCGAGCCTGAGCTACGTGATCCGGAGTGGAGACACGTTGTCCGAGATCTCGATGCGAGAGCTCGGAACGATGAAGCGCTGGGAGGAGATCGTCGCCCTCAACCCCGGGCTCGACGCGACCAGGCTGGTCGTCGGCCGGGAGATCCGACTTCCCGTCGGACCCGTCCCGAAGAGCGCCGTCGAGCCGCGGCCACGATCGATCGAGCGAGGCGGGACTCCGGCGACGGAGGGCGCTTCCTACGTCGTGCGTTCGGGTGACAGCCTGTGGAAGATCGCGCAGAGCGTGCTGGGGGACGGCGAGCGCTGGCGCGAGATCGCGAAGCTCAACCCGGGTCTCGACGCGGGCAGGCTCGCGGTGGGGCGCTCGATCGTGCTCCCGACGGGAGCGAGGAAGACCTCCGAAGCGCCGCGCGAGACCGTCGCGTTGCGAGGCAGCCAGCCGGCGACGGCCGCGCGAGTCCGATGAGGCGCGACATCGCGAGCGGGCTCGTCCTCGGCTGCCTCTTCATCCTCGTGCTCGAGGTCCCGGACGTCCTTCGCGGGCTTCGCATGGACCTCGAGGGACCCTACGCGAGCCGGCACGAGCCCCCGGTCGAGAGCCGGCCGACAGAGAGCGATCCGGATCTCGCCGGCGGCTCGCCGGTCGACTCCGAGCGCGGCCTGCGAGCGGCCTCCGTCCTGGGCGAGCTGATCGTCGCGACCTCGCCCGACTGAGAGGCCGTGGGTCGTTCCCCGGAGCAGGTGGGCTCGAGCACGGGTAGCACCGGGCCGATCGCCTTCGCCGGAGGTGGAACGGGCGGGCACGTCGTCCCCGGACTGCACGTCCTCGAGCGCTTGATCACCCGCGGCAGCGCGCCCCGCGCGCTGCTATGGTTCGGGAGCGGTCGCGCGATCGAGGACCGCGTGCTGCGCGCCGCGGGCAGTTCCCTCGCGCACGTACCTCTCGCGCGCGTCTCGCTCGCGCTCGAGCCGCCCGCAGGCGGCGCGCCGACCGCCCTTCGGCTCGCGCTCCGGACGTTGCCGGAGACGATCCGCGCGAGGCGTGAGCTCGAGCGCCACGGCGCGCGCGTCGTGCTCGGGCTGGGCGGCTTCACGACGCTGCCGGTCGTGCTGGCCGCGCGCTCGCTGGGTCTGCCGGTCCTGTTGCTGGAGATCAACGCGGTGCCGGGCCGGGCGACGCGTGCTCTGGCGCGTTTCGCGCGACGCGTCCATCACGCCTGGCCCAGTACGCTCCCGGCCGTCCCCGGCGAGCGGCACGTCCACAGCGGGCCGCCGCTCTCCGCGGCGTTCCTGGCCGGCGCACCGTCCGAGGAGGAAGCGCGTCGCGCGCGCTCCGAGCTCGGCTTCGAGCCCGAGCGTCCGTTGCTCCTCGTCCTCGGCGGGAGCCAGGGCGCGGGCTCCCTCAACCGGCTCTTGGCGGACCAGGCGCGTCGCGCGACGTCGCGCGGGTTGCAGGTCCTGCACCAGGCCGGGCCAGGACGGTTGGGGGAGGGCGCGGGACAGCTCGCGGCCTATCGTTGCGTCGAGTACCTCGACGACGTCCCGCGGGCTCTCGCGGCCGCGACGGTGGTGCTGTGCCGCGGCGGCGCCTCGACCCTGGCCGAGGTCACCGCGCGCGCCAGGCCGGCCGTCGTGGTGCCCTATCCGCACCATGCGGACAGGCACCAGGAGCGCAACGCGCGCCTTCTGGGGGACGGCGTGCGCGTCGTCGCGGAGCACGAGCTCGGACCGGGGCTGGTCGACGACCTGGTACGACTCGCGGGTGAGGAGGGTGCGGGCGAGCGCGCGCGCATGGCCGCCGTCCTGGCCGCGGCGGTCCCTTCCCAGGGGAGCGAGCGCATCGCCCGCGAGCTCGCGGAGCTCGCCTCGGATCGCCCGCGCGGCGCTTGATCCGGCGGACTCGAAGACTCCAATGGGGTCCATGGAAAACGCCAGGCTTCCGGAGGAGTCGCCAGGGACCGAGGAATCGCAGCCGTTCACCGCGCTGCCGCGCCGCGTGCACCTCCTCGGCGCGGGGGGCGCTGGGGTGTCGGGGGTCGGTCGGATCCTCGCATCGCGCGGCGGCCGCGTGAGCGGCCACGACCGAGCCGGCTCGCAGATGTTCGACGCTCTCGAGGAGCTCGGCTTTCCGCTCGAGCTGGGCGAGTCGCGCGCCTCGTCCTTGCCGGCGGACGTCGAGCTCGTCGTGCGCTCCGCCGCCGTCCCGCCGGAGGATCCGCAGGTCGTCGCCGCGCTCGAGCGCGGGATCCCCGTCCTCAAGTACGCCGAGGTGCTGCAGCGACTCGCTCGGCCCGAACGCACGCTCGCCGTCGCGGGCACGCACGGCAAGACGACCGCCTCGTGGATGCTGTGGTACGCCCTCGAGGGCATCGCCGAGGCGCGCGGCGGCCCGGTCGCGGGCGCGCTCATCGGCGGGATCTGCCGGCGCCTGTCGACCAACGCGCTCGGTGGGAGCCGAGGTGCCTGGTTCTGCTTCGAGGCTTGCGAGTACGACCGCACGTTCCTGCACCTCTCGCCGCGCGGCGCGATCGTGACGAACGTCGAGGAAGACCACCTCGACTACTACCACTCCTTCGACAACATCCAGCGCGCCTTCGCTTGCTTCCTCGACGAGGTCGCCTCGGACGGTCTGATCGTCCTCGGCCGCGAGGTCCCCGAGGCGGTGGAGCTCGGTGGACGCGACACGGAGATCTGGCGGCTCGGCCGCGAGCTCGAGGTCGACCTCGAGGGCGAGGAGCGCGGTCGCTTCCGGTTCCGGCTGCGCGGGCCGGGCTGGGCCACGCCACCAGTGCAGCTCGCCGTGCCGGGGCACTTCAACGTCGAGAACGCCGCGCTCTCGATCGGGCTCGCGATCGGGCTGAGCGCCCGCGTCCTGCGCCTCGATCCGAGCACGCTGGCTGAGTCCGCCGCCCTGGGCGTGGAGCGCTTCCTCGGAGTGCACCGGCGCTTCGAGCCCTGGGGCTCGCGGTCGGGCGTCGATGTCGTGCACGACTACGCGCACCACCCCACCGAGGTGCGCGTCACGATCGAGGCGGCGCTGCGATCCTTCCCCGGTCGTCTCCTGCACGTGCTCTTCCAGCCGCACCAGCACAGCCGCACGTCCCGCTTCCTCGAGGCCTTCGCCGACAGCCTGCGCGCGGCGGACCGCGTCGTCGTCGCCGACGTCTACGGCGCGCGCAAGCACCTGGACGGCGTGCAATACGCGGGCGCGAGGGAGCTGGTCCAGGCTCTGGCCCAGCGACGCGTGGAAGCGGTCGAGGGCGGACCGCTCGCGTCCTCGGTCCAGCGCTTCGTCTCGGGCCTCCCGGCCGGCGAGGCACGCGCCACCGCCCTCGTCCTCGGTGCGGGGGACGTGGAGCTCGTGCGCGAGAGCCTGCTCGACGGCATCGCCCAGCGCTGCACGAGCCGCGGCACCGCCTAGCGTTCCTTGAGCCTGCCCAGGATGCGCCGGTAGGCGGCGCGGCCGATCACCAGGAGCACGACGATCGAGCCGCCGACCAGCACGGGGCTGCGCGCGAGGTCCTCGGCGCGCTCTCCGAGGAACTCGGCGAGCAGGGCGAAGGAGACCGCCGTCCCGGCCGAGCCGAGGGCGATCGCGAGCAGGCCGGACACGCGTTGCAGCCCGACGATGCGCGCGGCGAAGGAGCCCGTCACCGCGCCCGTGGCCGCCAGCGGGAGCATCACGAACAGGAGCACGCCGAAGAACGCCATGCGCTCCAGTCCCGGGTACTCGGTCAGCACTCCGATCGCCTTGCCGCGCATGCGCCGCAGCCACGCCCCCAGCATGGGGGCTCGCTCGAGGCTCTCCAGTCCGGACAGGAGGACGAAGGCGAACATCAGGTCGATCAACCAGACCATGATCGCCAGCACCCAGGGCGAGGGCGTTCCCTCGCGCAGCCCCGAGAAGATCACGAACTTGCCGAGCAGGAGGAGCGACACGAGTGCGAGCTGCCCGAGCTCGCGCAGGCCCGCCGCGCCGGATACGGAGTACACCTCGCTCAGCGCGACGACCACGCCGACCGAGACCGCAATGCCGCACCAACGGTAGGCCGATCGCTCGAAGCGCGTTTCCTCCCGACGCACGCCTGGATTCTTCCCTGGAGCGTCCGCGTTTGGAAGGCTGACCCGCGTGCAAGGTCCTCCGGATGGCGTCGGCGAGCACGGAGAACTCGTCCCCGGACCGCCCTGGATCCTCGGCCACCGCGGCTCGCCCGCGGAGGCGCCGGAGAACACGCTCGTGTCCCTGCGCCGCGCGATCGATCTGGGACTCGACGGCGTCGAGTACGACCTGCACGCCTGCGCCAGCGGCGAGCCCGTCCTGATCCACGACGAGACGCTCGATCGCACGACGGACGCGCACGGACCGGTCGCGCTCCTGACACTGCCGGAGCTCGCCGGCATCGACGCGGGGAGCTGGTTCCACCGGCGTTTCGCCGGCGAGCCGCTGCCGCTCCTGGAGGAGGCGCTCGAGCTCCCCGGGAACGCGGCCGGGAGCTTCCCTCAGCACATGATCGAGCTGAAGGACCCGACCCTGGCGGGCGAGGTTGCGCGGCAGCTCTCCGAGCTCGCGCGCCCGTTGTCGGTCCGCATCGCCTCCTTCCACCGGCGCGTCGTGCTCGAGGCGCGCGACCTCGGGCTCCCGACCATGCTGCTCGGCTACGACGCCAACGAGGCGGACCGTCGCTTCGTGCGCGACGAGCGGATCGAGGCCTACGGCACGGCGCCCGGAGGCTGGTGCGTGCCGGCGGGGGAGGCGGAGTGGAGCTGCGAGCGTTGGTCCTGGGCGGTGGACGTGCCGGAGGACCTGCTCGACGCCTGCCGGCGACCCCTCTTCGGCTTCAACACGAACCAACCCCTGCGCGCGCTGGCGACGCGCGCGCTGGTGCACCTCGCGCCGCACGACCTCGGGCCGCACCCGCTGCGCGCCGGTCCGCTCGAGGTGGCGGTCGGCCTCTCCGCCGAGGAGACGGGTGCGCACGGAGCGTGGGCAGGTCGCTGGAAGCTCGATGCAGAGTTGCGCAACCCGTTCCCGTTCCCGGTCGTCGTCTCCCTCGGGCTGGCGGTCCGAGGCGGAGCCTTCGAGGTCGCGGGACTGCCGATCGCCGTGCGCCTCGATCCGGGCGGAGAGGTGATCGTGCCGTTCTCGATCGCAGGCGGATCCTGGTCCCCGGGCGAGGATCCGGCGCTGTTCGCGCGTTTCCAGTGGCGGCGCGGTCCCGGACGACCCGAGGAGGGCCTGGTGCTCGACCGACCGCTGGGGCGCGTGCGCACGTTGACGCTCGAGGAGCGCGCGCAGCGCGTGCCGATGCTGATCGAACGACCGGGCGACCCGCTGGCCTCGATGACGATCCGTCGCCAGGGCCGCGAGCTCGTCGCGTGGGTGGAGAACCCGGCCGGTCTGACCGACCTGCGCGCGCAGGCGCGGCTCGGCGACCTGGTGCGCACCGGCGGCCGCGGCGTGCGCGTTCCGATCCCCGAGCAGCTCGATGCGTCGGCGCCCATCCCCTTCGCGCTCGGTTTCGCGGGCCGACCGATCGCCGGGAGCGCGCGCATCCTGCGCAGGTTCTGCGGCGGTCTGCCCTACGGGCTCGGCGCAGGCGTCCCCGGCCGGCTCTTCCTGACCGGCCGCGCTTGAGCGCTCCTCTCCGCGGCCGCACAATGCGCCGCCTTCCAGGGTGGGAGTGGATCGGTGCTGGTGTGCCGCCCGGTCTTCAAAGCCGGTAGGGCCTCGTGAACAGCGGGGCCGGTGGGTTCGATTCCCATGCACTCCCGCCATCCCTCTCCCCCGTGCTGACCCTGCGCGAGTACGAACCCGGCGACGAGACCGAGATCCTCGCGGCCTTCAACCGGATCTTCGCGGCCGTCGATCCGACCTTCACCCCGCGCACGGAGCGCTTCTGGCGCTGGCAGTTCCTCGAGAACCCGTCGGGTTCGCTGGCCCTCCTGGCGTGGACGGAGGACGGCCGGGTGGCCGGGCAGCTCGCGAACGTGCTCCAGCGCGTCCGGATGGACGGAAAGCTCGTCAGCTTCAGCCAGGCGGTCGACAGCATGAGCGATCCGGCGCAGCGCCAGGGGCTCAAGCGCGAGAGCCTGCAGGCCCGGCTCGGGAACGCCTACGCGGAGAAGTACGCCGGTCCCGCTCCCGGCCAACACGCGCTCCTGTGGGGGGCGCCCGTGCCCGCGGCCTGGCGCGTCGGCAAGACGTTCATCCGCTACGAGGTGATCCGTACGCAGCTCCAGCTCGTGGTCCCTCCCGCCCTCGTGCGCGCGAAGCCTGCCCGTGACGTGACGGTGCAGGTCGTCGAGCGTTTCCCGCTCGAGGTCGCGGACCTGTTCGAGCGCGTGTGCGAGGAGCACCGCGCGATCGCCGTGCGCGACGCTCCGCAGCTCGACTGGCGCTTCGCGACACATCCCGAGAAGACCTACGCGATCGCCCTGGCGCGGCGCGGAGAGGCGCTGATAGGTGCGGCCGTGTTCCGCCGCGGCGCCTTCGACGCGCGCGCCGACCAGGGGCTCCTGTGCGACTGGCTCGTTCCGGCGGGTGAGGCGGATGCGCGCGCGACCCTGCTCGCCTGGCTGGCGGAACGCGGCCGGGCGGAGGGCGTCGAACGGTTGTGCGCGCTCTTCCCGGACACGACGCGCGAGTGGATCGCGTTCCAGCGGGCTGGATTCCGCGTCGAGCCGACCACCTATGCGATCGTCGGCCGCGAGTGCGTGCCGGGCTACGACATGCGCTGGATGCACGAGCACTGGTACTACACGCTGGGGGACACGGACCTCGTCTGATGGACCTCGAGTTCCGTCCGATCCGTTCCGAGGACGAGCCCGGCGGGAGCGCGGAGCGCTCGTGGCTGCGCGCGGCGAACCCCGCCGGCACGCACACCCTCGCGGCGTTCCAGGGTGACCGCAGGCTGGCGTCCGCCACGCTCGTGCAGCGCCGTGTGTGGGCGGTGGGGAAGGAGCGCTGCTTCGGCGAGCTGGTGGGCCTGGAAGGGTCCCGGGAGCTCGTCCTCGTCCTGCGCGGCCTGCTCGACGCCCACGGAGGGCCCGCCGGCGCGACCGTCGTGTACGGCCGTCCGGACGCGACGCACGGGAAGCTACTCGGCCGAATGCTCGGCTTCGAGACGGTGCGCAGCGAGACGCTGCTCCTGCGCGAGCTCGACGGCGGCGCGGACGGCTCCGACGCTCCGCGCGCCGCGCCGGCGGACGTCGAACGCCTGGCGCGCTTCGACGACGACGCGCGTTGGCTCTTCGAACGCTGCTCGGGCGAGTTCGGCGCTGCGGCGATCCGCGACGCGAGCTACCTGAACTGGCGCTTCTGCGAGCGGCCGGAGCGGGACTACGTCGTGCTCGGCGTGCGCGACGCGGAGCGCGTGCTGCGCGGCTACGCGGTTCTCGCCCGCGGGACGTCCCTGCTCGCGGGCGGAACGGGAGAGGAGTGGGCGTTGGCGGACTGGCTCGTCCCTCCGGCGGAGGCGGGAGTCGGAGAACTCCTCCTGCGCGGCGCGCTGGCCGAGGTCCGTGCGGCGCGCGGGCGGCGTCTCGTCCTGCTCCTGCCGGAGTGGTCGCCCTGGTTCGACGTCTTCCAGACGTGGGGCTTCCTGGTCGCACCTGCGAGGAGCTTCCTGCTCGCGAAGAGTTCCACGCGCCGGTTCGACGACCTGTGGCTGCGCGAGTCCTGGTGGACCAC
>Ga0302046_10003766_pt1 | contig 13616 bp, 8 predicted proteins | sample RVTome_11_FD_200261 | JGI IMG/M metagenome (GOLD analysis project Ga0302046, IMG submission 200261) | Soil microbial communities from uranium-contaminated site in the Upper Colorado River Basin, Wyoming, United States - RVT147D111 (version 2) ...
GCGATCGGGCCCGCGGAGCAGGTGGCGCCGCCGCTGCCGGCGCAGGTCCAGGTACAGGTCAGCAGCGACGAGAAGACGTCGGCGACGGTCGTCCCCGGGGCGTCGCTCGGTCCCAACAGGTTGCCGGCGACGATCGTGTAGGTGGTGGTCTCGCCGGGCACGGCGGTGGCCTGGCCGTCGTCCTTGGCGATCGCGAGGTCGGCCTGCGGGGCGAGCGCATCGACGTCGGTGGCGCCGTCGTTGGTCGCCGAGGGATCGGTGATGCCGGCGGGAGGCGACACCGCCGCGCTGTTGACCAGGGCTCCGGTCGCGGCGGGATCGATCGCGCACGCGGCGATGAAGGTGGCGGTGGCGCCGACCGGCAGGTCCACCGATTCGACGATGCTCCCCGATCCCGCCGCGGTGCATGCGGCTCCGCCGGTCGTCACGCAGGTCCAGTCGCAGCTCAGGACCGCCGGGAAGGGGTCGGTCACGGTCGCTCCGGTGACGTCGATCGGGCCGAAGTTGGTGGCGGTGACGATGTAGGTCACCGCCGACCCGGGGACCGCGGTGGTCTGTTTGTCGGTCTTGGTGATCCCGAGGTCGGCCTGGGGCGTGATCAGGTCGACGTCGGTGGCGCTGTTGTTGCCCGGGTTGGCGTCCTCGCCACCGGCGATCGTCGCGGTGTTGACGAGCGTCCCGGTCGCCCCGGGGTCGAGGTCGCAGGTGGCGATGTAGGCGGCCAGCGCGCCGACCGGGAGATCCACCGTGTCGGCGATGTCGCCGGCGACCGGGCCCGGCGTGCAGGTCGCGCCGCCGCCGGCGGTGCAGGTCCAGGTGCAGGTCAGCTCCGCCGGGAAGGCGTCGGTCACGGTCGCCCCGAGGACCTCGAACGGACCGAGGTTGGCCGCGGCGATGAGGTAGGTCAGCGGCGCTCCGGGCACCGCGGTCGTCTGCTCGTCGGTCTTGGTGATGGCCAGGTCCGAGGGCAGGGTGAAGACGTACGCCGAGCCCGAGTTGCCGCCCGCGTCGTCGTCCTGGTCGGCGCCGACCACCAGGGTGTCGCCGCTCACCGACACCGAGATCCCGAAGCGGTCGCCGGCGGCGCCGTCGGAGGCGGTGAGATCGGCAAGCTCGCCCCAGGCGTCCGGTCCCCCCAGGTCGCGCAGGAAGACGTATGCCGAGCCCGAGTCGCCGCCCGCGTCGTCGTCCTGGGGGGCGCCGACCACCAACGAGTCGCCGTTCACCGACACCCGCGCGCCGAAGATGTCGCCGTCGGCGGCGTCGGAGGCGGTGAGCTTCGTGACCTCGCCCCAGTTGTCCGGCCCCCCCAGCCCGCGCTCGAACACGTACGCCGAGCCCGAGTCGCTGCCCACCCCGTCGGCGGCGAAAGCGCCGACGACCAGCGTATCGCCGCTGACCGACACCGACACGCCGAACTCGTCGCCAATGGCGGCGTCGGAGGCGGTGAGCTGGGTGACCTCGCCCCAGTTGTCCGCGCCCCCCTGATCGCGCTCGAACACGTACGCCGAGCCCGCAGCGTTCCCCGCGGCGGCGTTGAGGAGGGCGCCGACCACGACCGTGTCGCCGCTCACCGACACCGACCAGCCGAAGAGGTCGCCGTCGGCGGCGTCGGAGGCGGTGAGCTTGGTGACCTCGCCCCAGTTGTCCGCGCCTCCCTGGTCGCGCTCGAACACGTACGCCGAGCCCGCATCGAACGCGGCGGCGTTGTTGAGGAGGGCGCCGACCACGACCGTGTCGCCGCTCACCGACACCGAGAACCCGAAGAAGTCGTTGGCGGCGGCGTCGGAGGCCGTGAGCTTGGTGACCTCGCCCCAGTTGTCCGCGCCCCCCTGGTCGCGCTCGAAGACGTACGCCGAGCCCGAGTCGCTGCCCGCGTCGTTGTCCTGCGGGGCGCCGACCACCACCGTGTCGCCGCTCACCGACGCCGACGTGCCGAAGGAGTCGCCGGCGGCGCCGTCGGAGGCGGTGAGCTTGGTCACCTCGCCCCAGGTGCCCGCGCCCCCCTGGTCGCGCTCGAAGACGTAGGCCGATCCGGAACTGCCGTCGCCGCTGGCGCCGACCACCACCGTGTCGCCGCTCACCGACGCCGACGTGCCGAAGATGTCGCCGGCGGCGGCGTCGGAGGCGGTGAGCTTGGTCTCCGGCAGGCCGCCGAGCTGCTCGACGATCCGCGCCCAGGCTTCGGGCGACAGTCCCGCCGGAGTCTCCCGGGCCGAGACGGTCGCTGCGAACAGCAGTGACGCTCCCGCGAGCGCTGCCACCAGCGTGTGTCGCATCGCCGCCCCCCCTCGAGGTTCGAGACGTGGATGGGAAGTGCAGCCAGGGTACCCGCTTCGGCGGCTCCCGTCCAGGCCGGCCGGAGGGACTTTGCCGACCGGCGTCGGCAAGGCGCGTCCCGTTCAGCCCGTGAAGTCCTGAGAATCCGACTGCACGGCGGCCAGAATGCCGTTCATCTTGACCTTACGACCTGGCTCACCCCGGCGGTCGGGGGCTCGAGCCGCGCGCGCTCGACTCGCGCCTCCAGCGCCGAAAGAAAACTCGCCAGCTCCGCTCGCAGGGCGTTGTAGCGGAAGTAGGGGTCCTCGCCCTCGGCCGCCAGCGCCTCGTAAAGCGCCAGCTCGGCCGGCCGAGGCGGCTCGATCTCCGGCGGCAGGTCCACGCCCAGCCCGCGCAGCCGGGTCCGCGCCGCGGCCAGCCACCAGGCGTCGGCCGTCCAGCGGCCGCGGGCGAGATCCCGCCGGCCGCGCTCGACCCGCGGGGCGCCGGGAAGGCCATCGAGATCGATCATTCGTGCGCCTCGAGGAACCGCCGCACCCGGCGCTCGAAGGCCGCCGCATCCAGCGCCGGGTATCGGAGCAGGCCCGGTCTGATCGCCTCCAGGGCCAACCGCAGCTCGGCGATCGAGACCAGGCCGCGTTCGAGCATGGCCTCGACGTCGAGGAGGTCGCGGTCGTAGCCGCGGGCCAGCTTGGCCAGCGCCTGGGCGCGAAGATCGTAGTGGAAGAAGTCGACGTCGCCGTGGCGGCTGATGAAGACCGACCTCTGGCGCCAGTCCGGGAGCGCCGGCAGGAACTGATCGGGCGAGGCCAGCTCGATGTTGACGTCGAGGTCGTCCTTGAGCGCGGCGATCGCCTCGAAGATGCCTTCGGGCTCGGGGTCGAGCTTGAGGTCGACGTCGACGGTGTTCGCGCGCCAGCCGATCAAGAGCGCGGTGGCTCCTCCTGCGAGGTACACGCGGCCGGGACCCCGCGCTCGCTTCCCCAGCTCCTCGAGCAGCCGGCGGATCTTCTCGGCGTCGGCGGGCGGGCGCATGCTCGGATTGTCCCACAGCCGGCTGCGGCACAGGCGCTCGAGCGCACCGACCGGTGGCGACAGCTCGAGCGGCGCGGCAGCCCGGGCGGCGAGGTGATCGCTGGCGTGCCCGGCGGGGGGCGGCAGTCGTCCGCATCACAGGTGGAGGTCCGAGTTGGACTCCTCCTTCGCCACCACCGGCCGCGACCGCCCGTCGGGCGCCGATGTCGATATGCCGAGCGAGCCGGATGTCCTGTCCGCCGGGGAAACAGCGCCATAGACCACCCGCTCGAGGGGGGTGACCGGGGACGGTATGCCCTCGACGTCAGCGGCAACTGGCGGATCACGTTCGGCTGGGATCAAACAGACGCCACGGACGTCGATCTCGAGGACTACCACTAGTGAACGGAGCCGAAGCGATGAGCACGAAGCCAGCGAAGCGCGGGTTGCCGCCGATGCATCCCGGCGAGCTTCTCCGCGAGGACGTTCCCCCGGCGCTGGGTCGCCCCAAGACCGAGATCGCTGGGCTCCTCGGCATCTCGCGCCAGACCCTCTATGACATCCTGGCGGAGCGGCAGCCGGTGACGCCAGGGATGGCGCGAGGCCACCCAGTTCGCGCCCGCTTGGGTCAGGAGTTGACCCCGGGGCATCTCTTACCATGGTCTTACCATGACCAAGAAGACGACGCTCTCCACCAAGGGACAGGTGGTGATTCCCCAGGAGGTCCGGGAACGGCACGGCTGGCGCGCGGGGGCGGAGTTCTGGATCGAGGACCGGGACGATCACGTCGTGTTCCGGGCGGTGCCCGAGGCTCCGGAGAGCACCCTGGAGCAGGTGGCCGGCGCCACCGGTTACCGGGGGCCCCGGAAGAGTTTGGAAGAGATGGAGGCGGGGATCGCCGAGGGGGTCCGGCGGTCCGCCCGGTGACGGTGAAGGCCGTCGATGCGAACCTCGTGGTTCGCCTGGTGACCTGGGACGACCCGGAGCCCTAGCCGTCTTTCAACGGCTACGTCGACGAGCTGAGGATCTGGGACGTCGCCCGCAGCGCTGCCGAGATCGCCGCCCGACCGCTTCCTGGTGCTGCCCGCCGGCACGCCCGGGCTGGTCGGCTCCTATCGCTTCGAAGAGGGCAGCGGCACTGTGGTCGCCGACTCGAGCGGCGCGGGAGCCCCCGACGGCGAGCTGATCGCGGGGGTGGCCGGCAACGGCGAGTGGGTGAACGGCGCGGGCGAGACGGCTCCGGTCGGCGAGGCGCTCTTCGCCGACGGATTCGAGCGGGCGCCGGCGCGATCGCGGTCCTCCGTCCGGGCTCTCAGCCCCGAATCTCTTCCGGATCGCCGAGGCGGTAGCTCGTGCTGCGGCCGGCGGCACGGTTCTTCACCAGGATGCCGCGGCTCAGGAGCTCGCGGATGTCGCGCAGCGCGGTGTCGCCCGAGCACTTGGCGAGCCCGGCGTACTTGGATGTCGTGAGATGTCCCTTGAAATCGTCGAGCATCCGGTTGATGACCTTGCGCTGCCGCTCGTTGACCGGTCGCAGGTTGATGCGCTGCCAGAGCCGGGCCTTGGCGAGCACCGAGGCGAGCGACCGGTCCGCCTGGTCGAGCGTGCGGTCGAGGGAGCGGAGGAACCAGGCGAGCCAGGCGGTGATGTCGAGGCTCGCGCGCTGCGCGGACTCGAGCTGGAGGTAGTAGTCCCGGCGCTGCGACTCGAGCCCCGACGACATGCTGTAGAAGCGGTCACGCACGCCGTCGGCCTGGGCGAGTGCCATGTCCGCGATGGCGCGGCCGATGCGCCCGTTGCCGTCGTCGAAGGGGTGGGTCGTGACGAACCAGAGGTGGGCGATCCCCGCCTTGAGCACCGGGTCGAGTCCCGGCCGCGCCCCGAACCAGTCGAGAAACCAGCTCATCTCCTCGTCGAGCCGGTCGGCGGCGGGCGCCTGGAAGTGCACGCGCTCCCTGCCGACCGGGCCGGAGACGACCTGCATCGGACCGGTCTCGTCCGTGCGCCAGGCTCCGACCGTGATCCGGGTCATGCCGCTGCGCCCGACGGGGAAGAGCGCCGCGTGCCACCCGAACAGGCGCTCGGCGGTGAGCGGCCGATCGAACTCGCGCGTCGCGTCGAGCGTCATCTCAACGACACCGTCGACGTCCCTCCCCGGTTCGGGCAGCCCCGCGCTGTCGAGCCCGAGCTTGCGGGCGATCGACGAGCGAACCTCCTCGGGGTTCAAGGTCTCGCCCTCGATCGCCGAGGAGTGCACGACCTCGTCGGTGAGCGTCACCAGGCTCGCCTCGGTGCGCAGCTCGAAGCCCAGGGCCTCCATCCGCCCGAGGAGCCTGCCCTGCTTGTGGCGCACGCCGGCGAGCGGCGCCGCGAGCGCCTCGGCGTCCCAGGTGAGCCGGGGCCAGCCGGGCCTCTCGTGGATGAAGGACATATTCACCGCTCCTCGTGCGGCGATTGTAGCGCCTATCAGCCCGCAGGAGGGGCATATTCGCCGCATAAAGTGCGGCGAATAGCCGCCCGAATCGCCGCACGCCGCCTCTCTGGAGCACCCGGCTCCTGCTGTCCAAGGACGCATTCGGATCATGAGAGCGCCCCCGCCCGGTGCGGGCTGAAAGAGATCGGGCCGAGGCTCCACTCCCGGTAGAGCTCCCGTGATCTCGTCTACCGAGCAGGAGGAGGATTGCGATGTCCAGAACTCGTGTGTCCATCGGTGTGATCGCTCTGTCGATCGGCGTCGTCGCCGGGCTGCTGCTCGCGGCGGCCGCTCCGCCCGCCGCGGCCCAGGGTGCCGCCGCCGTCGCCGCCGGCGGCTCCGGCGCGCAGGGCGATCAGCCGGAGTGCATGGGCGACGCCGAGGTGCCGAACCCGGCGGTCAACTGCCCCGACCGCTTCGCCTGGCAGGTCTTCGCCGAGGTCAACGCGCCGGCCGGCGGCGGCAGCGGCCAGACCGTCTGGCAGACCTGGTCGACCGACGACGAGACCTTCCCCTGCCCGCCGACGCCGTCGGAGTGCGGCGGTACGGGCCCGGCTTCGAAGGGGTGCCCGGTGTTCCCCGGCGAAACGCGCACGCCGACCGCCTCGGCTGGCCACCAGCGCTCGGCGCGGGCGCAGCAGATCGACCTCCAGACCCCGGCGCCTGCCCCGGACGCCGCGGAGCCGCCGGCCGGGCCGCCCCAGACGCTCGAGATCGTCCACCGCAACCGGCCGACGTTCGACTACATCGTCGCCAACGACCTGTGGTACGTCGAGGGGCTGGAGAAGGCGTTCGCCGACGGCTTCGTGTTCGACTTCCCGACCGACGCCATCGAGTTCAAGTCGAACTGGAGCCTGCTCGCCGAGGGGGACGATCCGTCCCGCTACCACACCATGGAGCGCGACGGCTCGACCTACCTGCTGGTCGCGTTCCACATCAGCACCAAGGACCTGCCGAACTGGTTCTGGTCGACCTTCGAGCACGTCGACAACCCGGGGCGTTGCGACTTCATCGGCTGCCACGACTCGTTCGGGGTGGTGCCGCACGACGTGGCGCCGCACCCGAAGGTGCTCAACCGGCAGTACCCGCCGGGCGAGCTGACGGCGCCGGTCCAGCGCCGGCTGGCGAAGCTGGCGCCGGAGTTCAGGAACTACCGGCTCAAGGGGTCGCAGACCGACTACACCACGCCGACCGGGCTGCCGACGCTGCTCGGCAACTCGGTCACCGAGTCCGGGTTCGTCCAGACCGCGTCGTGCATCACCTGTCACGGGCGGGCGACCATCGGCGCCTCCGGCACCAGCCCCTATCCGACGGTGGCGGGGCTGACGCCGGACTTCCAGAGCTTCAACGGCCCGCCGCGGACCGAGTGGTACTACTCCAACGAGCGGCCGCTGCACCGCTGGTCGGTGCAGACCGACTTCGTTTGGGCGATCCCGTTCAAGGCCAACTCGATCGGCGCCACCGAGACGTGCTGCGCCGAGCGGGAAACCGGCGGGCCGCCGGCGTGTCAGGACTGAGCGCCGGCAGCGGCGCCCTTTGATAGATTGCCTTCGCCTGTTGAACCAGGCGCCGGAGAAACTCCGACGGGCGCCGGCGGCGGCTCGCCGCCGGTGCCGGTGATGCGACGACCCGCCCAAGCGAGCGCGCGAATGAGGCTCGGACCCGCATCCCGAATGACCGTCGCCGCGGCCATCCTTGCCGCCGCGGCGCCGGCGGCGGCCCAGACCCCGCGCGTGCTGCTGGTCGGCGACAGTTGGGCGGCGTTCTTCTGGCAGACCCAGGCGCTCAGCCAGACCTTCGCCGCCCACGGCTACCCCGAGTTCGTCGAGCAGGGCGAGGTCACCGCCCTCGCCGGGACCACCGCCGCCGAGTGGACCGATCCCGCCTTCCTGCAGCTGATCACCGACGAGCTGGCCGCGAACCCGAGCATCGATGTCGCCCAGATCACCCTCGGGGGCAACGACTTCCTCGCCGGCGAGCCCGACGGCTGGTATGTCGGCATCCCCGATCCTGAGGCGCTGTACGCGGAAATCGTCGCCGACGTCGCGACGGTGGTCGACCACACCCTCGCCCTCGACCCCGACGTCCGGGTGCTGGTCAGCGGCTACGACTACCCCAACTTCGTCGAGTCGCTCGAGCGCATCCTCGCCTTTCTCTGCATCCCGCTCTGGAACGGCATGGGCGGGCCCGATCCACCGACCCTGAACCAGGCCAGCCTCGCGCTCGGGGAGGAGCTCGACACCCTCGCCGACGCGCGTGAGCGCGTCGACGTGATCCACCACTGGGGGCTGATGCAGTTCCTCTTCGGCTCGGGCACCCCGCCGCCCGGCGACCCGACCCTGCCGAGCCCGATCGAGGCCATGGCGCTCCAGGCCGACTGCATCCACCTGCGCACGGCCGGCTACCTGGCGGTCGCCGAGAGCCTCTGGCTGAGCTACTACCAGGAGGCCCTGACCGGGATCTTCTCCGACGGCTTCGAGAGCGGCGACCTGGGCGCTTGGAGCGCCAGCATCCCTTGAACGCCGGCCGATATCGAGATCATCACCCCCAACCATCGTCGGATTCTGACCGATACGCGGACAAAACAGCTTGCAGATCGACCATTAAATGGTCGATATGATAGATTCACTCCGATGCTGGAGCGGTATCTCGCCAATCGTCTGGCCTCGGCCTCGGGCCCCCGCCGGCTGGTGGTGCTGACCGGTGCCCGCCAGGTCGGCAAGACGACTCTCGCCCGTCACATGTACGGCGGCGAGCTCCGGTACCTCAACCTCGATTCACCGGGCGAGCGCGAACGGGTGCGTGGCGTGCCGGCCGAGGGATGGGCCAAGGCCGTGGGCTCGGCCGTGCTCGACGAAGTGCAGAAAGCGCCCGCGATCCTCGACAAAGTCAAGTGGGCCTACGACGAGGGGCAGCTCGACTTCTCGGTCCTGCTGGGCTCGTCGCGGATCCTGCTCCTCGACCGCGTCCGGGAGTCGCTCGCGGGCCGGGTCTTCCTCTACGAAATGTGGCCGTTGACCGCCGGTGAGCTGGCCCCGGCCTACGGCGGTCGACTGCCTCGCGAGCCCTGGATCCTACGCCTTGCCACGAGTTCTCGGTCCCTTCGCGAGATCCTCGAACCGGTGTCGCAGGGGATCGTCGGCCCCGAGGCCGGCACCGCACAGACGGCCATGCACCACGTTCTGGATTGGGGCGGATTGCCGTCGCTGCTCCGGTACCCGCCGGAGGAACGGCTCGCCTGGCTCGACGCCTACCAGGCGACCTACCTGGAGCGCGACCTCGGCGACCTGGCGCAGCTCCGCAACCTCGACGCCTTCACCGCCTGCCACCGTCTGGCCGCTCACCGCGCCGGGAAGATCCTCTCGTTCTCCGAGCTGGCGCGCGACGCCGCGTTGCCGGTGACGACGGCCCGCCGCTACCTGCGGTACCTCGAGCTCTCGTACCAGACCTTCCGGCTCGGCGCCTGGGCGCGTGGAGGTGGGACGCGGTGGATCAAGGCACCCAAGCTGATCTGGTTCGACCTCGGCGTGCAGCGTACCCTCTCGGGTCAGCTCGCCGGTCTCACCGGCGAGCAGTACGAGAGCGCAGTCATCGCCCAGATCCTGATCACGCTGTGGAGCCTGGGCGTACGCTTCACTCCGTCGTACCTGAGGACCGCGGGCGGCCTCGAGATCGACCTCCTTCTCGAGAGTCAGAATCGGATCCTGGCGCTCGAGATCAAGAGCCGCTCCACCGTCAGCGGCCGGGATGCCGCGCCCTTCACCAGGGCTCGCCGGCACCTCGGCGACCGGCTCGCCGGGGGCCTGGTCGTCTACCGCGGCCAGCAGGTCGTCGAGCTCGGCGAAGACGTCTTCGCGATTCCGGACTGGGTGCTCTTGGGGCTGGGGGACCAGACGGCGGCGGCCCGCGCTGAGCCAATCCTCGCTCCGCCGGACTGACGGTCGGGGAGGTTTCAGAGCCATCACGCGCCGGCCCTCGCCCCGCCGCCTGCCGGTCATCGAGGTGCGAGAGAGCCAGGGCCGCACCCTCCTGCTGCGCGAGGGCGGTATGCTGGTGCCTCACGACGCGTACCAGTTCGTTGTCGAGTTCGCCGTCCGCTTCGGCCGGGTCCTGGAGACTCGAAGAGATCGAGCTGGGACGCACCCTGCGCCGGAGCCTGGGCGAGGCTGAACAGAGGGAGCGCGAGGGCGGCCACTCCGTTGGGTCCGACCCCCCAGCCTGAGGCGGCGCAGGACCCGGTTCAACGGGCGGCGACGGCCCCGGCTGCCTGCTCCGCGAATCGACGCGAACCGTCCTTGACAGCCCCCGGGGCCGCCGCTATCCTTGCCCGCGCCGTTTCCCCGGTTCGTCGGCCGGCCCCCGATTTCATGGGTTTTTTCTGCGACTCGCGAGGGTTCTGAAGGCTTGGCACAGATCTTCACGGAGCGGGCCAACCGAGTGCCCCTCCTCGTGGCGCTCGGGCTCCTGGCCGCGGCCGTGATCGTGCCGCCCGCGGTCTGGTACTGGTTCTCGCCCGCCTTCACCGATGTCGGCTACCGCCCCGAGCAGCCGGTCCCCTTCAGCCATGCCCTGCACGCCGGCGAGCTGGGGATGGATTGCCGCTACTGCCACGTCCAGGTCGAGCGCGCGGCGGTCGCCTCGGTGCCGCCGACCCAGGTGTGCATGAACTGCCACCAGCTCGTCAAGCGCGACTCGCCGCTGCTCGCCGCGATCCTCGACAGCGCCGCGTCCGGCGAGCCGATGCGCTGGGTGCGGGTGCACAAGGTGCCCGAGTACGCCTACTTCGACCACAGCATGCACCTGCGCGCCGGGGTCGGCTGCTCGAGCTGCCACGGCGACGTGCGGTCGATGGAGGTGGTCACCCAGGCCGAGCCGCTGTCGATGGGGTGGTGCCTCGACTGCCACCGCGATCCGGCGCCCCATCTCCGCCCGCACGACGAGCTGACCGACACGACCTGGAGACCCTCGGCGGAGCAGCCCGAGTTCGCGCTGGCGCGAATCGAGGAGCTTCACATCGCGCCGCCGGTCGACTGCTCGGGGTGCCACCGCTGATGCGCGACGACACCGCACGCGGCCGCCGGAACGAAGGTTCGACGCCGGAGCGCGCCTACTGGCGGAGCCTGGAGGGGGTGGGCAAGCCGGGCGCGCTGCGCGCCCCCGGCACTGATTCCGGAGAGGCCGTTGCGGCGCCATCGGCTGAATTAGAGGCGCCATCGGCTGAATTAGAGCCGGGCGCGCTGCGCACCCCCGGCACTGATTCAGGAGAGGCCATGGCCATGGCCTCTCCTGAATTCCCCGACGGCTGCGACCTGCCACCGGACGCGGTCAGCCGCCGCGACATGCTCGGGCTGATGGCGGCGTCGCTCGGGCTCGCCGGGCTGACCGGCTGCCGGCGGCCGGTCGAGCACATCGTCCCCTACGTCCAGGCGCCGGAGGGGATCATCCCCGGCATTCCGCAGCACTATGCGACGACGATGCCGCTCGGCACCTCGGCGCTCGGCCTGGTGGTCGAGAGCCACGAGGGCCGGCCGGCCAAGGTCGAGGGCAACGAGCTGCACCCGTCGTCGCGCGGCGCCGCCGGCACCTGGGCCCAGGCGGCGGTGCTCGACCTCTACGATCCCGACCGCTCGCCCCGGCCGCGCCGCCGCATCGCCGGCGCGGGCGGCGGGGAGGGCTCGGCCGCCGGCGAAGGCGAGGCCGCCGCGGTCGAGGTCGGCAACGCCACCTGGGACGAGTTCGCCGCCTTCTGGGCCGAGCGCGCGGCCGCCGCCGGCGACGGCGTCGGGCTCGCCTTCCTCAGCGCCGGCTACTCGTCGCCGACCCGGGCGCGGCTGTCGCGCGCGCTGCGCGAGCGCTTCCCGCGTGCCCGCTGGGCGGTGTGGGAGCCAGCCGGCGACGGCAACGTCTTCGCCGGCATCGAGCGTGCCACCGGGCGCGTGCAGCGGCCGGTCTACCGGCTCGAGCGGGCGCGCGCCGTGCTCGCGCTCGACTGCGACCTGCTCGGCACCGAGTCCGAGGCGGTCGCCAACGCCCGCGGCTGGGTCGCCGGACGGCGGGTCGCCCCGATCGAGCACGCGGGCGCGAACGGCCACGGTGCGCCGGCAATCGGCCACGGTGCGCCGGCGAACGGCCACGGTGCGCCGGCGAACGGCCGCGGCGCATCGGCGAACGGCCACGGCGCGCAGGGCGAGCCCGGCGGCGCCGCGGACGGGATGAGCCGGCTCTACGCGGTCGAGAGCACGATGACCCTGACCGGCGCCGCGGCCGACCACCGGCTGCGGCTGCCGAGCCGGCTCGCCGGCTCCTTCCTCGCGGCGGTGGCGGGGGAGCTGGGGGTGAGCGGCGGCGATTCCGCCACGGCCGGCGAACTGCCCGCCGCCGCCCGCGCCCGCGCCGCGGCGATCGCCCGCGACCTCGCGGCCAACCCCGGCGCCGCGCTGGTGGCGGTCGGGCGGGCGCAGCCGCCGGCGGTGCACGCGCTCGCCCACCGGGTCCACCAGGCGCTCGGTGCGGTCGGCGCGACGGTGACGCTCCATCCGCTCGACGACGCCGAGTGGGGGACCGGCGGGGCTGTGGTCGAGCTGGCGGCGGCGATGCGGGACGGCGAGGTCTCGACCCTGGTGATCCTCGGTGCCAACCCGGCGTACGACGCCCCGGCCGACGCCGGCTTCGCCGAGGCGCTGGCGAAGGTCGAGCACACCGTCCACCTCGGCGACCGCGAGGACGAGACCGCGCGGCTCTGCGCGTGGCGGCTGCCCGAGAGCCACTTCCTCGAGGCGTGGGGCGACGCCCGTGCCGCCGAGGGCACGCCGAGCGTCGTCCAGCCGCTGATCGAGCCGCTCTACGACTCGCGCAGCGCGATCGAGCTTCTGGCGCTCCTCGCCGGCGGAGAGCCGCGGAGCGGTCACGACCTGGTGCGCGAGACCTGGCGCGAGGGCCTCGGTGTCGGCGACGACGCGGCGTGGCGGCGGGTGCTCCACGATGGTCTGCTGTCCCGGGACGCCGTGACCGCGCCGGTGCTCGCCGACCGGGATGCCGCCATGGCGGCTCTCGACGAAGCGGTGCAGGAGCAGATTGGATCGCGCAACGTCGCGGTCGTCGGCGCCGCCGCCGAACCCTTCGAGGACGGCTCCGAGGATGTCTCGCCGTCCCGAGGCACCGACTACGAGCTGACCTTCCCGCCCTCGCTCGCCGTCTTCGACGGCCGCTTCGCCAACAACGGCTGGCTCCAGGAGCTGCCCGACCCGATCACCAAGCTGACCTGGGACAACGCCGCGCTGATCAGCGGGGGCACCGCCGCCGATCTGGGCGTGACCACCGGCGACGTGATCGCGCTCGAGGCCGGCGGGCGGACGGTCGAGGCGCCGGTGTTCATCCTCCCGGGGCAGGCCGACGGCTCGATCGCGCTCGCCCTCGGCTACGGCCGCACCGCCGCCGGGCGGGTGGGCACCGGCCGCGGGGTCGACGCCTACCCGCTGCGCACCTCCGCCGGCCTCGGCTCCACCCGCGTTGCGGCGACCAGGACCGGCCGCCGCTACCCGCTCACCCAGACGCAGGAGCACTGGACCCTCGACGAGCCGATCACCGGCAGCAAGCGGTCGCTGGTCCAGGAGGCGACGCTCGAGCGCTACCGCGAGGACCCCCACTTCGCGCACGAGGAGCACCCCGAGGTCGAGCTGTTCCCCGAGCGGGTCTACGACTCCGGCCATCAGTGGGGGATGGTCGTCGACCTCAACGCCTGCATCGGGTGCTCGGCCTGCGTGGTCGCCTGCCAGAGCGAGAACAACATCCCGATCGTCGGCAAGGAGCAGGTGGCGAAGAACCGCGAGATGCACTGGCTGCGGATCGA
>Ga0302046_10003767_pt1 | contig 13616 bp, 11 predicted proteins | sample RVTome_11_FD_200261 | JGI IMG/M metagenome (GOLD analysis project Ga0302046, IMG submission 200261) | Soil microbial communities from uranium-contaminated site in the Upper Colorado River Basin, Wyoming, United States - RVT147D111 (version 2) ...
CGTGTCGCTGCACGTGAACGCCGCTGCCGTCACCTCGTCCGAGGCGCACACGCGCCAGGTCGTGTCCTCCATCTGTCTCCGCGACAACCACGCCCCGCAGCGATGCCCTGGAGGCTAATGCCATTGCTCTCCGGGGGTGGTGGGCCCAAGGGTCGCCCCGCCTCCGGTCGATGTGGACGGCAGCTGTGTCAACGCCTTCGGCGGGGACTCGACGATCGCCGGCGGCTGGACCGCCTTCGTGGCGGCGTCCGGGCAGACGGACATGACTGTGCTCTCGTGCGGCTGCGCGGATTTCACGCTGGTCAGCTCGCTCGCGACCCCCTGTGGTGGGCCCCTTACGATGGTCCCGGCCCACGAGAAGAGGACGGTCAGCGTGAGCTGGGGTACCTGGAGCCACGGCTACACCGGAGAGATCTTCTGGACCCGGGGTTCCGCGGTGGCGACCTACCTGATGCCCGACGATACGGACGCGTTCGACTTCTACATGGAGCCGAACTCGTTTGCGACCCAGGGGTTCACGATCACGGGCAGGGCCGACAACGGCGACACGGCGGTGATTTCCGGCTCCATCTCCGGCCTCTCCGGAGCGATCCACTTCGGCTTTTGGGTCGATGTGCCGTGCAACCTGGCCAGCGTCTCGATCGTCGGCAGCTCGGACTGGGGAATCGGCGAGATGCGCATGTCCTGCGAGCCGGAGACGGCGAAGAAGATCCTGGTCTACGACAACAACACGCTACACCAGCTCGGCCTGACGGCGGCGCGCACCAAGTCGACCGACGTCACGCACGCCCTGGCGGGCGACTTCAACACGCTGCTGGGCTCGCAGACCTGGGACATCGTTGTCTTCGACTGCCCGAGCACCAAGCCGGTCGGCGGCTTCGCGGCGTTCGAGGCGTACGTGAAGGGCGGCGGCAAGGCCGTCGCCGCCTACTGGGACTGGGATGTGGACACGACGCTCGCGGCAGCGTTCGATTGTGAACCAGGGCCGCCTGCGCCGCCTGGACCGACCAGCATCGACCTCATCAACGGCGTGACGTTGTTGCAGAGCACCGGCGCACACGACGACGTATTCGCCGGCGTGGCGATGCCGAACAACAGCTGGCACAACCACTGGGCCGACAACGGTGACGAGTTCACGCCAATGGCCGGGGCCATCGGCCTCGCCCACATCGGGAATCCGGCCCGGCCGGTCATGGTCATGGGGAACGGCGGCAACACAATCGCCCTGTTCGACTTGGACGAGGCCGGGGACCTCTGGCTCGGCAACGGCGACGCCATCGAGCTCTGGCAGAACATGATCCACAAGGTGAGCCCTGGCGAGCCCGAACTGTGCGTCAAGGTGTGCCAGTCGAACCCGACTTCGGTCGGCCCCGGCGCGCACATCGAGTACAAGGGCGAAGTTGCTTCGGGCATCCACCGCTTCAGCGCAGAGCCCGTCCCGAACCAGCCCGGCATCTTCTTCCACGGGGCGAACCAGATCCGGATCCCGTTCGGCAACGGCTTCCTGTGCACGGGCGGCGGCATCGTCCGCCTCAACCCGCCGGTAGTGGGCGTCGGGAACCGCGCCGAGCGCGATGTCCTGATCCCGCCCGGCATGGGCATCCGCTACTGGCAGTACTGGTTCCGCGATCCGATGGGCGGGGGCGAGCTCTTCAACACCACCAACGCGCTCTGCTGCGACTTCGACGCCGGAGGCTGATCCGACCCACGGCCGGACGCGAAAGGCGTCGGCTCTGGGAAACGGGAGGAACTCGCGCCGGACGGCGAGGCAAGGGAGCGAGGGAGGCGTGACGAGGGGCGTCACTCCGGTGGCGCCCCTCACTCTCCTCCAGGAAGCGGACCCGGCTACGAGATGGCTTCACCGGACGCGTACGAACACCGTGTGCCCCGGTTTCTCCGAGGCATCGTTGTCGCCCTCGCCTCAGGCCGAGAGAAAGAGGGAAGATCCCAGATTCCGACCTCCCCGGGTGGGCGTCGGGGAGCACGGGAGGGTGGAACTTCGATCTGGTCGCCCCGCAGTAACCGGGGCGGGCCTTCAGGTTCGAATAGTAGACGGGAGGTTGCAGATGGAGATCACGAGACGGACACTGATCGCGCGGCGCGCGCTCGGCGCGCTCTTGGCGGCGGGCCTCGTCGCGCTCGCGCTCGCGCCCGCGCGGGCGGACGACCCGGCGGCGCTCCTCGCCGAGGGTCGCGCGCTACTCGAGAAGGGCGCGGCCGGCGAGGCGCTCGGGAAGCTGGAGCTCGCGCTCGAGTACCGCCCCGACGACACCGAGCTGCTCGCGGCCGCCGCGCGTGCGAGCGTCGCCGCGGGCGACACCGACCGCGCCTACTGGTACGCGGTCCTCGCGCGCGAGGCGATCGGGGACGACGCGAAGCGGAAGGCTCTCGTCAAGGAGCTGGACGGACTGATCGAGAAGCTCGGGCTGCCCGAGGTCTCCGCCGACGTCCTGCTCGAGGACTACGCGAGCGAGGTCCTGAAGCTCGCGCAGACGTGCGAGCGGCGCAAGCTCTACGCGAACGCGGTCGACCTGCTCGCCGCGTGCCGCGGAACGCGCTTCGAGCCGCGCGCGGACGAGCGGCTGGAGAAGCTCTTCTCGAAGGAGAAGACGATCGAGGCGCTGCTCGCGTCGGGGGTCGAGATCCCCGCCAAGCCCACCACGAAGAGGTCGCCGGACTTCATCGCCAAGGAGGACGCTAGGCACTCGACCTGGGACGACCCGCACGAGGTCGACACCGAGTTCTACGCCGTCGACACGAATATGGGCTACGAGATGGCCCACTCGATCGCGATGGCGATGGAGCAGATGAACCAGTTCTACCGCAAGGTCTTCCAGTACAAGGAGCGCGGCGGGAGCATGCGCAGCTGCGGCATCCGGGTGTACGCGACTCGCGAGGAGTTCGACGAGCACGAGGGGGAGAAGGACAGGGACGTCAAGGGCTTCTTCGTTCCGCTCGAGAACCGCGTGGCGACCTACGACCCGCGCGCCGATGGGGAGCCGCTCGGCGAGCTGTGGTCGACGCTCTTCCACGAGGCCTCGCACCAATTCACGGAGGCGACGACGACAAACCTGATGCCGGGCTGGCTCAACGAGGGCACGGCATCGTACTTCGAGGGCGCGCTGCTCCTGCCGAGCGGCCAGGTCGTCGCGAACCAGGTCCCGGACCGGCGACTCGAGGACCTGCTCTACCTGCTCGAGAAGGGCAGCCCGACGCTGAAGGAGGTCGTCAGTTACTTCGAGGAGGGCTCCTACGACGTCACCTACTACCCCTTCGGCTGGGGGCTCGTGTACTTCATCCAGAACTACGAGGACGGGCGGTCCGAGCGCGTCTACGTCCCGATCTACCGCGACTACATGCAGACCTACACGAAGGGCGGCAATCACGATGTCTTCGGGCGCTTCGTCGAGTACTTCGTCGAGAAGGCGCAGCAACCGGGCATCGAGACGTTCGAACAGTTCGAGGCGCGCTGGAAGCAGTGGATCCAGGACCTCGAGGACGTGCACTTCGGCCCGGCCGAGAAGGCCGACGTGCTGCTCGAGCGCGCGCGCGCGCAGGTGGCCAACGGCAAGCTCGAGTACGCCCGGGAGACCTACGGCCGCGCCCTCGACAAGCGTCCGGACGACGCCCGCGCGCTGTACGAGCGCGCGCAGGTCCTGCTCGGGCTCGGCGGGGTCGACGGCGGCCTGCTCGACTACCGCCGCGTGATCCGGCTCGCCCGCTCGCAGCCCGACGCCGCGGCTCCGATGCCGGGCTTCGGCGAGCAGTCGGCCGCCGAGGTCCTCGCGGACTGCCTCGCGCGCATCACCGAGGTGAACGACGTCGTCGGCGCGGCGGTCGGCGAGACCGACGCCGCGTTCGTGAGCGCGACGAAGGAGGCCGCAGGCGCGTTCGCCGAGGCCGGCTTCCCGCGCGGGGCGGTGTACCTGATCGAGACCTCGATCGCCGTGCTCGGCGGCGACGCGAGCCTCGCGGGGCTCGCGGCCGAGATCCGCTCGGAGAAGGGCATCGACCTGCGGCGCTGGCGGCGCTTCGCGCTCGAGGGCGGGCTCGAGCTGTGGGAAGCAGAAGCGGGCTGGAGCGCTGCGGGCGAGGAGCTGCGCCTCGCGACCGACGGCCTCGTGACGTGCACGCGGCGCGGGGAGATGCCCGAGGCCTACCGCCTCGAGGCGCGCATCCGACCGGGCAAGCCCGACAAGGAAGCGATGTTCGGCCTCGTTTTCGGCTCAAACCCCGCGACGGGCGCGAAGGGGTTCGCGCTCGCGCCTCAGGCGCGCGCGCTCGGCCTCGTGGCGCTGAAGGAAGGCGGGGACGTCGAGCAGCAGTTCGAGCACGCGTTGAAGCCCGACGCGAAGGAGTACCTCCTCGCGCTCGAGGTGACCCCCGGCCACGTCGAGTTCTTCCTCGACCACAAGCGCGTCGGGTCCGTCGACCTCCCGCGCCGCGAACTCCTCGGCCGCGTCGGCGTGTTCGGCCAGGACACGGAGGCGGTGTTCGCGGACGTGCGGGTGCGATACTGAGCCGCAACCTGTCGACGGCCTTGCCTCGGCGGCCCCTCGCGGCGTCCCAGGCTCAAATGGTGAGCCCCGCGATCCGGCTGGCCGGCGTAGTCGAGAAGTCGAGACGCGCGTCAGCACGTTTCGATGCGCGCATGTGGTCTACTCGGTTCCCTTTCCCGGAGAGGACCAGCGCGTACAGCGGGCAAGCCACCTCGCCGACCCCGGGCTGGCAAACGGGAGCCAGGCGTTGGTACCGTCCAAGCCTCGAAGGAGGCCCTCCCATGCTCCAGATCCACGTCCGCTCCGCCGTCGCCGGCGTGCTCGCTGTCGGTCTCGTTGTCTTCGCTCTCGGCGCCGCGCAGATCAGGGTAAACCCGCCGCCAGCGGCGGTCTCCCCGCGAACGAACGTGCAGTTCGTCGCGCCGTGGGTCCACCCGAGGGACTTCGTCCGGATCACGTCCACGTCGCCGTTCGTCGTGCCGGATGGCAAGTGGTTCGCGCTGACTGCGCTGGGGAAGCCCAGCTCGGGGTCGGGAGGTCGGACGCAGCTCTTCGTCGATGGAACAGATGTTGGCTTCTCCTCCGAGGGGCGGCTATTCGGCGCCATGACGGGGACGGGGGATGGCCCGGCTAGCTGCCCCGTGTTGCCGCCCGGAGTATCGTTCCCAGCCGGCCTGCAGCTGACCGTGACCGGCGGCGAAGCCTGGGGCTACCTCGTCGACGCCTGACCGGAGACCGCCATGGAGATCACGATCAGCACTCCCTCCGCCCTCCTCGGCTCGGCCGTCACGTTCGCGGCGGTCCTGCTCTTGAGCCCGCAGATCACCACGACCTCCGAGAGCATAATTACCGGGGAGCAGCGCGAAATCCTGTCGCACATGTCGATCGAGTACCTCGACGACGGGCAGGGCGGGACGAACAAGACGATTCGAATTGCAGGCGTCGACCTGCAGGTCGTGAACGGCCTTGGGGAAACGATGTCGTCCTCGAACGGCGTCGGAAACCTTATTGTCGGCTACAACGAGCTGGGCGCTCCCCTCGAAGATGCGCGACGCGGCTCGCACAATGTGATCGTAGGAATCAACAACAGCTACTGGTCCAACGGTGGTGCGGCCATCGGCTCGGCGCACACGCTGGCTGGACGGCATGCCGCAGTGGTCGGCGGGCATCTGAACAGCGCGCTTAGCCAATGGTCGCTTGTGGCGGGAGGCAGCTCCAACACGGCCACTGGCAGTGAGTCCGTAGTGTCTGGTGGATGCTGCAACACCGCATCGGGGCCGAAGAGCGTCGTCTCTGGGGGAATCGAGAACGAGGCTTCCGGAGTGATGTCCGCCATCAGTGGAGGTCAGGCCAATGCCGCATCAGGGAGGCACTCCTCAGTGACGGGGGGATTCAACAATTCGGCCGAGGGTGAACGATCCGCAGTCAGTGGAGGTTCAGGTCGACGCGCGCCGGACGACTACGACTGGGCCGCCGGATCGCTCTGGGAGGACGAGTAGAACGGTCCCAGCGTCGGCCTTGGACTCGCGCGGGCGGGAGAGTACCCTCCCTAGCAGCCCGTTGAAGAAGGGGTCCTGACGGACGGTGCTCTCATGCCGCCACCTGCGAAACGACCATCGCCTGCGTCCCGGTAGAGGCGAGACGGTCCGACCGGCCAGATTGGAGACTTGCCATGAGCGCCATCATGAGGTCGCGAAGCACCTCGAAGAGGGCGTCGAGACGGCCCTGCAGGCCCCGCGGGATCTCTCGAAGTACGAGCGACGCGCCGAGGCCAGTTTGCGGATCGAGCGCATGGGCGAGCGGCAGGGGGTCGCTCTTTGGCGGGTAGCGGATCTCGCTGGCGGGAGGGGACGGGAGTCGGTGGGTTTCGAGGGTTTGGTGGGTCAATCCGGCCCGTTCGGCGAAAGAAGCGCGTCCGCCGGTTCACGAGTGCAAGGGGGAGGCGCCCACGGGGCGGAGGAGCGACGAGAGGGCGGATCGCAACGGCGACCGGCCGGAAACGACCCACGAAACCCACCAACCCCACGGGGCGTGGCGGCGAATCCCCCGAACGAGGCCGCAGAAGTGTGGCCCGATGGGGCGTGGGGTGAGCTGTGAGCGCCGCGGCTGGCGACCGGCCCACTCGGCTTGTTGCGCGTCACGCTAAACGACGGCCTGACGCCGTTGAGCGCCTGCGGCCACCCCTCAGCATGTGCAACCTGGGGCCCCCAAGCACGGGCGGGCCCCGTCGCACCGGGCATCACCGCCGATCAGGGGGCATCGGCCGTCGAGTCGCTCACCGGGAAGATGCGCGCCATGTTCGACGGAACGTGCACGGACGAGAAGCCCGAACATCGTCTGGCTTCCGGACGTCGCCGGGGGCGCGAGGGACGACCGTGACTGCTAATTACCTGCTCCCTCCGGACCGGAGGTCGTGCGCACCGAGGGGGACGCCCGTGACTGACCTCAAGATCAACGAGATCCGCTTCACGCCGGCTTCGCGCGAGCTGGTTCGGACGGGGCTGCTCGGCTGGGTTCGGTGCGTGGTCGGCGGGAATCTCGAGCTCGATGGCATCACGGTTCGCAGGACTGCAGGAGGGCGCATCACGCTCTCGTTCCCGGAACGGGTCGACGACAGCGGTGGTCGCCACCCCGTTGTGCACCCCGTTTCGAACGCCGCGCGGCGGGCGGTCGAGCGCCAGATTCTCGGTGCCCTCGGGATAGGGGATGACGCGCGGTGAGCGGCGCGCGTGCGCGTCGGCGGGCCGACGGCCGTACCGTGGCCCGGGCCGAGGCCGACGGCCAACACGGCGCCACAGGGCGCGCGTGTCGGGGCGGCGTCGAACTTGACGCAGACGAGAGGGTCGGGTCCCGGCTGGCGCGGATCGCGAACCTGCATGCTGAGCTGGCCGGGGAGTTCGGCGCGCTGGCCGAGGACCTCGGGAATCGACTTGCTGGGTCGGCGGACCCGAGGCTCATGGTCGGCGTGCAGTCCGCGCTGGAGACCACCCTGGCCCCGCGGCGCCGGCGCCCGACCGCTCAGGACCGGGCGGCCGCACCGCAACTGGAGGGTGACGCGCGCGGGAACGGGGCGCCGCCGCACTCGGAGCCTGACCGAGAGGGCGCGCACCGATTCGACCTCGCGCTGGCACCGCTGCTTGTGGACGACGCCGGTACCGCGTCTCTGCTTGGGATCTCATCGAAGCACTTCGCGAACCTCCGCAAGCGCGGGGAGTTCCCGATCGGGCCGGTGAACCTTGGACGGCGGGTTCTCTGGCCTGTGCGCACGGTCGAGGCGTGGGTCGCCGCGGGCTGTCCGATCGCGGACGAGTGGGGAGGCGATGGGCGCCGCGCGTAGAGCTTTCCGGCACCACTACAGGGACCGGGCCACGGGTGAGCTCAAGCCGCTCGCAAACTGGTTCTGGCGCGTGAAGAGCCTGACGCCGGGGCAGCGGCCGCACAAGCTGTCGGCGTTCGAGGACCGCCGGGCGACGGACCAGCTCGGCGCCCTGCTCGACGAGGTCCACGCGCATCTGAGCGTCGGCTCGCCCGTGCCGCCGGAGTGCATCAAGCGCCTCGACCGCGTCCCGAAGCGGATCCAGGACAAGCTGGTGAGGTGGGGCTACGTCGACAGGCGGCGCCTGTGGCGCTCCGCTGAGCTCTCGAAGCTGATCAACGACTACGAGGACCAGCAGCAGCGCGCGGGGAAGAAGACCGCCGCCGAGGACGCCACTCGCGCACGGAGGCTCCTCGTAGAGCTGTGCGGCTTCACGACGTGGTCGGACGTGACGGTCGAGAGGGTCGAGGGGCAGCTCGACGCCATGAGGGGGCGCCGGAACGAGGCGATCTCGAACGCGACGTGGACCCACTACGTCCAGGCGGCGCGGCACTTCGAGGGATGGCTCGTGGCCCGCAAGGGCATGGACCGGCGCCTCGAAGCCCTGTCGCGCAAGAACCCGGAGCTGGACCGGGACGACTCGCGCGCGCTGAGCGACGAGGAGGTCGAGAAGCTGCTCCAGTCCACCTGGTCCGCGCCCGAGCTGTTCCAGCTCACCGGCCGCGAGCGGGCGATCCTCTACCACTTGGCGTTCGCCACCGGGCTGCGCCGCGGCGAGATCTCCCGGCTGACGGTCTCGTCGCTCCACCTGGACTCCGACCCGCCGTTCGTCGCGCTCGACGCGGGCATGACGAAGAACAAGCAGCGGGCCGAGATCCCGCTCAGCGACCCCGAGCTCGTCGCGGCGCTCCGCGCCCAGGTCCAGGGCAAGCTCCCCACCGCGCGCGTGTTCGACCGCATCCCCGGTCGGACGGCCGAGGTGATCCGCCGCGACATGGTCCGGGCCGGGCTCTCGGTGGAGGACGAGCACGGCCTCGAGGCCAACTTCCACTCGCTGCGCGCCTCCTTCTGCACGATCGTGGGCCGCAACGCCAGGACGTTGAAGGACGCGCTCGCGCTCAGCCGGCACAAGACGCCCAAGGTCTTCATCGACCGCTACTGGAAGCGGGAGCGGGCGAGCGAGCTGGAGGCGCTGGCGAGCTTCCGGCGCATGTCGTACCGCGCAACGGGGACGGACGACGAGCCCGGTCTGGCGTCCGGATCCACATGCGACTGCGTCACGGGACGCGCGGCGAACGTTTCCTCTGCTCCGGCTCGTCCACGTACTTGCTCTCCTTGAGTCCCCACGCTGGTGTGGAGACGGCTTCCTCGGGCGGCACGCCCTTGCGAATCCGCGCCAGCAGCCCCTCAGGCGACAACAGTTTGCAGCGAGGATCGCGCAGCCATTCGCTGACGCTCTGGGTGGTGCCAAACGCGGTGATGTAGGTCCGGCCCCATCCCAGACCACCTCGATTCTCGCGTGGCCACGCGATGGCTTCCTCGGGCCTCCATCCGATACGGAGCCTTCTCAGAAGTGTTGTCAACGACACCTGACATCGCGGATCGCGCGACCATTGCGTCGGGCCCTTGACAGCCCCGAAGGCGCGGATGCGCCAGCGAGCCATGCCCTCGAGCGACATCGGTGGCTTCGTATAGCGGTGTCGTTCTCGGTGGGAGACGAACCGGCAGTTCGCGGGGGTGAAACCCTTGTTCGGGTCGACCCTGATGAGAAACCGGCCGCGTTGGTAGCCGGACTGACGCGCCCACTGGCGGAATGTCGCGAACTGCTTCCACCTCGGGTCCATGCCGGGACAGCCAAAGCCCTCCTTCGCTGAACCGCCCCTCCCGCAGGCCCTTCGAATCCGATTCCACACTCCGTGCAGGGGATCGTGAGCAACGTTGCCCTTCTTCCTCCTTCGCAAGGCGCGCCTTCTTGCCAGGCCGCTATGAATCGTGGAAAGCGGCATCTGGAGGGTGCGCGCAATCTCCGACACAGCCCTTCCTTCTTCCTTGTGCAGACGCGCGACTTCGGTCCAGTCGATGCGGCTCCGGTTCCCCCCACGGCCCTTCGCGCCGCGGCCCGGACCCTTGGAGTTCGGGGGCAAGGTGATCGCCTGCGCAGGAGGCCAGCCCTTGCGCAGACGGTTCAGCAACGGCACGTACGTCACACGACAGCGAGGATCCTTCGACCATGCCTTCGCGCTCTTCTCCTCACCGAAGGCCCTCACCGGGTGCTTTGTCAGGGGCGAGACACGCGTTCGCAGCCGCAGCATCTCCGACCGTGTGACCCACTGGCAGTTCGCAGGGCCGAAGTTCGCGTCGGGGTCTCGGAGTGCCAGGCAGAGCCCACGCTTCCAGCCGTTCGCCAACGCCCAGCCGCGAAAGCTAGGGAACGACTGCCAGGTAGGGTGAAAGCCAATTCCGCGACCCCCATAGTTGGCATGGCACCGATCCTTGGGCCTCGTGCACTTGCGAATCATCCCACGCCATGCCGCGTATAGGGCGCGGGAGGTCGTGTCCGCACACATTGGCGGAGATGGTCGCACTCCCATCGCCCTCAGGTGCTTGGAGACCACGTGCGCGCTGCAGCGCAATTCCTCGGCCACGGCTCTGAAGGAGCCGTGGATCTCGTAGCGCCGCGCTGCTTCGGTCCAATCGATCGGATCCGGCGGATCTGGCGGATAGGAAACGACCGGCGGAACTCTCCGGCGTCTGTCTGGTTTCTCGACGGGGGCCACGGGAATCTCCATGCAGGCGGTGGCTCACCTATTGGAACAGGATCAGGCCCAGAATGTCCGCGGCGCGGCTCAGCGACCGCTGCCAGGGAGGCTCGGCGGCTTGCAAGGTCGACTCGATCGCGGAGTTCCCGGGAAGGTCGCGATCCGCATGCCGCCGTGGGAGCACCCGCGGGGGCGGAGCGAAGTCCGGGCGACCACGCGCGCCTCGCGCCGAGCCGGCGCAGAAGGATCGTCGCGAGCGAGCCGCGGCGGCGCGAGGCTGGCGTGCATCGTACCTCGCAGCGGGCGCGACGGGGGCCTCCCGCTTGGCGTCAAGCTTGGCGTCACTCGGTACCGTCCAATGCCCCCCAGTACCCCCTGGTGCCGCCAACCGACCAACATGTGGTGGGGAAGGGGGGGCTCGAACCCCCACGGGCCGCTGCCCTTCGGATTTTAAGTCCGATGCGGGAGTGACGGAAGTAGCGAACAGCGCGCCACTTACGGATCCGAAGTCGCGCTGCATGGCGTCGAGCATGGTGCACGGCGTGCACCAGTCCGGTCGCCGCGCCGAGGCCGTGGGCTGGTTCGGACCTCTCACACCCCGATGTAGGAGGCCCTGGAGACGGGGGCGCGCAGGATCGAGCTGCGGCAAGCGACCTGGTCTCGCCGGGCCTTGCAGCGCTCATCGCCTGCCAGGTACTATCGTCCCATCTGTATCGTGTGTAGCGTGTCTTGGAGGCCACCCCAGCTCAGTTAGCGCCCGTTGTCGGAATGAAGAACAAGAAGCTCCAGGTATTCGTATCCTCAACTTTTGAGGACCTTAGAACAGAACGCCAGGCCGCCGTTGAGGCAATCCTGACAAGTGGCCACATCCCGGCAGGCATGGAGCTCTTTACGGCAGGCGATGAATCCCAGATGAAGGTGATACGCCGGTGGATTGACGAGTCGGATGTGTTCATGTTGATTCTTGGCGAACGTTACGGTAGTGTCGAGCCAAAGACTAGTCGAAGCTACGTCGAGCTGGAGTACGAGTACGCGGTCGAGCACCATAAGGCTCACTTCGCCTGCGTGATCCGTGACGATGTCCTGCGCCAACGCAGAGCCGCCGGGGGAAAGCTAGAGCTAGAGCAAGAAGACGAGGCCAAGGTCGACGCGTTCCGCAAGCGGATCTGCGAACCCGTCATGGTGAGCCACTGGGAGGATGCAAAGGATGTCCAGCTCGCTGTCTTCAAAGCGCTGCCGGCTTTTGTCGACCGCGAAGGGCTGACTGGTTGGGTACGTGCTGATCAGAACGAGTTGAATGCCGGCGCGGTGGCCGAGAATCTATCTACCCTTGTCCGCAAGAACGAGCTTCTCTCGAAAGCAAACGCCACACTTAGGCAGGAGGTTCAGGAGCTGAGGGGCGCCGCGGACGACAAGGACCGCTTCCTTGGGAGAAGCTACGAGGACATGTACCGACTGCTATCGAATACAACCGTTTCGATAGGGGGTGATGATCGGGAGAGCCTCTTGAACTTCATGCTCGAGAATCAAGCCGCACTCGTCGGCCGTGGCATCAAGTCCGTGAACCCAGCCAGTGACTTGGTCGCCCTCGGGGAGCACTACGGAGTCCTTGAGTCAAGAACGGAGCGCGTCATCCTGACGGACGAAGGCTCCAAGTTCCTGACCCAGGCCCGAATCACGGGCAATCCCGCTGTTCCCTGGAGCGACGACACACCCTTCTAAGGCCAGCGCTAGCAGGCGCCGACCAGAGGCTCGCCTCTCGGCCTTGACGATCGGTTCGATGGAGTGGCCCTACCCGCTGTAATCCTACGGTTGGCGTCCCGACGAAGGCTGGCACTGGGGCGGCGACGCGGGCCATTACTCGGATCGGTACGCGGAGCAGCTGCTCGCCGAGCACGGGTATCCGGAGTAGCCCGGACCGCCAGTCAAGGAGTCAAGGCGCCTTCACACGGCCCCACAGCAGCCTTTCGGAGCAGAGCTACACCGGCTCGCCGGCGTCGTCGAGAGCCCGTGCCAGGGGGCGCGCCATCATGGAGCGCCAGCCGGGCGAGCCGGGGAGCGAGCGCGCGGCGGACGTGCCCAACCGCCCCTCTACGCCGACGACCCTCGATCGCCCTCACTCCCGCGACTTGAAGCGCGGCCGGTCGGAATCCCGGGCTGGAAAGCGGGCTGGGTCGAAAGTTCGGCTCCCGCTCAAGTTTCCGGGTCAGCAACTCCGAGGGCATCGAGGATCCGTCCCCAGCGCCAGCGGTACGAGCGTCTCCCCGGGGGCGCCGCGTGCGCTTGTCTCCCGCAGAGAGGAGTTCCCCATGAAGTTCCCGGCTCGCGTCCTCGCGCTCGGCCTAGCCATCGCGCTCGCCTCATGCGCCACCGTCCCGCCCATCGAGACGCCTTCCGGGCGACCGGAGTACTCTATCTCCGGCGCGACGAACGATGAGGTCCAGTCCTACCTCCTGGAGCGATTCATGTCCGACGGCTGGATGCTGAAACAGCAATCGCCCAGCCAGCTCGTGCTCTCGAAGGAGAACGCGAGCACCCTCCAGAACGTGCTCGTCGGCAGCCAGTACGATCCGACGACGACGCACGAGGTCCGGTTCATCTTCTCGGGGCAAGGAACTGAGGTGCGCATCTTCAGGCCGGTCGCCATCGTGGCGAACGAGGGCTCGGCCTTCGAGCAGCGGAACGACCTCACCGGAGGTAAGGCCGGTCACGAGCTGTGGCAGAGCCTCGTGCGCGTCGAGGAGCACTTCGAGCAACGGACGATCACCGCGAGCGCAGGCTCTTGAGGGCGGTAGCAATGCGAACCCTCCTGCCTTCCCTCGTCGCCCTTGCGCTCGCCTCGTGCGCCAGCCTCAACCTACCCGCGCCCGCTGTAGTCCAAGACGTTCGGGTAGAGATCACTGGCACCCTCCGTGCTCGGCGGACACCCAAACCCGGCCAGTCGTGGACACCTGAAAACCGGCCAGTCATGAGGGGGTGCTCGGGACGTTGATCGCCGCGGGGAGCCGTGCTCTCCCGGCCAGATGGCCAACGTCTTGAGCC
>Ga0302046_10003768_pt1 | contig 13616 bp, 12 predicted proteins | sample RVTome_11_FD_200261 | JGI IMG/M metagenome (GOLD analysis project Ga0302046, IMG submission 200261) | Soil microbial communities from uranium-contaminated site in the Upper Colorado River Basin, Wyoming, United States - RVT147D111 (version 2) ...
GCCACCTGACGGTGTCCGCCACCGGCGGGGTCCCCCCGCAGGTGATCGCGGAGCTCCTGCTGCGCGTCGATACCTTGCCGCCGTCGCTGGTGTTGGCGCAGGCGGCCATCGAGTCCGGATGGGGCACCTCCCGGTTCGTGCGCGAGGGCAACAACCTGTTCGGCCAGTGGGTGACCGGCGATACCCCCGGCCTGGTGCCGAGCGATGCCGACCCGGCCGATGGCTACCGGGTGGCTGCCTACGAGACGGTCGCCCACTCGGTGCGGAGCTATCTCCGCAACCTCAATACCCATCGCGCCTATCGCCAACTGCGCCACTGGCGCGCAGACCTGCGCGCGGCGGGCGAGCCCCTCGACAGCATGATCCTGAGCGCCAGCCTGGTGCGCTACTCCGAGCGCGGCGAGGCCTACGTGGAGGATCTGTTGCGCGTCATTCGCGGCAACCGCCTCGACCTCCTCGATCACGGCGAGCGTCCGGCAGTGCGCCTCGCCAGCACGCGGTGGAGCCTCCTGGCCAGACCATGAACGACAAGGCTAGGCATGGCCTGACCCTCCTTCTCATCCTGGTCGCCCTGTTCGTCTCCCGGCCCGCGGCGGCGGATTCCTACGCGACGATTCTGCTCTACCACCGGGTGGGCGAGGACGCCTACCCCGCGACCTCGATCACGGCGTCGGCCTTTGGCGATCAGATGACGTGGCTCGCCGACCACGACTATCGCGTGATTCCCCTCTCCAAGGTGGTAGCGGCAGTGGCTGCCGGCCAGGCCCCGCCACCGCACAGCGTCGTCATCACCTTCGACGACACCTACCGTTCCATCTACGACGTCGCCGCCCCGATCCTCGCCGCCCATCACTATCCCTATACCCTGTTCGTCTACACCGAGGCGATGGAGGCACGGTATCCGGACTTCATGACCTGGGAGGAGCTCCGCGAGCTGGCTGAACAGCCCGGGGTGGAGATCGGCAACCACGGCCACCATCACGCCCACCTGATCCAGCCCCACGGGCAGATCCTGCCGCCGGAGCAGCTCCGCGGGGACGTCACCACCGCCCAGGCGCTGATCGAGGAACGGCTGGGCGTGCGACCGGCCTACTACGCCTTTCCCTATGGCGAATACACCGATGAGGCCCAGGCCGTGGTGCGCGACGCCGGCTACCGCGTGCAGCTCACCCAGGACCGGGGCAGCGTCGGCGTGGAGACCCTCCTCCACCAGCTCCCGCGCAACGCCATGGTCGGCACCCGCGGCACGGTGGACATGATGCGTGAGGTCCTGCATCAGCCCCCCCTGCCGTGGCAGAGCCGACAACCGGCCACCGGCCGGCTACGGGGTCGGGTGATGGGTGAGATCTCCCTGCGTCTCACCCACCCGGAGCGCTACTGGTCGGGCCAGACCAACCTCTTCGTCTCCGAGCTGGGGCGCGTCGACGCCCACTTCGACCCGGCGACGGGATGGCTCCGGGCCGAGGTGACCACCCCGCTCTCGCGCCTCTTCAATCGCATCACCGCCTCCGCCCGGCGCCGTGCGGACAACGCCTGGGAGATCACCTCGTGGATGGTGGTGACGGGGGAGTAGCTGTTCGTGGTCAGCGGTCAGCTCACAAGAAGGATGGCCAGCGAAGCTGCCCTTGCAAGCCGATAGCTGACACCTGATCGCTAACCGCTAATCTGGCGGATCGCCTCGTAGAGGATCGCGGACACGGCGTTGGCGAGGTTCTGGGAGCGGATCTTGTCGTTCTGCGGCAGGCGGATGGTGGCCGCGGCGTGTGCGCCGAGGAGGGCCTCGGGCAGCCCGCGCGTCTCGCAGCCAAAGACCAGGAAGTCACCGCGCCGGTAGGAGACCTCCGTGTACAGGCGGCCGGTCTTCTTGGTGGCGTAGAAGAACCGGCCTCCGGAGCAGGTGTCGTAGACCGATGCCAGGCTCGTGTGGACGTGGAGCCGCACGTGGGGCCAGTAGTCGAGGCCGGCCCGGCGCAGGTAACGATCCTCCAGGGAAAAACCGAGGGGCTCCACCAGGTGCAGCTCCGTGTCGGTGCCGGCACAGAGGCGGGCGATGCTGCCGGTATTGGGCGGGATCTCCGGCGCCACCAACACGACGTGCAGCCCATGGTCCATGGACTCCATGACGAGCGACGCTAGGGCTCTCCGTTGCGCCGGTCAACGCCTGCCGGACGGGCGCCACCGGGGACGAGGCGGCCAACGCAGTGGCCTGAGCGGTCGTGTGGGACCAAACGAGGAGCGGAGGTAGCCCCGAGTTGCCCACCGACAACCCCCTGACTACATTTCGTTTCTGTAAGGAACGACGATGGCGATTCTCCCGATCCTCCACTACCCGGATCCGCGCCTGAGACAGGTTTCGATCCCGGTGACGGTGTTTGATGACACCCTCGCCCGACTCGTCGCGGACATGGGGGAGACGATGTATCAGGCGCCGGGGGTGGGCCTGGCAGCGCCCCAGGTCGGGCGGCTCATCCGCCTGTTGGTCTACGACCCGTGCTCCACCGACGCGGAGCGACGCAACCTGCGGGTGGTGATCAACCCGGAGATCCTGTTCCGCGACGGCGCGGTCCTCGGCGAGGAAGGGTGTCTGTCGGTGCCCGAGTACTTCGGCGAGGTGGAGCGTGCCGCGCGCATCACCCTGCGCTACCGGGACCTTCACGGCGCGGTGGTGGAGACCGAGCTCGAGGACCTGGAGGCACGCATCGTCCAGCACGAGATGGATCACCTCGACGGGGTCGTATTCCTCGACCGCATGGGCCCGATCAAGCGCGACCTGCTGAAACGCAAGATCAAGAAGGCGATCAAGGCCGGGAACTACGCCACCGTGTGAGGGCCGGCGGCGGCGAGAAACCCCTCCAGTTGGGCGAGGAAGTCGCGTGGGCTCTCGAGCGGCGGGCAGTGACCGCAGGAGAACCGGTGGACGGTGACGTCCTTGATCTGGGCCGCGGCGAGGTCGGTCTGGCGAGGACGCACCACGGCATCACGGTCCGAGCCAAAGAGGAGCACGGGCATCGACAAGCGGGCGAGGTCCGCCACCAGGTCGAGTCGCGCCAGGTCGAGGGCATCGGACAGCAGCACCTCTCGGTCCGCCTCCATGGCCGCGTCGATCAGGGCCTCGGGCAGCGGCGTGGCGTAGGTCGAGCTCGACGCGAGCCATTGCACGAAGGGGCGCAGGCCCATGAGCCGTTTGACGATCGGCCGCAGCCAGGGCCTCGTGAGCCGTTTACTCCGCGGGTAGAGCCCGTCGGCGGCACGCACTAGCGGATTGCACAGCACGAGGCGCTCGATCTGTTCCGGGCGCGCCGCCGCCACCAGCGCGGCAATGCTCGCTCCCATCGAGTGACCCACGAGAAAACATCGCGGACCCGCCACGCCCGTGAGAAAGGCACCGGCCGCTGCGGCATGGCCCGTCAGGCCGAGACGACGCCCGGGCCGAGACGAGGTGCCGTAACCGACCCAGTCCACCACCAGCACCCGGTGATGCGCTGCGATCGCGGGGGCTACCTCATCCCAAAAGCGGCGGCACACGGCGAAGCCATGAAGTAGCACCACCGGCGGCCCACCACCGCCGCCTAGCTCGTCGTAGGCGAGCCGGTGGCCCTGCCAGGAGAACGTCCCCATGGAGTCGTGGGTGTGAGGAGTGGGCAGTGGAGAGGCCGAAGTTATTCCACCCACCGGCGACAAGAAGACGCGGTGGCTACAAGGTCAACCGGTCCTTCACCTTCTCGAACAGGGCCTCTCCGACCCCCTTCACCTCTTTGATCTGGTCCACGTTCTTGAATGGACCATGCTCCTGCCGGTACTGCACCACCCGCTCGGCCAACACCGGGCCGATGCCGGGAAGCTCCTGAAGCTCCTCGGCAGGCGCCGTATTGATGTTGATGGCGGCCAACGACATCTGCTGGACCGACGCGGGCGGTTCCCCGTATCCCACCGCCGGGACGATCCCGAACACCAGTACCACGATAAGAAACGCAAGCGTTTGTTTCATCTGTGACTCCTCCATGAGTCTTGGCGGCCTCTCCACGGCCCGAGCCGAGGATGATGTCGCCCAGATCGACGATCGGCAAGAGGCGAGGCAGTCACCATAATCGTCGGTTCCCCGGCCGACGTGGAGCCGCTTACACCGACGCCCGCGGTTCACCTGGTATGGCGGGAGGCGCTGTGTCCTTTCCCTCTAAGGAAAGCAGGAAGGCAGGAAAAGGCGGAAGCATCCACCCAATTCAGGTAGCCCTTCCTAGCCTCCTGCCCCTTTCCTGCCTTCCTTAGTAAGGATTGCCCTCACCGAGCCACCTTGGGGGTTCCGCGTTGGCCACCCCTGCCACGGCCTCACTCCCTGGGTGTCACGGACGTCCCCGAAACAACCTACCGTACCCCCTTCGCAACCGCCTGCTTGGCGCAGCGCGAAGGACGGCCAACGATCAGGGGGGACGTCCGGGTTGATGGCTCTACCGTGTCACCACGAGGGCCGGCCATTTCCAACCGCGCCGCACAACCGGTCCGGAAAAAACTGGGGATCTAGTCGATGGCGCGCGCCATCCGCACGCCGTCGATGGCGCGCACACCCTGCACCACGCCCTCCGGAATGTCGCCGTCCACGTCGATGATGGTGTAGGCGATGCCCGCGCGGCTCTTGTTGAGCATCTCATGGATGTTCAGCCCGGCGTCGGCCAGGCGGGAGGTGATCTGACTCACCATCTGTGGCACGTCGGCATTGACCACCACGAGCCGTTGCTTGCCGTTGCGCGGCAACTGACAGGTCGGCAGGTTGACGGCGTTGACGACGTTGCCGTTCTCCAGGTAGTCGCGAACCTGATCCACCACCATGGCCGCACAGTTCTCCTCCGCCTGCCGCGTCGAGGCGCCGAGATGGGGCAGGGCGACCACCCGCTCATGGTCCTTCAACAGGGCAGACGGGAAGTCGGTGACGTAACATCGCACCTTGCCCGCCTGGATCCCGCGGCTCACCGCCGCGTCGTCGAGGATCCCCCCGCGCGAGAAGTTGAGCAGCCGCACCCCATCCTTCATCACGGCGAGGGTACCGTCGTTCACCATGTGGCGAGTGGCGTCCGCGAGGGGGACGTGGAAGGTGATGTAGTCCGAGCGCCGGAACAGGTCATCGAGGTTGATGGCCTGCTCCACCTGGTGGGGCAACCGCCACGCCCCCTGGACGGTCAGCCCCGGATCGAGCCCCACCACCTGCATCCCGAGGTGCAGGGCCGCGTCGCAGACCCCGCGCCCGATCGCCCCGAGACCGACGACCCCGAGGGTGTAGCCGACCAGTTCGTTGCCGGTGAAGCGCTTCTTGTTGGCCTCGACGAGACGGCCGACTTCCTGGTCATCGCCCTGGAGACCCCGGACGAACTCCCACCCCTGGACGATGTCGCGGCTGGCGAGCAGCAGGCCGCACAGGACCAGCTCCTTCACCGCGTTGGCGTTGGCGCCCGGCGCGTTGAACACCGGCACGCCGCGCTCGGTCATCGCCGCTACCGGGATGTTATTGGTGCCCGTACCGGCACGGCCGATCGCCTTGACCGTAGCCGGGATCTTCAGCTCGTGCATGTTGGCGCTGCGCACGAGGATCGCATCCGGCTGCTGAAACTCACTGGCACACTCGTATCGCCCGTGCGGGAACCGCTCCAGGCCGACCGGAGAGATGTTGTTGAGCAGAAGGACCTTGTACATGGCGACTCCATAGCAGCCGGAAATCCTCGTTCAGCCATCAGCGTGTCTGGACGGCGGACGCCGGTCGCTAGCCGTGGCGCTGCTCGAAGTCCTGGAGGAAGGCCACCAGGGCTGCCACCCCCTCCTCCGGCATGGCGTTGTAGAGGGAGGCGCGCATTCCGCCCACGGAGCGATGTCCCTTGAGGGTCACGAGACCGGCCGCGGCCGCCTCGGCGAGGAAGGTGGCGTCGAGGTCGGCATTGACCAGGGTGAAGGGTACGTTCATCCGCGAGCGGCTCGCCGGCTCGGTCGGGCAGCGGTAGAAGCCGGTCGCATCGATGCAGTCGTATAGGCGCTGCGCCTTGCGGATGTTGATCTCCTCCATCGCCGCCAGCCCGCCCCGCTCCTGGAGCCATCCGCACACCAGGCCCAGGATATAGATCGCGTAGGTCGGCGGGGTGTTGTACATCGAGTCGGCATCCGCGTGGACCCGGTAGTCGAGCATAGCCGGGATGGTGTCCGGGGCACGGCCGAGAAGGTCCTTGCGGATGATCACCAGGGTCACCCCGGCCGGGCCGAGATTCTTCTGGGCGCCCGCGTAGAGGATGCCGTAGCGGGCAACATCGACCGGCCGCGACATGAGGTTCGACGAGGCGTCGGCCACCAGGGGCACGGCGCCGGTCTCCGGGGTGTAGTGGTACTCCGTGCCGAAGATCGTGTTGTTGGAGGTGATGTGGCAGTAGGCGGCCCGCGGGTCGAGACGCAGCTCGTCCTGGCGCGGAATGCGGTTGAAGTGGGTCTCCTCCGAGGTAGCCGCGACGTTCACCGCGCCGAACTTCTTCGCCTCCTTGATCGCCTTCTTCGACCAGCTACCGGTATTCACGTAGTCGGCCTTGCCTACATTGCCCATCAAGTTCATGGGCACCATGGCGAACTGGGTGCTGGCACCGCCCTGCAGAAAGAGCACCTCGTGGGTTTCCGGCACTCCCAGGAGATCGATGACGGCCTGCTTGGTGCGGCGAAAGATCTCCAGGAAGTCCTTGCCGCGATGGCTCATCTCCATGACCGACATGCCGGAACTCCCGTACTCCGCCATCTCGGCCGCGGCCCGCTGGAGAACGGGGAGCGGCAGGCTCGCGGGACCGGCGCTGAAGTTGAAGACTCTGGACATAAAGACCTTCCTGAAGACGTTGCCAACGACGTCGCGGTACAAATCGATGAAGCGCCATTCTCCCGATCGCCCGGTTTGGACACAAGGCGGCGACGGGAATGCCCTCCCGTTACCCCGGCAGGGCTGTTACGATGCCAAAATTGGCTATGCGAGATGAGACACCGATCGATGTGGACGCGGGCGAGGTCGCCTGGGACCTGAGCGACCTCTATAGCGGGGTGGGCGACCCGGAGATCCGCCGCGATCTCGACGCGGCAGAGGAACGCGCCCGCGCCTTCGATGCCCGCTACCGCGGCCGTCTCGCCGGCGGTCAGCTCGCCGGCACCGAGCTCTACGACGCGGTCGCGGAGTTGGAGGAGATCTCCGCAATCCTCACCAAAGTCCTGTCCTACGCCCACCTCCTGTTCGCGGCCGACACGGTGACTCCCGCCCACGGTGCACTCCTCACCGCGTGCCAGGAACGGTTGACGGCAATTAACAAATACTTGATGTTCTTCGACCTGGAGTGGGCCGGGCTACCAGAGAGCACAGCCGCGGCCCTGCTGGCGAGCCCGGCGGTCGCACACTACCGGCACCATCTCGTAAAGGCGCGAGCCCACGCGCCGTACCGTCTCAGCGAGCCGGAGGAGCTGCTGCTGGACGAGAAGGCGAACACCGGGAACCGTGCCTTCTCGCGGCTGTTCGACGAGATCCTGGCGGACGCCCGGTTTCCCGTGGCCAGTGATGGGGTGGTGCAGGAGTTGCGCGAGGAGGAGGTCCTGGCCCTGCTCCACTCCCCGGACCGGGCGGCGCGCAAGGCCGCCGCCGCCGGTCTCACCGCCGGCCTGGTCGAGCGGCGCCGCACCCTCACCTTCATCTTCAACACCCTGGTCCTGGACCACGGCGTCGACTGCCGCCTGCGCCGCTACCCGGACGTGATGACCGCACGCCACCTCGCCAACGAGACCGATGGGGCCGCGGTGGAAGCGCTGCTCACCGCCTGCGAGGCGGGGTTTCCCTTGGTCGCGCGCTACTACCGACTGAAGCGGCGCCTCCTCGGGCTCGACGAGCTGTTCGATTACGATCGCTATGCGCCCCTGGCCGAGACGAGCGAGAAGATCCCGTGGCCCCAGGCGAGGGATCTCGTGCTCACGGCCTACCGTGCGTTCAGCCCGCGGGTGGCCACGATCGCCGAGGAGTTCTTCACCCGCCGCTGGATCGACGGCGCCAGCCGGCCGGGCAAGCGCGGTGGCGCCTTCTGTGCCTCGACCGTGCCCGCGGTCCACCCCTACGTGCTGCTCAACTACCAGGGCCGGCCGCGCGACGTCCAGACCCTCGCCCACGAGCTGGGCCACGGCGTCCACCAATACCTGGCCCGCGACCGCGGGCTGTTCGCCGCCGATACTCCCTTGACCACCGCCGAGACCGCCAGCGTCTTTGGTGAGATGCTGGTCTTCCAGTCCCTCAAAGAGATGCTCGACGACCCGCGGCGCCGCCTCCCCCTGGTGTGCGCGAAGATCGAAGACAGCTTTGCCACGGTCTTTCGCCAGGCGATCATGAGCCGCTTCGAACAGTCCCTGCACCAGGCGCGACGGGAGGAGGGCGAGCTTGCGCCGGAGCGCATCGATGCGCTGTGGATGGCGGCTAACCGGCCCATGTTCGGCGACGCCCTGCACCTCACCGAGGACTATCGCCACTGGTGGATGTACATCCCCCACTTCATCCACTCGCCGTTCTATACCTATGCCTACAGCTTCGGCGAGCTGCTCGTCCTGGCGCTGTTTGAAAAGTACAACAGCGAGGGCGATGCCTTCGTCCCGGCATATCTCGACCTCCTGGCCGGCGGCGGCTCCGCGCCACCCAGCGAGCTGCTGGCCCGTATGGGCGTGGACATCACCGCCGATGACTTCTGGCAGGGCGGGCTCGCGGTGCTCTCCCGGATGGTGGAGGAGGCGGAGGCGCTGAGCGATGCCCTGGCGTGAGGCGTGCGGTCCGCGCGACTTCCGCCCCGAACCCCCGCGCGCGACTCCGCCCGGCCCCGAACGCGACCCCTAGACCATGACCCCCTCCCCCCCGCACGCCGACACCGCCCATCTGAGCGACGTCCGCTTCGCCTCCCTCGACCTGCCGGACGAGATCCAGCGCGGTATCCGCGACGCCGGATTTACCCTCTGCACCCCGATTCAGGCCCTCACCTTGCCGCCGGCCCTGGCCGGCGAGGGGGTGGCAGGGCAGGCCCAGACCGGCACGGGCAAGACCGCCGCGTACCTGATCACGATCTACCACAAGCTCCTGCGCAGCCCGCCGGTGAAGCTCTCGGGCCGTGACGCAAACCGGGCGGCGCCGCGGGCGCTGATCGTCGCCCCGACCCGTGAGCTGGTGGCCCAGATCCACTCGGACGCGGCGATCCTCGGTGCCCACAGCGGACTGCGCCTGACGGTCGTCTACGGTGGCGTCGACTACGATAAGCAGCGCCGGGCAATCGCCGACGGCTGCGACATCCTGGTGGGCACGCCGGGCCGACTGATCGACTACTTCAAGCAGGGCATCTACACGTTGCTGGGCATCCAGATCGCGGTGCTCGACGAGGCCGACCGGATGTTCGACCTCGGCTTCATCAAGGACATTCGCTATCTCTTGCACCGCATGCCGAGCTTCGCCGAGCGGCAGTCGATGCTATTCTCGGCGACCCTCGACCCGCGGGTGATGGAGCTCGCCTACGAGCACATGGACATCCGCGAGATGCTCGCGGTGCCGGCGGAGCGGCTGACCGCGGAGAAGGTGCGCCAGCAGCTCTACCACGTGGCGAGCGACGAGAAATTCAGCCTGCTGTTAGGGGTGCTCGCCCACGAGGGCCCAAGCCGCACCCTGGTGTTCGTCAACACCCGCCGCGAGGCGACACGGCTGGAGGAGCGGCTGCGGCGGTGTGGCTACGCGGCACGCGCCCTCACCGGCGAGGTCCCCCAGCGCAAGCGTATGAGCTACCTGCGCCAGTTCATGACGGGCGACCTGGCCCTGTTGATCGCCACCGACGTCGCGTCGCGCGGCCTCCATATCCCCGACGTCTCCCACGTCATCAACTATGACCTACCGGATGACCGGGAAGACTACGTGCACCGCGTCGGCCGTACCGCCCGGGCGGGTGCGGATGGGGACGCGATCAGCTTCTGCTGCGATCGTTACGCCCTGAACCTGGTGGCCATCGAAGAGTTCCTGGGCCACTCGGTACCGTCGGCGATCCCAGCAGCGGAGCTGTTCGCGGAGGAGCAGGTGGTGCGCCGGACGGCCCACGCCGCCGCGCCGGATGCTGAGCCGGTGGAGCAGGGCGAGAAAGGTGGTGAGCCTACGCCGAAGAGGCCGCGCGCCCGGCGGCGCGGCAAGACGGGCGGTACAGAGCGCGCGAGGGTCGGTCATGAGCAATCCGCCGCGACCGGCGCCGCTGCCGCAGAAGGCAGGGCCGCACCCAAGAAACGGCGGCGGCGACGCGGACGGCGCGGCGGCGGCGAGAGTTCGACCAGCGGCGCGCCGGTGCCCGAGCAATAGGCAGTACGGAGGTCGAGATCGTGAACCAGAAGATCGTGTGGTGGATCGTCGGCATCGCGGCGGTGGTCGCGCTGTTTACCTACCTCTCGTTGAGCGGTACGCCATACGAGTGCCGCGTCACCATCAACTTCGCCGGCGCCACCATCACCCGCACCGGTGCGGGCCATGAGAAGAGCGAAGCAATCCGCACGGCCATCGAGAGCGCCTGCGCCTCCCTCGGCCTCAACATGGCGGACGACATCCGCTGCCAAGGCAGCCAACCGCTCGACCTTCAGTGCCAGGAACCCTCTTCGGGGTACTAGCCGCATTTCTCACCAGGGATCGTGGCGAGCGAGCGCAAATGACCGTGGATCCTGGCCGGCCCGCGGGAGGAGCCGAATCCCTCCTGCCTACCGGCAAGGCAGGTCGGCGACCCAGGCCCGCAGGGCCTGGTGCGCGGATCGCCGGTACATCCGGCTCCTACCCCTGGCGCGGACTCGGACGAGGTGGGCCAGAAAATGCGGGCAGTTGCGCGGGTGGAGCAGATCCATGGTGAGAAATGCGGGCTAGCACCTGGTTGGAAAACAATCCGTGAGCGGAACCCACGCAAGGGCGCGCAGTCGGAACTACGCAAAGGGGATCGCAGGGTCTTGTCAAAGCTGTACTGCGCGCCTGGGCGCCTGAGCATCTGGGCGTTGATCCTCCTCGCCGCCACCGGCTGCACGTCCGGGAAGCACGACGCGGCCAACGACCTGACCCTGGCCATCGCCACTTCGCCCACCAGCCTCGATCCGCGTCTCGCCACAGACACCGTTTCAGGTCGTCTGCTGCGCCTCACCCACCGCGGCTTGGTGCGCCTCGACGAGCGCCTTCGTCCGACACCGGATCTCGCCGTGTGGGAGGAGATCACTCCCCGCCACTACCGCTTCCATCTCCGCCCCGGGGTCACCTTCCACGACGGCCGGCCCCTCACCGCGCACGACGTCGTCGCCACCTACGAGTCGCTGCTCGATCCGGCCCTGGCTTCTCCCCACCGCGGCCTCATGGAACCCGTCGCCTCCGTCGCGGCGATCGACGCCGCCACCTGCGACTTTCTTCTCGAACGGCCGCACGCGCCGTTTGTCGCCTCCCTCACCCTCGGGATCGTTCCCCGGGGCTGGGACACGACCCGGCCGCCGCCCGGTACCGGCCCGTTTCGACTGATCGATTGGCGGCCGGACCAGTGGCTGCGCTTGGCACGGTTCGCCGACTACGCCGAGGGACCGGTGGCGTTGCCTGGTCTCACTGTCCGCGTCCTGCCCGACGCCACGGTGCGAGCCCTGGAGCTGGAGCGCGGCGGCGTCGACCTCGTGATCAACGATCTCCCGGTCGACACCCTGCCGCGCCTCGCCGCCCTGCCGCACCTGCGGCTCGTGACCTCGCCGTCGACCAACTTCTTTTACCTGGGGCTAAACGTCCAGGATCCGTTGCTGCACGACGTGCGCGTGCGCCGCGCGATCGCCTGCGCGATCGATCCCGGACCGATCATCGAATACCTCCTGCGAGGTCAGGCGGTTCCCGCCACCGGTCTCCTGCCCCCGGATCACTGGGCGTACCATCGACCGGCGGCGCTGCCATCGTTCGATCCGGACCACGCGCGGCGACTGCTGGCCGAGGTCCGCGGTGTTGGGGCACCACCGCTCAAGCTCGAGTACAAGACCTCCACCGACGAGACCGCCCGCCTGGTGGCGCAAGTGATCGCGCACCAGCTCGCGCAGGTGGGCATCGACGTGTCGTTGCGCAGCTACGAGTGGGGCACGTTCTACGGCGACATCAAGGCGGGGCGGTTCCAGCTCTACTGCCTCACCTGGACCGGCGTGGTGGAGCCCGACCTCTACCACTACCTCTTCCACAGCCACAGCACACCGCCGGAGGGCGCCAACCGCAATCGCTACGCCGACCCGGAGATGGACGCCGCTCTCGAGGCGGCACGCGCGACGGACGATCCCGAGCGACGCCGTGGATACTACGCCACGGTCCAAGACCTGGCCGCCCGCGACCTGCCGTACATCCCCCTCTGGCACCCGTCGCACTACGCGGTGGTCAACCAGCGGATCGAGGGGTTCCGTCTCACCCCGAACATCGACTTCGCCGACTTCGCCAACGTGCGCCTACGCGACTCCCCGCGAGAGGGGGAACCACTGATGGACACAGATAGACACAGATGAGCGCAGGCGATCCATGTCCATCGGTGTTCCTCCGTGGTTCCCGACGAACGAGCGGTGGTCTGGTGTAGGCCGGGCTGCGCTCGACATGGCGAGCAGAGCCTGCCGTACGGGTTGGCTGGCGGCCCCACCGGTAGGCGCCGAATCCCTTCGGCGATTCCGGCCCGAGAGGGCCGGCCGCGCCGAGGGCGCGGGTCGCCGGTGCAACCGGCTCCTACCCTGCGTGGCCAAGAGGTAGGAGCCGAATCCCTTCGGCGACCCAGGCCCGACAGGACCTGCCCTTCGGGCGGGCGAAAGAACCGTCCCGCTCAGCCGAGCTGCAGGAGGAGCTCCTGGATCTCGCCGGCGCCCTTGAGGTCACCTTTTTTCTGCGCGGCACCCAGCCCTTGGGTGAGCAGGTCCCGGGCCGCGGCCACGTCGCCGGCGCGTTGCAGCACCAGGCCGCCGTGGTAGTACGCCGCGACGTAAGCGGGATCGATCGCGATCACCCGCCGGTAGGCCGCGATCGCCTCGGCAAAGGCCCCTGTCTTAGCGTGCTCCTGGGCGAGGACATACCACGCCATGGTGTTGTTCGGGTCCTTGTCCACGAACGCCCGGTAATAGGCGATGCGATCCTCGGCCACGGCCACTCCTCGCAATACGGGTCAGCGGAAGCGCGACCATAAAAAAGGCGCGCGGCCTATGCCAGCCACGCGCCTCGTGATTTCCCGGAATCAGGAATCGCTACTCGAGAGTAATGGTCGCCACCGTGGTCTTCGCGATGTCCCCGTTGTCGGAGCCCTTCACCTCGACCGTCACCCCGGCGACCCCGGGTTTGGTGTCTGGTGGCGTGCCGACCCCCGTGTTGTTCTGCACAGTGACCGAGAAGTGAGTCCCGATCCCATCGACGATGTCAAAGGTACCAGCGCCAATGACCTTGCCGTCACCATCGGCGGCGATGGTGATCGTCCCGCCGGCGGCGAGGGCGTGGCCGAGATCATCGCCGATGTAGATGTCGACGACGGTGGTCTTGTTCTCGCCGAGATCACCAGCCGCCTTATAGCTGGGACTGGCGAAGGTTCGCGCCCTCCCGGAGAAGA
>Ga0302046_10003769_pt1 | contig 13616 bp, 12 predicted proteins | sample RVTome_11_FD_200261 | JGI IMG/M metagenome (GOLD analysis project Ga0302046, IMG submission 200261) | Soil microbial communities from uranium-contaminated site in the Upper Colorado River Basin, Wyoming, United States - RVT147D111 (version 2) ...
CGGCCATTCCCAACGCTCGTCCCGCCTCCCCTTTGAGGGCCATCGGATACCCGTCGAAAGCCGTGGCCGCTGCGGGCGGTGCTCCCGGCGCATTGATGAGGATCGCGGTAATCGAGCCTCCGAACGTTCCGGCACAATAGAGCGCCGACATCAACGCGATGGCGGGAATGGGATCCAGGTAGAGGGAGAAGGGGAGCAGGAGCGCGACCGCCATCGAAGACGACAACCCGGGGAGGGCTCCCACGACCACGCCACCGATGGTGCCGGCGACGATCAAGAACAAGACGAACGGATCCGTGGCCATCCGTAACGCGACGTCTAGGCCCGATCCATCCATGTTCATCTCGAGGACCTTCCGACCTCGCTCAAGAAGAAAACGCCGCTAGAAGACCCAAAGGGAAACGTATGCCTAGAGCGACCGTGAATACGAGATGAATGGCGAGCGGCAGTGCCAGCGCGAGAATGACGAGGCGACGATAGCGCCTCTCGCCCCAAGCCATCGGCATCACCACCGCCAGGAGCGACACCGTGAGTAGCATTCCCAGCGGTTGCATGAGCAGGATCGCCGCGGTGACGATGCCGGCGGTAAGCAAGACGCGTTTCTTGATCGGCTCTTTGGGCACGCGGGGAAGGATCAGTCCTCTGATGATGAGAACGACGCTCATAAGAGTCGTCACGACGAGCACGAGGCGAGGAAAAAACGTCGGCGGGACGTTCTGGGACAGCATCGCGGGCACTTCGGGAAAACTGCCCGTCATCCAGTAAAGGACGGCGCACCCCGCCACGAGTCCAAGACCAACCGTCGCGTCTTGATGGAGGGGGTGAAGCGAAAGTATGTTCCAGCTGCGCGTCGTTCGAGCCACGGTGCTAGGCAGTGCTCCCGACCTTGCCTATTCCTGCCCGCCCTGAACGATCCCGAGCTCGATCATCGCCTGCCGCGCGTCACGATAGAGACGGGCGATCTGCGCGTTCCAAGTCTCACGGTCCGCAACGGAGCTGGCGTCCAACCCCGAGCCGGCGAGGTAGCTCTGATAGCTCTTGTGGCGCATGCCTTCGAGAAGGCCCTTTTCCAGGACACGAATACGATCTTCCGGTGTGCCCCGGAGGACCACGTAGCCGCGAATGGTGGAGAATGTGACGTCGTAACCGAGCTCGACGGTCGTCGGAACGTCGGGGATGGCGCCCATCCTTTGCTCGGCCATCACCGCGAGTGCCCGGAAGTCGCTCCGTCGGATTTGGTCGAGACCTTCGGTGAGGTTGAGGCCGGCGGCATCGATGCTGCCGCTCATCAGATTGGTGACGATCTCTCCGCCTCCCCCAAAGGGGACGGCGCTCAATTCCGTGCCCGCGACACGGGCCAAGATCGCGCCGGCAACATGGTCGATGCCGCCGATTTGGGTCGTGCCCCACTTGATCGGGCGTCGATGGCCGAGAGCGATGAGATCGGCCATCGAGTCGACCTCGCTGGTTGCCCGGACCATCACCACGATCGGATCGTCGGCGGCACGTGCAACACCGACCAGATCTTCGATACGGAGCGGACCCTGGTTGCGCGCGATCGCGAAGAGGTGGGTCGGTGTAATGCCGAGCATCGTGTAGCCGTCTCGGGGCCGGGTGCTGAGATAACTCAGGGAGACCAAACCGCCCCCGCCAACCTTGGGTAGGACGGCCATATCGACGCCGAAGGCAAGCTGAGCGCCGATGAGCATCGCGCGGGCGGTGGTGTCGGTGCCCCCTCCCGGCGAAGCGTGCGTTACCACGTCGATGGGTTTGCTGGGAAACGCATCCTGGGCGACGGCGGTTCCACCCCCGGAGACGAGGAGGGCCACCAACGAGACCATGATAGCGTTTGCAGGCTGAAGAAGACGCGAAAAGGACATTCGGTGACCTCTGGCCCGTGCATTATGAGTCACTTCGGGTGTCTGGTGCCACCTGGATGGCTCTGTCCTTCGGCGGTCAGATGGACTAACATCCTTCGACCCAACCATGCGGAGAAGGGAATCGACACCTTCCGTTCTCGGTACCGTCCCGCGGTGGACGGCAATACTCCTGCTCGGGATCTTCGTTGCGAGCTGCCGGCCGTTTGCGGGCGACGACCACTCCTTGGTCGACGCCTTCGAGCCTGACGCGGAGTCATTGTCATCGGGCCTCTATCCCGATTTCGTGGAGGAGCCGAGCGCGACGGGTCGCGTGGACATCGGGGGTGACACGCGGGAGTCACTGACACCGCGGTTTCCATCGCGGATGCGTTTCGAGATGCAGGTGCCTCGCGCCGCCTTTCTCGACTTCTCTCCCGCTCTGATCATGGTTCAGGACGTACGCCGGGCCCGCGTGGAGTTTCGGATCCTCGTGGGAGAGGGGGGTGAGGAGGTGGTGGCGTACGGCGAGATTCTGAGGGCGGACGTCGCCAACCAATGGCAAGACCGTGAGATCGATCTCTCACCGTGGAGCGGTCGAGCCGTTTCGCTGACCGTCGAGACGCGCCCCGTGCCGCCCCGAGAGCAACCATTGTGGGCCAATCGGGTTCAGACCGTCTGGGGCAATCCGGTTCTCGGCCCGCGCCCAGGAAGAGCCCTGGCCGCGAGCGTCGGTACGATCGCGCGAGAGTCTTCGGAGTGGTTGGGGAACCAGCTCGAAGCCTCCGGCCTGCCACCCGACCGTCAGGCCATGACTTGGAGGTTCGCGCTCAACCTGCTTCTGGGCGGCCTTCTCTCGATGGCGATCCGGGAGCTCTACAAACGCTTCGCGAAGACGCTTTCCAATCGCGAGTCGTTCGCGAACACGCTTCCGCTCTTTACTCTCGCAGCCATCACCGTCATCTCCGTGGTGCAATACTCGCCCGCATTGGCATTGGGACTTGTCGGTGCCCTATCCGTGATCCGCTTTCGCACTGCGATAGCGAGCGCCGAGGAGCTCGTCTATTTACTGATGTGCGTCGGCCTGGGAGTCGCGATCGGGGCCAACCACGTCTATCTGGCGGTGGCGGCGGTGGTCGTGGTGGCGCCCTTCGTCGTCTGGCGGGGAGCCGGCGCCCAGATGGACGACCGTCTCCTCCTCACGGTTGCCGCCGAGCCGTCGAGTTTTTTCGGTGCCGACCGAGGCAGTGTGATCGACGTCGTGAGGCGCCTCACGAGCGAGATGATCGTGGAACGACTGGATCTGAGGGCGGAACGCGTTCTTCTACGAGCCCGGATTTCCGTGCGTAGCGGCAACGACCTGATCGGCCTCCTGGCAGCGCTCCGGACCCGAGTCGTCGAGTGCCAGGTCTCGGAGTCGGAACCCGACGCTTCTTGAGCGGAGCTTTCCCCTGCCAAGAGATGACGCGATGATGCGATGTCGCTCGCCGTTGGCTCCCCTGGTTTTTCTCACCATCGCCGGAGGGGCGGAGACGCTCCGCGCTCAGCAGGTCGACGATACCCGGTTCAACCACAAGCGTGGGTTCTACTCGGCTCCGATTACCGTCCTGATCCATTCGGAGACCCCCGGGGCGCGCATCCGCTACACGCTCGATGGTAGTCTTCCGACGCCGGTACATGGACACGGTGATGCCAACCCGGTGGCCGTGGAGGTCGACGAAACGACGACGCTTCGGGCGGTGGCCTACAAGGACGGCATGCTTAGCAGCAACGTGGATACGCAGACCTATATCTACATCGAAGACGTATTGAAGCAGCCGGCTCGCATCCCCGGATACCCCAACCCCGAGCTTCCCAGCGGGATCGGGGAGAACGTCACGCTCGACTACGAGATGGACCCGGCCGTCGTGGACGAGCCCGGTCATCGATTCGCGATCCGGCGGGGGCTGCAAGCGATTCCCAGCCTTTCCCTCGTGCTGGATCCGAGCGATTTGTTCCGTCGCGTCGACCTTCCCGACGGCAGCGATCGCACGGATGTCATGGCGAGCGGCATCTATTGGGGTGGCAGCATGGAGGGAAGCCGGATTGGAAGTCGTGAGGGAAATCTCGTACCCGCTTCCATCGAGCTCATCTACCCCAATCGTCCCGCCCGCAACATTCAGGTGGATGCCGGCGTGGAAGGCCATAGCTGGCGTCTGGTGAAGCGCGCTTTCCGGCTCGTATTCAAGAACGAGTTCGGAGCCGGGAAACTGAGGTCGACGATCTTTCAGGACGCGCCCCTGAACGGCGAGTCCGCCGCCGGCGTCTACGATCGCATCGTGTTGCGCTCGGGGAAGAACCGCTCCTGGGCAACGAACTGGTTTCCGGATCGCACGACTTACTTGCGTGACCAATGGGCGAGGGACGCGCAGATTGCCATGTCTGGATTGGGCTCACATGGGACGTTCGTGCACCTCTATATCAACGGCCTCTACTGGGGTTTGTACAACGCCTGTGATCGGCCCGACGCCTGGTTTCTGGCCGCGCACTTGGGCGGGGTCATGGAAGACTGGTTCGCCGTGAACGAGGACGGCGTGATGCACGGAGACGCGACCCGATGGAGCTATTTGATGGGGCCGCTCAAGGACAAGGACATGGGAGTGACATCGAACTACGAGGAGCTGAAGCGGTATCTCGATGTAAGCCAGTTCGCGGACTATCTGATCCTCTGTTGGTACATGCGGACGACGGACTGGCCGGAGTACAACTGGTTTGCCGGTCATCGTATGAGCCCACCCTCGCCGGTGAAGTTCTTCGTCTGGGACTCCGAATTTAGCTGGGAGTCCGGGCCGTCCCCGGCGGCATGGGTCCATCCTCGATTCCGCGCGGGCGAGGCATCGAACGAGGCGAGCATGGTTGGCCTCTGGCACTCGCTGCGCAAGAGCAAGGAGTTCATGATTCTGTTCGCGGACCGCGTCTTTCGGCATTGCTTCCGAGGGGGAGCGCTCACCGAGGAAAACTCCCTCGCTCGCTGGCGGACGCTCGCCGGGTTCATCGAGGACGCCGTTCTCGCCGAGTCGGCGAGATGGGGTGACACGCGGGAGCAATCTGGTGTTGGGACCCGAACCCGCGAGAACACGTTCTATCCGGAAGTCGAAAGAGTCGCGGACCGCATGCGCGGTAACGTGGAACAGTTCGTGGATTCTCTCCGGCAGGAAGGGTACTACCCGTCCCTCGATCCGCCCGAGATCGTCCTCGGCGACGGGAACGTGGAAATGAGCGTTCCGAACCGGGACGCCGGGGTCATCTACTACACCGTGGACGGCACCGATCCCAGAGCGCCAGGCGGCGGCGTGTCCCCGAGCGCCCGCATGCTCGCGTCGAGCGGGCGGGCGGTTCTCGCTGACCCCCGCGAGCTCAAGGCAAGAGTCAAGGCCGGGCCTGAGTGGAGCGCTCTCTGGGAGGCGAACTAGACCATGTCGTCCATCTTGGCAGACATAGCGGATTGGTACGGCAGTCTGACTCCAGAGGTGAGTCTCGTCGTTCGATGCGGCGTCAACATGATCCTGGGCGGGCTGGTAGGGATCTACCTCCGCGCGCTCTACCAGCGCTTCGGTGGGTCGATGTCCAACCGAGAGAATCTGGCGAATATCTTTCCGGTGCTGACCGCCATCACCGTGGTGATGATATTCGTCGTGAAGTCGTCCCTGGCGCTCTCTCTGGGATTGGTGGGAGCCTTGTCGATTGTAAGGTTCCGGACCGCGATCAAGACTCCCGAAGAGCTTGTTTACCTATTTCTCTGCATCGGAGTCGGGCTGGCCTTCGGCGCGGAACATGGGCTCTTGGCGTTCGTCGCGGCCTTGGTGGCCACGGTATTCGTCGTCGGTCGTGGCCTATTCAGCCAGAAGGCGCGGCGGCATAATTTATCGTTGACGGTGACGGGAGATGGCGAGCGCTTCTTCGAGCAATCCGGGGAGAGCGTTCTCGACGTGCTCGGGGCATTGACCGAAGGGGTCGCGATCCAGCGCCTCGATATGGAGAACGGGCAGGTGCAATTCCGGGCCAACGTGGCGCTCAAAGAGCCCGATGACGCAGCGGCTCTCGTAGCGCAGCTTCGGTCGAAACTGCCCAAGTTCCGGATCTCGTACGTGAATCTGGATAAGCTGCTCTAACACCCCCCCATATCAGGCGAATCGCTTCGAGTCTGCCGCCGCATAGGTGGCGACCCTTCCGTCCGCGGCGCACGTCCGGCCGAGCGCCTCGACGACATCCGCGAGCTTCGACGCCGGTATCGCGCAGGTCATTTCGTTAGGCGACATACCGGTTCGCACCCGACTCAGCATGCAGCCCACGCTCGCCGCAATCTGCTCCTCTTCCTTGGCGATGGCAATGATGTGGCATTGTGGCTTTCCTTCGAAGCGGAGCTGGGGCAGGGCGTCGTGCAATATCATGAGCTGGGTGGCGTTGACGCGGATGAGGACAACGTCGGGATCCACCGTGGCCTGCTCGAGTGGGCCGTAGGTGACGAACGGATGCTTGGTCTTGACCACCGGTATGTGCGGCACGACGTCCATGGTCACCCAACCGCTCTCGAGAAGCGCGGCGACGTCGCTGTTCGAGGAGACCTCCTCGAGGGTCTTGAAGCCGTGAGTCACGCTGCCCACGCTGCAGTTTCCATGGTCCTCAGCAACCGTGCTGAAGGTCCCATCCGCGGCCTTCATCCAGAACACACACCCGGCCGGCACCGCACCCGTACGTCCGTCGGGCATTGGATCGGGCATGCGGCTCGCGAACCTCGGCGCGTTACCAGGCGCCTCCCTGGAAAACGTGATGGCGATGGGAGTGGATTGAAGCTTGAGCTTGGACGTAAGCGTGGAGGCGAGTCCGCCCCAGTTCGCCTTGGTCATGTTGTTCTCGTCCTTTCTTGTCCGGTCCCCTTACTGGTTCATGGAACAGGAACTATACGCACAACGACGACGAGGCCGCAAGAAGGGTTGCCTCACCCGGTTGGCGGGGCTTTTCGCGCAGTCCGGCCTCGCGCCCGCGCGGAGCGCTCCCTACGCGTCGGGATTGGGCACGAAGTTCTTTCGTTGGAATGGCTAGCCGCTCACCCGTGCCGGGGCGCCGGGTCTCGGTTGGTACGGCCCGTGCAATTCCAGAATAGCGGTTGTGACAGGAGGAGGTGGGCGATGGTGGATCTCGAGCTGTCAAGAACACGGCTCGCAAAGGAGCTCGCCGGCGTCAGAAAACGCCTCGCCGAGCTCAAGACGGAGGCGGAGCCGGAAGAACTGGAAAGCGGAGGGGACAACACGCCGTTGAGCGAAGACGCGGACTCGGCGCTGGTCGTCGAGGAGAGAGAGCTTCGTTCGCAGCTTCTGAGCGCGCTCGTCGATCGGGCGGCGGCGCTCGATGAGGCATTACAGCGCGTGGATCACGGAACCTATGGGGTTTGCCTTGGGTGCAACGAGCCGATCGCGCCGAGCCGCCTGGCGCTGTTGCCCGAGGCGGCGTATTGCGCATCGTGCCAGGCGGAGCGGGAAGAGGAGACGCCGGGGGCTCGGCCACACTGGCATGACGCGGAAGGGTTCTATGAGGACGCGAGAACCTTCGAGGATTGATGACGTGCGTGGTCCCGTTCACCGGCAGCAACTGGGGGGCCAGCAGAACTGGAGGCTCTCATGAGGCAACGCTTTACGGTAAGCGAGGTGTTTCGCAAGGATATGAAGCCGCGTCTCGAGGATCCCTATCGGCCCGTGAAGAAGTACCGTTCGAACACGGAATGCCCGGGGTGCGGCTTGGTCTTCCAAAAAGGCGTGTGGAAGAGATCGCGAGGAGCGCCGTTTCTCCAAGAACGAAAGCTCTGCCCGGCCTGTCTCCGAGCTCGGCAAGACTATCCGGGAGGCGTGCTCCGGCTGAGCGGCGGTTTTCTGACGGCCCACCACGAGGATATCGTCCGACGCATCGAGAGGCTCGCGCAGGAAGCGGAGCGGGAGCATCCTCTCGAGCGAGTCATCCGAGTGAGAGAAGAGAACGGAGACCTCCTCGTGTACGCCACGAATGAACATCTTATCGCCCGACTGGGCAAGGCCCTCCAGAGCGATTTCAGTGGCACGTTAGAGTTGGAGTATGCTCGGGGCCAGAACTACGCGATGGCGCATTGGCGGAGGGAGACCTGAGTCGGATAGGAGACTTTCATGATCGAGATAAAGAAGATTCTTTGTCCTACCGATTTTTCCGATTTTTCGCGACGGGCGCTGGATCATGCTCTGGCACTGGCCAAGTGGTATGGCGCGGAAGTATCCGTGCTCCATGTCATACCCAAAGTATTGATGCCGCCGGAAGCGTACCCGTATCTTACCGAGCCCCTTCTGCCTGATCCCCAGGCGCGGGAACGCGCCCTCGAGGAGCTCGGTCGTTTCGTGCACCACGCCCGCGAGATCGGCGTCTCAACGGAAGTTCGACTGGAGGAGGGAGACGCGGTCGAGGAGATCTTGAAGCTGTCCAAGCAGATGCCGGCCCATCTCGTCGTCATGGGCACCCATGGTCGCCGGGGGTTCGAGAGACTGGTGCTCGGGTCGGTTGCGGAGAAGGTGCTTCGCAAAGCCACGTGCCCGGTGATGACAATTGGGAAGGAGCTGGAAGGCGCCGCGGTATCTGAAAAAGCGCTCTTCAAGAGAATTCTTTGTCCCGTCGACTTTTCGACTTCCTCGACGAGGGCACTGGAGTATGCCTTGTCTCTGGCGAAGGAGGCGGACGCCCACCTCACTATCCTTCATGTCTTGGAGGCCGCCCTTGAGGAAGCGGGAGACATGGCGGCATTCGCTCTGTCGGAGTACCGAGACTTCTTGAAGCGGAACGCTCTCGAGCGACTCAAGGACGCCGTGCCCGAGGAGGCACGCGAGTGGTGCGAGCCAGAGTGCCTCGTTGCCTCCGGAAGATCCTATCGGCAGATACTCAAAGTCGCGGAGAAGGAGGGCGCTGAGCTCATCGTCATGGGTGTGCAAGGGCGGAACGCGGTGGATCTCGCGCTCTTCGGCTCGACCACACACCATGTCGTGCGAGAGGCGAAGTGTCCCGTCTTGACGATTCGCTCCCAATAGTGCTCGTCTGACGCGACACAGCGGTCCGAGGTCCGCGTGTGCTAATCTACGGGCGCCCAATGAAAGCGACGAGAACGAGGAGCGCGATATGGGTTCTGGTCGCCATAGCGGCGGGGGCGGCGTCGGCGTGTCAACGGGAGGCCCGGCAGGATCCCTCGCCGGCAGAGCCCACCCAAACCGCGAACGTTGGAGCATTGGCTCCTTCCACTGCAGCCGCCCCTCAGTCTTCCAAACCGGCCACCGATATCCTTGCGATCGAAGCGAAGGTCATCGGTGTTTTCGAGACGGCGGGCCCGGGCGTCGTCAACATCACCAACCGATCCATTTCCTACGACTTCTTCATGAACGCCATCCCTCAGGAGGGATCAGGATCCGGGTTCGTTTACGACCAGCAGGGTCACATCGTGACGAACTACCACGTGGTCGAGGGAGCCGATCAGCTCTTCGTGACGTTTCCGGATGGCACGGTCGTCTCCGCCACCCCCGTGGGCCGCGATCCGTCCAACGATCTTGCGGTGATCAAAGTCGACGTTAGCCCCGATCGCCTTCATGTCATTCCTCTCGGGGATTCCGACAGCCTGCGTGTGGGTCGCTTTCTGGTCGCCATAGGCAACCCCTTCGGGCTCGACAGCACCCTTACCACCGGAGTGGTGAGCTCGCTGGGGCGCATCATCCAGAGCCCCACGGGACGCTTCATCGGAGAGATCATCCAGACGGATGCCGCCATCAACCCGGGCAATTCCGGAGGACCCCTTCTCGATCTCGACGGCAATATCGTCGGGGTCAACTCGATGATCTATAGCCCCAGTCGGGCGTCGGCGGGCATCGGTTTTGCGATCCCTATCAATACCGTGAAGCGCGTGGTTTCGGAACTCATCGCTCGGGGTCGCTACCCGCACCCCTGGCTCGGTGTGAATCTATGGCCGGTTACGCCCGCCTATGCCGAGGCTTTGAGTCGGGCCGGTGTCAGAGTTCCTGCAGAGGGCGGTCTTCTCGTCGCCGATGTCGTGCCTAACGGACCCGCTGACCGGGCCGGCCTCCGCGGCGGCCAGCGTGTCCTTCGTCTAGGCAACGTTCGCATACCGGTGGGCGGCGACATCATCCACACCATCGACGGTGAGGCGGTGAGAAACGCTCAGGATCTCAACGTCCTGCTGGAAACGCGTAAGAGGGTCGGCGAGACGGTCATCGTCGGCATCCTCCGTGATGGCCGGGCGATGAGTATCGACGTCGTCCTCGGAGAGCGACCCGAGGAATAAGCCTGCCCCTTGATCTAGCCCCCACCCCTCGCTAGAGTTCCGCCATGGCCAGCGGCGGAGACTTCCGCATCGGGGGTTTTGTGCTCACCGAAGAAGAGGTGCGGCGCCGCAAGGCCTATCTGGGTCTCGACAATGAGGCGGAGCGGTTGCTCCGTGAAATCCATCCCCATCTGCATCGCGAGACCGAACGGATGGTGGAGCGCTTCTACGAATACCTCCTCTCCCATGAGCATACTCGCGTCATGCTTTCAGAGCCCGGGCTCATCGAGCGGCTCAAGAATCTCCAGTCTCAGTACTTCATGCAGCTCACCGACGGGCCGTACGATCTCGCCTATTTCGAGAACCGCCTCAGAGTAGGACTGGTCCACCAGCGCATCGGCCTCTCGCCTGAGTGGTACCTGGGGGCCTACCAGGAATACCTCAGCATCGCGAACGAGGTACTAGCCCGAGTCTTCGGCGGCGATCCAGATTACTTGCTCCGCGCCGGGGAAGCTTTCAGCAAGGTCGTCTTTCTCGACATGAGCCTTGCCATCGACGCCTACACGCTCTCCTCGAACGAGCGCTTGGCGAAGGAGGCGGCCGCTCTCGCGCAGGCAAACCAAAGGCTAAGAGAGCTCGGCATCGCCAAGCGAAGACTGACCGACACCATCGTCCATGACCTCCAGAACCCCCTGAGTGGAATCGTGGCCTTCCTGGAGGTTCTGGAAGCAAAGACCGAGGGGCTTTCGACGAGCGAGCGAGGAGCCTTGCGAGAAGCCCTGGCGCGCTGCGACGATCTCTCCCAGCTCATCGTGAACGTCTTGCAGCTGAGCCGTGCCGAAGAGGGCAAGCTCGAGCTCTATCACGAGAACGTCGATCTCGTCGAGATCGCGCGCGGCGCGGCCGAGGCCTTCAGTTTGGTGGCAGAGCGGGAGGGACGCCAGGTAGTCGCTCGTGTCGACGGGAAGCCGCTGGTGGTCCGAACCGATCAGAGCCTGCTTCGTCGCGTGCTCTACAATCTGATCCGGAACGCGCTCCGGCACACTCCTCGAGGGACGCGCGTGGAAGTCGATCTGCGAGCGGGACCGCCCGCCACAATCTTGATCCGCGACAACGGCCCCGGGATCTCACCCGAGCTACAGTCGCGAATCAGCGAGCCACTCACCAGTGCGATGGGCTGGGCCGGGAGTCCCGAGCTAGGACTCGGGCTTTCGTTCTGCAAGATGGCGGCAGATGCGCTCGGGATTTCGTTTCGAGCGGAAAAAGGGCGTCGTCGTGTTCGTGCTCGAGCTTTGATGGACCCGGACTCCGCGTCGGATCCCTCAACCGTTGGGGATTTTGGCGCGACTTGCGCTCGAATTTTGATCCTCCCGCCTCGGCTCGGAATTTCCTAACAAACGTACGGACAAGTACTTGGACCATGCTCCTCCGCGAGCGGGCCAGCCGGCACCATGGTTGCTATGAGATTGAGTGGTTTTTTTTGTTTTTTCGGAGGCGTAGTGTGAGCTCACACAACGGGTCTCAATTCACTCGGTCGTTGACCGGAGTCGTCCTGGCCGTCGCGCTGTGGTTGCTGGGCGTGGGAGTCATCGTACTGGGCGCGCGGAGCTGGTTGCCGCCTCTCGCCTCGCAGCACGGGGCGGGCATCGACAGAATGCTGATTTATCTCCTGGTTTGTACCGGGGCGCTGGTTCTCATCGGTCACCTCGTCTTGGGGTATTTCATCCTCCGCTCCAGCAGCTTGCCTCGAGCGAGCACGGACGTACCAAGCCTGCGCGCCCAACGAGTCTGGTCCATCGTACCGGCGGTCATCATGACGTTGGTGGCGGAAGGAGGCGTTCTCGTCGTCGGGCTGCCGGTCTGGGCACAGCTCTACGGCCAGGGGCCGCCCGCCGATGCCGTGTTAGTGGAGGTCACGGGCGAGCAGTTCACGTGGAATGTTCGCTACCCTGGGCCGGATGGCGAGCTCGGACGTACCGATCCAAGGCTCATCAGCACCGACAACGGCATCGGCTTGGATCGGGACGACCCGGCCGCGGCGGATGACATCGTCGAGCTCGCGGTGATGTACTTTCCCGTGAATCGACCGGTTCACATCCGTCTTCGCTCCAAGGATGTTCTGCATAGCTTCTACTTGCCTTTGCATCGCATCAAACAAGATGCCGTGCCTGGAATGACGATCGACCTCTGGTTCGTCCCCGACCGGGAAGGGGAGTACGAGCTCGCTTGCGCGGAGCTCTGTGGTTTCGGCCACTACCAGATGCGCGGAACGCTGTACGTCGTCTCGGAGGAAGACTTCGCTCGATGGATTCGCGACAAGAGTGCCGGGCTATGAGAACGATCGAGAGGGAAGGATAGGAGAGCGGATACCATGTCTCAGTCCAGCCAGGTGGAACGAGGCGCCCATCATCAACAAAGCTTCATGCGCCGCTATGTTTTCAGCACCGATCACAAGATCATCGGAATTCAGTACTTTCTAACCGGGGGACTCATGGGCCTCGTGGGGGCCATGTTGGCGGCGCTCATCCGTCTCCAGCTTGCCTGGCCCGGCCGGCAGTGGGCATGGTTGGGCGTCGTTTTCCCCACCGGCATGGAGAGCGGGGTGATGAAGCCGGAGTTCTATCTCGCCTTGGTGACGATGCACGGCACGATCATGATTTTCTTCTTCGTCTCGCTATGTCTCGTCAGTGGCTTCGGGAACTACCTGATCCCTCTTCAGGTGGGCGCCCGAGATATGGCCTTCCCGTTTCTCAACATGCTCTCGTACTGGACCATCGTTCCCGCAATTATCCTTGCCGCCGCCTCGTTCTTCGTCGAGGGCGGCGCCGCGGCTTCCGGTTGGACGGCCTACCCACCCTTGAGCGCCATCCAGTCGGCGGTGCCCGGATCCGGTTGGGGACAAACGCTATGGCTCCTGGCGGTGGCGCTTTTCATCGTTTCCTTCACGATGGGAGGCCTCAACTACGTGACGACTATCATCAACTTACGGGCAGTGGGCATGTCGCTCTTGCGACTACCGCTTACGATATGGTGCCTCTTTATTTCCGCCATCATCGGCTTGCTGGCTTTTCCCGCACTGACGGCCGCGGCCATCATGCTCCTCTTCGACCGGCATTTGGGGAGCAGTTTCTACATCCCCTCCGGCGTCTATATCGCCGGCACTCTGCTACCGAACGAGGGAGGGAGCCCCCTTCTCTGGCAGCACCTATTTTGGTTCCTCGGACATCCCGAGGTCTACGTTCTGATCTTGCCTGCGCTCGGTATCACGTTCGAGATCCTGGCACCCTTCGTGAGACGCCCGGTTTTCGGCTATCGCCTCACGGTCTACTCGCTACTCGTCATTGCGCTCCTCAGCATGGTCGTGTGGGGGCACCACATGTTCGTGAGCGGGATGAGCCCGGTGGTCGGTGAGTTCTTCTCAATCGGAACATTGCTGATTACCA
>Ga0302046_10003770_pt1 | contig 13613 bp, 9 predicted proteins | sample RVTome_11_FD_200261 | JGI IMG/M metagenome (GOLD analysis project Ga0302046, IMG submission 200261) | Soil microbial communities from uranium-contaminated site in the Upper Colorado River Basin, Wyoming, United States - RVT147D111 (version 2) ...
TCGTCAGCCCGCACGCCTCGGCGATGCGCTGGATCGAGGTCGCCTCATAGCCGTCCTGACAGATCAAGCGCGCCGCGGTCTGGAGGATCTCGCGATGCCGCGTCTTGGGGCTGTGTCCCGCGGATTCCCGGCCGCTCGCGCCGGCGTTGATTGGCATTACTCCTGGTCGCATAACAACTTAGCTCTCGCTACCGAACGGTCGGTAGGCTACCGGTTGGTCGGTAGGATTACCTCAGCCGGCGGCATCTGTCAAGCCCTAGCCGGCGTATGGCGTATGGCCAGTGGCTTATGGCTTACTTGGCTTGTTGCGGATGGCTTGTGGCGTCTGGGGGCGTAACGGCGCGTGCCGCGGACCCGCGGCACGCGCCGCACCACTCCTCACTTCTCACTCCTCACTCCTCACTGCAGTTCAAAGGCTCAGCCAATAGTTCACCTTGACGAGGAACGTGTTCGCTGCGTCGGCCTGGAACAGGTCGGTGAAGCCGCGGCGCACGCTGAACCGGTCGTTGCTGTTGAAGTCGCTGCGGCCGTGCTGCCACACGAAGAAGATGGTGGAGCCGAGCTTGTACTCCCAGCGGAGTACGACGTTGGACCGGAATGAGAGGAACGTGAAGTCGGGTGTGCCGAGGTCGATCTCCCCCGTCCCGTCACGGTCGAGGTCGATCGCGACGTTGCCGTCGTTCTCGATCAAGCGGTCGGCAGCGAAGTCGTCGAACTGGTCGTTGAAGTCACCCGTTCGCGGCTGCGCCACCTGCCGGAAGCCCACGTAATCGCCCGTGGAGATGAACGGCTCGGCGTACAGCTGAAGCGACAGCTCGGGCGTGAAGGTCAGGTTCCCACGGAACGTCATGCTCCACGTGGTCTGGTCGAGCACGCCGAAGACGAAGTGCTCGTCGTCGGCCACGGTCGCGGTTTGTACGAACTGCCACGTATCGCGGGACCGTTCGTAGCGCGGCGAGGCCTGCAGGTCCAGGTTCGACGCCGGGCGCCACGAGAGGTTCTGCACGAGCCCCCACTCCCACGAGTCGCTCTCGTCCTGCCCCCACCACCAGCCTTCCACCCACCCGCGGATCGGCTTGCGGTCGTCGGACTCGAACCCCACCCAGGCGTTCCACGCGCCCGGCCGGTTCAGCGCCGGTCCGCCGCGGAGGGCGCCGGTGGCGAGGGCGGACACGTTGCGATTGATGCCCGCCCACCCGCCCCAGTAGTTGGGGAACGTGTAATTGAAGTTCACGTTGCCGCCGGCGTAGATGCGGTCCCACCCGTAGTTGTAGCCCGACCACTGGTTGAAGTTCAGGTAGAAGCTGCGGAACACCTTGCCGGGCTGCACCCACCGGCGCTGCACCCACGCCCATTGTTCGGTCTCGTCGGCGTTTTGCTGGAAGCCGAGGTCGTTGATCTCGAATCCGGGCGACTTCGTGTCGATGCCCGCCGAGCCGCGCCAATCGCCGGTGCGTTTCTCGAAGCCGATCTGCCCAGCGAAGCCGGAGAGCGACGTGCGGGTCGGGTCGAAGGTCACATAGTCGTTGTCGGGCCGCTGGTAGTACCGGGCCGACGAAAGCTGCGCCCGCTCGATCGCGTCCTCCGAGCCGCGCACGTAGCTCCCCGCGACGTGGCCGTAGACGCTGTACCCGTCGTCGAGGAATCGGTGCGTCCAGTTGATCCCGCCGGTGTACGCGGCGCTCCGCAGGAACTGCAGCTCCGCCGGAAGCGACCGGTTCGTGGCCGTGGCGAGCATGCCGATCTGGGTCTTCCCGCCACGCAGGTCCTTTGACAGGCGCCCGACGAAGTACGCAGAGGCGGGCTCGACCGGGTCTTCGTGGAACGTGCCCCTGGAGTCGACGGCCCGGGCGCTCTCCCGCGGGGTCACCGCGCCGAGGAACCCAACGGTCCAGCCGTCCGGCGTCTTCCCGGAGAGCTTGGCGGCGCCGAGGATCGTGGTTTGCAGGATTCGGTCGGCGTAGCCGCCGCGTGGGTCCGCCGAGCCCTGCGGCGCCCGGCCAATGCGGCGCGTGTAGAACAGGTCGGAGCCGCCCGCCGAAAACTGGAAGACGTCGATGCCCTCCTGGAAGAACGGCCGCTTCTCGGGGAAGCGGGTCTCGAACGCGCTCAGGTTCACCACCGCGGGGTCGGCCTCGACCTGACCGAAGTCGGGGTTCACGGTCGCGGACAGCGTGAGGTTCGATGTGATCCCCATGCTGAGGTCCGCACCGATGCTCGCGCGTTGCTCGCTGCCGTCCTGGAACGGATTCCCGGGCTGCGACGGCTGCAGGGCGGCCGTGGACGAGACGTACGGCATGATCTCCACCCGCCGCGGTGGATCGATACCCTCGATACCGGCCAGGTCGCCAAACTGCGACACGAAGCCGGACTGGTCCTTAGGATGGAGCTTCCAGTGCTGCTCCTCGTTCTTGCGGGCGATGATGCGATAGACGTTGAACCCGAACCGGTGGCGATCGGCCCTGCCGAATCGGAGTTGGCTGAACGCAATGCGGAACTCGGCCGTCCAGCCCTCACCGTCCACCGCGGTGGCGACATCCCATACCGCGTCCCAGGAGGTGTCCGAGTTCGAGTCGTTGAACCGGTAGATATCGCGCTTCACGCCAGCCGGGTTGACCGCGAACTCGAACGCCGTGCGCCGGTCATGATAGGAGTCGATCATCACCCCGATCCAGTCCGACGGGGAGGACTCGTCACGCCGGGTGAGCTTCGAGGAGATGCCGCCGGGATCGGAATCGAACGCGCGGACCCCGATGAAGATCGCGTCGTCTGTGTAGATGATGCGGGCTTCGGTGCGCTCGGTCCCGGGCTCCCCTTCGTTGGGATCACGCTGGACGAAGCCGCCAACCGCCTGCGCCTGCGACCACGACGGGTCGTCGAGGCGCCCGTCGAGTTTCGGCGCTTCCGCCCGGACGGCCACCGCCACGAAGGACGGCTCGTCCGGCACGATGTTCGGCTTGGACTGCTGTGCGGTGAGAGGCGAAGCCGCCCCGACACCGAGCAGCACGGCGGCCGCGGCCGGCCACCGACCCCACGTCAATCGTATCGTCACGACGTCCCCCCCCTCCCGGGTGTACGTCTCGACCGGCTCCCACGGACCCGGCGGTGTTCCGTTCGTCTGGCAGCGGACAACGGTTAGATACCACTACCATAGGAAAGGTTGCCGTTCTCCCCCGGTAGGACGGGTAGAAGCCGCCGTTTCTTCCGCTGGCTATTTTTGAAGTAAGAAGTGAGAAGTAAGCAGTGAGGAGTAAGGAGTAAGGAGTAGGACGTGAGAACTGAGGAGTGAGAGGACGCCATACGCCTTACGCCATACCCCATCACCCCGCTGGTTTCGGCAAAGGAGTTGCGCAATGAAACAGCTGGTCCTGCTCCGCCATGGCGAGAGCACCTGGAACGAGGAGAACCGGTTCACGGGTTGGACCGATGTGGGCCTGACGGAGAGGGGGGTTCAGGAGGCCACCGAGGCCGGCAGGACGTTGCTGGCGGACCGGTACACGTTCGACGTCGCGTACACGTCTGTGCTGAAGCGGGCGATCAAGACGCTGTGGATCGTGATGGAGGAGATGGACCTCATGTGGATCCCCGTGTTCCGGAGCTGGCGGCTCAACGAGCGGCACTACGGGGCGCTCCAGGGGCTGAACAAACGGGAGACCGCCGAGCGGCACGGCGAGGAGCAGGTGAAGATCTGGCGGCGCAGCTATGACGTCCGCCCGCCGGCGCTCGATCCGGCCGACGAGCGGAATCCCGCGCGGGATCCGCGCTACAGGAACGTATCGCCGGCTGAGGTTCCGCTCACGGAGTGTCTCAAGGACACGGTGGAGCGCTTTCTTCCCTATTGGCAGGACGTCATCGCGCCCGCCGTGCGGCGCGGCGAACGGGTGCTCATCGCCGCGCACGGCAACAGCCTCCGCGCCCTCGTGAAGTACCTCGACGACGTGCCGGATCAGGAGATCGTCGGCCTCAATATCCCCACGGGCATCCCGCTCGTGTACGAGCTGGAGGATGATTCGCTGGCGCCCATGCGGCACTACTACCTCGGCGATCCGGAGGCGGTGAGGGCCGCGGCGGAAGCGGTGGCGAGGCAGGGGAGTAAGGAGTAAGGGGTAAGGAGTGAGGAGTCGGACGGGAGGTGTTGATTGGGGTTGATTGTGAACCATCAGCTGTCTGCGGCTCGACATCCGTCTTCCCAACTCGAGCGTCTCCTCGGCCGTGTGCCCACGCTGCCTCGGCCGGTGGTGTTGCTCGAGGATGGGACGGGGTCGGGGACGGTGCGGCTGGCGTGGGGGGCGCGGCGACGCTTCAGGGTCCCGTGGTCGCCTGAAGCGGCGGGCGATCTCTCGTGTCTCGACGGCCTGGGCGCGGAGCGCCGAGTGTACGGGGTGGCGGCATACGAGTTGGGCATTCCGCCCCGCGCCGCGCGCCGCGCGCCCATCTTGGAGCAGCCGCTGATGGACTTTTTCGAGCCGGAGCAGGAGGAGGTGTTGGACCTCGGCACGGGGCACGGGGGGCGGGGCGCGGAACACGAGACGATTCCGGCGTCCGGGTCAGCGCGGTTGCTGGAACGGAGCTTTTCCCAGCAAGCGTTCGAAGGCGCCGTGAGCCGCGTGCGCGAGCACATCGCGGCGGGCGACGTGTATCAGGTCAACCTCGCGGTCGCCGAGCGGTTCGCGGTCGCGGTGGACCCGTGGGACGCGTATCGCCGGCTGCGCGCGATCAATCCATCGCCGTGGATGGGGTTCGCCGATTTCGGCGACTGGCAGGTGGTGAGCGGCTCGCCCGAGCTGCTGGTGGAGTATCGGCCGGCGTCGGGGGGGGTCCGCACGCGCCCCATCGCTGGCACGCGCAAGAAGACCGGCGATCCGCTGCCTGACGCCGTGATGCGCCGCGAGCTGGTGCTGGACCAGAAGGAGCAGGCGGAACACCGCATGCTGCTCGACCTGGCGCGCAACGACCTCGGCCGCGTGGCCCGGTACGGGACGGTCGAGGTGACGGAGCGGGAGACTATCGAGGAGTACTCGCATGTGTTTCACTTGGTAAGCGAGGTGCGGGCAACCGCACGCCGCGGCGTGCGGTGTGCGGACGCGATCCGGGCGGTGTTCCCCGGAGGGACGATCACCGGGACGCCCAAGATCCGCGCCATGGAGGTGATCGCCGACCTCGAACCCGTTGCGCGCGGCGCCTACACCGGGGCGCTCGGCTGGATCGGGCCGGACGGCATGCAACTCAACATCCTGATCCGGTCGGCCGTGATGCGGGACGGCGAGGCGGCGGTGCAGGCCGGCTCCGGGATCGTCTGGGATTCCGACCCGAAGAGGGAGTGGCGGGAAGCCCTGCGGAAGGGAGAGGCGGTGAGATGGGCGGTGGGGGTAAGTAACAAGTAACAGTAAGAAGTAAGACGTGAGCAGTTAAGAAGTAAGACGTGAGCAGTGAGGAGTGAGGAGTGGTGCTGGGCGGTACGTGCCATGAGCCATACGCCTATCCGCCATACGCTATTCGCCATACGCCATACGCCATACGCCATACGCCATCATGCCAGTCTTCGAGACCATCCGGGTGATGCATGGCGCGGCGCCGTTTCTGGAGGGACATCTGGAGCGGCTGCATCGCGACGCGCTGGCGCTCGGGCTGGCGGCGCCCGGCCCGGGGGTGCGGGACGTCGTGAGCGACGCGGTTCTCGGCCTGGTGAACGGCGTGCTGCGCGTCGAGTGGGACGGGTCCCGAGTCGACGTGGCGACGCGCGAGGCGGAGGGGTGGGGTGACGTGAGGCTGTCGTTTGCCGACGGGCGGCATCGGGGCTATGCGCACAAGACCACCGACCGGGAGTGGCTGGACCGAGAGCTGGCATCGGCGTTGCAGCACGGTGTGGACGAGACCGTGTTTCTGACGGCCGACGGGTCCGTGGCAGAGGGCGCGGTGTCGGCGGTGGGGTTCGTGATGCGGGAGGCAGTGGTGTTTCCGCCGCTCGACCTGGCGATCCTGCCGAGCATCGGCCGGCGGCGGGTGATCGACCTGGCACGCGAGCTGGGGGTGGGCGTGCGGGAGCGCCGCGTGACGCCGGAAGACCTGCGGCGGCACCCGGTGTTCGTGGTGAACGCCGTGCGCGGGGTGGGCCCGGTCGTCTCGCTCGGCGGCGAGGCCGTTCCCGACGCCGGGTTGATCGGCATGCTCGCGCGAGCGTTCTGGCCGTCCGGTTGACCGTTTTTTGGGGGTCGGGTAGCTTCAACGCGGGCGGGCGGTTAGGGCAATGTGCGCGGGCACCGGGTGCATCCCCCGAGCCCGGCGCTCCCTTGCCCCGTGCCCCACGTGGTGGCTGTAGCTCAATCGGTTAGAGCGCCGGACTGTGGCTCCGGAGGTTGGGGGTTCGATTCCCCTCAGCCACCCTTCAACTCCCGCTGGGCGACCCTGGGGCACGGCGTCACCAGGATAGCGAGACCGCCACCTTCGCTCCACCGAGCACGGGATCCGGAGCGACCCGCGTCGTCACTCGGTCGCTGTTCAGGCGCGAGGTAATCGGTCGCAGCGGATTCAAGATCGCGACGTGTTCCGCCAGGGGGTGGAGGATGAACACGGCGGCGCTCGTCCCCGCCAGGTTCGAGATCAAGTCTTTCCCCGACGGCTTCTGGTACGACCCCTCGATCACGTACTCCCACACGATGCTGTGCGCCTGCGCGAGGAACAGGGTGCCCACGTTCGAGTAGCCGCGGTCCTTGAGGTACAGCCCGACGAGTGCCCAGCTGACAGGATGGGCTACATAATTCGTGAGGAACGGATCGACGTCCTCGCGGGCTCCTTCGATCGCCCGGCCGACGGGGTCGCGGAAGTTCTGGAGGATCCTGCCGGCCGACCCACGTTGTAAGATGCCCTGCCGTACGGACGAATGGACGGCCGAGAAGAGCAACGTGGCACCGCCCACGACGAGGATGTCCTTGCGCAGATTGGGGGTGGGGCCTGCTTCACGCCGCTCGAGCGAATCGGGCGGCTCCGGATTTGGCAACCCGTCCGTGGCCGGGGCCGATACCAGGGAGAGGGCGACAGCCAGAGCGGGGAGCGATGTCATGTGGTCTCCGGGATCAGGCCTCATCGTGCACGTGCTATGGTAAGCCCCGGACCGACGCGGTTGTTCCCCGATCGGCACCCACCAATTAGAATGCTCGCTGGAGGAGTGTTTCGGGGCCGCGTTCAGTAAAGGGGTACGACACCTGAGGTTCAGGGGAGGGTGCCCTGACTGTCCCAGGTAAGGATAATTGGGCTCGTAGGTCCGTAGCTCAAGTGGTAGAGCACCGGTCTCCAAAACCGGGGGTTGCAGGTTCGAGTCCTGCCGGGCCTGTTCCGTAAGTGCCTGTCATTGCAAGGTTTCCGGGACCAGTAACCGACGCTCCTCTTCCGGGGTTGCGATCCGGTTGCTGTTGGGCGCCCGATACTTGTCCCGGTTTGGATATCTCACCCGGCTGCCACAGCGTCACCAGATACGCCGCGGCTTGCGCCTGTGCTTGCTGACCAGGTTTCACGTATCTGCGGCTTATCACATCAGGGGTGTCGCCGATCCAACGGGACGCCTGCGTGAGACCGAGTTCCTCCACCAACGCGGTGGCTAGGCTTCGCCTGAACGCGTGGAAGGCACGACCCTGAACGCGAGTCACGTTCGCCCGCCGCTCCAGCTTCCGCAGCTCGCTCCACATTGAATCGTATCGCGTGGGCCGCTTCGAGTCCCGCCAGTTCCATATAACCCACGGCGTCTCGTCGCGCCGATGGTTCCAGGCCTCAAGCAGCGCGTCGCGCACGAGGGGCAGCACCGGGAGTTCCCTATCTGGTTGCCCCTTCGACCCCTTCGTCGCCTGCCGGAACGTGATCGTGCCTTGGAGTGCGACCGCACGCCCGTCGGGCAAGTCCACGCGATAAATGGGTTGGCTCAGCCTGCTTACTACGATTGGCTTGTGTATCGCCACGCTACTTTTGCTGCACCGCTCCGGCTTCCCGCGCATCATCGTGACGATCGTCGAGGTTGCCGTGGTGCTTCTGACGCCTGGGCTTTGGTACGCGATGGTGGGGCATCAACATGTGAGGAAGAAGTAGCGTTGGCAGAGAGGGTCGCCGGCACCCCCAAAAGGGGGCCGCCGAGCATGGAGTCCCGCAGCTCTCCAATCGCGCCGGGTCGGCCCGTGCCGCGGCGTTTGGCTTTGTGGTTGCCGCCCACGCGCGCCAGCAGGAGCAGGATGGCGGCGCCCGCAGCGTGCGTCAGGTGGAGGGGCTCACGCGTCGCGCAACTCCCAGAGGTTGTGTTGCGACGCCAGGCTTGCTGGGCGATTGGCCCAGTCCCGTCACGAGCGCTTGTTGGCGCGGACCGCGATCACGCGCCGACAGCGCGGGCAGCTGGAGGTTTTGTATCACGCGTGCGGCCTGACGCCGGCACAGCCAGTCGACTGGAAATCACCGGGTACGAACCCACCGCACCCGGGAGCCCACAACACGGTTCGGCCAAAATCCATGCGGCGACTACCCTAAGACAGTTGCCGTTGCGTTGCCGTTTCTCCCTGCAAAGCGCGGCAATGGCACCTACAGGATGTCGGGCCCGACGCCCGGAAGTCGTTGAAACGCCGACATATTGTCGTTTTTCTACGTGCCCCTGAGCCGAATGGGGTGCAGCCAGGAGCTGCGTATCGTCGCCTTCATCACGGTGCCCGCGGGGATCGACCGGATCCTTGCCCACCTGCGCCGCACCGCAACCGCTCGCCGCCGCGCGCGCGCGCCACCGCGGCGCCGGGCGGCTGCCCGCTCCGCCACCCCGGCATAAGCCGCGTGCGCCCCCGCCGGCTGGAACCTGGGTTCGGGGGTTTGCGGGCTGCACACGGGTTGGCTCAGGGCCCGCTCGGACCAGATCCCGACCCCGCCCGCGCTGGCGGCCGCCCCGTCGGCCCCGGGATCCGGGCGCCAGCACCGGCTCGATCCCCCTTAGCCTCACTGCACCCTTCCTGGACGGTTCATTCAGCCAGCCGTACTTTGGGAGGGCCGATTCAAATTCCTATTCCGAACGCGCTCTTGAATTCCTCGAACACCGGCTCCGGGATCGGGCTCGCGCCGGCCGATTCGATGTGTGCCTTCAGCTTGGCCCAGCTCTTGATGCCGTACTCGCGCGCGAGCACGAACTGAGCGTCCGCCAACGTAACGCGCTTCTTGTCCGGAAGATGACGGCGGACGCGCGCGACGCCTCCAACAGCTCCTTCGCCAGCTTCTACTGCTGTTCGAGAGACGGGCGTTGCGGGAGGGATCGGGTCGGTTCCGGCATGACGGCCTCCTTCGACGACGGCCGCCGTCCGCGCGATCGGCCCGAAAGAGGTCCATGATCTGGCACTTCGTCACTTCAGGTGGGCGCAGCCCTTCCCGCGGACCGGTGGCGTCCCGCAACGCACGCCAAGGAAGCTAACTTAGCGGCGGTTGGAGGGAAGTTGTGAGCGCGGTGGGCGCCCGCTTGCCAGGGTTGCACGTGGTGCAACGCTCTTTGCCACGGTCTCCGATGAGCGGCTCGCACGCCACTGCAGGTCGTGACGGCGCGCCGCCACGCAAGTCCGCCTCGGGCGGCCGCCCACGATGGCCTGGGCCGCACCCCTGGCTTGCACGACACGTCCCCGCTGGCCCATCCTTATAAAGGTGAAAGCTGCTGGGAGGGCCGTTGGCACTCCTATCACTCCGTCGCCGCACCGGACTTTCCCGACACTGGTGGAAGCCGAGGAGCCGCCCGTGACCGAGGCCGCGGATGACCGGCCGGCCGGGGACGTTACCCGGTTCCTCCAGGGGATGCGCGACGGGGATCCCGGAGCCCTCGACCGGCTTTTTCCCCTCGTATACGAGGAGCTGCGACACCTCGCCAGCCGACAGGTCGCACGGGAACGGGGCGACTGCACGCTCGAAACCACGGCGCTGGTCCACGAGACGTATCTGAAGCTGGCAGCTGGAAAGGGAGCGCGGGCGTCCGATCGTCCCCACTTCCTGGCCATCGCCGCCCGGGCCATGCGGCAGGTGCTGGTGGACCACGCCCGCAGGCGGAAGGCCGAGCGGCGGGGCGGCGGGGGGGACCGGACGACGCTCACGGACGGAATGGGATCGGTGGAGCTCGACCTGGACGAGGTTCTGGCCCTGGACGCCGCGCTGGCGGAGCTGGAGACTCGCCAGCGGAGGGTCGTGGAGTGCCGTTTCTTCGGGGGCATGACCGAGGAGGAGGTCGCCGAAGCCCTGGGCCTGTCGGTCCGGACGGTACGCCGTGAGTGGGTGAAGGCGCGGGCCTGGCTGTATCGCTCCCTGTACCGGGACTCGCCCCCATCATGAGCATCCGGGATCCGGCCCCCTCGTGAGTCGGCCGATAGACGCGCGCCGGCGCGAGGCGGAGTCCCTGTTCGAGCGTGCGCTCGCCGTGGAGCCGAGCGAACGCGGGGACTGGCTGGTCGGCGCAACGGGCGACGACCCGGAGCTTCGGGCCGAAGTCGAAGCCCTGCTGGAGGCACACGAGCGCGCCGAGGGAGTGCTGGAGCGGACCGACCGGTTGCAGCTGGCCACCGCGTCGCTGCTCTTGGCCTCGCCCGTGCTCCCGGGCGCCAGGCTCGGCCGCTACCGGATCGTGCGGGAGATCGGCCGCGGCGGGATGAGCACGGTATACCTGGCCGAACGGGCCGACGGGCAGTTCCGGCGCGCCGCGGCCATTAAGATCGTCCGCGCCGGGCTCTACGCCGAGGATCTCAAGCGGCGGCTCCTGAGCGAGCGCCAGATCCTCGCCTCCCTCGACCACCCCGACATCGCGCGGCTCCTCGACGGCGACCTGACGGAGGACGGTCGGCCTTACCTCGTGATGGAGCACGTCGAGGGGCTGCCCATCGACGCGTACTGCGACCGGGGTCGGCTGATGGTGGCCGACCGGCTCCGCCTCTTCTGTCGTGTCGCACGGGCCGTCCACCACGCCCACCGGAACCTCGTGGTGCACCGGGACCTCAAGCCCTCCAACGTCCTGGTGACGCCGGAGGGGCAGCCGAAGCTGCTGGACTTCGGGATCGCCCGACTCCTGGGCCCCGGCCCGGCCGGCGCGTCATCGCCGGTCACTCGGCCGGGGCTTCTGCCCATGACGCCGGAGTACGCGAGCCCGGAGCAGATGCGCGGCGCAGTGATCACGACGGCCAGCGACGTGTATTCCCTGGGCGTCGTGCTCTACGAGCTCCTATGCGGCCACCGGATCTACGGCTTGGCAGGGGCTTCGCCGCAAGAGGTCGTGGAGGCAGTCTGCGAGCGGGAGCCCGAGCCGCCGAGCCGGCGGTTGGGAGCCGAGGGAGGGTTCGTCTGCGCCCGAGGCGGGCGGTCCGATGCGGCACCGGCGGCCGTCGCGGCGGCCCGGCGGAGCTCGCCCGAGCGTCTGGAACGCCTGCTCCGGGGCGACCTGGACGCCATCGCGCTGAAGGCCCTGCAGAAGGAGGCCGCCGAGCGCTACGGCTCGGCCGAGGCCCTCGCGCGGGACGTCGAGCGCTACCGGGACGGTCTCCCGCTCGAGGCACACCGGAGGGGGCGCCTCTACCGCGGGCGGAAGTTCGTCCGGCGCCACCGGGGCGGAACCGCGGCCGCTTCTGTGGCCCTCCTTTCCCTCCTCGTCGGCACGGCGGCCGCCGCATGGCAGGCCGCGGAGGCTCGCGCCGAGCGCGACCGGGCGGACGCGGCCCGGACCGAGACCGAGGCGGCGCTGGTCCGGGCCCGCGACGTGACCGAGGCCCTGGCGCAGATCATCGGGACCGGCGACCCCTGGGCGCCGGGCTTCCAGGACACGGCCACCGCACGGGCCCTTTTCGCTCTCGGGCTGGCTCGAGTGGAGGCCATGGAGGGTCAGCCCGCGGTTCAGGCGGGGCTCCTCGACGTCCTGGCTGGTGTCCGCGCCAGCCTCGGCGGGCTGGAGGAGGCCGAGGCGCTGGCGCGCCGTTCCCTGAGCCTCCGCCGCCGCCACTTGGGGGAGGATCATCCCGAGGTTGCGTCGAGTCTGAACTCCCTGGGGGACATCGCCCGCAGGCGGGGCCGCTATCTGGACGCCGAGGCGCTCCACCGGGGGGCGCTGGACCTCCAGGTCCGCCGCCTCGGACCCGGGCACCCGGAGGTGGCCGCAACGTTGACCGCGCTGGCGCGCCAGCTACCGGGTCGTCCGGCGGAGAGCGAGGCCCTGTACGAGCGAGCGCTGGCAATCCGCCGCGCCTCCCTCGGCGTCGAGCATCCCCTGGTGGCCACCAGCCTCATGAACGTCGGACGGGTCCGAAGGAGCCGCGGGAGGCCCGAGGAGGCCGAGGCGGCCTACCGGGAGGCGCTGGAGATCCGCCGGAAGGCGCTCGGGCCCGAGCACCCGGAGGTCGCCAGTAGCATGGTCTTCCTCGCCGACGTGATTTGGCAATACGGAGGCGAGGCGGTCACGGCGGAGTCCCTGTACCGGCGGGCCCTCGAGATCCAGCGCCGCGCTCTCGGGGCGAATCATCCCGCCCGCATGCACGGCCTGGGGAGCCTGGCGGAGCTCCTCTCCGGGCGCGGCGAGCTCGCCGCGGCCGAGCATCTCCTGCGCGAGGCCCTGGCGCTCCGGCGGGCGGCGTTCGGCCCCCGGCACCGCGCCGTGGCGGAGGGGCTGGACCACCTGGCGAGGCAGCTTCACCGGCAGGGGCGACTCGACGAGGCCGAGCGGCAACTCCGGGAGTCGCTGCTGATCTGGAGAGATGCGCTCGGGCCGGATCATTTGGCCGTCTCCGGAACCCTCGTCGGGCTCGCGGACGTGCTGGTGGACCGGGGGAGGCACGACGAGGCGGAGGCGCTCTACCTCGAGGCGATGGAGATCCGGCGCGAGGCCATGGGCGAGGAGACCTCCCTCGTGGGGCTCACTCTCGGCTCGCTGGGCCACCTCCACGCGCGACGCGGCGATTTCCTCCGCGCGGCGTCGCTCTACCACGAGGCGCTGGAGCACGTTCTGCGGGAACGAACCGAACGGCATCCCGACGCGCGCCGTCTCCACCGCGAGCTCGCCGAAGTGTACGCCGCCTTGGGACGGAACGAGGAGGCGCGGAAGTTCCGGCTCCTGGCGGATCCTGCCGCACCGGACTGAGCGCCGGCCCGGAGCCGAGTCGTCCTGCCTGCCCAACCTCCTCCCCGCCCGAGCTACTTCCTGCCCGACCCCCTGCCCACCCGACCCTCGCCGAGGCGTGGCTCGACCCTCTTCCTGCACGTGCGGAGGCTCGGCTGGAGGAGTCCGCCTGCCCGCGATCGGCCGATCGCCTGGCCGGGTGCGGCCCCGTTCTGCGCAGTACCCGACATGAACGCAGCACGGAGCAGCCGAGGCGGAGGTCTCGGTCGGCGGCTCTTACGCTGGCTCCCGCTCCTCGTCTTCCTGGTCGCGCTCGACGCTTGCGGAAGAGACGGCGACGGGACCGGGGACGGAGGCACCGGACCCGGCCCCGTGCCGGCGGCACTCGCGTTCACGGTCGGGTGGGCGACAGCACGTTCGTGGACAGGTCGCTGCCGGTTCTAGTGAAGGGTGGTCACACCTTCGTGGAGCTGGGAGCAGGCCGGCTTCACAGCTGCGCGCTCACCCTCTTTAACGAGGCGTTCTGCTG
>Ga0302046_10003771_pt1 | contig 13612 bp, 9 predicted proteins | sample RVTome_11_FD_200261 | JGI IMG/M metagenome (GOLD analysis project Ga0302046, IMG submission 200261) | Soil microbial communities from uranium-contaminated site in the Upper Colorado River Basin, Wyoming, United States - RVT147D111 (version 2) ...
CGGCGACACGACATTGCTCAGGCCGAGCGCGAGTTTGGCGCCGCCGACACCCCCCGATAGCGCCAGGATATTACCGTCAATGATCATCGAACAATGGTCATCGAAAGAGATCGGACTCACGACTGCGCAACAACGACCTGGCGCCGGAAGTGCCACAGATATTCCGAAAACCACGTATCAGTACCACGGGTTTGCCTTCTGCAGCCTGTCCCATGAGCATTGACCCCGCCGCTGCAATTTCGTCCGCGATTGCCACCTCCGTGACGCTAAGCTCGCGGCCATGACGGTCGATCGTGCCTCTGAGATCAAGCAATGCTTTGATTCCGGCCACTCCAATCGCATGGCCGATGACACCGTTGCGCCAGGCGCGGCCGATGCTGTCCGCAATAACAACACCCACCTTGCAGCCGCAATTCACTTCTATGTAATCGCGAATCGCGCTTGCGGAAGAATCAGGGTCCTCAGGCAGCAGCAGTGCGTAACCCTCTTCGATGTTGGATTGGTCGATCCCTGCGTTCGCCATTACGATGCCGAGCCGGTTCTCGGTGATAATCAGATTGTTCGTGTGGCGCACGACGGAGACGGATTCCTGGAGAATCAGCTCGACAATTCTCGGATCTTTCCCGGCTTTGCTCGCCAGGTCTATGGCCTTGCCGGACGGAACGACATCGCTAAGCAGCCTCGATCGGCCTTCGGCCTTTGAAATGACTTTTTGTGCGATCACCAGAATGTCATGTTCCGCGAACGTGATGTCGTTGCTGCCCGCTGATTCCACGACCAGCCGTGGCAGAAAATCGCCCCGTCGTACATCAGGAAAATCGAGAAACGCGGCCAGTTCGAGCCGGTCCGGCGTGTGGCTGTCCGTCATGAATTCAGATACACGGTCCGCCCATCATCACACAAGCGTCGACGATCGACAGCAAATCGATTCCCGGCCGAAGCAGGCCAGTTGTTTCAGGGCGAGCTTCGATGCGCCGCGGCAATAAATGAGCTCTGACCGCACGTGGCGGGCACAGGATTCAACAGACAGCAGACCTCTCTGAAAGAGTGCTCCGGAATTGCATCGGTGAGCAGGTTCCATTAGATTTTATTATAGAGCCAAAAATAACAGTCGTGGCAGTCGAAGCCGGTTAAATTTCCGAGGATCTGGACATGAAGAAGGAATGTCTTTTTGCTGCGGCCGGACATTGACGTGCCGGATGCGGACAAAGGGGGGGCGATGAGGTCTCTGACGCGCCGCAGTTTCGTCAGGCACAGCGGCTTGGGCCTCCTGACCTTCTGGATCGGCGGCTGCGAAGTGAAAATGACGCCTCGCGAAGCGCACGAGCAAGGCGCCGACATGCGCGTGCTTACGTCAGCGGAGGTCGCGAGTCTCGAAGAATTCGGTGAGACTCTCCTGCCGGGCAGCCGCGCGGCAGGCATTGCCAATTACATCGATCACCAGCTTGGGGAGCCGGCTGACAGGCAGCTCCTGATGATCAAGTATCTGGGTGTGAACCCTCCCTTCGTGCCGTTCTATCGTGAGGGTGTGGCAGCACTGGGCCGTGCTGCCCGTGCCGCGCATCAACTCGACTTTCATGAGCTAGGAGCCGCCCGGCAACGCGAACTGGTATCGCAGGTTTCCCGCGAGAATCCGCCAGGCTGGGGAGACGGCCCGCCGGCGCCGTTCTACTTTTTCGTCGTGCGCGCCGACGCTCTTGATGTGACCTACGGAACCATGGAGGGCTTCGAGGCGCTGGGGATACCCTACATGGCGCACATCGAGCCGCCCGGCCGTTGGGGCGAATGAATCTCCCGGCCGACAAGGTCGACGTAGCCATCGTCGGCTCCGGCGCAGCGGGCAGCGCGATGGCGGCGAAGCTTGCCGAGGGTGGCAAGTCCGTTGTGGTTCTGGAGGCCGGTCCCGCGCGTGGCATCGCCGACCTCGTGAGTTCCGGAATCTGGGCACGGCGGCTGAAATGGGGCGGCGCACCCGTGCTCGAGGAGGGACAGCATCCAGTCGGCTACGTGTTCAACTCCGGCTACGGGACGGGCGGCAGCGCCGCGCATCACTACGCCGTGTGGCCGAGATTCCATGCGGAAGATTTCGAATGTCGCACCCGGTACGGCCGTGGTCTGGACTGGCCCTTCGGCTACGCCGAACTCGCGCCCTGGTACGACGAGGTGCAGAGCGAAGCCGGTATCTCGGGCGATGCCGATCTCGAGATCTGGCGGCCGCCCGGGGCCGCCTATCCCCTGCCGCCCGTTCCTGTTTATCCACAGGGCGAGACCATCGCGCGAGGGTTTGCAGCGCAAGGCATGCGGACAGCGCCGCTTCCGCTGGCCGTTCTGTCGCAAAGCTACCGGGGACGCGCGGCCTGTATCTGGGATGGCTGGTGCGACGCCGGCTGCCCGATCGGCGCTCTGGCCAACCCGATGGCCGTGCATCTCCCGCGAGCGCTCGCCGCCGGCGCCATCGTCGAAACGGACGCCACGGTAACCCGGATACTCACCGATGTGCACGGCAAGCGGGCTACCGGTGTGGAGTTCGCGCGCGGCAGCGGCGAACGTCAGCGTGTCATGGCCGACGTAGTGGTTCTCGCCGCGTTCGCAATCCAGAACCCGCGTCTCCTGCTGGCATCCGCCACCGATCGCCATCCACGCGGATTGGCGAATTCCAGCGGACTGGTAGGCCAGTACATCATGAGCCACGCCGCCGGACTGATTTATGGGCTTTTCGATGAGGATACGCGTTGTTATATGGGGGCATTCGGCGGACAGCTGGTCAATCAGGATGGCTATGCCAAGGACACTCATGCCGACAACGGCGCGTTCGGCAGTTACCAGTGGATGATCGGGCAGGCTGTCAAACCGAACGATCTGCTCGGCATCGGCACGACGCGTCCGGAGCTCTTCGGCGATGACCTGCATGCCTTCATGCGCCAGGCAGCTCGCGGCTTCGGGTCAATGACGGCCGTGGTCGAGGACCTGCCAGTCGCAACCAATTTCGTACGCTTGAGCGAGCGGCAGGATCAGTTCGGCGTTCCATTGGCCAGCGTGACACATACCGCCGATCCCGCCAGTCAGGCGCTATGGCAGGCGGTGCTCGACGAAGGATCGGCGATATTCGAAGCGGCCGGCGCCACCCGTGTATGGACCGGACCCCGCGGACCGATGCACATCATGGGAGGTACGATCATGGGCGGAGATATTGCAGCGTCGGTAACCAACAGTTTCGGACAATGCCACGACATTCCCAATCTCGTGATAGCCGGACCCGGCCTCTTTCCTACGAGCGCCGGCGTCAATCCGACTTTCACGGTCCATGCGCTAACCGCGCGATCGGCCGATCACCTGCTGGCTCACTGGAGCGAGCTGCAGACCTGAGTCTGGGCTTCCTGACGGCCTGCCTAGGCGGCCGGAGGAATGTTTGCGTTCAGGCGGAACAGATTCATCGGATCGTATTTCTTCTTGATCTGCTGCAATCGGCGGTAATTCTCCCGGTAAGATTCCTGAACCCAGCTATTGCCGTCCTCGTTATAGCTGTCGATGTTCAAATAGGTGCCGTCATACTGGTCGTAACTCTCCCGCATCTCGTTCCACGCCTGGCGCGTCCATGCGATGCCTTCCTCGTCGTCACCCGGGTCGGACCACGTGACGTTGTACTCCATCAGATACTTCCAGTTGCGGCCCGGAAAGGCCGTCGCGTCCACCGGCACTCGCTGACTCGCGCCCCGCAGATTGTGCAGCACCAATGGACAGATTTTCGCGTTTGCCGGCCGATCCAGGAAATGATCGACCAGCGTGTCGGCCATATCGTCATCCATGCGGTCCATGTACAGCGCCTTCCAGTAACACTGGACGCCTCCGTAGGGGAGATAGGGATCGAACAGCTGCTGGATGTCGACGAAGCGCATGGGACCGCTGAAATCCAGTAATGTCGGCGCCAGTTCCCGGAGAGGCTGCACGAACTTCTCGCCTTCCTCGACCGGCCCGGTATAGACGCCGCATGGAACGACGACGTCCTGGCCGTGAGTCTCCTTCGGATAATTCGGGAATTCGGGAATGGTCCAGAAGAAAAACTCCGTCGTAAACTCATCGGGCGCCGTCTCCATGAATTCCCGCCATCCGCGCAACACGTCACGAGCATGCTCGGCAGCATAGATCGGATTGCACAACATGACTTGCGGCGGCATCGGATGGACGTTGAACTCGAATGTGACTACCACCCCGAAATTTCCGCCTCCGCCGCGTATCGCCCAGAACAGATCGCTATTCTCTTCCGCGCTCGCCCGTCGAAGTTGCCCGTCAGGCGTTACAATCTCGACGGCACGCAGGTTATCGATCGACATGCCGAATTTTCCACGCACCCAGCCATAGCCTCCGCCGGTCGTCAGACCGGCGACTCCCGTGGTCGACACGACGCCGCCCGGGCACACGAGTCCGAAAGCGGAAGTTTCGTGATCGACGTCGCCGAGAGTCGCCCCGCCCTGCACCCAGGCAATCCGCGCCCTGGTATCGACTCGAACAGCTTTCATCTGTGACAGATTGATCATCAACCCGCCGTCGCAGCTGGCATTCCCGGCCACGCCATGACCACCGCCCCTGATAGCCGTGAGCAGACGCAGCTCGCGCGCCAAGTTGACGCACTGTATGACGTCGGCCACGCCGCTGCAGCAGACGATCAGTCCGGGCTTCTTCTCTATCATGCCGTTGAAGATGCCGCGTGCCTCGTCGTAGCCGCTATCGTCCGCGGCCAGGACGGCGCCGCGAACCGCCGCACGGAGCTCCTGCAACTTCGAGTCGTCCAGTTGCTCCTGGCGACCGTCGAGAGTCGTCAACTTGATCATTCTCAACCTTCCTTCATGCGTATTTCTCAGACTGTTGCCGAAGCCACCGATTGATCAACTCCTGATCAAAACGAGTATCTCAGATTCACGCCGTACCAGCGCGGAGGCTGGAAGGAGATTTCGTTGCAGCCGCATAGCGTGGCGATGTCGAAACCCTGGATACCGGCGCGCTCATCGGTGACGTTTTCCATCCTGAGAGAGGCTTCCAGCCGGTCGTTGCCGTCGATCCAGCCTATGCGGGCATTCACCATTGTGTAGCCGCTGAACTTGTCGGCGTCGAAGTTACGCAGATTGTAGAAATACTCATCTGAATAACTGGCATCGCCGCCCACGTACATGCGCCCGTTGAAGGCGGGCCACTCGTAGCGAACCAGTCCGGTGAATTGAAACTCGGGAGCGTACGTCGGATCGACGTCGCGGCGGATCGGGCCGTCCACGCGCAGCGGCACATCTTTGACGGTGGCATCGAACCATGCGGCGGAGAGCAGGATATCGAGTCCCTCCATCGGGGACGTCTGCAGCTCCAGCTCCATGCCGATGTTCTCCGCGTCGGCATTGATGACCACGCCGCTCACCCCCGTGAACAGGAAGCTCTGGTAGTCGGCATAGTCGTAGTAGTACAGGCTACCGTTGAAACGCGTCGAGCCGTCGAACAAGGTCCACTTGAAACCGCCTTCCAGACTTGTCAGGACTTCTTCGTCGTAGGGGATGGCGCTCGGCGGAACCGGCAAACCGCCGGCGAGCTGGGCGTTGAAGCTGCCGGCCTTGACACCCCGGTTGAGGCCGAGATACAGCAGCAGATCCTCGGAATAATTCCAGTCCAGCTGCAGTTTGCCGGCCCAGAGGGTATCGCTGGTGTCGTCATCGAAAGGCGCAGGTACGCCGTTGTTGAAAACCGGCCCGATCAGGATGGGCGTGCCTTGATGTATCACGCGGGAATCCTGCGTGAAATAGATATTCTGCTCGAAGTGGTACTCCTTCTCCTCCTGTACGACGCGCAGTCCCGCAATGAGCGTCACATCCGCGCTGAGATCGCGTTCGATCTGCCCGAACAGCGAATACGAATCGGTCTTGAGACTTGCGTCCACGCCGAGATCGAACGGCGAGCCCGGCACGACGCCGTTAACAGGAAACTTGAGGCCGTTGTCGGACTCGCTGTCGATGTTGAGATAGAAAAAGCCGACAAGCCACGTCATGGTGTCGGTCGCGCCGTTCAATCGTATCTCCTGTGTGAAACTGGTGGCATCCACCGCAGCGTAGTTCGCGGACTGATTCGCCGGCGCGGAATCGACGTCTATGAAAACCAGTTTCTCGTAATCCTTGAAGTCCGTCACCGAGGTCAGGCTGACGGAGTCCCACAGGTCCCACTCGATGCGGTTGTTGACGCCAAAAGTCTCGATCTCTCCCTGATCGTCGAAGGCGAAGTCCCCGGATGTATTGAAGTCTTCGCCGTCCGGATCGATGTAGCCGAAGAAATCGGCGCCTGCCGGGCGCCCGAACAGGTCCCCGAAGACACCGTTGTTGTCCAGGTCGCCGCCGAAGTCGGAGCCGTCGGCCGCAATCGAGGCCCGCGTCTCGTTCGGGCCGACGTCGATGACGTTGATGAGCTCGTTGTTCTCGTCGAAAACGGCAACGGTCGGCTTCGACTGGTATGGACCGGTCGCCAGCTCGCTCCGTGCCTGGTTGAGCGAGACAGTCCACTCGAGGGCATCGCTCGGGCGGAATTGCAGGATACCCCGCAGCGCCAGCGTGTCGTCGTCTCCCATGTCCGCGCCGGCGCCCGGGCCGGGCGAGCCGCCGACGGCTGCCAGGGGATAAATGTTGTTCAAATAGCCGTCGTGCTCGTTGTACAGCACCGCAAAGCGGCCGGCCGCAGTATCGGAAAAAGGTCCGCCCACAGCGGCCTCGACACGCACCTGGTTGGCGTCGGCATCCGAATCGAAGGTCCCGTAGGTCAGGTCGGCATAGCCCTCGACCTCGTCGAAAGAAGGTTTGTTGCTGACATACTGGATCAGGCCGCCCGTCGCGTTGCGACCGAACAACGTCCCCTGCGGCCCCTTCAGTATTTCGACGCGCTCAATGTCGAATACAGCGAACGTCTGGGCTTGCGCCACGGCGAAGTATCCCTCATCGAGGTACACGGCGCTCGGGGCCTCGATGATGTCATTGAAGTCGTTCTGTGTGACGCCCCTTATCGCGAACTGGGTATTCTGCCCGGCAATGTTGCCGCTGGTGTGCACGCCCGGCGAAAACGCCGCGACGTCGATACTTTCCTCGACCCCGAGCGCCTTCAGCTGATCGCCGGTAAACGCAGTGATGGCAATGCCAACGTCCTGAGCCGCCTGCTCCCGCTTCTGGGCCGTAACGACAACTTCATCGAGAATGTTTTGCGCCCAACCCGCATTCGTCACTCCAAGCAGCAGCACGCCGGCCGCGAAATGCGAACAGCTTCCAAAGGCTGTACTCATGACTTCCCTCCCCCGATTCGTCTGTTAGTATGGTTTGCTAGCGCCGGTTGCTTGTAAACCGCCCTCCATTCACAAGCAGCCCTGAAAAAAGAGACACTGAAGACCGGACAGCGAAAAACGGCAATGGCAACGGCGGCGATTCATTACGTAATGTTGAGTTTGCAAACCGCAGTTCGACATTGATCAAAACGAAACATCCGACTTGCTGCGTCAGGTGGATACGAGCAACAAAGCTAGACCGGAATCCGGATAGCTGTCAAGAATGAAGTGAGAATGTAAAAAGCACCCCAAACGCCCAAAACAATTCTGAGTTGTGAACTTCAGGGGCACTACAGGCGCCGATTGCAATCCTGCACAACTGTATGTGCTCGCCGTGGTGCACGATCGAGAACAATCCGCCAAACGTTTTGCCTGAAAAGACAAATGTCGCTGCGGGAAGTTGGAACGCTCTCCGCAGGTCCACAGAAAACAAAAACCTCGAACATCGGTGCGGAGCCGTGGTTGGGCTTTTCGGGTGGGCAAGAAGCTGGAAGGGAAGGCGCTTCGGCGCCAAGCACGGCACCGATGGACGTTACAGGTAGGCCGATAAAGGGTTCTGTATGAGTCCACGCAGAACACCGCCGAGGACGAGTCCCTCGATGACTGGATTATTGCCGACATCACGAAGCAGATCGCTATCGACCGCGATGTAAAAGGATCACCAGCTTCCCGTTTCACGCTGAATAAGCCAACAGCAGTCCGGGCCGGGGCCAATCCATGGCGATCAACCGGCCGGTGCCCGCCAGCGTAACGTAGGCCGTGCGCAGATCCGGTCCGCCGAAGCAAATGTTCGTGGGCAACGGATCCGGCACTGTTACGATCTCCACGATCTCTCCATCGGGCGCGAACACCACGATCTCACCGAGCAATGGTGAGGCAACGCAGATATTGCCGCCGGCTTCGATCGCCAGCGAGTCGAAGTAACCGCGGCCTGGGCCGACGCCGACGAATCGCCCGGGCAGAAGCCCGTCGCTCGCCGCTATCTGGCCCGGCGCAACAATGTCGAAGGCCAGCAGTCTTGCGCTGACGAGTTCGGCAACGTAGAGAATGCGGCTATCGGGAGCGAGGCCGACACCGTTGGGCGTGGTCAACGACGGTACGACGTCATCGATCATGAGACTGTCGGTGTGGACGTAATAAAGTGCACCATGCATCCGCGCGTCGGGACCTGACTTGCCGATATCCGTAAACCAGAAACCGCCTGTGCCATCGAACACGAGATCGTTCGGTGCGCTCAATGGTTTGCCGCCGGCATCGCGGTACAGCACCTCGGCACGTCCGCTGGCGAGATCCACCCGCTCGATCCAGCCGCCGGCGTAATCGGCGGACCGGCCGAGCGGCACCAGCAGACCGTCTATTTCCGCGAAATTCTCGCCCCCGTTGTTGCAGACGTAGCAGGCCCCGTCAGGACCGATCGCCGCGCCGTTGGGCCCGCCGTCGAGCGTCGCGACGATGTCAACGCTGCCGTCAGGATCGACGCGCGTGAGAGTGCGTCGTTCGATCTCGACCAGCAGCACGGCGCCGTCGGCAAGGGCCACCGGTCCTTCCGGAAAGCGCAGTCCCGTAGCAACGACTTCGTAATCGCGAGAACGTCGCGGCCGCGTGGCGGCGCAGCCTGCCAGTACGGCTGCCGCGCCAGCGGCGGCGAACTGCAGGGCGCGCCTTCTGGACAGCAACGCTCAGCGCCAGTTGTAGCGCAGGCTCGCCCCGTACCATCGTGGCTTGCCCCAGGCCTCCTCGGCGCAACCGCACAGGGTAGCGAGGTCGAAACCGGTGATCACGTAGCGCTCGTCGGCGATGTTGTTGACGAACACCGTTGCTTCCCAACGGTCGTCGCCGCTCAGCCACGAGACGCGGGCATTGGCCAGCCAATAGTCGTCCATGCGCTGGGCGTCGAAGTTGCGGATATTGTGAAATCGGTCATCGGTGTAGCTGAAGTCCAGTTGTACAGCCACGTCGCCGCCCGAGATGGCGTCAGGCCAGACGTAACGGCCGATGCCCGACAACTGCCACTCGGGAGTGTGCGCCGGCTGCACGTTGCGAAAGACGTTGTTCGCTATTTCGAGGTCGGCAATCTCTGCATCGATCCACGCGAGGCCCAGCATGAGATCCAGGTTGTCAGTGGGTCGGGATATGAGCTGCAGTTCCGCGCCATGGTACTCGGCGTCGGCATTGCGCACGAAGCCCGAGGAACCGCTGAACACGAATGCCTGATAGTCGTTGTAGTCGTAATAGTAGAACGTGCCGTTCAAACTGGTTCTGCCGTCGAACAGCGTGGATTTGAAACCCAACTCGTAAGCCAGCAGGATTTCCTCGTCGTAGGGGATATCCTCATTCGGTAGCGGTGGCGTGAAATCGTTCAGCTTGCCGTTGAAGCTGCCGGCCTTTACGCCGCGGTTGATGGCGCCCCACAACATCCAGTCGTCGTCAGGGGAAAATTGGACGGCGAGCTTACCGGCCCACAGCGTATCCGAGGTGTCGTCGTTGAAAGAGGGGTACTCGAAAATGCCGGTATTGAGCGGCGGCTGGTCGTCGTCCACCAGCTCATCATTGGGGCTCGGGAACAGAAAATTATCGTACTGGAAATCCTTGTTTTCGAACACGGTGCGAAGGCCCGCAATGAATGTCCAGTGCTCATTGAGATCGAATTCAAATTGCCCGAATACGGACCAGGAATTCGTCTCCAGATTGACGACGCTCGACGTTTCGAATGGGAAGCCGAACGTCAGCAGCGTAATCGGCGAATCGGGTGAGAATCCGAGGCCGATGACGTTGTCGTTGTCGATAAGCAGGTAATAGAAGCCCGCGACCCAGCGGTATGCGCCGCCCTCGCCGTCAATGCGGATTTCCTGGCTGAACGTATCGGTATCGTTCTTGTTGATGACCAGCGACTGCGGTACAGGCGAGGCGTCCGTATCCAGCGTCTGCCGTTTCTCATAGTTGACCAGATGGCTGATCGCGGTGACCGTAAAGCGTTCCAGCTCCCAGCTCAGATTACCCGTGAACCCGGCCACATCGTACTCGTTGCCGTCGTCCAGGGCATGATCGACCGAGACGTCCAGATCGTCCGTTCCACCGAACTCGCGATAGCCGAACAGATCCCCCCCGACCACCGGCCGCTGGGTGTCGCCGAAGTCCCCGTCCACGAAGTCGATCGGCACACACGCGCCGGTTTCGGCGGAAATGGCTTCGCAGCGATTCGGATCGCTCGCGGCGCGAATCGAATTGACGTGGTTGCCGTTGGCATCGATGATCGCGGTAAGCGCGCCCTGCTGGTAATAGCCTACGGACACTTCTTCGTGGGCGACGAAGCCGCTGACCAGCAGCTCCGTGCGGTCGTCGAGTTCCCAGAGCAGTTGCCCGCGCAGAGCCCACTGGTTGTCGTTCCAGAGATCGTCGGCGCCCGAGGGGGAACCAACGAAGGGAACGCCGGTAAGCGGGTTAATGGGATTGCCGGCGGGATAATGATTGTCGGCAATCTCGTCGTGGCGGTTGTACATGCCGGAAAGTCGCCCGGACAGTTTATCCGTCAGTGGTCCGCTTACCGCCCCGTCGATGCGCACCTGGTTAAAGGAGCCGTAAAGCGCTTCGCTGAAGGCTTCGAATTCACGCGTCGGTTTTCTGGTGATGTAATGCGCCAGGCCGCCAGTCGCGTTTCGGCCGAACAGCGTGCCCTGCGGCCCTCTCAGAACCTCGACGCGTTCGATATCGAACAGGCCGAAGCGCTGTCCCTGGGTAGTTGCGATGTAGCCCTCGTCCACGTACACGGCGTTCGGAGGCTCCACGAAGTCGGTAAAGTCGGTCTGGGTAACGCCGCGGATGGTGAACTGCGCATCCTGGCCGGCGCTGGTGGCGGCGATGCTGACGCCCGGCGAGAGTCGCGCAATGTCGCTGCTGGATTCCAGACCGAGCCGATCGATCTGTTCGCCGCTGAATGCCGTGATGCCGATGCTGACCTCCTGGATGGATTGTTCGCGCTTCTGCGCCGTGACGACGATTTCCTCGAGCACCTGGCCTGCGGCCATGGGCGCCGCGATCAGCAGCAGTAGTCCGGGTAGCGGGCCGGCTGCACGACGTCCGGAAGGGCGGGTCGTACGCGAGCACACACTGTTCATGGTTTTCTCCCCCGTCAGAACATGCCTGTCACGCAATTCCAGTATAAAGGTTACGGGTTAGCGGTCAATCGAGCATGAATGACTGTCGGCCGGCTGTGTCGACTGTGTATCCGGTTAAACGCCGATCGTGTCGACCGCCTTCCACGCCCGCAGGTAAAGGGCGGCCAGGGCGAGGATCGCACCGGCCGCACCGATCGCGGAAACGGCTTCACCCGCGACCGTCAGCGTCAGGAACTGCAAGACCAATCCGGCCGGATAGACGACAGACGAAAGGACCAGTGAAAGCAGTATGCGATTGTTTCCGCTGTCGGCCTGGTTGACGAGCGGCGCGAGCAAGCCGAGCAATATCAGCAGAATTCCCATATTGATGCTGTGCCCGTGCACGTCGGCCGCCCGTCGATGGGCAATGCTCACCCGGCTGATCTCCTCCTCAAGAATACGCCACGAGTCGTCCCCGCCGTTTCGCGCGATTTGCTCGAACACCGGCTGATACGCATCGTGCGCAACAAGCCGCGCCTGATGGTCGACGGACCAACTGAAAATCAGGGAGAATATAAATCCGCCCAGGATCAAGATCAGGCCGACGATGACGAAGCGCCGATGCCAGCCCGTCATTGCCTTTCCCCGTCCACTGCGCCCGTATGTCGAATCATGCCGAATGCCATTGCCGACAGACCGATCAGGACGACACCGCCGAAAAGGTCCGAAAACGCCGCTGCTCGAAGTCCGAAACGCGTGGCGAGATATACGCAGACCGGCAGCAGGAACGCGCCGACCGATACCGTGCGCGCCCAGCGCATGCGCCAGATATCCGACAGCATGACGTAGCGTTGCACGAAGGCCAGCAGAAGCATCAGGAAACCGAACTCGATGGCGTGCGAGTGGGCGGCTGCCGTGATCGCGATCCTGGACTGCATCCGCTTGAAGCGCGTGATCTCGTCCGTCGCCCCGGCGACGTCCGTCGCTGCCAGTCTGGAGGCGGCGCTCTCCACCGCGTCGTATACGGCTGGTTCGTCGACGCTGACGAGCTGCCAGGCGTAGTAAAGGCCGAACGTCATGCCGAGCAGAATCAGCAATAACCCGCTTTTGACGAGATAGCGGCTCGCCGCCGGACGCAAATACGACGCAAGCAGGTCGCGGCCCGGCAGCCCGGCTGCAATCGATCTCCGGAGCCCCCAAAGCGTGACACCGACCACCCCGATGAGCATAAGCGCGCCGATGTCGGAGGCATAGAGAAAGAAACGGCCCGCGTAGTAACTTACGTACACTCCGAGAACCTGCAGCAGACTACCGCCCAGAAAAGCGATCGACAACCTGAAGCGGGTTCTGGCCGGCAGATCGACGTACGGCTGTACCAGCGCCAACACCAGCGCCAGAAGGCCGAAAGCGGCGAGATGGGAGTGACTGTTCATCGTGCGGCCGCGCTTTGCCGCAAGATCGCCGATCACGGCAAAGTGTTCCTGCAACTGCGCGATATCACCGCGCCCCGACGCGTCGATGACACCGACCCAGTTGGCGCCGATGATGGCGTTCGCCACGTGCGAGATGTAAATCGCGTAAATTTCACCGAGCACCATGCCGCCTGCCACGAAAAGCAGGCCGCTGATGGCCAGGACTCTCGCGGAATCGAATCGGCTGAACGAAACGGTGCTGCCCACGTCAGTTTTTCTGGGTTATCTCGGCATAGACGCGTTCCACGGCATTTCTGATCCAGTGAGGCTCACCCCAATCCGGATATCGGTCCGTGAATTCCGCAAACAGCGATTCCTGAGCCGTCTCGAGCGGCACGCCGTCTGCCTGTAGATGCGCGGCCTGCTCCTGAATTTGCAGCAAGTAGTCCTTTACTGTGCGGATGAGCGCCGCGTCTCCGATCTCCCCGTGGCCGGGTACGATGGTCTCCGCGCCGAGCTCCGTGAGCAGATCCAGTGTCGCGATCCAGCCGCGGACACTCGAATCTGCATCCGGCAGTATAGGAAAGAAACCGTTTGGCACCAGGTCGCCCGCGAACGCGATTTTTTGCTGCGGAAGGAATACCACGGTATCGCCGCCGGTATGGGCCGGCTTGCCGAAGTGCAGCAGCTCTACGGGAAGGTCTCCCAGATTCAGCCTGGCGTGACGCTCGAAAGCGATATCCGGCTGGACCAGCACTACCGGCTGAAGC